>Ga0116231_10006943_pt1 | contig 21157 bp, 13 predicted proteins | sample S1TSphgellanicum_2_FD_89695 | JGI IMG/M metagenome (GOLD analysis project Ga0116231, IMG submission 89695) | Host-associated microbial communities from peat moss isolated from Minnesota, USA - S1T2_Fd - Sphagnum magellanicum MG | ecosystem: Host-associated > Plants > Peat moss > Unclassified...
GACTACAATAAATCTTTTATAGATTTCACAATAAGGATTTGAAACAAAGTTTGCACAACTAGATTGGTGCAATGCACCATGTAATGAATGCCTTCCAAAGGGGGGAATATTGATCTTACATTTAGCAAATAACACCATTGCGCATTCCCTAAAAAACATTCATTTCATTAACCCCGAAGGAAATAAGTTTTGCAACAATATTTGCATAAAAAAGACCACCATGTTCTTTCAAAACACCCATAATAACTTTAGTTAGATTATCTACACTCCTTCCTTTAATAACTTGTTTTAAAGAAATGAATATAAGTATGTGACATTAATCTTGAATAACATAGGAATGGATAGAAATCCATGAGTGGTTATCAATTGTGGTTACCTCATCATAAGACAATGCAAGGTACTTTGAACTTGCAATAACTTTTTTTACCCCCTTGATGCCTTGTTTATGCGTACATTCAGCCATAACCCATTACATTGTATCATTCGAATGATGTTTTGACAACATGGGGACATTTAGGAAAGAAAGAAAAAAACTTCAAAGCTTCAAATTCAAGCATGGGCTTGGCCTAATGTAATAAATGTAAGATTGTAACAAACTATTACTACTTTCTACCCCACTCCCCATTAACCCCTCCAATTTTTTTAGTAATTGTGTGGTGGTTTTTTTTAGAATAAGCCACTTCATTCTTTGCATAGTTGCACTTCTTATTGACATACCATTATCCTTGTTTTTTGTTTAAGTGTGGCATGTCTTGAACAACCTTTTTTTCCCTACATGTTTTTCAAGAGTGTTAGCCTTTGGTCTTAAGATTACATCCTTGCCTTTCACAAATGAACATACCAAACATTTCACATGGTGAACTTCTTTAATTTCACTTCTCAACATATTTGTCCATGGGAATTGAGTAGCCCACACATCCCAACACTTTCGTGATATGTCATAATTTATTTTTAGGTTTTTTAAATGGGGGCAATTTTGATTCTTTTTCCTTTATAATGACACGGATCTTTAAGAAATCTACCACAGAGGTAGCATAAGTGAACAATCCACCAAGACAAACAAATTGCACAACAAGATTATTACAATTGAAATTAGAATTTGATCCAACCTTGCTACCATTTGAACTTGCTACAAAAAATGGAATTGGTTTAGGTTTAGGAAGGATCACAAGAAGAAAATTGTCCTTAGGATTCTTACTAGATTTGAAAAAGTTAAACATCACATTGTTTTTTTGTGTCCTTTCCATAGGTGTGTGCCATCCGAACCTTTTAACTAAAAGAAACCATATAAAAGACATAAGCAATGGGAGGTTGAGAAACACAAACAAAGAAAGTTTGTGAACCACTGATCAACATCAACTATTGATCCGTGTGCATTGTAAAACTTTAAGCTCCAAATTTTTATGAAAAACAAAGCATGTTGCCAAACTACAAGAAAGCCCTTATTCTCACACCTCCTAGTTAGTTGTTTTCTTACATGTTGTGCAAAATGGACTATGCATAAGTATGGTAAACAAATGACATATATGTAAGTCGAGCTTGGATTTAGTTTGTGCACAATCTTGATTCCTAAATTGTTTGAACCTTAAACTAAAAATCTACCAAAACCTTAAAGTAGGCATTTGATGTATGTGCACTGAGTCTTAACCAAAAATAGAGCTTGAACAAAGTTCATTGAAGAACATAAGGATCTAGATTGTGTAGGATCCTTTTGTCTAGATTTTAAACCATAAACGTAAAACCTACCAAACCCCAGACCTTTCTGAACTTCAAACAAACATTGATTAAGAACATAGATGTTTCATTGATCGAAAACAAAGTTGGAACAATGCTTGAACAAAACTTCAATAAAAAACAAAGTTTTGAATTAACTTGAATATACGAAGCTTGTAATCTTCTAACAAACATGCAACACTATGTTACAAAAATGAAATCAACCTTCGAAGAACAAGTAAAGGACAAAGTTTAATGAAAAAGTCTTACATTGACCAGTGCACATTAGTGATGTCCATGAGGTTCACTTGATGACTAACATTACCATGCACATGTAGCAGAAAACATTGTTGAGCAAGTTGTAACATTTAGTAATTTTATGAACTTTGCACACACAAACTTGTAACAACTCAATGGACAATGGTCAACACTATGAACTTTTTGCGCACACAAATAATATTGATTGGGTGGCAATGGGCACTAAGAGGTGGGACAAAGAATTCTTTAACACCATCACCTCCACTTTGCCTTCAAGCAACATTGACTCCTGAACCATGTGCACCCTTGTGACTCTTGCAACAAACTAAGTTCCAACCAAACCCAACAACTTGTAATTTAGAACACACCTTGAAAACCTAGATCCTTATTACTTTCCTAAAATCCCAAGCTCCCAACCCTTTAGACTTTAGGGCCCACTAGAAACACTCACGAGCCATAACAAGTTGATGGAGTGAAAATTGACAAAAGTTTCCAAGTCACAACAATGAGTGTAACACTAATTTTCAAGCTGGCTACCTTTGTGCGTTGAGTAGCATAACAGTTTGGACTTTCTAGAGTCTAGACTTAAAATTGTTGGTGATAATAATACATCTAATGGTGATAACCCTAGGTCTAACGGTGATTTGCTAGCAATTAACCTAGATCCAACAACATCTAGTAGTGCTAATTTGTTGACAGGGATACCTAATGACCTGATTATAGTAGGTGAGAGGCCTTATGAAGAATATGTGAAATGACAAACAATCTCTGAGCTTCTACCGCAATATGGCGAATTTCATTCATTTAAAAAAAAAATTCTTTAGTGAATTTTGCAAGCCCTTTTTCTCTATCACTTTCTGGCAATATTTTGCCAAAAAAAAAAGAAGGGGGGCTGGTAGCTGCAGTGGAGGCGCTCATGAAAGGCCAGGGCTAATTGACCCCCACGGTGGGATCATGGTAAAAACCTGGGTTTTGGGTTTTGGGGTTTTTACCATGATCCCAATGTGGGGGTCAATTCACCCTGGCCCTCAGGAAAAAGGAAAGAGGGGGGTCAAAACAGGATGAAACTCAGTTCATTACAAAAGAAATGGTGCTTTTCTGAGTTTGCGATAAGTTTCAAGTTGGTTGGCCAAATTATTGAAAGGGATACCACTATCCTTTCAAAGAGGACTTCATAGATGCTACCTAATTGGAAGGGAAATGTTGATGTGGACAATACACTTGCATGTATGAAGAGTAAAGGAAATGAGTACGTTTGAAAGTCCAAATCCCAACACCAAATGAAACATTGATCACTCAGAAGTGGACCTGTGAAGATAAGTATGGTTGTGGGAAAGGACATTGTACAAGTTCGTACTAGTTAGGAGAGCAATATGGATTTTAAATCTTTAAAAAATAGAAATGAACTCAACTAGTTTGGATTGAACTTTGGCTGCAACAATGGATCTTGGTCCAACAAACTATCATATTAAAGCTACACCTTGGGGTTGGTAATGCATGTCCATTGTGTGTTTCACAAAGAGACATAGTGACTCAAAAATAGGCCATGAGTGAATTGACTTGTAGTTGGTTATATAATGTTGTAGTTCATAATCATATGTGACCAAAGGATTTTGCATTCCATTTGAATGAATATATATATTTTCTTCCCTTCTCATGCAAATGCATATTTTTGAGAAAATTCATTATTTCCATGGCAACTAAGAAAATGCGGCAATAATAGTCAATGTGAAAATTTCATCTTGAATTTCATAACCTTACTGAGTAAGTTCATTGTTTATGTCCTCATTCTATCACAACATGTGCAGGGTAACACTTGAGGAGTGGCAACTCCAACAAGCATTTTGCTTTTCAAAACATCTCGCACATGCTAGGGAGAAATTTTGCTCTTAAGGCACCCTCCAAATACATGAGAAATTTTCTGTTGGCACTTCATGTGTAGGGTAACACACGGAGGGCTGGGGAATGTATGATGTAAAGCTCGCTCGATGACAGCTCACAAAATCTTCGATGAAGCCTTGACAAAGGAAGGTAATCCCCCATGCAAAATTGTAACCCCCAATGAAAGAGCTTAACTCAAAATGAAAAACCAAAACTCCCTCCCACTAGACCAGAGCAAAATTTCACTTTGTACAGCCTACTCCTCCTAGTGTTAAAAAAAACTACTGCTCAAGAGCTTTACACAAATGGCTATCATATGGTCACATGCTCATTATAACATTGTAATTAATTTGTGGTGTGATTTATAAAAGTTTCTTTTACTATTTCTTACATTCTGGTTTTGGTAGAACATCTCTTCACCAAGGGAGAGAGGTTGATGACTGACATCAACATACCAAAATTGACCTACAACTAAACCTTAAGTTATTGCATACAACTTGTGAAGTGCCACCATCCCACATAAAAAAAAAATTTGCAAATCCATTTTACACCTAAACTTAATCCGATCATTAATATGCCATCATCCCCCATATACATATACTCAACTCGAATCTCAAATTTCCTTTGACATCAATTCACATGGTCCTTGCTTCTCCCCACACCTACCCAACCAAACCCTCCAGTTTTGATTCTTTTGAATTTGTTTTGTTCAAAGAACATGGAGTTCTGGGTATTAAAAAATTCAGTGTAGGGAAGGGCAAGGCTCGAGGGCATTTTGTTTGTTTGGGTAAACACATGTGAGTTTTGATTCTTTTGAATTCTTTTTGTTCAAAGAACATGGAGTTCTGGGTATTAAAAAAATTCAGTGTAGGGAAGGGCAAGGCTGGAGGGCATTTTGTTTGGGCAAAACACATGGGAAACGAGGGAAGTAGCTCCAATTCTCTGTGCCTGAAAACAGACCAATGCCAGCAGGTCCTACCCTTTGGCTATGTCAAAACTGACGTAAATTGACGAATGTATGTTAAAAGACCGGACAAAGCCCAGAGGATCGTACAGATTCTCGCAAATCATGTGAAAATTCTGACTGGGGAGTTACCCTAAAATACAAAGGAAAAAAACTATGTTTAAGAGCTGTCGGTTTTAGGTGGGGTCCAGACTCCAGACCCCTCAAAGAACCAAATGTTTGTATGAAAGAACTGTCAAAGAACAGCCAGTTCTCTAGAAGGTTCTTCAGGGACTGAGAACCATCAATGCAGAGTGCATATACCAGATAGATACCCAGAGGTGGTTCTTTCATTGGAAAAAGAGAGGACTGCCTGCCCAACAGTGGTTGGTAAAAGGCCTTACTGAGAGGTCCTTACAAGAATAAAGGGGTCATGTGAGGCAGAGTTAAGCACTGCCACAGTTCAGCCCTGGTTTTACAAACATTCTCCCTCCCTGAGGGCCTTAGAGTGTCTCTCAAGGTGTCCCGACTATACCACTAAATTGAAAGTAGGAAAAATGATCCAATAGTGTATGTATATAGTCCGACTAAATTGGGAGTAGACAAAATGATCCAATAGTGTGAACTCTTCCACAAGGACGATATCGGTAAACGACTCCCTTTAATCGAACAATCACATTGATTGGTCCATGTTTCAATATATTTAAATGGTGTCATAATAAAATAGTATTCAAAATACATCTTTACGAGTGAGGTGGGGTAACATATTTGATACCGATGCCACCAGCCCATAAGAGGGGCACCGCTAAAGATGCTCCTTACTGTGCATAAAGCTTCCTCACTTTTCTTAATTATAAAATTCATGATAGAAGTGGAGCTTTTAAAAGACCAAAACCCTTTTGTTTTGTGGATGAAACTTTTCTGCAACAGAACAGTGAATTGTTATGTTTTCGTTAATGTTACCTGTCACAACACTAGAAAAACAACAGAGCAGGGCTTTGTGAGTGCAGAGTGAGCATTGAGAGAGCGGGCTTGTTTTGGGGGAGTTTGGGGGGTGTGGAGGAATGAACACCCTGCATAAAGTGGGACCCAAAATTCCTACAACAGGTCCTCCTTCAAGTTCATTGCGTAACGTAAAGAGTTGGTAAATTTTTTACTTTTGGTAAATGCATGGCTGTGTTTCGTTCAGAGAGCACCTTATATCATGCCAAAGGTTCCTCCAAGTGCCTCACGAACCTTACCTGTAAGGTTCGTCAAAATGGAAAAACCCAAGGAACCTTCCCCTTTTCAAAAGGAGGAACATAATAAGGAACCTTACAGAAAAGTGTATGATCCTGTACCAATTGGTTGGAGTATTGGGCACTCCCCCAATAGAAGCAACCTTTTTGGATCCCTCACATTTTCAGTTTATGTACATAGGAGTTGAACTTTGGGCAAATCATAAGGGATTAGATTAAACTAAGGTGCTATTAGTTCTGTCTTTGGGGAACAACTTGGGAACTTGAGAAATCCTTTGGGGACCTCATGGGAACACAATGGGAAGAAATTGGGAACAAGGGGGAAAAACAAAAAAATCCCTTCCACCCTCCGGTCCCCCAAAAAAAAATCCTGAACCCCTCATGAGTGCATGCTGAGCCTTCTCATTGGCTGCACGAAACTTTTATTTGCAAGGGGCACAAACTGTGAGACATAGTAAGGCATTTTTTTACTAAGGGTAAGGTGCCATCCATATAGGTACAGTACCAAAATTATAGTGGGTTCTTCAAGGAACAATAAATTTTATGGTGCCCAATGGCCATCCGTGCAAATGCTAACAGCCCACTAACTAACTAACTAACTAACTAACTAACTAATTAGCCAACTAACTAACTAATTAACTAACTAACTAACTACTGACTATTCATCCATTCATTCCGCCATGCAAGGTGCCATCCCTGTCCCGTATAACTAGCAATGAATGAGTGGGTATATGTGGAGCCAGTACTTCCATTTGTTTTGATGGGCTCTGTCCCACGGAGGAATGGGAACTGCCTTTGAGCGGGTATAGGGACAGGGAGGGGCTAGTATTAGTTGAATTGTTCCAACTCTTGAACAGTGCTATCTCAAATCGACCCATTATATGTTTAGAGTTTAAATGATCACATTTCTTAAAAATTGTTTTTTCTCTACTTAGTTCTATCTTTTTCCTCAATTTATTTTTGACCTAATTTTTTAAAGCTCAAAGGATGGATTGGTGATGCTTTGGGCATGCTAGCAAAAGAGAAATCTCATATTAAATATCAAGTTCATATTCAAAATCAACAGAATTCCAACCATTTAGTTTAAGTTCAAGAAGACAATATATATCATAATATTTAATTTTGACCACAAGTCTGACATATGTTTGTTGAGTAAATAATTAATTTTCACAATTCCAGTTCAACAAGTGGCATGTTCTAGAGTTTTTCCAAATAATCTTTATTTTCGTTCACATAATTGTTTTTTTTGGGGGGGGGGCGGGGGGAACAAAGTTAAAATTTTCAACATTTTTGCAAGTAATTTAACTAATGTGCCAAGCTATCAAAGTACTATGCAAAACATGCCAATTCCGTGTTGGATACAGTAGTACCTTGGGGCCAATACGACTCTAATTATACTATTTTCAGAAATGTTGAAAATTTCACAAAAAATAATAAATTTCCAAGAATTTTTTTTTCCCTGAAGGAAAAGAAAGAATATTGATGGAATATTTGAGAATATATTGTTTTGTTGAAATGAAATCCTCAAAATGAAATAATTGTTTTACTTTGTGTTCAACTGGCTGGCCAAGGTACTACGGCATCATAAAATAGGTACTACGGTATGATAAAGAAGCATCATTTTTGGACAGAGCCTCTAGTAAGCGGAGCCACACAAATGAATAAAAGAGAAGGGGGGGGCAGGCAGGGGGTGCAGAGAAGTAGTTGTTCTGGATCATCCCCTTTTTCTATTCCTGGCTGCTTTTAATTCGGTCTCTCTGAACTTAACCAGTTGTGTACGCGCACGCCCCTCTCGCTCTCTCAGTCTCCTTCGCGCTATCTCTCGCGCTTTCTCTCTCGCGTTCTCTCTCGCTCTCTCTCGCGTTCTCGAGGCTGTCTCGCTCGTATCCTCTCGGCTCTCTTTCTCTCCCTCGTCTCTCTTTGTGTCTCTTTGTCTCCGTCTGTCTCTCGATTCTCTTTGTGTCTTTGCCATTCTCTTGTGTCCGGACGAGAACATTTAAATTGCGTTCTTCCTAGGGTTGTGCTTTTGGTTTGAAGTTGTAGTTCGTTGGAAACCATTTTGCTCTCTCTCGTTGGAATTCGAGCTTTTTGTTTGTTTTATTTTGTTTTGTTTTGGGGGTTGTTGTTGCTCTTCTGGAAGAGTAGCGGTTTTTTTTTGGGGGTGGCTGGTTTGTTTGAAGAACATTTGCTTGCACGCTTCTTCTTCTCTTTTTGCTCTAGAGAGGCAGGCGGGTGTCGGTGGCTTCTTCAGTTGTAGAGGAGCGAGAGCGGCAGAGAGAGGAGTTTGGAGGTGATCAGCCGCCCTGGCAAAACACATAGCATTCGCTAGTGTAGGCAAGTTGAAGCATCACGGCGTGGCAGCGCAGGCAGCGATTACGTATGAGTGACTCCAACGCGCAGGTCGCTGGCGACAGCTGCTCCCACTCCTGCTTGATCAGCTCCCACAGTTTGCACGGTGGTCGCGGCGCCCTGCCGTCCGAGGGCGGCCGTCCATCCGACCTCTCTGCTCTTGCAGGCGGAGGCGTAGGGAGAGCTTCCTCCCCTTTCTCGCATCTCCAAAGTAATAACAATAAGTCCACAGACTTCCAGCAGCTTCTCGAGGAGGGCGGCGTTTGTGGAATCTTTTGACTTTGGAGAAGAGAAAGAGGAGAAGGAGCGGGGGACTACTGATCAACCGCAGCAAGAGAAACAAAAAATCATGCTGACTATCAAGCGAGTGGCAACTCTGGTTTCCTTCAACCAGGAGCTGGAGCAAGCGACTGGCTGTGGCCGAGATTGCCTTGGCAGCTGCTGCATGCCTGGTCAGTACACGTTCTTCACTAAATCTATCATGTTTTCTTATACTAATTTTCTTCCTCATCATTTTCTCTTCACACTTCTGTAATACTCTTTTGGTTGAAAGTATAGAGAAAGTTGCAAGAGCAAATCCTTTTTTGCATTTTTTGGAGCATAGTTTTTTTTCTTGCTTTGCTTCTCAACAATCTCTGCTGGAGATTTCTTGATGTGTTAGGATGTGTCCCTAAAACTGTAGAAGGTGTATCTGGTTTGTGGCATACTAGGGAGATAAGTAGATATGTCAAGAAGCCCTCTGAACTGTGCACAAAAATTTGGAAACAATTTTTTGGAAGAGGCTGTCTCTCTTACTAAGGAAATCTGACTATTCAAATCTTACTGTGATGAGTACCTGTCCTAACAGAGGATCAGCAATTCCTGCTGTTGCAGGAGCAAAACTGCCATTGTACACATTTAGGAGGCGACAGATTGCGAATGTAAAGAACAATGCTTATTCAAATGGTGACAGCCACAAAGTTGCCAATGGTGATACTGCCGCCCATAATTATGAACTTCATGAATTGAGTCAGGGACTTGTGGAAAACTCAGAGGCTGCCAATGGGTTCTTGGATTCTCTCCTACTTGCACAGGTATGCCTGAGAAGCACCATATTTCTTCTTTGTTGGTGAAGTTCACAGTGATATTAGCATTCAGCTGTTTCAAACATGTCTAGAATATTGCTTGCAATAGCTTTTACATCACCCTCTTAAATTTTATACACAGTTCAGTTTTATGCCTGCACCTAATTCTATGCACAGTATCATACGTCACCATTAAACTGTCCCTTGGATTGGAGAGCAACAGTTAGGAAAGAGTGTTTATCAGAAAATACTGAAACAGGTTACATAGTCCAAGGTTTTGCACTGGTAAGGGGTTTCGCTAGATTACTTTACACCTCATGTGCTTTATTATTTTTGCTTATCCACTCAGTGGTTGTTGCATGTCACTTGGAGTTCTGTCTCATTTTTTTTGGCCTTTCTCTTGGACTTGGGGGAGTGAATCACCGATTTTGTCACTAAAGTTCATATGTTTCTTTTCTGTCCTGGTTTCAGTGGGAGGACCGAATGGAAAGAGGACTGTTTCGATATGATGTGACTGCCTGTGAAACTATGGTGACTTTCTCAATTCACTCACGTTTATTATTCTTATCTATGTCTACACACTCCCTGAAATGTATACTGATAATTCTGGATTGAATCAGAGCTCACCTGCACCATCTGGAATATTTGACGTAACCTTGGAAATGTTATGTCAAATTGTTGGCATCTAGTTGTGTCATTTGGTTCTCTTAATCTTTATGAAGCAGCGTGTAGTTCCAGCCATAAGGATAGCTGTCTGAGGCCTTGAAATTGGTTGGCCCTGATACTTTTAAATCGGAGAGGGCGTTTTATTCCACAAAGGGATGAGAGACTGACTCTAAATGGTTTCAATGTTAATTTGCATGAGTGGTAATGGTGTAGGTTCTACCTGGTGAGCATGGGTTCATTGCACAGTTGAATGAGGGCAGGCATTCAAAAAAGCGGCCAACAGAGTTTCGAGTAGATCAAGTGTTGCAACCATATGATGGCAAAAAGTTTAATTTCACCAAAGTTGGCCAAGAGGAAGTTCTTTTCTGCTTCGAAGAGAGTGAAGATGGGACCAACCAATACTATGAAAAGGCTCCAGTTTCTGAGAGTCCTAATGTGATTGCCATAAATGTATGTTCTTTCAAAATATTTTCCAACCAGTGGCCCGTGAAATTTGTTGCCTGTTCAATTTTGTCAGTTCTGCTTTAGTGGGTGCATACCATATAGGGTGCCTGGTGGTCATGCAGAGCAGAAGGCATAAGGGACTTGGCTTCCCATTCCCAAGCTGGTGCAGTATCTCAATGGCAACTGTGCAGATATTCTAGTTTCTCAATGGAAAATAGCTATTTTGGGACATATAGATGAGCGTGCCATCATTCATCACAGGTGTTGCCCTTTAGCAACTGACGGGAATGATTTGGTTTGCAGGTCAGCCCGATTGAATATGGACATGTACTGTTAGTTCCTCGAGTGCTCAATTGCACCCCCCAGCGGATTGACCCTGACACCTTCTTATTGGCCCTTCATATGGCGGCAGAAGCTGACAACCCCTATTTCCGGCTGGGCTACAATAGCCTTGGGGCTTTTGCTACAATCAACCACCTCCATTTCCAGGTACAGAAACACTGGTGATTCTCAAATGAGGTATTTGTTGGTCTCAGTTTGTTGAGCACAATTGGTGGCGTTATGAGAGATGTGCTTTCAGGTGTACATCTTGGGACTCCTGAAGACTAGATCAAAATATTTATGTCTATTAGTGGGTTGATAACAAGGGTTGTGTATACCTATTTATGAGTTCTTATATGGCTTCCATGTTTATGAGCATGGCCTGATGACTTGGTAAAACTTGCAGGCCTACTATTTGACAGCCCCGTTTCCAGTAGAGCGGGCACCAACAACACCAATTTGTCATCATTGCAAGAAGGGTGGCATCAAAATACTTGAGCTTGGAAATTTCCCAGTTCGAGGACTTGTCTTTGAAGTCGGGGACAATCTTGAAGATCTAGCAAATGCAGTAGCTAATGCTTGCATATATCTTCAGAACACCAATATCCCTTTCAATGTTCTCATTGCTGACCGAGGTGGCCGTGTTTTCATATTCCCTCAGGTTGGGCCAATTCCAACACATCACTGGTTTTTGAAATTCTGAAGGAATGAAACAACTATAGCTTTTTGCAAGACAGTAAACACAATTTACTGAACTCTTTCAGATTCTGTCATTATCTAACTGTTTCTTTCTCATTACTGTGATTTATCTGATCTATGACTACTCACTTTTGTGGACAAAATTTGATACAGTGTTTTGGAGAAAAGCAAGCACGGGGAGAAGTGGATCAAGAAATTCTGGACACTCAAGTCAACCCTGCAGTGTGGGAGATCAGTGGTCATATTGTACTCAAGCGCAGGTGTGACTATGACACAGCAACAGAGGAGTCAGCCTGGAGACTTCTGGCAGAAGTCTCTCTAACCCAAGAGCGGTTTAATGAAGTGAAGAAACATTGTCTTACAGCAGTGTTCGAGGGTCCGAACAAAGCAATGTCCATGTCCACCATAGCCTCAAATCTTCACCCAATGGAGATGAATGCAGGAGTCCTGAATGGCCAGGCAGAACACTGTTTGCTGCTGCAGGCATAAGAATGGTCACTCTCTGGAGAGACAAGTAATGATCAAGGTAATCTAATCCATAAGTCTGGATCTCAGTTCTCTATGATGTACTTTCCCTTGCCTGAGTAATGGCCTTTCTACCTAAGACATTTCCATGATAGCATATGGATGAAAACTTTTCATCCTCCTATGCATACTCTACGGGTATGAGAATTGTCTATTGTTGCAAATCAATCGCTAGAAAATTGTTACCTGACCTACTAAAACACTCCTGGAAATCACCTGCATCTCTGTTTTCTGTTCAGTGGAGCAATAATTATTAAATGTAAAGTGTATTTTTTTACATTGAAAATTAATTAAAGGTTACAAAATGTTTTGATTACATTGCCCATTTTATTTTCCCTTTCACATCAAATGAGGAAATACATGGAAAAATATAGATTGGCTATCCTATCTGCCTTTTCATATGTGACCTTTTGCCGGCAGCCCAGTGCCCTAAGTCCAAATGAAACAAAGGCATGACTAACTCTACGCACTCCTTCAACAACAAAGTGCAAAAGGAATGTGCTAGAGCTATGTCTGTAAATTGCTATTACGCATGGTTAGGTAGAACACTCATACTATAACCCTTGTTGTATACACATAGGGCTAACAAACTTACCTCCACCCACCACCCCTTCATCACCAAACTTGCCACCCATGACAAATGATTTTTGAACAACTGGAAAATCATGAGCCTTTCTGCAAAACTATCTTTCAGTAAAGTATTTTAATGACATTTTGAAAGTTGCTTTGATGAATAAAAATTGAGCCAACACCAACAATTATGCCTTTTGTATTACACATTCCATCACGGAAAGGTGATTGAGGTGTCACAATTGGTGTCCACTTATGCCCGGTAAAGATTACACATTGTTATGGCTTGCTCCCCTAGCCAAATTCCAACTTGTACCAGCTTGATTTCAATGATGAAATGGTCCCAATTTTAATGTGGTGAGCACATTCTTATTAACTTGAATTTCTCATGGATACATACTATGGGTAATATACATACCTGAACAATTGAGATTTTGAAAGAACAAAAAAAAATCATCCTATGACTTACTTTGGTATTCACACATTTTGCAATGTATTCAGTTTTGATGGGTTAAAAAAGTTTCTAGATGACTATATAATTAGTATATATATTTACTTGTTTCATTTTATTTGCATTAGTTGCCTTGAACAAGATTGTTGTTCTCTACCCTAGAGAACTTTTCAGATTCTTCCATTCTCACCATTATAGTAATGCATTATTGAATGTAATATTAAAGTTGCTGAAGTATTTTTAGTAACCAAAAAAACAAAACAATTCCTTAAGGCCTTTGGTTAATGTCATTTGCTCATGTTTGCAATTCCTAGTTGTATTTCCCCACTTTGTGAATGTTTGATACTTGCACACAACATATCATATACATAGTCCAAAAATTCACCCCATTTTTTACATCACAATGTGCATATATATATACATATATGAAAGACAAATGTAATATTCTAGTGATAGTGACTCATCAAAATGGTTTTGCATCGTCACGGAGAATTCAATTTCACTATGTAGGAGAACTTTAAGTTCTATAAGTTGTCTTGTGAACATTTCAAACTAGAATATGTTTATTCAATTCTCAAATAAAAATAAATCTTTTCAAATTTGTGTTTTTAAATGTTTTTGTTTTCAACCCCCTAGACACAGTCACAAGAAGAGGATATCTAGTACCCTTTTGCATCAATTTGCATTCGATTTCTCTTTAATTGAATTCAATTATATTAAATCCAAATTAAATTCAATTGAATTCAAGTCTCATGCAATGTCAATCAATATTTTCTTTCAAATGGAACTTAATTTTCACAAAATCAATTCTTTTTTTAAAATTAGATCATCATCATTAATATTGTGCATTGTTTTTTTTTTTTTTTGTTTTGGAAAAAAATCACATCTAATTCATGTTTAAGCACACGTGTTGTTGAGTTATTTACTAGTTGGAATGACTTGGAGATCCAATTGGTTAAGAAAACATTTTATGAGTAAGGGCAATTATTTTCAAGGGCATAGAGTTTAATTATGTTTTTTTCCCAAGGTGGTTAGTTTCGGCTACCAAGGTTTTAAATTTGGCAAGTTTTTGGCTACTCTAAAAGCATAATAGGAGAAATTTCAGTTATCTACATCTAAATAGTAAAGTCTCTAGCTCCAAAATAACATTTCAAAATGAGCATATGTATCAAGTTTCAACATTGAACAAGGACCATGCTTGATGCAACCAAAAAAATACAATTACATAATGCTCATGATTCATAGCCTAAAACCATGAACATGCAAGAGTTTAATCACTTATGAGAGGATTGAACCTTTGAAACTATCCATTTGCAACACAAATGTCCTACAAGACACATGTAAATAAAAAACAACACACACAAGCCACATTACAATCACAAATGTCATCTCACAAAAGACACAAAAAGCTACAAAATGCAAAAAAATGGAAATCTTAAATTAGAAGTGGTATCCATTATAATTCACTTACACAAAAAACCAACAAACATGAGTTGCTAAAACCTAAGCAAAAGATATTCCAACATCTACATCAAAAACTACATAATTGACAGCTTTAAGCAAATCAAGCTCCTACACCATACAAAGGACGATCTTCATGCCACTATTCATATACATATGCATATGAAATATTGTTAAGGGTGAAAAACTTGTGGGAAAAAATTTGACCACTAAACCCAAGTTGTTAATGAGTCTATTGTGTAACTTGAATTTGCAAACCAACAAAAAATGGAAACAATACTCATCTTCCACGCTCCCAAGGATTTCCAACATGGCAATCTTTGCCAATGTGAAGTATTTTGAAAAAGAATTAAAAAAACTATGTTGGCTACATGAATGCACCAAAGTTGTGCAAAAGGTTTAAATTTGCAAGTTTAGTCATGGCATCCAAAGCATTAAATTTCATGGCCATCTTAAATATGAACTATTCAATGTTCAAATGCTTATTGAAACATTCCTTTGCATTTGGTTGGAGCTAGTATTGTGGGTACATCACACCCAAACTATCCATAATCCTGTAAGCAAGGAACCTTCCTTGTAATTTTGCAACAAGGAAATTAACAACCCCTACCAAAGTTCAAACATAAACATTCATTTCATCAACAAAAGATAATCACACAAGTTATAACCACAACGTAGATATAAAATAATGCAAACATCATGAAGTTTATAAATTTTTGATAAGGGTATGTTAATATAATATATTTAACTATATTAATATCAAACCTTAAATAATATAATTTATTATATTATGAGGAATATAAATATGAATGATGATGTTTACAAATAATCATAATGTTTATAATTTGTGTTAAGGTTTAGAAAATACTTGCACAATTTGCCCCCACAAGTGCAATGGTTGCAACATACTCTTCTTGTGTCACAAATAAAGCTTGAACATGTATGTTGTTGATTCACATGAAATGTCAAGTGTTCAATGCTAATGTTCAAATTTGTCATGCAATGCATGATAATTGTTTCATGCTTAGTATCCATTAAGAATTTGTAACCTTCAAAGGCATTAGACTTGAACTATTAGGAAAATCATCTCCATATAATTCCAAATGGTGTGCAGAAAAAATACAATTTATTGAAAAAATATAATTTATGATCTACTTATATCTAAATATGGTGTTCATTATGATAATATATTAAAATATACCATTTTTTGATAACATATTTTTAAATACCTTTTTTATTTCAAGTGCTTTCTAAAATATATAAAGAATAATTTCCTCGGGCTTGAACTAGGTGTTCATGTTTATGTATGAAACATAAATTTCACCTTGGCAAACTTTAGTTGTTATTGTAGAATTACATATGAACACATCTTGTAACTTGCTAAATTTAATCAATTGTGAGTTGATTGCAATAAAAGAAGTATGACAACAAACCCCAATAAAATTTGGACATCACAAAGGAAATCAAAATTTACCTTTGCCTTATCATTGTTGGGCCCATCATTGGCCATCATCAATAATGTCATGTATTTAAATATATCATGTCTCATTGGAGAAAAAATAGAAATCTATTGAATTTTCACATTGTGCAAAATCTTAACACCTTTTGTTTCCATTATCTTAACAAGCTTGGAAAACTCCAAATGTTGTTTAAAGCTCTTTAAAAAAAATTGTACAATGTGGAGAGTAAGATTTTGATTCTACTCACCATATGTAAGAATTATATTTGCATTACAAGATTGGTACAATGAACCATACAATGAACTCCCATGGAGTGGGGGGGCCCACCTTTTAGAAATATGTTTTGTAACCCTTGACTTAATACCTTGGAATACAACAACCTTATTTACATGAAATGTCTTTAACTTTTTACCAATCAACTGTTTGGATCAACTAGCTTCATTCATTAGGCTTGTAAAACACTTGGGTCAAGTTGTTAACACTTGATCCAACCACCATGCGATTAATGGAAAAGAGAATTGGTATGTATAACACTCTAATCTCCAAGGTTATTTAAGAACACCAATCATTTAATCATCAATGCCCATTGCCCATTCAACATTTCCATTACATGTTGATAATATATAACTTCATAAAATTAAATGCTTAAACTTGGACACTCAATGCTCATTACAACATTCCAAGATTATACACAATGCACATACAAAGTTCAGCTAGGTTTAGGCCTTGATGATTTCCTCTTGCAAGGGAGAGAATGAGTGACAAAAGGAACCCTAAATAGGTAGGATCGATCTAAGGTTCATATCAAAGATGCAAAGTGGCAAAAATCAATAGGTGTAAAGGGAGAAGATGGAAATAAGGTTGGCCATAAGATATTTGGCAAATTGATAGGCATCATTTTGAAGGCAACAAAGTACAATGTGAGTTACCAACGCCAATTTTGGCATCCATTTCCATGATAAGTGTTTTAGATGAAAAGTTCATTTTTCCCCCTTTAATTCCAATCGTACAAGTGACCCACCTAAAAAAGTTAAAGAAATTTGGCAATTTTCACCAAGGAAAAAAATTGGACTATGTAAAAGTGTAGATCCCAAGCACTAATTATAAAAGAATTACCCATGCCCTTGTCCTATTCTTTTGGAATTATCCAATGTTTATGGCTTCAAGCCATGTATATTTGTGTGCCCTAATGTTCTTAGATATGAAAAGACACATCTTTGACTAATTACTTATGAAAAGACACATTGTTTGATTTTTTCTATCCAAAATATTTTTGGATGTTGCGTGTTCATCTTCCTTGCATTGGTGAGGAAGAGAAGGAGATGAGGACTAAAGTTTCTTTGGATTTAAATATCATATTGTGATTTTTGTTACAGATTTGAACACGGGAAAGGAACCAAAAGGGAGGTTGGAGAAAGAGAGGGTATTAAATGAAATGCATAACATTTTAAGTGATGCATCCACATTAAACTTACCAAATTGCATGTCCATCTTTGTATATTTATATCCATAAATACATACTTTATGTTTGCACATTGACCTTGCCTTATCTTTAAAAACAATTAGTTGCTTTTAGAGCTTTTCTTTGTTGAAGTCTCTTTTTTGCACATGAAGCATAAAACAATTATTTGAACAGGGATTTTCTTCCATAGCTTACAAGTCTTCCTAGTTTGATAAAGCTAGAAGTTTCAAATCTCTTTCAAAGAGTTTATACATTTCTTGTGAAAATTATTCAATTTGAAACATGATTTTGTCACAAATGGAATTGTGAAGTTGGGAGTGGACTCTTTCATATTTTATTGCAATTATCACCAAATGGGCAAAGCATGTCAAGATCTTCCCATATTTAATTTTGAAATTAATATTCACTTGAGTTTTTGTTTTTGCTAAGTGGATCATGGAATTGAAATCAAAATCCTATGGGTAGATAACAACAATTTGATAGCATCAATGCAACCACCAAGTCCATTCAATAAGGCAATTTGCAAACAATGCAGACCTTTAACTACAAAATAACTCAACCCTCATTTGATGTTTTGCCATTGGGATATGGAACTCACTAGCTAGGCCTAGTTACCAAAAATATTACGTGTTAGTTAAATGATTTAATGTTTTTAAAAAATCAAATATTTTAATCAATCCATATTCAAATTTGAAATTTTCCGTGCAAAAAAATAGATGCATTTTCTCCACTTTTAATCTTCCCAAGCTCTTAAAAATTCACTTTCCAATGTTTCAAACCTTCAAGAACCAATAGGATTGAAAATTCTTAATTTCAATTACATATCCATCACTTTGGTAATTGTTTATCCAAGTTCAAATTACATCTTTAAAAACATCTAGATATTTTTTATCCTTCTTTTTTGCCTCATAGAGAAATGCTAGTAAATCACGTAACAAAAAGAAAAAGCCAAAAAAAATATTTGACTTGTGGCTCTAGCTTTTATTGTGCACAAATAGTTCTAAGCATAAAATAGGACAATAGTATAATATGTTATGATAAACATGCATTTTATCCATTTAAAATAAGAAAGAGACAATTTTAGAATGAGTAATAAAAGTACAAGAAATAGAAGAAAAATCATTTAAAACAAAAAAGAAACAATAAAATTTGAAAGCAAGAAATCAAATTACAAGAAATAGAAAAAAATCATTTAAAACAAGAAAAAGATAATAAAAATTTAAAATGAAAAATAAAAGTATAAGAAATTAGAAATATAATCTTTTTTTAAAAAAGGATTTCAAGAAAAAAAAACTTTCATTTTGGTCACAAATGGCATTATTTTCATAGGTGTGTATTACATGTTGGGATTAAATCTTCAACTATTATTAGCAATTGGCATAGTAAGCAACACCTACATGTTACCCATGTAATAGGTGTTCGTTTTGGGAACTCCAAATCATTACAAACATGGTGTTAACTTAAAGTTGACATGAATATTGTAATGCCCAAAACCTAAACCTTCAACCTCTATATAATTTAACCCCCATGTACAAACCATATGTTTTCCATTATTTTTTAATGATTTATATGATGAAATTAGATAATTGTTGAAAATACAAGAATTTTTTAATATTTTCTTTTACCTCCTTAATTATTTGTTCTAAATAAAATCAACATTATTTTTTATGTCCTTAATTGATTTCTATAAAACATGTATACTTAAATTCAATTTACACCTTGTGGATTCCATTAATATTTCTTTTCCTTCTAGAGAAGTAGAGGTTTAACTAAGAAATAAAGAGGTTTTGCCAATAAGTATAGGTTTAGCCAAAATATAAAAAGGTTTTGTTGAAAAATAAAGGTTTATCTAATACATAAAGATTATAATAAATGGTAGGGATTTTGCTATAAATAAATAAAAGTTTTGTTGAAAGGTATGATTTTGACCAAAAAAGACATGAAAGAATTGTTGGGAGGTAGGAGTTTAACAAGGGTGCACTTTTGGCTAAACTTTTAACTCTTGGCAAAATAGATATAAGTTTTGTTAAGACTTAAAAGTTTAATAAAAAAGAGATACATGTTTTGTCAAGAAAAAAAAGTTTAGCCAAGAAGAGATATTGGTTTCACCAAGAATTACAAATTTAACCAAGAATGGGTATAGGTTTTGCCAAAAGAAAAGAAAATTAGCCAAGAACAGATATAAGTTTTGCCAAGAGTTAAAAGTTTAGTCAATAATAGATATAAGTTTTGCCAAGAGAGAAAAGTTTAACCAAAAAGAAATATAGGTTTTGCCAAGAGAGAAATATTTTGCCCAAAGAAATATAAACTTTGCCAAAAGAGAAAAGTTTTCCCAATGAGAAATATAGGTTTTGCTGAGAAATACATTTCCAAGAAGAAATATAAGTTTTCCCAAGGAGAAAATTTTAACTAATAAGAAATATAGGTTTTGCCAAGAAGAGATATAAGCTTTGCTAAGAGAGAAAAATTTAGCTAATGAAAAATATAAAATTTGCCAAGAATTAGAAAAGTTGAACCAAAAAGAAATATAGGTTTTGCCAAGAAAAAAAAAATTCAAGAATAAATATAAGTTTTTCCAAGAGAGAAAAGTTTAGCCAATAAGAATATAGGTTTTGCCAAGAGTTAGAAAAATTTAGCCAAAAAAATATAGGTTTTGCCAAAAGAGAAAAAAAATTCCACAAAAAAAAAGTTTTCAAAAAAGAAAAAAGTTTAGCCAATAAGAAATATAGGTTTTGCTAAGAATTAGAAGTTTAACCAAGAATAGATATAGGTTTTGCCAAGAGAAAAAAATTTAGCCAAGAAAAATTATAAATTTTGCCAAGAAAAAAAATTTAATGAAAAAAAAAAAGTTTAGCCAATAATATATATAGGTTTTGCCAAGAAGAAATATAGGTTTTGCTAAGAGAAAAAAATTTTAACCAAGAAAATATTAAGTTTTGCCAAGAATTAAAAGTTTAGCCAAGAATAGATATAGGTTTTGCCAATAGAAAAAAAATTAGCCAAAGATAAATATAGGTTTTTCCAAAAGAGAAAAGATTAACCAAAGATAAATATAGGTTTTGCCAAAAGAAAAGTTTAGTCAAGAAGAGATACACGTTTTGCCAAGAATTAGAAGTTCAGTCAACAAAAGTAGATATAAGTTTTGCCAAGAGAGAACATTTTAGCCAAGAAAAAATATAAGTTTTGCCAAGTGAAAAGTTTAGCCAAGAAAAGATATAACTTTTGCCAAGAAATAAAACTTTAGTCAAAAAGAGATATAAGTTTTGCCACGAGATAAAAGTTTTGCCAAGAAAAGATAGAAAGGGTAGGTAAGGGATTGCTTGGTAACATGATGGGTTAACTTGAGTGTCTCAATCAACATGTCTTTTAGTGCAAAATTTTGCAATTTGAAATGTGAAGATTTTTCCTGAAAGGGATTATTATTTTGAAATATTCTCATTTTTCTTGAGAAATTTTCCATTTATTATTATTATTATTTTTTAGGGTCACATTTGGACTCAAATTTTAGTTTGGTACCATTTTAAAAACCAGTTTAAAAGCTATCTTGACAGGCTCTAAAACTTTTCATCATTTAATGCTAGTTCCTTTTGGGATGTTAGTCAATAATGCAACATTAGAAAATTGAAAAAGATATCACCCAGTGCCAATAAAC
>Ga0116231_10006944_pt1 | contig 21153 bp, 14 predicted proteins | sample S1TSphgellanicum_2_FD_89695 | JGI IMG/M metagenome (GOLD analysis project Ga0116231, IMG submission 89695) | Host-associated microbial communities from peat moss isolated from Minnesota, USA - S1T2_Fd - Sphagnum magellanicum MG | ecosystem: Host-associated > Plants > Peat moss > Unclassified...
AAAAAAAATAGGGGACATGTAGTAAAGGTGGGAGAGATGTGGGGGAGGGGCAGAGTGGTGTGGGGGGGGGGGGGTGGGGGGATGGGGAGGGGGGGGTTAGGAAGTGCAAACAAAATAATTTTGAACACCTTGCTAATAATCTTGATCAAAATAGTTGTCAAGGAGTGAAACTAATTAACATTTCTATGGAAAATCCTCATTTCTTCCATCCATGCAATGTTTGTATAGATATAATCACACACATATATAATTATTAAAGTCTATGATAAATCGGTAGCCCATCCTATTATGATACAAACTAGTGTGGCCTGTGCTATTGAGCACATATCCTAACATAGTTTTATGAAGTATATACATTTGTGTGATTTTGATTTTTAATGAGTTTTGAATGACAAAACTACTTGAAATTCAACCTTGGTCTGAAAATAATGAAATCACCTTGGTGCATAATGTGCATCCATACTCATTGAGGGATTTCCATTAGTACCAAAAGCACACCCCAATTACCTTACAAAAAATGTTTTTGAATTTTAATGATGAAAATACTCAAAATTTAATAAGGGGCACTTTAGACTATGCGCCATCCAAAAGTTGGGTCGATTTTGGAACATTTGTATTGGTTGGTAAGTTTTATTGGCTCAACTTCCCTTTAGATACAAGCCCAAGCCCATTAGGGTTCTTATCCTAGGTGGATCTCATGTCGCATGAAAAATGGAGGGAAATTCTTGGGCTCATCCCAAGGGAAACATCGCTTCAAAACCCTACATTGTTTTTAACATTTCGGGCCAAGCCAACTTTAGGGGTTTTGCTTTGCTTTTTTTTCTCAAACAACTTTTTATCTTCTCTTTTCTTCTCAAGTGTCTCTTCACCTTCTCTAGAAAAATGGAAGAATATACACTTGCAAAAGATATCTTTGGTGAAAGGATACCATCACAAAGTATTTGTGGTGAAGGGTTTTCAGCACATGCAATTAAAAGTTCCCTTCCAATATTTTGTAGTGACCTAGGCAGGGGAAAAGGGAAGCAAAAGGTTTACATAGGTGAAGAGATTTTGATTGCTTCCTCCAAAAAAGGTAGTACTAGAGGCTGTGGGCGTCAAATAAAAAAGGAGTTTGTTTTGAGAGATTTGAAAAAAGAAAATGGAGACGATGAAGGGGTAGAAGAAGATGAGGGCAAGAAAAAATGGGTTCCAACCAATGTGGAAAGTTTGACATCTATTATAGAGAGATGGATGAGGATTTCATGAAGAATGCTAGAAAACAAGGTGAATTGAAATTCTAATTGTTTCAATTTCAATTTTTTGGTTTAGGGTTGAGGTTTATTTCAATTTCTTTAACAATTTTAGTCTTGGTCTCAATTTTAGTTCTAATTTCAATTTCTTTTATTACAATTTCAATCTTCATATCAAATGTTTTTTTCAATTTAGGTCATCATTTTTTTTTGTCACAGTTTGATTCTTGATTGTAATTGTTTCTTTCAATTTCAAACCTTGAATTCAATTTTGAAATTGAATTGAATTCTGAAATCATTTCTTATTTCAATTTTTTATTTCAATTTCAGACCTTGAATTCAATTCCTTCTTGCAATTTTAGTCTTTGTTTCAATTTCTTATGTGTCTTTTATGTAATGTAGGTGTAAATGTTTGGCACAAGTTACATTGCCGCATGGCAATAGCCATTCCGAGCTTTTCAAGATCAACTTATGCTTACAAGAAGAAGTATATGACTCTTTTGAAAAACTACAAAGTTGAGAAGATTATAAATGAAGTGTTTGGGAACAATAAACATGGAGGAAAATTCTATGAGGCTATGGATCATTGGAACCACCACAAGGGTCAATTCACCAAGGCTATGTCAACTTCAACCACAAGTGTAGAAACATTTGATGTTAACAACCAAAATGATAAGGAAAAAATTGAAGAAGGTACAATGGTCACTCCATATTCTATTAGAAAAGTGAAGAACAAGTTTTAAGATAATATGTAAGGCATGTTTTAAACCATTACAGAAAATAGCACAGCTTTAATGCAAAATTTTACAAAGACAACAACTTCATTGGAAAAGATGGATGGGCACATGGCAGCTTTCATTGGAAAGCTTTGATATTAGGATTCTCATACATCAAGGCTTCTACCACATCTATCATCATTTTTAATCAGCTAGTACTAGAGCTTTTCATCAGAAGATGAAGATTCAAGATTGTAATTTCCTTGCAAGCTTGTTTGATATAAAGTTTTAGCAATTTGTAAATGACATGTACTTTTTTTAAGAAGCTCCTTGTCAACTTTTTCCTTTTTTTTTTTTTAATTTACTTTGGCTAGGACTCTCCAAATCAACTTTTTATGGGTCTGATTCATACGATAGACCAAATTCTTATTGTTTATATAAGATTTCCCAACCATTTCATGTCTTGGATGGCTTGTTCCGTAATGTGGTACACATTTGTTTCCTTCAAATTTCTAAAAACTTCCTCTTTCATGTGTTCCATCTCACAAATTGCCTCTTCAACCCATTGCATATTGAAGTTATCCTTGTGGATAATACACGAATTGTGTAAAGATAAACAAACGATGATGAGGTTTGGAACATGGCTCAAAGGTGGATCAACCCTTTTAAATAAAATTTTCCATCTCCCCTTCAACATGTCGAAAGCCTTTTCAATAGCCATTCGTGTACTTGATTGGATGAAATCCCAATGCATTTTCTTTGGTGATAATTCACTATTTCCACCTTTGAAAGGACACCAAAACCAAGGCCGAATTGGGTATGTTACATCCCCAATTAGTTTATAAGGAAAAGCCTTTCCCTTCACCACATGCTTGCCAATGTCAATTTTTAGGAATAAGGCCCAATCATGCATGCCTCTTGCCCAACCAAAATCATAGTCCGAAAATTTACATTCAACATCACAAATCCCTTGCAGTAAAAATGAGTAAAATCCTTTTCTACAATGATAAGATGTAGGATCTATAGAAGGAGCAATAATTGGAATATGGGTGACGTCAATGACTCTAATGATGTATGGAATGTGATGTAAAACTTCAAATTTTGAAATCATTTGCTTAATCCTTATGTTTGCTGGTTTCATAAAGATAATGGGTTTTAAATGTCTAGAAACTACTTCACAAAATTCTCGAACTGTAATGGATATTGTACTTTTAGTATTCCCATACACTTCACCAACCATTTGTAAAGAATTTCCACTACCAATATGAGCCAAAGCAATAGCAACCTTAGTCTCCAAAGGAATTGCTAATCTAAAATGTGCATTACAAAGATGCACTCAATTTTTGACACAATTGCAAAAACTCAAGAGTACAAAAATGCAACTTGGTGCATTGCCGAAACATTTCTTTAAAGTATGAACCCATGAGTTGCCTTTGCATAAAGCCCTCAATTTGATCATATTTCCACAATGTGCATATGTGAAGAGTGAACACTTTCATTTGTTGACTTAAACATAAAACATTGTTTTGACATCTTCATGTTGTTGCATCATCTGTTGTTGTAAAACTATGACATGAAGTATTACCAATCAAAATGCCATACAAACTACCAAAGAAAACTAGTTGGCACCACTACATGTGAAAGTCAAAGTGAAGACCGATTTCAAGTTTTCATATGAACAAAAAATCGGTCATGAGAACTAGTTTCATTTTTATTTTTTTTGAGAATTGAACATGTTTTTTTATAGAACCTATATCCAATTCTTAGATTCATGTGCCAACTTAAGGTTTCCTAAATAGTAGTCGTTGGCTTGTGACGTGGATGCATTGTTTAGGGTTAGGGTTAAGGGACTAATTATAAGAACCTAAGTTTTTTTCTTTTGCAAGTGTGTTGTTTTTCTTGCTTTTATCATATTATTGTTGTTCTTCTCACATCGATGCTATTGCTCGTCTCGCATTGGTGTTGTTGTTATTTTCACATGGTCTTGTTGTTCTTTTTGCGTTATTTCTCTTCTCATGTTGGTGTTGTTCTTTTCATGTTGGTGCTACTGTTTTTCTTGTGTTGATGTTGTTTTTCTTACGTGGTGTTGTTGCTCTTTTTGCATTGGTGATGTTCTTCTTTCCCTGATGTTAGTTTGGTACTTCCTCCCCTCTTATTTTGTGCAAGTCAAAGCTTAGAGCACTAAACTAATCAATAGTTGACTCCATTGAAGTAAGTTTTTTTTTCATTTTTTTTCATTCTATCTTTTCTATTTTTTTATTGTTATTTGGTTTTGTTATTTGGTTTTATTTTTTTGTTTAATGTTTTATTCTATTTTTTGGTAAGATTCTCATATACTTTCATTTTGCAAAATACACACGTCATACTCCATTATAAAATTCCATTACAAATTGTTATTTTTTTTGTAAATGTTTTTGGTATATCATATAGTTGTTTACTTTTTTCGCTACTAATCATGAAGTAATTTCAAACTTCAAATTCAACATGGAAAAATCATTTTAAAATGAAAATACATGTGATGTATTCATGAATTAAGTAAGGATGGAAGATGAACGTTTACAAGAACTTGAAAAAAATGTAAGTGTCCACATAGAAGGAAACAAAAATCTAGAAAATAATGAAGAAAAAATGTAAGAAAATTTGAAAAAATGACATGCAAAAAGATTATTTTGGAAACCAAATAATGGAAATGCATTATGTTGGCCATGTTACTATGTTAATGATAATAAAGAAGTTGATTTAATAATTCCTCAAGCCATGCAATGTATTCTTTGTTACAATAGTCCAATTTTGAATTTAAATCCAAAAACTCAAGCAAGAAGAGGATTGATCATATATAACACATCTAGTGGTATAATTGCATTGAGAAAACATGTACATGTGAACCATTCTATTTGTTTTTTAATTGAAGAAGAAGTGAATAATCTTTTGAAAGAAAAGAAAAGACAACTTGCAAAGAAGAAAGCAAATATGTCTATTAGTTCCATATCCAATTTTTTTGCTACAAAGGAACCTTTAAAAAAAAAATGGTTTGTAGCAAAAAAAATTATTGGAGGATATGAGATTTCTAATTATCAAAAACCATCTTCCTTTGCAATTTGTGGAAAGTATTTATAGTTTAAAACATTTAGTTTGCATTTGTGTCCAAGAATTGTTTTTCCTTCTAAAAAATAGTTTTCTCATGAATTACTACCGAGTTTAGTGGAAAAAACTAAACAATTTAAAGTTTTGCCAACTTTAATAGAATGCCATTTTACAACTACAAGCTTTGATTTGTGGATGTCAAAAGGTGGACATGATATCTTTATATGGGTGATCAATTTTTTAGGGGTTAATTAGTAGCGAAACCACATTACCCTTGGCCTTTTTGAAGCAATAGATACTAGAGGACAAACTTTGGCCAAAAAATTGATAGTACTATTGGACACTTATGAGTTGAGGAAGAAAATTATTGCTTATGTCAAGGATGAGGGATCTAACTTGAACACTATGATTACAACCCTGAAATTAGTTGTAAGCTGTGATGTGTTGGGGGGAAAAAAAAAACATTTTTAGCAAACTTGTTTTGATCATGCATTTTTTAAAGCATCATAATATGCAACAACATATGAAAAAGTTTAAATTTACACTTAAGACACATGTATTTATCAAAGTTGCCCAAGGAGATTTACAAAAGTGTATAATTTGGCCAAAAAAATTAGGAAAGAATAAGCAAAAATGGAACAAGGCATTTGTCAATTTAGGTCTTTCCCCAAGGAAATTAAACACTTTAGTGAAAACAAGGCAAACTTTTTACTTTTGATGAAATTTTTGAATTCCTACCATACATAGTCTAACATTTGTTTTTACCTTTACGAATTTGCTAGTAAAATTATCCTTTTCCAAGAAGCTTTGTAAGTTTAAAAAAACTATTAAACCATGTTACAATAGGCAAAATATTGTGAAGATGACTACAAGAATACCACCTCTATTGACATGACACATATATCATAGTATTGTTGATTCCCTTGGTCTTGTTATATTTGCTATATTCTAAACTAGTCTAGGGATCATTAGTTATTAAGTGATGCATTCACTATGAGAAAATCATGTCCATTACAACTTGTCCAATTCAACCAAAAATAGTTGTAATCTAATTGCATAAAAAAACTTTTTAATTGCTTTGGACATGTTGCAACGGACATGGTTTCTCATAGTGATTAAATTCTATCATATCCATGAATATAAAATTAAGGGATGAAATTGATTTCACAATTTTTGACAAATTAATGAAGAAGATGCAATTGTTGTTTTTGAGTTATCATGTTTGGTTTCCAACATTAAAAAAAAGTTGTTAGGGTTTCGGATTTTTTTCTTTCCTTCTTAAAAAAATATGAAAAAAAATCCCATAATATGCTTTCTTTAATGTTGGACCCTAGGTTTAGGACCCTTTGTCTAATGTCCTCACTTATTGATCATGAGCAAGGTATAAAGTCCATCGTTGAAAAATATGACAATTTTTTTGTTTCCTATGTTTTTTAAGTGTCATTATCATTTGTATCATGGGTGCAATCCTGCACAAATGTACCAAGGATTGTGTTGAATGTAGTAAAATCCTACACCCCCTTAATTTTGAAATTTTATTGAGTTTTAAACATTGGAATTTAATAAAGTTAATTACAACATAAGTTTTTCATAATTCCAACATGTTTCATTAAACATTTAGTGGATACAAAACACTCAATAGTGTAATGTTGAACCTAGTTGAATTTTTTAATGTCCTTTATCTTATATATTATTAACCCATTCATTTTCAAATTTGTGCATGGGCATATATTGATGAATAGAGGTTTGGCATTGAAAAATACTTTAATATGTGTCTTAATTTGGTTGTGCAATAGAGTCTTTTTTTCAAGATCCAAACATGCTTTTGATCACTCAAATGTCATAACTTCAAAAACTTGTTCAAAGACAAAATGATTATTATTATGTAAGGGAAGGCAAGGTGTAATTAAATAATGATTGGATGTGTTATGTGTTACTTTTATCCAACATGGTGAGTATCTTCTACTACATTTAGACTAAAAAATGACCAAATTATATGTTTGATAAATTTTATTTCACCTATATGATCCTTGGGGGTTTTTAATGCATAAAGAAGGCATCAAATATTGAGGCCCTTCTAATGTAGTCATGTTTTAACTTTATTCTGAAATTTAATTTAGAAATATGATATCATTTGGATGGATAATCATATATTGTGTACACGTGGATAAAATTAATTCATGGACTTTTAATACGTTTGAACCTTAAACAAATTTTCATAGATGTTTACACAAGTGATGTTGGTATTTAGCAAAAAATGATAATTGATCTAGATAAGAAATATCATATATTGTACTAGATGTGCATGTGGATGAATGTCATATAAGATATCATTTAGTTTAAAGCTAGTAATGTTTAAACAACCCACATTTGTAATGTCCCTTCATCCATAGTGATTCATCTTCTAGAAACAACATCAAAGTGAGCCTACAACCTTTATAGTGAGCTTCTTTATGTCAAGCTTCATTGATTTGTGTGTGATTTTGACCTTTAGATCCTACACACCCAAAACTTGCTCTTACAACAAAATCACACCTCCAAAGGTCAAGAAGCTACACATCAATGGGCACCTCTTCCAACAGAATCATGTGTCTAAAACACACTTTCTTGCATCAACAACCATTATTTTTAAAACTAACTTCAATGCCCATGAAGGTGATTATTGTGCTTGACAATTGCCATTCTTGGGACTAGCAGAAGGATGAGCCATGGAGCTTGATTCTCCATCCTTACCAAAGTTCGACCATGCCAGTAGATACAAGTTCGTTGCCCAATGCATCCTTATGTGCACACCTCTAGGTAGATGTTGAAGGGTACATAAGGTTACAAACATGTTTTTAGAATCGAAGATTGCATGTAGAAGGAGGCCGTAATTATGATAGATTTTTCAAGCTCAATTTCATGTTCCAGCTAAAAAAATGGTAGCCTTTAACAATGGTAAATCTTTTATATATTCTTTGTTATTTGAATGTTTTACTTATGTTTGGATTTATATAAATATCTTTTAGGGAACATATTTAAGCTTTTACTAGTTTCTAATTTTCTAATTTCAAAAGGAATTAGGATCACCCAATCTAACTTCTAGTGTTTTTATGTTGAGAATGTCGGGTTGTATGCATTAAGATCTTACTATAGACTATAAGTCGAATATTGTAGCTACTACCATTGCCATCAAATCGCCACATATGGACACCTGACATTCACAATGACGCCCATTAGTGAAGCATTGGATCACGTAGTAAGCCTAGCAAAACAAGTCCTTGAGGAGTGGAAGTAGACAATCAGGACTTGCTAAGAACTCACAAAGATGGAAGAACTAAGTGCTTAAGCAATGGAGGCCATTCAATGGAAAAGTAGTTACAATTACACAAGAAATTGGGCAAAAGATGCATATCTTAGTACACATCCATTGATGCTACAGGCTGCCATTGCAAGGACACAACATTTAATGAAGAAGTTGGCAACTCAACTGGATATTGGGAGGCTAAGGCATTACCAACAATGCCTTCCACATCCACTAAAAATGGGAGAGACTCGAAAATACTACTAAAGAAAAACTATCACAACCACTAGAAACATGGTAGAATCATCATATAGTGAAATAAATGACTTCCTAACACCATTTCAAATATTTAGAAATCTTGTTGTGTGAGGAACTATAGGAGATAAGAAGGGGATAATGTTAGGAAAAGAAATTTTCTTATTTAGCAAATCGGTATGTAATAGACAAAGCAATTTGACAAAACTAGGCATTACTATAAATTGATTTGACATACTACAAAGCAATTTGACAAAATAGTAAATATGTAAACAAATTGAGATGTAGTGACATAGCGAGTAGTACAATTAGACTTACCATAGTGAAAATCTAGAATTGTTAATTGGACTATAAAAAAAAAATAGTAATGTCTAGGGTGGGGGGGGTTGTTGATACTATTGCAAGGGAGGATTTGATAGAGATGCACATTCTTGTGTATTTTTGGAGGTGGTGAATAATAAAAACTTCTTTTTTCTATAAATTGGTTTCTTCTCTCATTCTATGGTGTGATGAAAAATTGTTGTTGTCCACATTGTTGTATTTACATGGTATCTATTACAATGTGATAAGACAAGACCCCAACCATGATACTTTATTTAATATAACTAATATACTTATAGAAAAATGACCAAAAGTATTACTTACAGGGTTCGACGGTTTTGAGAAGTAAGCATTCCAATGTTGTATAAAAACAATGTAAATAAACAAAACTTCATGAAAAATAATGTGTGTGCGTGTGTGTGTGTGTGTGTGTTGTGTGTGCATTTATGTTGAATAATATAGTATATAGAATTGAGGAGTCTTGAAAGTAACTTTGTCTATAAATGATGGAAGTGCAGAAAAGAGTAAGGCATTAATTAAAAATGGTAAGGTAATGAAGTTGACTACCAAGAAGGCTTGGACCATTGGGTACATGGTACCTTGATGGGTTGCACAGGCAAAAACCCAGTAGTTTAAGACAAGGAAAATTAGTAGTAAAACTTTTGAACTAACACACCTCCTACATCAAAACATGGTGGTCATGAAATTTTAACCCCGAAATTTTCCCATCCTTTTTTACCCTCCTTCACAAGGTTACTACAATGTTTGTTGGAGTCTTCAAGTTGTTGATAACATGTAGAAAGGCCTTCTTTTCTGCTCATGTCATAACGTATGGTGGCTTTGGTTTTATGTAATTGCCATTAGGCATTTGTTGCAACCAAAGTTGAGGCCAGATGCCAACCTCCTCCATATCCTTCCGGACATCCATTAGGGGTGCAAATGGGTTAATAGGAGCCACCAATGCCCCTTTAGGTGATTGCCTTTTGGGGAATATTCTCAAAAAAGTCTTCAAAAAAATCTTTTGAATTCTTTTTTAAAATTTATGTATTACTTTGTCAAGGTTTATGTTAAAAATTTGCCAAAAAATGTCATTTTCAAAGTTTTCCAAATTCATTTACAAGTCTTTTTATGGCTTAAAAATAGTGGTTACAAGTCTTTTTACATTATTTTTGAAGGTCCAAATGTTAATGAAATAATTTCATATTTTGGACATTTATAGAATAAGATATTAGGTTTGATATTGTGCAAAAAAAATTAATTATTTTCAAGTTAAAATTCTTTTTAAAAAAATTGGTGTAAAAAACACATAATTAAATAGTGGTTACAACTACTTTTTACTCCTATTAACATAACTACACCCCTATGTCTTTCTCCCCAAATATCATTTTCAACATGTTTTCACAAATATTCTTCTCATAATGCATAACATCCAGTGTGTCACCAATAAAAATTGCCACATGAAAACACATTACACAATGCCCACTTATATACATTCAAAGTTTCCATCTCAAAATACTAGGTGGTCCAATCAAAATACATCTATGGGTTTCGTTTCAGCATCTTAATGTAGACACCATAATGCATAAAATAAAGGTGTTATGCACTACACATTGCCAACACATTCACAATTGCATCCATGTTAATTTAGTTGACCATTTTGCTATCTTGGTTAGCCTTGTTTATGGATGGATGAATGTTGGAAAAATTGATGAATGAAATAATGTCTATGTTTTCCATTATAGTTTAGCTTTGATTTGACTTTAGGTTCAACTTAATTGTGACTTTTTTACAACTTTGTTGTGACTAGTTTCCAACTTTGGTAATTTCAGAACCCCTTAATTTTGAAGTCAATAACTTTAATTACACTGCACCTTGCCACTAAAAACCCTAAATTTGTTGGAAAATTTTATGTTTCATGGTGTTTAGATGTGATAGATCAAAAGTGGGAAAACACAAACATTTTTATCTAAAGTCATCGGGCATGATATTGGAGTGGTTAAAAAGTGTGGAACATTAAGTTGACATGTCCTTGCTTATTGAAACAAACATCTACATCCTAGAATTTCTTCCTTGGGATTATTTTTCAAGGCTAAGTTGCCTTGATTCATTGAGTAATAATGATTTTTCCCTAGAGAGGAGTATTGCACCAACATTACTTGGAGTGGTTGGTGCATTTGGCATTGCCCTTCATGCATCCAACACAGTTCCATATTCATTTGTGCTAATGTACTCCCCATAGGTGTCTAGGAACATGCGCTTGCTCCATGACTCTTTATGTAATAAAATTTTCCACCATGGGTTGAAAGAATCATTAGAATAGAAAAGTTGTTGGACTTGTGATGGGAAGACAAATGGTTCATTGCCATTCACCAACACATATCGAAAATTAGCCATTAAAAATTTGGCCTCATCTCATTTTATAAGTTGGTCAGTTATCCCAACTATATAATTATGGTTAATAATTGATAAATATTAATTATAGTTCAATTATTTAGTTAATATTAATGAATACCAACTAGTTAATAATTTATTTTGTTAAATAGTCAATTTAAAACCTAATTATTTTTTATTTAATTAGTTGATCATTAGAATTTTAAAAGGTTATTTTAAAATGTAGAAAAATATTTTTATTTAATTTTTTTAGTAAATAGAAAATTATATTATTTCATAAGTAATTGCCAAATAATTAAATACATTAATTTTTTTACTGATTAATTTGATTTGTGAATTATTTATTTATTAAAATACTAAGTAGTTGCACACATGGCATGCACTGAAGGTTTAAACATGTGGTTTAACTATGTCTAATTTAGGTGCCTCATGGCTTAGCCTTAAGTGTACTATAGGTTTCACATTAAACATTTAATTAGCTATTAATTATTTGCCTAAGTTAGGATCATATTATAATATTATTATTTATTAAAAATATAAAAATATATCTAACTTAACTTAAAACTAATTACGATTTAACATTTGAAAATAATAATGTTATTAGATTAATGTATGTATTTGTCCCAATCTTTACGGTTAATGTAATCTTTAAATAGTTATTATTATCAAAGTTTTATTATTTTATTAATTTCATTACAATAAATTAAATATTTTTATGAAGATTATTCCCTATTAGTTAATATTATCTACAATAATTAGTAAGTAGACTAAACTAGTTAATTATTATAGGTAGTTGTTTTAGTCTAGTCAGTAATTGGATATTAAGTGCCTAGAACCGCCCAACATTGAACACAAGGCTAAAAACCATTGCAAATTTTAATATTTTTTTCATTTCTTAACCAAATCAATTATGATCTTTGTGTCATTAAAAGTGCAAATTGAAGGATTACAAATTTTCTCTAAACACCAAAAGCAAAGGAGCAAGGAAGAAAACATGAAGAGGAGGAAGAAGACATTTGTGATATTTTGTTTCAATGTTTTTGAAGAAATTTTTTTAACCCTTTTTATTTTCAAACTCCATATTTTTTTCATTTTTAGTCCATTTTAAATGATCTAAAAACCTATGATTAGGAACATACATGACCCTTTTTGTCCTCCAAATGCAACAAAACAACAACAACAAAATCATTTCAACATTCAAAATTGTGATATTTTGCTTCAAATATTTTGAAAAAAATTTGCAAGTAGACCTATGGTGCATTATAATTGCACTTTAATTGATATTAAACACTTAATTAACTTCAAATGGTTAGCCCTACTTTAGCAAAGCCTAAGCACCATGTAATAAAATATTTAGTTACAATTTAATTGATATTTTGTCTCAAATGTTTTGAAGAAAAAACTTAAAACCTTCTCTTGTTTCAAACCCCATATCTTTCTCATTTTTAGTGATCTAAAAACCTATGGGTGTATCAACTAAATATTTACAAGACCTCTTTTTAGTCCAAATGTAACAAAACAATGATAAAAAAAACTTAATTTCAAAATCCAAAATTACAATTTAATTTCAACTAAGGTAAATAGGCCTACCACCATTCACTTAAGATTTTAAAGGAAGTCGATTTTTTACACATTACTCCTTTTTTTGTTGTTAAAATAAATTTGTAGCCTTCCATTTAACATTTCCAATGCTATAAAAAACACTCAATTTAGTCAAAGAACGAAGAGGATATGGGTTATTTTGTGTAAGGTGGTTCATGTTTGGTGATAAATTTGTTAAAATAGTTTTGAATTTTGAGATTATATTGTTTTGTCATTATTTAATTCCATTTGGATTTCAAATAAATCTTGTAAATCGTTAGTTCACACACCCATAGCTTTTTAAATCACTCATAATATCATAATTTTGGATTTTGAGATTAAATTCTTTTCTCATTGTTTTGCTACATTTGAAGTTCAAAAAAATGTTGTAGATCACTAGTTGGTGCACCCATAGCTTTTTAAATCATTTGAAACGAACTTACAATGAAAAATATATGAGGTTTCAAACTAAAGAGGTTTAAAGTTTTTTTCAAAATATTTGAAACAAAATATCACAGTTTTAGAATTTGAGATTTAAAAAAATTCTCATTGCTTTGTTGCAATTTAACATCAAAATTTTTTTTTAGGCTGCTAGTTGGCGCATCCATAGCTTTTTAAATCACTCAAAATGGACCTAAAATGAAAAAGCTATGGGGTTTCAAACTAAAGAGGTTTAAAGTTTTTTTTCAAAACATTTGAAACAAAATAACACAATTTCATATGTTGAAATTAAATTATTTTCTCACTACTTTGTTGCATTTGGAGTTCAAAAAAGTCTTGTAAATCATTAATTGGCGCACCCATAGTTTTTTAGATCACTCAAAACGGACTTAAAAGGAAAAAGATATGTGGTTTCAAACTAAATGGGTTTTTAATTTTTTCTTCAAAACATTTGAAACAAAATATCAACTAGAGTGCAACTATAATTTTTATCCCATATTGTTTGTCATAGTTTCCAAATCTATAAACTACATAATGAAGTTAGTGCACCAAGTGTTTTCAAAAAGTGAAGTTAGCACCTAGGACAAACAATTAAAAAAGGTTTGACCTTAAAGGCCACATGGTGAAAAAAAGGATTATTTGAAGCCTATTAAACTTAAGTAACACTATGGTCTACTTATTTACTTAGGCTTACCTACGTACCTTCCTAGGTTTAGGTTAAGGAGATCTATATAAATAGGTGAACCTAGTAGGTAGATACATATCTACTTATTTCTAGGTGGATTTACATACCTAGACCTAAGTCTACACATAATTTTAGGTAGGGACACATGTCAACAAACTATTGCTTAGATTCTTTACCTAGACATAACTATAAATAGGGCCATGTGGCAACAAACTATTGGTTAGACTCTTTGATTGTTATAACATAGTTGAAATTATAATTTGATGAACTAGTTAGAATGTAGTTGAAATTTCAACTCAATCTTTTATGACATCATGGTTTGTAATGGATGAAGTTCATCCAATGGGAGGTTACCCTAGATGACAATTCTTGAAGTTGGAAAATAGTTGAAAGTTCAACTTTGAGATCTAGACAAAGGTGGATGAACTTCATCTAAAAGTCAAAAATGTTTTGTCAACTAAAAATGGTCCGTCACTTTCAACTAAAATCTTGTCACCTCAATGTTGGTTGAAAAATTAACATGTGTAGGTAGGCTTCAACTTTGTTGTGGGTTTGACTCAACGTTGTTAACTATTTTGGTAAATAGTTGAAAACGTCATTTTGAGTTGAAAAAAAACATTTTCCAATTGGAAGTGATGTTTTCAACTTCAAAATGTAGTTGAAATGTAGTTGAAACCATAGTTGAAAACCTCAGTTTTTCTCCTATTGTAGGGCTTAAAGTGCGATGTTGAAATATTTATAGCAATACTGTAGGTCAACCTTAAACCTACACTCAAAGCAAACATGGGACTTCAACAATATTAATGTGTAGTGACAAATAATTGGCCCATCCTAGATATTAACTTTAGATCCCTCTTAGAAAGAACAACTAATTCAACAACAAATTTCATCCATGTCATGAATATAATGTCTTAGCCTGTTATTACAATAGTTCCATCAATCCAAGCTATTTAAAACTTTGTAACAATTCCATAATTTAGAACCTTTATATAATTTGCCAATGACAATTTTTTTTGTGAATTGGGTTTAGGTGGAATAAATTAATAACTCTACTTCTTTAATTGCTTTAGAGAAATCAATATTTTAGGCTTACATGACCCTTAAACTTGCATCGGAGCCTTGGTGAATTTTATGTTGGTAAAAGAAAATTAGGATCCTCAATGTGTAATGGCACCATGCTACCGTGTTTTACTTGGTTTCAAAAAATCCAATTATGCCATGTTTTCACTAGCAAAAAGATGTTTTGTTCTACTTAGCAACAAGTTTAACATCCATGAATTCGTTCTACACCATGACACAAAGGGGATTGTTTTAGCCCACAAAAAAATAACTTTTCAAAATTCAAATCACATCAAAACATATTTTGGTTTCTACTTGCCAATATGGTAGATGAAAGAAAATGTTCTTCCTCTTCACACCATGGATAGGACATGGTCATCTTTGTCCTTTGTTGCTCGCATTCTCCTATTTAGCCATTTGTCACGTTCTTTTGCTTTTCTTAGGAAATAGACACTTGTGTTGGTGCAAGTCTACTTTGTAGTTGTCCATCAAAGGCAACACAGTTTCTCCTATATGGGTGGTGCCTCCCAAGGTGCCATTGATGTCCAAGGTACACATTATTCTTCAACTAGGGTGAATGTCTTGTTTCCACATCTAAACCACACAAAGGGTAAAAATAACCCTTCATTTAACACCCCACAAATAAACCATATGTAGGATAATCATGGATGCTCCAAATGCAAATGGTTCTAAGCAAAAACCTTTGAACCCCCTCTAGCCTTGTGACATCAATTGTTGGTACCCTTGACCATAAATTTTCCAACTCTTCAACCAATGGCTACATATAAACATCAATTTTGTCATTTTTACCAATTATTTCCTTCAAATCAACAATGTCAACATCACAAATAAATGTTTAGTTATCAACTAGTGTGGTAGGTTGTAATTTAAGAGAAGGATCAACCAAGTGGAATTGATGCGTTCCCAAGTTCCTTGATACACTCAAATGTAAGTCTATGGTGAAAATAGTGGAATAATAAAGAATTGGGGCATGCTCCCTGGCTCGTAACACTTTGGGGGGTAAAGGGGTGTGCTGGAGCTTCGAGATGGGGACTACAAAGATTGACAAGCAACTCAATTACTCACATGGACTTGCACAAACCAAACAACAAGTTGGTTAGTGCATAGCTGGAGCATTTTTGGTGCACGGACGAACCATGGGCAAACATGGACTCACAAGATTCACCACGGCCCGGACTTGGGGGAAGCCACCACCTTCCCCCTTATAGTATACTTTGTGCTTAGTCACGGGCTAGCACTCAAATGGCAATTTGTCTCGGGACTCCAAAGTGGGAGTCCCAAAATTCTCTAAATTGGGACTCCCGCAATTTTGGAGGCCCATAATTTTGTGTGCAAACCTCCAATTGAGGTGAGGTCTAAAGCAAAGTTGTAGCCCTTGTTAAGAGATTTCCAACGGTATGTGGCGTGCCACCTGCACGCAAGGAAATTGGGGTGATTCCCAACTTTTAGTGGTCGGGAGTCAAATTGGCCATTTAACTCCCAGCCCTTCATTTGGCCATAATTTATATTTGGAGTATCCAAATGGGTGATGTAATCACATTTTAAACATCTAATTTTGAAGAGCTTTTTAATGATATAAAGAACTTTTCAATCCAATGAGTTTTGACCCCTGTAATTGCCCTCTGAAATTCCAGGAGTCCATTGGGACTCCAACTCCCAAAGTGGGAGTTCATTTGGGAGTGTGAGGGTTCATTCCCTCACACTCTCTTACACTTTCGAGAGCATGAAATGTGACTACCGGGCTCATTTTTGGCTCGCACCTTCACAAGCCCTTACCTTGGGCATGAGCCCAAGGCTAAGGTTATGACAGGAATGGTTTATTGACAAGTCAATGTATGGGTTGACCCCATCATGGGCTAAACCTAGCTTAATGTTCATGGGTCTATTGCAAATTATGGCAAAGTGTTATCCACATGTTTCAATGCTTTTAAATCATATACTGAGTGCACCATTCCATCATTGTTCTTGTTGACATCAAGCCAAGACATTAGATCTACTAATAATGAACATTTATCCATATGCTTTAGGCGTGGAATCAACGCCTAAAGCACCTTATAAGGGACACAATCTAACCCGTCAATAAAATGGGACAACTTGTAGCATCACTTAATTATGTTCTAAACAAAACACACCCATTGTAACAAGCATGGATAAAGTTGTAATTCAAACCCACCCATTGAACCACCTTTTTGGCATGATACATTGATTTTGGCAAGTTGTTATCCTTTGGGAATAGGTCAATCATGAGTAGCACAAATAGTTCATCAACATGTGTTACTCACCCCATGTGTAATTATCATATTCATGAATAAAAGGATGGCAGCCAAACGATTAATGGGACATCCTTCATAAAGTGGGGTGCAAGCTTCTTGGAACATTTCAGACATGGTCTTTTCATAAGCTGCTTATTGTTCTACATCCTAGTTTGGAAGTTCATTGTCTTGCTTCCATTGTGATCCCCATCATGCACATTCCATCCCCAATAGTTTCCCTTTCATGCATGGATACCCCCCCCCCGCATTGATCTTGTGTAATTCATCAGACCTTGCAAGTGCTTCCCTAACCATCCTTCCCAATTCCATATTTCAGTCAAGGCTCATCATTGGGTTTGCTTCATGTTGATCTCGTTATGGGTCTTGGTTGTTTATAATTGTTTCCATTCCATTAGTGGGTTTCCATCATAATTCACAAAGACACAAATGAGAGCACATGAAAGTGGATTCAAAGAGGGGAGAAAAAAAGTCACTTCAACCATCCAAAATGTCTTAGCTATTAATTACAACACATGTAGATTACACAATTGATTTATTTTCTTAGCAATATTGAATTGGCCTTACCACTATGGGGGTAATGTGAAGATAATGACAACCATATTTTCTAAAATGGTCCCTTATTGTGGACTTCAGTATAAGCCTCCTCCCTCCACAACACCATGTGCATGGGCACCAATATTTTATTAATCCCAATAGATCAACAATTGCCTCCTCTAACATGTGCAATTTTTCTCGCCACATTTCTAGGTGACTATAATCACCATAGGCCTAATGAGCTCCAATGACCTGCTAGCAATAATGGATGTGTTTGGTCAATTCAACACTAGTTTATGTTTCCTTCAAAGTCCTGCAGGCCCACAAGAAATGTATTGAGTTGCATAAACTAATTCATTATCAACGAAGAGTAGTCCATGAGAGATGAATGCGTAAAAAGGACAACTGATTCAATAACCTTTGTCTTTTGAACTAAATAACAAGCATAATTATTAGGTGTACAAACCCTTTTTACTTATATTTGACAAATGTAGCTATTTTTTATGTGTTGTCATCAACCTTTTGGGTGCAATCATCATCAAATGAACCAAAAAGGACGTCGAGTGATCGAAAAAACTACATTTTTTGTTACATTTGTCTATGTGGTGTCATTTGAATGTCATGACAATTATGGGAAATAGAGCTTATTTTCAAATATGAATGATGAAGAATCTAAATCAAATTGTCAAATTTTTTAATTTCATGTTTTATTTGGTGTTTAGGACTTTTGAAGTTTAATTTTTGCAAATCCGAAAGAGGAGTAAATTGTAAAGGGGTCCTTAATTTTAACAATACAAAATTTTTTATTCAAATTTTTTGGAGTAATGGGGAAATATGAAACACATCTAAAAAGCACTCATATTGTAATAAATATGTAGTTTTTTTTTAAATAGAAATTTAAAGCTTGTTGAAGTTCAAGAATCCTTTGCCATGTGTGAATGTGGTGCAATAACATGTTGCTTGTAGCAAACTTTCTTATTTTGTTGTAAGAAAGTGAATCATGAAGTCATCAATGTATTTTGATGTGATTTGACATGTTATTAGATCCACTTCAAAAATATGTGCATTTTAAAATTTTAAAAATTTGTCCAAAACAATTAGTGCAAAATTGGTGACATAATTTGGGCAATGCCTAAGCTAGTTTAGACCAATTTGCAACAAGTCCCACACAAAAACTCAATATATTCTTGATGCACCACTAAATCAAATGCTGGTCTAATTTGGAACACCCAACAGGTAATTAAACATAGTTCATTTTCCAAATGATGAATTTGTTATGAAGATTGTCCTGTTTTTTCTTCATCCATCATCCTAAACCCTAAAATGGCATCATCACCATCCATTGGCATTCGATGGCCAGGAGGTTGTTCATTTTGAAAACATGTATGTTTCCCTCGCATGATGATTGGGGCACATGTGTTTGCAAAAAGATGTTTGTTAGGTGTGACTATGTGTGCACTATGTACTAAAGCTCTTTTCATATCATTTGTTGCCCATCAATGAACTTCATGTTTAGCAGGAGTGAATGTGTGCAACAGGGAGCATTTGTTTCCATTGATCATGATGTCAAGTTTCAAGATGGACGTTAAAGATGGATGATTAGTGATAGCAAATGTCATGTGCATTTGAATTCAAGAAAGTTATCATTAAAGGAAGTTGAAGCCCATGATGAGCTTGTCCACTAGAACTCCAAAATATACAAATGCTTCAACTTTTGGCATTTACTCATATATTTTATTCTCAAATGTAACATGCTTAGAAGTCTTGTTACCCTTGCGGCCACCCCCCCCAAGACACATATAACACAATGGTTTCCAACAAGTAGGCCAAGATGGGAAGAACTTTTGGATTTGTCCACCATCATCAAACTTCTAAGGTGCATGCAATTGTGAGACTGCACTAGAATGAATGAAATGAAAGGTGCGGAATGTTTTAGATCTTTGCATGATATAGATCTATTTTAGGACAAACTTGGAGCTATGGGATTGATTGAGTTGGGTATGAATGTTGCAACATTAACACATAGGGGTTCGTTTGGGTGGCCATTTCAAATATTATTCTAGCATCTATCACAAAGGAGCTACCATTGCAACAAGACATAAAACCTTTTTAGCAAAGAACAATATTTGGTCTTACTTTCAAACTTTTCATTTATGAGTTTTTAAATTTGATGATCTTCTAAATAGAACTTCGCAAACTTGGCCCACAACCTTGTGATCCTTGTTTCATGTTTAGGCAATAGCCATTAGCATAATCAATACATGTGTAGGCTGTAGTAACATGGCAGCAACTTTGGGAGTTGGAAATTTCATTTCCATTTTTGAACATGATATTAGACAATGGAGTTACTGCATTGAAAGGTTTGTTATAGTAACATGGCAGCAACTTTGGGAGTTGGAAACTTCATCTCCACTTTTGAACACAATATTAGATGATGGAATCACTGCATTGAAATATTTACATTTTAATCCTCTTTTTTTAGATGATGCGGGTTGTTGTGCAAGAATACATTATGCCCATGGTAGACATTACCTATGTATTCTTGTAATAATTGGTGGAGGCGGGTTTTGAGGTAATATTTCCAACTTCCTCACTTAATTATGTGTTTACCAACTCCTACATTAAGTTTCAGTTTCAATGTCAAAAGTTATGGAGTTGGTGTTGCCTAGATAATCCATGTAAGTTTAATAAGTATGGTTAATTTCTAACTTTCTGAAATTATACAATGAAGAATAGTTTGAAAGTGGAAATACATAGCCAAATTATTCACCAATGAGGTGAGGCATTATTGTAAGCACGTGATTTTGGGTCTTTCTTTTGGTAGAATGAACATTGACTTTTTGAATTTTGATGCTACTATGTCGCAACCTTAGCCTTGGGCTCGTGACCAAGGTAAAGGCTTGCAAAGGTGCGAGCCAAGAGTGAAGCCCAATAGTCACATTTCATGCTCCCGAAGTGTGGAGAATGTGAGGGAATGAACCCCCACACTCCCAAGTGAGCTCCCACTTTGGGAGTTGGAGTCCCGATCGATTCCCGATTAACTCTTGAATTTTTAGAAGGCGATTATACGGGTCAAAACTCATTGGGTTGAGAAATTCTTTATACCATTAGAGAGCTCTTGAAACATAGATGTCTAAAATGGGCTCGTATGATCCATTTGTTGAGAATTCAAGCTCAACTAGTTAGGTTTCATTAGTTACTGGAGTAGGAAAGTAACTAGGTTACTTTCACAAGGTTGAATTACTTTCGTTACTTATTTTAGTTTGGTTATTTGTGGTTT
>Ga0116231_10006946_pt1 | contig 21146 bp, 15 predicted proteins | sample S1TSphgellanicum_2_FD_89695 | JGI IMG/M metagenome (GOLD analysis project Ga0116231, IMG submission 89695) | Host-associated microbial communities from peat moss isolated from Minnesota, USA - S1T2_Fd - Sphagnum magellanicum MG | ecosystem: Host-associated > Plants > Peat moss > Unclassified...
TCCACAGACTGAGAGTGTTTATCGAGTCCCGGAGTTGTATAGAGTCCTTCACTCTATGACTCGTACGTGTTGTTGATACTGCAACCACACCCGCCCTTCAGCCAAAAGAGGAAGAAGAAGATGCTGAAAAAACTCTACCGACATTCAGACAGAAAAATGCGTCGTCTTCTTTCTTGTCTTTGTCGGTAGACTGTCTATCTATGCATGTTTGTCCACAAATACAACATGCATGCAAACAAACCGATCTGTAGAACAAAGAAAACTTACTTATTTTTGGAGCTTATGAGCTTATGGAACTCCGGATTTCTGTCACTACTACGACTGCGAACAAATTCGGTCTGCAACACAGCAGCAGGGACAGATTGAAGAAGGTGAAGAGCGTCGAGCAGAGCTCTCCCCCCCCCCCCCACAACGTGAAGCCCAAGGACCGACACTACGCGGGATTCAGGTGCCATATTGAAATGCCAACTCTCTTTTTTTTCAGGTCTCATTTCAGATGCCTACTAGGTTATACTTAACTGTTTTTTGGGGGCTTCAGGTCTCATTTGAGATGCCAACTTTTTTTACAAGACTTGCACCATTGTTTCTTACTATGGTGAAAATTCTGCATTTTGTAAAAATTGAGCCTGGGAGCTAATTAAACAACCACATTGGACATCAAGTATGTTATTTGAACTTAATTAATATTTCAAGTTTAAACCCAGTGTTAAGGTAATAAGACAAATAATAATAATAATAATAATAAATTTGTGCTAAGAAATCTTGTCCATGGTGGCCACCAATGTTGGCTAGTTATTTCTTTTTAAAAATAATTTCCGGTTATTTATTTGTTTATATATATAGTTTGGGATGACATGAGTTATTAATATCGAAATTTTTTTTGGGAAATAATTGTTGATTATGCAATAAAATTTTGTTATCCAATTATAAATTAATAACAGTTAGTTAACATGTTGGCTATACATTAGTCATAGGGGTTTTTTTTTTAAAAAAAAATTCCCCCTTTTTTTTTGTATTAGCATTTATAGATTGATTAACTACATGGATGATAATTGGGTCACCTGTGTAGGTTATTAGATTTGAAAAATTCAATACCAAGCAATTATCAATTTAGCTAGTTATTAAAACAAAATTAAGAACCAATTAATGGGTTATTAATAACTAGTTTGATAACTATGTCAAAACTCAATAACTAGTCAACATTGGTAGCCAATCTTCCCCACAATAAAAGCTCCCTATGCTTCATAACATATTAAATGCAAAACATTACATGACAATTCTTCTACATTCTAAACTGTCTCTTTTACACAAGTTTTGCACCATTTTTGTTGAGTAAGATTTATACAAAGAACAAATAAGCTTGTAACTCACTATACATGCATTGTGCATTGTTGTTGTATGCATAGTGAGGTGCATCGTCATTGTAAATGTGTCATGAGTACACTCGAATCATCGTTGTTCTACACACCAACACTAAGTTTTGTTGTACACTTTGTTGTCAACACCATTTTTTTGATGCAACATCTTTGTTCCTTGAAAAAATGTTTAATGATGTTGATAATGAAGTTCCTTCACAATAGGAATTCACATCAAGAATTCATACCAAATGCCCTCAACAATTGAATTGGGAGGACCAATAAATAATTGTCCTCTTACAAACAAAGATAGATGAATTCCTTGCAGGATTAGATTCAATTAATCCTCATGACCAATTTGAAACTAGTTACAACATCAAAGTGGAAGAAGATTACACATGTAGTCAATCCAAGTGGCAAGATTTGATGTGAAATGGCATGGCTTGCAAAAACAAATTGGGGGGTTGTGTATGGCAATTTGTCATTTATAAATTGAATATTATAATGCTCTATGTGCATCTCTTCACATGTGTGACAATGAGATTGAATTAGCCATGTTACAAGGTTTGGTGTAGGTGATGAGTATTTTATATATATATATATAAACCCACAAGTTTACAATTGGAAAATTCAACAAACATACCTTGAAGCTTACATCTTGCATGATTTTTTTACAATTTGTTTCCCATTTGTCAAAACAAGCACAAGTGATCATGAGCAAGAATTTTCCTTAAACCCTTACCAATTAAATGCATTTGACTCTTCAATGTTTTATGCTACTAATTATTACAATAAACTTAAGTGTTACTTATAAGTTTCATGTAAAAAAACCTTTCGATTTTGTGGCATGGCTTTTTATGACTTCAATGTTTTTCATTACATGCCATGGTGCAAGTTGTATGTAGCATGTTTGGTGTAGGTAGGTAGATGATACATAAATAAAAAAACCTAAATTTTAATGATTCATGTAATATAAGCAACATGTTTCCAACAATTCAAAAAATATGCATCACATCTCCAATAACTTAACATAACTACATTAATGATCTTAAGGGTTAGTTTCTTCATTATAGTTAAGGTATGTGCTTAGGTTTAAGCTTTGAAGTTAAGGGCAAGGTTGGACAGAGATACATAGGGTCAAAGGTTAATCATTTTTTTACATGTTTCTAAATAAGACTTGATAATCAACAACCACACTGTTGTTCATCAAGTAAATATTACATCCATTGAACCCAATGATGATGATGGGTTGCATCATATAGGGTTTGTGCATCTTGGTGAACATGCCATCAATAAACCCAATGCAACCTTGGAATTTTAGTATAGTGGCGCACAACACAATCCATTCATATTTCATCACTAATTGCATCATTGATGCAATATACAAAATGCAATGAAAATGACATTATCACAAATTGCATTTTTCAACTAGTTCAATAAAAATGCACCATCCATGCAAACATTGTTATGTTTCATATATAAAAAGAATTCTAAAAAATGTTGTTCAAGGGTCAATTTTGAAAGATGATTTATCTAAATGTGGTGATCACTTATAAAACCCAACTCTTAAATTAAAACCTTAAACCTAAACCTTTAAAGTTAAACCCTAATCATAACCCCTAAAGGAATTTTTAAAATTCAAACCTCAAAATTAATACTATAATCCAAACCCCTAAAATTAAAACCTTAATTTTAATCCAAAACGTAAACACAAAACCTTAATCTACACCTTAAACTTAACCCTTAAACTAGAATCATATCCAAATTGAAAACCTTAATTTTAACCATAAACAAAAATCTTAATCTCAACCTTAAAACTAAAACCTTACTTTCAACCTTAAAAATAAAACCCTAGTTTTAACTTTAAATAAAAACCCTAATTTAAATTTTTAAATTAAAACCTTAATATATGTCAACCCTAAATTAAAATCCTAATCTCAACCTTAAAATTAAAACCCTAATTTTAACTTTAAACTAAATCCCTAATTTAAATTATTAAATTAAAACCTTAATATATGTCAACCCTAAATTAAAATCCTAATTTCAACCTTAAAATTAAAACCCTATTTTCAACCCTAAAATTAAAACCCTAATCTTAACCTTAAACTAAAACCGAAATCTAAACTATAAAATGAAAACCTTAATGTCAACCTTAAACTAAAACCTTAATTTCAACCTTAAACCCTAAATCTAAACTTTAATAAAACCTTGAAACCAAAGTTTTATTTGTAAATTTGAATGCAATGTTCCCTTGTAGATCATGCATGGCATGCAATGGTGGGTATCACTACTAACACCAATTGGTCAAATTTGACCAAATTAAAGTTAGTCAAAATTTTGAATAATTTTAATGTTGTTTGCATAGTAATAAACACATCTCAAACTCCCATGCTTGAATCCGTTGGTTGACCCATGCCCTCCTCCAACTCATCAACATTGAGCGTGAAAGACGAGTTGGCAACAACAATTATAACTACAAAAACATATTTTTTTGTCTATCCATGTCTACAAACATCTCATGTATTGTGTCATTATCATTTGAGGATAAGGAATTAAAACTATCTATGTAAAACTAGACCCATGGTTTAAAGATGAAGCCATGATTTCCAAGTGAAAAAACCCTTCCACAAGTGAGAAATGAAAAAAATAAAAATTATGATTTAGACTAAGATTTTGGTAGCCCTAGTATACACCTAAATAGGCCCTATGTAACACCCTAAGCAACCTTAATATAACACATTAAATAGTCCTTAGGTAACCCATAACTCAGGAAATCCCTATTTAATCTCTAAGAAGCCCTTAATTTTGGATTTCAATCATTTTTTTAATGGGTTTTTTCACATTTATTTTTTCCCAAAGTTACCTTTTCATGCAGCTATTATTGGCTTGCATTTTGACATAACCCTTTTATTTCCACCATATACCCAACTTAATTCAAGTAGTAGCTTACATGTTGATTCATCCACATCATTAGAAAAGGTCATAGATTTGAGTAATTTGCTTGATACAAAATAAGATCATGATTTGGTGCCTTGTCCTTGATTGAAAAACAAAATAAATTTGTATGATTACACATGTAGGTTTTAGCTTGAGTGGGTTACAAAGCTCCCATTGTGTTGAGAGGGTTTGATGCACCCCCAAACTCCTTAGGAGACCCAAAAGTGGGTCCCAAAGTGAAACAATGAAAAAATAAAAAAGTCGGGGTATGCTCCCTAGCTTGTGGCACTTCTAGGGTAGGAGGGCATGTTGGAGTTATGGGATGGGACTAGGGTGAACTCACAAGCAAAAGTTCAAGATGAAATCAACATGCATAACTAAGAATAAAGGGTAGTTAGTGTAAGTTGAACACGAATGGTGTAATAGACTTAATAGGGACAACTTCAAGCACAAGCTTTACATGGCCTACAACCTTTGAGAGGAGGCACCACTCCCCTCCCCTATAGTATATTCTATGTTTCTTCATGGGGGCTACATCCAAATGGCACTTTTTCTTGGGATTCTCAAGTGGGAGTCCCAAAATTGGAACTTTCGTTGTTTCAAAATTTTGGACGCTCATATCTTTTTCAAATCAATTTTTGTTGGAGCATATGAAAGTAATATTTTATAGCTTTCAAAAAAATCTTTCCAAGGGTGTATTGCATGCCCCAATTGAAGATCATTTGACCCCTGCTCTAAGGGGATTTGAGATCAGGAGTCAAATTCCCAATTTGATTCCCAACCCTTATTTTGATCATAACTCATGCATTTCAAATTTAAATGAACAATACAAGGGCACTTTAGGCATTTACACTTCAAGACCTTTCCAATGGTATCCTAGAAGCCCAATTTCGTGTTTTTTTGCTTCTTCAACCAAGGCTTTAATTATTTAAGACTCCCACACGAGTGTAATTCCCAAAGTGGGAGTGCACTTGGGAGTCATTGGCTCAATCGCTTGCACTTTCCCCCACTTGTGAGAGTGTGTTTCATTCCTGAATGTAATCTTTTGGCCTCATGTGCCCTTGCACTCCACATTTAATCGAGAACCCGATGTTAGGGTTGTGACAGGGTCCTTGCCATTAATAACATTCTTCATAATGTTAAATGCAAAGTATGCAACATGATTGATATGAAGCCTTGCCTACTTGTTCCCATGCTGGATACATTGATGAAACATGAAGGTAAGAGGAAGGCAGAGAAGGATTCCTTAGAGATGAAAATAAGAAAAAGAGACCAATAAACAACGAAACTTATAAACACAAAAAACCAAGCTTTGTTTTTTGCCCAAGTTTTTTTTATTGTCTTGTAGCAAATCAACAAGAATAAACACTTGGAAATGGAAAGGAAAAATGTTTAGTTTGCCACATTGTTCCAAGTTTTGGAAGGGGGTTGTATTATGGTGGAATATATATGAAAATAAGAGGGTTATATATTTTTTATTGGTGTGCTTAAAAACCCGAAAATGCACATGTCAGACAATTGAAGGTGTATAATGATTGAATTTATGTTTGCTTATGTGACTAATGCAATATTGGTCAATGTTTTTGTTGTTAACTATGTGACCCTTACATGCAACAACGTGAATACTATGGATAATGATAATTGGATTTCCATACATGCATATGTGATGCAAAATTGGGTGAAAGTTCCCATGTTAAGTTTTCTTCAAAGGGTTATTGTGGAACATGGGTTGATAATTTGACTATTGTGATCATGGAAACCTTACAAAAGGGAGGAGGCTTGAGCTATACTTTTATAGCTGAATTTTTTTTTTGTTTTGGGGCTAATAAGGTAAGTACATTCGAAGGCACCAAAATTGGTGTCATTAAGCAAATCAATACAAATTATGTACCCTTTTCCATTGGGGTCCATTGCATGGCTCATGGATGTAATATGGTACCTTATCTTCCTTGGGAATAGTTATTAGTGTAAAGGATTTACTACAAAGTTGTCGTGCTTATTTTGCTCACAACCCAAAGAGTCACCATGAGTTCGTTAATGTTACTGATATGATCAAAATAAACAAGCTTAAAAAATTTAAGAACGTGAAAACTCATTGGATATCCTTGTTGGATCTTATATAGATAATTCTTTCAAAATATAGGCTACTTTTGGCCAAGATGCTTTTGGATAGTTCAAGCAACCAAGTTGCTAAAGTGCCTTGTTTCAATCTAATTTGATTTTACTAATTAATTTTAATGGTATGATTTTGATGATCTTGTTGATATTGTTGATCAATTTGGTTTAATCTCACTTATCTTGCTAATCTTGCTTGTTCATTAATTTGATTTGATCTTGCTTGCTTGTTATTTTCATGTTATGAATGTGTTGCATCATCCTTTTGTTGGAGAATATTGATTCTCTTATGCAATTTGCACAACAATGTTATGGTTTCATGTGCAACTTGGGGGTTATAATAAAAATTACAAGGGGCAATTCTATACCTTGTATAATGATGGTAGGTTTTCATTTTCTAATGATGAGTTCTAGGCATTTAAAAGTCTATTGGATTGCACCCATAACACATGCACACAAAGTGGGTGGTAGACCTAAATGATTGTAGCGAACAATTTACCTTCATTGTGAACAATGAAAAGCTTCAGGTTGTGCACAATGACCCAATTTCAAAAGTGCAAACAATTGTGATTCCAATTTTTTTCCAAATTTTAATTTCCAAGGTGAAGTTAAAATTTTCAAGTAAGTTGCTAACTATTTGAATGTACTAATCTTGATGTGTTGTGAGTTTTGGAGTTTTAAAAACATGTTTTTTATTAAAAAAAAATTGGTTTTGTAGGTCCATAGGTGTAGTTACCCAATTGATCAATGAGTTGGACAATTGGTTCCCTCAATGTGCTTCACTTGATGTTGTGGGCATTGTATATCCACAATATTGGCTACAACTTGAGTGTGATGCTAGCTTGCCAAACATTAAAAATGTTGAAAGCGTGGTACTATGAACCAAAGATGTTAAAGTTTGGTGAATCAAATTATGTAATTCCACTTTTGCTTGATTGTGGCAATTGGATGTTAACCAAGGAATGTTCAAGTTGTGTATGAAAAATAATTCCAAAATAGTCTTGAACCACCATTTGGTCTCAATCCGTTGACTGTTTTGGGGAGTGTAAATGATGAACAATCTTTTTCATATCTAGCATTTCTAAAGAACAAACTACGAGCTACCTTATACCTTCACCTACCTTTGGTGGTTACAATCATAAGTTCTTCACTTTGAAGATTTTTCTATATATTGCTATATTTGATGCTTGGATTTGAACATTGCTACATTTGATGCTCGGATTGGAAAAATAGATCATTATGGTGTTATTGCATAGATAAGAATTGTGTAAACATGTTATTTTGTAAAGCAACCCAATTGCTAGCACCTTCATACTTGGTTAATTTCTTGCACTTCCAAAAGTTAAATGATGTTTTCTACTATTTGCAACTCCCTTGTTTCCATCATCTTAGTAAGCCCAATGAAATTGTTGCATTTCAGCTTTGAAGATATGGATTTGAACATTTCTCACGAATGGGACTCTTGAAAAGAATGTTATATTGATTGTCAGTTTACTTCACATTCACAAGGCACCATAGCCAGATTGAGCTCCTTCTCAAAACTTGCTGCTTCCAAGTTTGAGTTGTAGCCAGTAATGGCATGTCTCTATTTCCCTTTGACCCCTACTAATTCCATCTTCAATGTTAGCTTCATAAATTGGTATGTGCTTGCCATTTTTGTGTGTCACATTACTCATTTATCTTTTGTGATGTTTCTCTCTTTCAATAAAGTTACTCAAGTAGGCTTCTGGTCTTCATCAATAGGTAGTAACAATAGAGGTGTAAATCACATGATGTGCATGCCATGACATTTACATTAACTTTCGCTCACTTCTAGATATTAGGTGTTTCAGACCTAATTGAAGGCGTACGTAGTCCTTGCCTAAGAGCATCTCCAGCGGTGCTCAGTATGTGATCCTGCATTTATTTGGATGAAGAAAAGGAAAACATGCCGGTTTGGCTCAGGAAAATGGTTTTGGCTCAGCATAATTGCACAGTATGCTGTGGCTGGTAAACGGAGCCTTTTTGAGCTGCTTTTAATTTACCATGTTATGGTTGTTCCCCTGGGTTGAAGAATTTTTTGGTTCACTTAGTTTTCAATGGTCGTTAATCCGTTGGGAACATCCATTGGGAACGAAATGAACCAGAAAACCTCCAAATAAGCCTATAAACATATTTTTTCCACTACCTTGATGTCAGTTGGTGGACTGCTGGGGGACGGTAGAGAAGTGTAATAATATTGTTAATAATGCTGGAGACCTTGGGATGAAACTTCAAAAGGTCTGACATTCGTCACATAGTGTTTGTTTTTTTAACCTTAAAAACATGTGTTGCAATGCTGGGTGCAACACCGTCAACATAGGTATTGCAAATAGCTTGATCACAAAAATTCTAAGGCATGGGAACAAAACAATCAATCTCATCCCCTATCTTCTACAACAAATAGAAAATCTTTACATTTTAAAGGGCCCTCAATATAGAAATGTGTATTACAATGAGAGTGCATGGAAACAAAAGCTTTTGACAACACCACCCTCACAATCCCTTCCCCCACCCCAAAAGGACAAAAAGAGCTCTCCAAAGAATAAACAATTATGAGAGCGGGGTACTTATTTTACTTACTTTAAAACCCACATTTTGGAAGACTACTTAATATAGATTTATTTTTTGTTGCAATGTCATGTGAGAATCTCAACAAACATTAGTGCACAATTACATGTGTAGCTCTTTCCTTGCATGCAAGAAATCAAACCACCACACCCCCCCCCAATGAAAATAACCCAAAAAAAAATTAAAAATCCCAAACTCACAACCCCCTCCTCGCCCACAAAAGAGAAAGAAAGAAAACCCTCATGGATCCAATTGGGGTACCTATTGGATCCATTCTTCCTTTTCCTTCTTTCTATCAGCATGTTTGAACCCACACACCAATGTGGTCATTATGGGTTGTGAGGAGGAGGAGGTTTTTCTTTTGTTGTATGAATTTGCAAATGCAACTTTCCCAACAAATCCAAAAAAACTATGTTTGGAGAGATTCCTTGTGCAAATCATGGTTGTCAACATGGTCCCATGGACGTCCTGCAAACCTCTAGGACATTCCATTATGAGCATCCCATGCAAAAAACATAGGCTTGGAGTGGGCTCGAGAGGAATGGGGAATGTCTAGATTTGGCTTGAACAATTAAAAAAATCTTGGGATAGGATGGCAACATGTACAATAGGCTAATACTATGGAACAACAAGATAACAATTGTGATGTTGAAAAAGAAGACTCTAGGAAGTGTCATAGGAATGGCACGCATGCTAGGATGGACACCACATATATATACTTTATTTATTTAATTTTTGGGAGTTTGACAATGTACAAGCTACAAGGACACTGGAATGGATGATAGTGGGCACTAGGAAGGATCTTGGGTGTGTTGAGAAGGATGATGTTGAGATGAGTTAGGTTCTCTAACATCTGCCTAGATGAAAAATGTAAATTTAAGTAAAATTTAAAAGTGGGTTGTGGGAGTGGGGAAAAGGGGAGGGGGAAGAAGGGTTGTCACTACTTGCTGGGATACCAAGAAAGACGTGCATGATGTATGTCTTGGCACGTCCAAGGATGTTAGAGGGATCTGGGACATCCCTCCTAACAACTATGGTCCAAATGCACAATTCAAATATATTAATACATTTCCTTATTACTCTTGGCAATCAACCACGTCATTACCCTACCCTACCCTAACCTAGTCTAAGGCCCTCCCCTATCAAACATATCAACCCATTACATTAGTTGAAGGTAAATCTTTTTTGGTTATATTCTTATTGTGTTTTCCTTTCGGGTTTGAGATTTTGGAAAGGTTCCCTTATTGGCAGAATATGTTGGCAAAACTACAGGGTAAACAATCATTTCAATTTCGGCAGATTTTCGCCAATTTTCAACCTGAAAAAAATCTGATTTTGACCTCTAACTCCAAAAAAGTGTTTTGATGGGAAAAAAAAATGGAAAAAATGACCACATTTCCAGAATTTTTTTTGTAATCTTAAACTTGATATAGTAAGTTCCCAATAGGTAGCCAAGAATATAGAAAGATCCTTACATTTTTCTATTTTCATATCTGGTTGCTATCCAAATTGAGCTAAACTTATTACTGGATGATCCCCACTTTGAATATTTCACAAATTTTTTATTACAAAAAACACTGGGGGAGCAAGTGAGGGTTCTGCCAGAAAGGCCAGGAACTTGGAAGCCAACAAAGTGCAAGGCAGTAGTACCAACTAGGATTGCACTTATATTTGGGAGGGAGTATATGGACAAGATTTACTCTGGTTAATCCACCTTGGATAAATGTTTTTTTTTTCCCCCCAAATTTGGGATGTTGCCACATCAACCTTGAGGAGCTTGTTCAGGCTCAAAAGGGTACCAGCCATTTAGGGTTAAGTTTTGTCGCTGCACACGGTTGTTGTCCTCACGTCTTGACATGTGGATCTGAACTTAATATCTATCTACCATTAATGGAAGTACGTAGATTGTTTTTGTTTGTTTGTTTGTGAAGTTGAGATCTCCCAAATTAGGGTGCCCCCACCAGGCTCTTTGGTACCATTGGGAAGCCCTTGATGAGTAGCTTAGGAGTGCTGAGTAAGGGTGCAATCATGGTGGTTTTTGTAATGTTTATATTTACAGAACAAGAGTTATTGAATAATTTATCACTGAATATTTAATAAACTATTATTAGGGAAATTGGGGCATGCTCTTGGTACTTTTGGAAAGTCCTTGATGAGTGGGGGAGTCTATGGAGATGATTTTGTAATTTTAAACCCTAAGGTGTAGGATATATTGAATTTTGATTAATATTTGTGGTTGAAAGTTCAACTAAATTACCCAAAAAATGATTTTGGATGGAAATTTTAGTTAGGTGATGAGTTTGCACTTCATACTTGAATGAAAAGCACAGATCACATGTCTCCCATGTCAGTTTAGTCCTCTCACAATTTGTCTAAAACTGAAATCTAATGCATCAAATTATAATTGTTCCAAACATAAAATTCACCTCTTATATTGAGCTTGTTAGTTTTCAGTGTAAATGGGATCTTTGAGAATGTAGAAGGTAGCTAAAAATATAAAAGACTTCCTAATTTTTTTCTACTTTTACGTCTGTTCTATAGCCCAATTTTACTAAATCTTCTTGTTGATAATCACCATTTTGGCTACATCAGAAAATTGAAATAAAAAACCCCTGGTTGTAATTGTAGTTACACTAGTACCTGGGTCAGTTCGGCACTAATTATATTATTTTCAGAAATGTTGAATTCATTTTTAAAAAGAAGAAATATTTCTTCTGAAAGAAAATAAAGAATCTGATGAAATATTTAGGAATTTGTCAGAATGGAATCTCAAAATTAATTGCTTATTTGACAAACATGCATTGAGGTGGCCAAGGTACTGGTATTCATTCATTCGCAAAATTGGTACCTATTATTATTCATGGCTATGTTTACGAATCATATGTTACACTTTTCCCCTAATTTTGTAATACCATAGGGTAAAACCGCCCATCACCAAACAAATACCTATCACTGAATAATTTCCAATACTTTATTAGTTCCTCAGCCAAATTGAGCAATTTTTATGTCATTGGATGTGCAAACTGGGGGGCTACAAATGTTCTTTGAGCGGCAGAAGTAAAGGAGCAACACAGAACACCCATGAAGAGGATGAGTGATAGGTTGTTTCAATTTTTTTGAGAAAATAGCTCTAAACCCCTCTCTAGTTCCAGCTCAATATCTTCTTCACTTTTAGTCTGTTTTGAATGGTTTAAAACTTGATGGGTGTATCAACTAAAGCTTTACAAAACTTCTTTGCATTCCAGAGGCAAAAATGCAATGATCCCAAGATTGTAAGCTCAAAATCTTAATTTGTTTTAAATCACCCATCACCAAACACTGAACCCGCTTACACAAAACATCTCATGTCTTGCCCATTCCTTTACCAAATTGAAAGATTTCTGTGATGTTGAAAGTGCTAGGTGAAGAGCTAAAAATTTCTTTGAGCTTTAGAATCAGAAAAACAATGTTTGAGGATTTGATCTTGTTTGAATTCTTACTTGTTTGCTCACTGGCCTATCCACCCTGGTGTAATAAATATATCATCATCTTCTCTATTCTTCTTAGTAAAAAATGTTTCAATCACGATGAATCATTGCCAAACTTAATTAAAGAAAAAACATCAATTGGGAGGTGGAAAGTGAGGAACAACAAGAGAGGACCAAAGTCCATAAAGGAGATAGCATCCAAAAGCAAAAGCAAACTAACAAAGACTCCAAAATAAAACAAGAGGGACCTGCCAAAGAAAAGACAAAAGAGCAAACTATGGTCTAAACCCCTCAAAGGTTGATTTATTTGGATTTTCTCTTTGTACTAGATTTTCTTGAATATTTTTTGCATGATGAATTCTGGCCTTTTATTTGTATCTATAGCTGCCCTCACAAATCTTCAGAGTGGTTACAAATCTTCCTCTTTGCTGAATGCTTGTTGTTCTTTCTACCCAGTGTGAGAAGAAGAAAGACAATAATAATTAGAGTTTTTTTCTTTAAAAACAGAAGAAAGGAAGGGGAAAAACAGAAAGAAAAGAAAATCACTATGACAGCCGCTAATAAAAATAATATGAAGCATCATGTAATTACAAGTGGCCAACGTGAACCAGCATCTGCCCACCACCTACACTGGTACCTTTCACCTTCTTCAGGGTTGTATATTAGAGCATCTCTGCATAATTGCAGAGTTTGCTGAGGGTGGTACAATGTGCAACAACGCCTGTGCACCTGTACGAGAGAGTGTAACAAATTTGACCTGACTGCGGCTCAGTGTTTCTGATTGGACCATCATAATGATTGTTCCAGGTGGTTTGGTATTGGTGGTCCCTCACCTACTTGCTATTCCGCTTTCAGTTTTATGGGTGGGGTTGCAAAAGAGTAAATAATTAAACTTGGATGCGAAAATTATTTTTTTGCAAGGTCACATACAGAGCACACAGCTGGAGATTTTCTAAGGGCATTACCGGGGCACTAGCACAGCATGGGTGGAGATAATCAAGAGCTGCCTTGATTATCAAGGCAACAATCCCTGGAAATCCACAACTTTAGGCTTTCCTCTCTTTTGTCCTCACTTCACTTTTGTCACGAGTCGGAAACGTTTGTGATGAGGCACTGCAAAAGAATCTCTTATTTGATGTTTATAATACTTTCTAAAAAAATGTGAACCCACCACTTTATCAGTTTTCTTACTTCAAGTGAAGGCCAATGAGAAGGCTTAGCACATACACTAACGGGGCTTAGATTTGTTTTCCTTTTGGGTTTTTTGGGAGGGGGTGAGGTGGAATTTTTTTCTTCTTCTTGGGGTCTGTTCCCATTGTGTTTCCATCATGTTCCAAAGGGGGTTCTCAGTAGGTTCATCAAGTGTTCCGTAAGACACACTCAATTTTTTCCCACATTGTTTGGCCCCAGTTCCACTTCCATGGATGTAAAGTGTAAAGGAGATTTTAAGTGGGACATATATCTATGCTTCTATGTTGAGGTTGTCCCATGAACTAGAAAATGTGTTGAAGGGCCAATCAATGTGGCTCCATATTATTTTGATTTTTTTTTGGGTGCACCCCTATTTCTTAGATGAATACCACCAATTCATAAAAAAAGTCTATTAAACACTAGGCTAAGATTGCCAAGTATCCTTAGCCTTTATTTTGTTGTGAAATTTCACAAAGTATTTCACCACTTTGCGACAAATAAATTAATAAATAAAATTGAAATCACCATATTTAGACCATAAATTCTTGCATGCCACCAATATATAGTGGGGGACCTTCCCAAAATCTACTTTTCTCATTGACTTGTAACCAAATTCAATTATCCCTCTAGTGACAATTGGCAATCCACCACCTACTTCACAAAATTGAAAGAAAAAACCCTGATGCTCATCTGAAAAAACAACTTTTGGAATTTCCATGGGATGACCTTTGGATGCACCCAAAAGGGCCATGAGGCCTCTCAGAATTTGTTAATGATATCTTGTCCACTCTAATTTGGTGCAAAAAGACCCTTTCAAAAGTTTGCCAAGTTAGCATCAAATGAATGGATAGAGAATCAGGGATTTTTGGACAATTTTATGATATTTAAAGAATTGAATAAAAATTCCAAAAAACTTTATCAAAATTAGTTGAATTACACTTTTAAGAAAATTATCTCAAAAACATTCTCAACATTTTTGGTGAAAAAAAACCACAACTTTTTTCCCAAAACATCAATGGGTAGAGTAACCTCCATAATCTCTCTCCCACCTCCCCAAAATAATCATAATTTCATTTTATTATTATTGTTACTGAGTTGAGATTTTAATGAGTAATTTCAAATAACTGAACAAATTGCTAACAAATTACTAACAAATCGCTTAACAAATAAGTAACCATTTGGTTAACAAATTACTGACAAATGGGTTAACAAATAACTAACGAATTCGTAACAAGTTACTAACAGAAATCGTCAACTTCAGCCACGTTAAGGAACAGTAAAGCTTCTGCGTGCGAGAGAGAGAGAGGGAGCGCGAGAGCTGGTGGAGTTGGTGCGTCGGTAAAGGAGGAGCTCGGGAAGCAGCCTTGTGGCGGCGTCATGGATTCGGCGACGACGACTGGAAGGCTTCCACTGCATCATGATGGAGGAGAGAGTGGGCAGGAGGAAGAAGAGCAGCAGCAGCAACAACAATATAGTTTAGCAGCGACTTCATTACTTGGAACTGATCCCGTAATCAACGGGTCCAGCAGATTGGAAGGTAACGTGTCCAAATTGGACACTCTGAAGCAGCTCCTCCTGGTGTCCTTTGGTTGTCTGGGATTTGATGGAATGGTTTTAAGATTTTTTCCAACAGCTTGAAATTTCTACTCAGAGGCCAATATCGAGATCAGTTTCACGTCTTGGAAATTAGAGAAGGCGGGACGTTTGGGCGCCGGTCTGATGGATTGGGTCTTCTTCTTCACAAGAAAGAAATAACAATTGGGGTTGGTGGTTTTTGCTTCCTTCTTTTTTAAAGGATGGGTTGCAGATGAGCACCAGCACAACAGGCGAGTAGAACAAGGTGGTGGTGGTGGTGGTACAATGGGCAGCTGGACTATAAGTAGTGCTCATGGAGTATGGGGTAGGATATGGTTGGAGGTGAGGAAGCAGTGTGTGATAGCAGGACCCATGGTGTGTACTAACTTGCTGCAATACAGTATCACCATTGTGTCCATCATCTATGTGGGTCATCTGGGAGAACTGGAGCTCTCCAGTGCTTCCATAGCTACGTCTTTTGCAAGTGTCACAGGCTACACTCTACTGGTAAAACTTTCGCTCGCCCCCCCCACCCTGCCTCCCCGCCTCCCCACTTTGTGATCCAGACTCCAAAACCTACTACTGTTGCAGGCTGGCTTATGAATCTCTCTCCAATATTATTGTTTCCTGAGGGTTCAATTTTCTTCCTGAAGGGAGGAGGATTTTGTGAGATACCTATGCTTGATTGTTTGCTTGAACTCTACCAGATTCTTTTGTGGTGCTTGAAAAATTGTATACTTGTATTATAAACTCTATCAAGACTTTGCGATGGATGGTGTTTCTAGGGTTGAAGAAACCTTGATCAACAATTGTTTGTGTTGATGATGTTGTTGCACAGTTGGGCATGGGAAGTGGGTTGGAGACGCTATGTGGGCAAGCATATGGAGCACGTCAGTATGAATCAGTGGGAATTTATTTGCAAGCGGCTATATTTTGCACGCTCCTGGTGTGCATACCAGTTGCGGTATTGTGGTTCAATATGGAGTCTTTACTCCTGCTTATGGGTCAAGACCAGGAGATTTCTGCAATGGCAGGGATGTATTTTGGGTGGCTCGTGCCTTCTTTATTTGGAGTGGCGATGCTTCATCCTCTTCTCAAGTTTCTCCAGTCACAGAGCGTGGTTTTGCCCATGATGTTGTGCTCCTTGTTTGCAGTTTTGTTTCATATTGTGCTCTGTTACATTCTCATCTACACATTGGACATGGGTTTCATTGGTGCTGCCCTGGCAACTACCATTTCCTACTGGCTAAATGCAATATCCCTGATGCTTTATGTCAAGTTTTCTGTCATCTGCAAGAAGACATGGAGGGGCTTGTCCACCGAGACTTTTTCAGCTGTGAAGCCCTTTATGAAGCTTGCTATCCCTTCAGCATTCATGATTTGGTATAAGCAAATCTTCCAGATTATTATCATGTGAACACATCATTCCAGGGATGTTCAAGGGTGTCAGATACAGGGAATTCATATTGTGATCAATTGCATCGATAATGGTTTCCACATGATGATATCTACAAACAGAAAATGTCACTCTTGCTTGTAAAAGTGGGCTGAGGGTAATGCTCATGTTGCTGGTGGGCAGCCTGGAGTACTGGTCATTTGAGTTATTGGTGCTGCTGTCAGGCCTACTTCCTGACCCAAAGATTGAGCTCTCAGTGCTCTCCATTTGGTATGACATTTGCCTCTCATGATCTGCATTCTCAAGGATGCCATTGCAAGCACAAAAGAGCTGAGTAATTATGAAGCTACTGTCTCCTCAGGATAGCTGCTTCATAAGTTCTCTTTTCTGCTTGTACTATCTGGACACACCCATTGTGGCTAATGTTGATCTCCTTTCTTGTTCTGTTTCACACAGTCTGAATACAGCAGCGTTAACCTTCATGATACCCTTTGGGGTCAGTGCAGCAGTAAGGTAGGTCACTTAATACTTTTGTTTCTTGCAGAGAACTGTACTATTCTGAACTCACAACTTATGAAGTTGTTGTATCTTACATTTTGGGTGGGTTGTCTTTGTTGAGATCCTCACAACTGATTTATTTCCTTTGGCATTGGTGTGCAGTACACGTGTATCAAATGAGCTCGGAGCAGGTCAGCCAGATGTTGCCAAGTTTTCAGTGAAAATTGGTTTAGGACTTTCGTCCATCCAGGCTTTGATCATTGCCAGCACTCTGCTCATCCTACGGAACTTGTGGGGCAACATTTTCAGCAGCTCAGATGAGGTGGTGGACTATGTTGCCAAGATGATGCCCTTGCTTGCAATCACATCATTCATGGATGGTATTCAAGGTGTTCTTTCAGGTATGACAAATAGCCTTTTTTGACCAAAGTAGTAGTATCTGTCAAGAAAACTGACGTGCTTTGTATGTGCACTGCCAGTCAAGAAATTCTGAGATTTTTTTTGGGATGACTGCAGGTGTAGCTAGGGGATGTGGATGGCAAGAGTATGCAGCGTATGCAAACTTGGGAGCATTTTACTGCATTGGCATGCCAACTGCTGTCATTCTTGCATTTGTGTTTCATCTCAATGGCTGGGTTTGTTCCTTCTTGACGAAATCCAATCACCACATATTGAATTGCTGAAGTTGCTTCAAGAATCCAACCTTTTTTCTGATAATGTAGAACAAGTGTAGCTTTAAAGAACTTGAGGAATAATTGTTTTCCCAACACGTAGCCACAGTACAGTTTACATTTAAAGAAGGGATGGACAGTTATGGGCATCTTGTCTAAGTTGTGCTGCAGGAAACTTTTGATGGGTAATTCGACATCTGGGGCATCTTGCAGGGTCTCTGGTTAGGTCTGGCTTGTGGTCTGTTCGTACAGATGAGCTCCCTTTTCATCATGACTATTCGCACAGATTGGGCAAAGCAAGTAAGGCTAGGTTATTTTAGGATCTCTTACTTCTGTATTTTACAGCAACATTTTGTTGGAGGAATTGTTTCCAGCCAACAACAATCCTCAGAATTGATGTAACTTTCATAGAATGGTTTTTTACCCCTTTTGCATATTTTGTTCGTGATTCATCTCCTGGATGCAGTTTGTTCTTATCAAGAATGATGCAAGTTTTTGTTGTGTTTTTTTGCTTTAATCTTGTTTCATTGACATGGCAGGCTGATTACGCAAAGGGTCATCTTGACAACTCATCACTCAAACATTTGCTGATAACATCAGCAGAACCAGCTGAGGTTTGATAGTGTAAAAAAATTGTCCCCCACAAAAGAATGAAAAAGGCTTTCATTGTATCATTCAGGCTATAAAATAATTCTTGAATCCAAGAATTTAAAATAGCGAGTCTTTCTTTACCTACGAGAAATGAAGCACTCAAAGTAGCAAAGCAGATAGTATCTGTTAACAGTTGTAGAACAGTCTGAATACTATGCTCGTTGTATGTTTCTACCAATTGAATTGTTTTTTCGTGAATTTCTATATCAAGATCTTGTGATTGTATCTCCGAGGAATTCGCCATTACTTTATCCAACCAAACGAGTTCCTCTACTTCCTAAAGACAGTTCAATGCTATTTCTTCTTGGAAAGAATTAATAAAAATATGAAATTGACCGGTATTCCATGATAATTTAACCCAAGGTTCTAGGAACCACTCTTTTATAAGAATGGAAAGTCCCCAAGGAAGAAATAGTAAACATCCCATGTATTGTAGAGAAGCTAATGCTTGGTATTTAGCTACCCGAAATTCTTGGAGTACTAATGAACTCGATTGACCCGTTAGCTCTGTCCATTTTCTCATCTCATCAGTCCAGCATGTGCAAATTCAGGGTGAATTTTTGCATTATGCAACAGGGTGCAAACTTGTACTGCTCTTATATTGCAAACTTGTGGAATTGTGGGGAAAGAGTTCCACTTTGGGTGTGTTAGTAGTGTAGCACCCTGCTCTCAAGGACCTTGCTTTGTACTTTGTATCACAATCTTCAGTTTTCTACTGCACACACTTGTGAGCTAATTTTACACTAGTCTAGGATTTTAGCTCCATGCTAGCACACTATTCCTGGCCTGGTTGTCTTATCAGCATTTCATAATTTCAGCTCATTATTTTGTAGATGGTTGTAAACTAACCTAAGGAGGTCTCTCTATGTGTAGCCATAGAGTGGCAGATTCTCTTCCAATTGATATCTCATTTTCAAACATGAATCAAGTGTGTGTGTGTGGACCTGAAGCTCCCTGTCGATTTCCTTCAGTTTGTATGGAAAAATTCTGCAATGAGAAAAGTTTACTTGGATTTGGACAGTCTGCAACTCCTTCATAACAGATGATGGAATTGTCAATTAGATTAGTGTTGGTCTTCTCATGGAGCTAGGTACAGCACTAAGGTTTCTCATCTTGACTTCCCATCTTGTGAGGTTACCTTTTTCGATTCTTGTCTGCAAGAAAGAAGCTTGATTCTGCAGAATCCAGTAAAGCCACAAGCTGATTGCAGGTTTGCTTTCACTTAAAACACTCCCAATCCAGGGTATCTAGCTCCAGTTGTCAAGGTTTCTACTTGGTGCATGGTAAGTCTGGACAAGTACACTAGGTAGTTGCCACACATTGGAGGCTTGGCTGTAAATGGTATGTACATGATAGTGGTGTGCACCTTCTATCTCTATAAGACTGAAACAATAGACTGTGAAACCCATTCTTGTGTTGACCTAATCTCTTCAAGACAATCTGAGAATCTTGGGAAAAGAGAATTCTTCTTGCAACTTTGAAAGGTACAAGACCTAAAGATGTGGTTGAAGAGGCATGATCTTATGGTATCCACTCTTACTTCTGACTGTCATAGAACTGAACACACACTTTCATGCTGTATTGACCAATTTTGATTGCATGTTCTGCTTTGTATGGACCTTAGATTTAGATGGTGCAGCTGAGAGTGTTATTTCTGCCAGTTATTGCCATGTGTAGATGGCTCATATGACACTGTGGGTTAAAATCTCTCACCATAATTCAACTGGCAATTTATTTGGAAGGTGCAGTTGAATTTGTAGGTTTTCTTTGAAGTACTGAGCATTGTTCCTCTTGCTGTGTACAATGTCAGTCTGTCAATTCTGCAACTATCTGTTAGACTTGGAGTTTGTGGCAGTGAATGGTGGTCAAAGTACTGGAAGGGTACCAGTGAGGAATGGCCAACAATACAAAGATGTGGTGTGCCTACCACTCCCTTACTGCCTACCACTGGCAAGGTATGCACCATAAGCTATGCCTCATCTTTTTGTAGATGCTGCAAAACATTCTTCAAATTGATGTCAGCACTGTTGAGAAAATTCTTCTGTGCACATTCACAGCAGCATTGGCCCTCATGCAACCTGATGGAATGGGGCTTACATGAGGGAGCAGCATACTATCATTTCCCATGTGGAAGATCTTGCCTGGAGAAAGGTACCTTGTTAGGAAGACATTTGTTGTAAGGCAGAAACAAATTGACAGTGGCATTTGGGAGAGTGCCAATCCTTTCGGGCTCAGTTGTTGGGTCTTTGATCAGGTATTTCCTTGAGTGGTAAGCCACCCCCTTCTTCTCCTTCTAATTTTAGGAGTTAGTGTTGCTAGAGTTCTTTGGCTAATCTTATAACATCTCTCTTTGGGCTTGAAAAGTGAGATAGCTGGTTAGTCTGAAGAAGGAAGGACCTTGAGTAACTCTGAACTGCAAAGAGGATATCAGATCAAGAGTGGTATTGCCCTGTGAGGATGAAGTTGGGCAATGACTTGCACTTCTTGAAAATCCTGCTACTGAAGGTGAGGAATTTGAATCCAAAAGTGCAAAAGCTGTGCACTTTGATAGTTGCATGTCTGAGTCTTCCCATTGCTCCCAGAAAGGCAACAGAAACTCAGGATGCAGATTGTGTATAATGGTTTGCCCAAGTTTTTGGGAAGATTATTATATGCTTATCTACACCCACTGTTGGGAGCTGATGAACTCAGTGGGTAGTCA
>Ga0116231_10006948_pt1 | contig 21144 bp, 19 predicted proteins | sample S1TSphgellanicum_2_FD_89695 | JGI IMG/M metagenome (GOLD analysis project Ga0116231, IMG submission 89695) | Host-associated microbial communities from peat moss isolated from Minnesota, USA - S1T2_Fd - Sphagnum magellanicum MG | ecosystem: Host-associated > Plants > Peat moss > Unclassified...
CTCCATGATGCGGGGTTACTCCGACTGAGCGTCGCCAAATCCAGCGGCGGCCATGGCGCGACCTTGGAGGAGGCGCGCCAGGTGGTGCGCGAAATTGCGATGGGCGAGGCATCGACGGCGCTCGTGCTCACGATGCATCTGGTCAACCATGCCGAGATTTCTCGCGGCGATACCTGGCCGGACCATCTCGCCCGCCTGCTGGTGGACTCGACCCGTCATGGCGTGGCGTTGGTCAACCGGCTGCAGGTCGAGCCGGAGGCCGGCTCGCCGACCTACGGAACACTGCCGCGAACCCGTGCGGAACGTGTCGCCGGCGGGTGGCTCATCAACGGGCGTAAGAAATTCTCTACTGGCGCGCCCATGCTCGCCTGGATGGTGATCAACGCGGTGACGGACGAACCCGCCCCGCGTGTCGGCTCCTTCGTTGTGCCCGGTGACGCGCCGGGGGTCCGGGTCATCGAGACGTGGGATATGATCGGGATGCGGGCGTCAGGCAGTCACGATGTTGCCTTCGAGAATGTTGTCGTCCCGCTCGACCATGGCTTCGAATTCGCGGCGGCGGACGCCGTCATCAAGCGGGACGAGATTACCACCGTCTGGTTCCTGACGTTGATCGGAGCGGTCTACGACGGCGTCGCGCGCGCGGCGCGCGATCACGTCCTGGGCTTCACCGAGGCGTTTCATCCGGGTGGCCTGACGGAGCCGTTGTCGGCCCTGCCCCGCATCCGCGATGAACTCGGGGCGATCGAGGTGTTGCTGGACACCAACGATCGCCTGCTGGGCAGCCTCGCCCACGACGTGGAAGCGGGGCAAGCGCCCGCGGGCGCGGCCCTGATGATACGGCATGTGGTCATCGAGAATTCCGTGCGCGCGGTCGATCTCGCTCTCGGGGTGGCGGGCAACCGCGGGCTCGCGCGGAGCGGGCCGCTTGAACGTCATCATCGCGACGTGATCTGCGGACGAACCCACGCGCCGGCTGCTTCCCTGATGCGTCAGACCGCGGCCGCGCGGGCCATCGACCGGCTGCGGGCCACGCGCTTGTGATGACGGCGCGTGGCTCGCGTGGGCATCGAACCCCTTCGCCGTTTCGCTTCCAGCTTGTGCAAAGGAATATCCGGATGAGCCATGCGGTCCCTCCCATTGCCGATCCGCTGGTTGAGCTGTCATCGGCGTCCGAGGATTTAGACGCGCTGTTCGCCACCATCGCCACGGGAGCCTCGCGCCGCGACCAGGCGCGCGAGCATCCGTTTGATGTGGTCGCGCAACCGCGCCAACGTCGTTTCGCCGCGCTCCGCCTGTCCGCGAGCAGGGCAGCTTTAGCCTCGGTCTGCGCGCGCTGATCGGCCTTGTGGTGCGCCTCGCGGCGGCGGACACAAACGTGGCCCATATCTACCGCAATCATTTTGTCGCCGTGGAACGTCTTCTGCTCGGCTCCGACGGGGCTCGCGATGCGGCGCTTCTCGCGGCGGTGCGCGACGGCGCGCTGATTGGCCTCGCCTCCGCCGAACTCGATCGACCGCAGACCCGGGGGCATCGGATCGTTCAACACCAGCCTCGTCGATGATGGCGACGGCTTCCGGCTCAACGGCACCAAATATTACTCGACAGGCGCGCTGTATGCCGACTGGGTGATGATCAGGGCCCAGCATACCCGGCACGGCACGGTCACGTTAGTGATTCCAACCGATCGGACAGGGACCGACCGTTTGGACGACTGGGACGGGATCGGCCAGCGCGTCACGGGCACCGGCACCACCAATCTGGTAAACGTGCGAGTGGAGGCGCGCGAGGTGACAATCGAGTAAGGCACGCCCGCCTGGCTGATCTCCGCCAGTTCGGCCCTGACGCAGATTTTCATCACCGCCATCAATGCCGAAATCCTGCGCGCCGTGCTGCGCGACGCGAAGGTCTTGCTCGCTAGCCGCGCGCGGACGTTCTATTTCGCCGTCGCGCCGAAGGCGACCGACGATCCGCTGCTGCTGCAGACGATCGCCGAGCGCGCGCGAGGCCTCGTTGACGGCGGCCAAGGCCAAGGTGATCATCGACGAACTGGTGCTGCGCTCGGCGACTTCGCTGTTCGATGTCGGGGTCGCCTCGGCGGCGACCGAACGGCGAAATCTTGACCGTCACTGGCGCAATGCCCGCACCCTCGACTCACACAACCCGGCGAGTTCGAAAGCGCATCACATCGGCAATTACGAGATCAACGGGACCCGGCTACCTGGCGTCGGCTTTTTCTGACGACGCGCGCGCGTCAGGCAGACAGTTTCCGCGCCTGTCCGTAGCGGCTGGCCGGGCGGGGCAAGCCGAAGCGCTCCCGCAGCGTTGTCTCTCCATACTCGGTGCGGAACAGGCCGCGTTTCTGGAGGATCGGCACGACCTGATCGACGAAGGTCTCGATGCCGTCGGGCAACACGTCCGGCATCAGGTTGAATCCGTCGGCTGCCCCCGCGCGAAACCAGGCCTCGATGTCGCCGGCCACGATCTCCGGCGTGCCGGCGATCACGCGATGGCCGGTGCCGCCGGCCAGTTTGGCGATCAATTGGCGGAAGGTCAGCCCCTCGGCCCGAGCGGCATCCAGCGTCGCCCCGGCGAAGGTGACCGAGCCGTCGCGCGGAATGGGAAGCTCCGGGAACGGCGCATCGAGATCAAGGTGAAAAAGGTTCTGGCCGAACAGCCCGCCAAAGCGGGTGATGACGTAGTCGAGAGGCGTGAGGGCGGCGAGTTCCTCCTGGCGGTGACGCAACTCGGCCTCAGTGGAGGCAACGATGGTGGTCAGGCCCGGCAGCCCCACGATCGACCCCGCCGGCCGGCCGCGCGCCTGGGCACGGTGGTCCAGATCGCGCAGATAGTCGCGCGACTGCTCGATCGTGGCGCCGACGCTGAACACCGCCTCGGCATAGCCGGCGGCGAAGTCGCGCCCATCGTCAGATCCGCCGGCCTGCATCAGGATCGGGTGGCCCTGCACGGAGCGGGGCAAGGTGAGCGGCCCGGCCACACGAAAGAATTCGCCGACATGGTCAACGCGATGGATTTTGTCCTTGTCGAGCAACCGCCCACCCACCTTGTCGCCGACATAGGCGTCATCCTCCCAGCTCTCCCAGAGCTTGAGAAGCACTTCGGCGAATTCCTGGCCGCGGGCGTAGCGTTTCGCGTGGTCCATCGGCGTCTGGCCGAAATTGGCCGCGGCTCTGCCCGAGGCGGTGGTGACCAGATTGATCCCCGTGCGTCCGCCGCTCAGCAGGTCGAGCGAGGCGAAGCGGCGGGCGATGTTGTAGGGATCATTATAGGTCGTCGAGATCGTTCCGATCAGGCCGATATGGCTGGTCGCCGCCGCGATCGCGGCTAGGGTGATGGTCGGCTCAGGCCCGTTGAAGCTGCGCTGCTCGGCGCGATCCTCCAGCATCGGGACATCGGCGAGGAAAATGGCATCGAGCTTGCCGCGTTCGGCGATTTTAGCGACGCAGACGTAATGGTTGATGTCGAGGCTCGCGCGCGGATCGGATCGCGGCATGCGCCAGGCGGCGGGGTGGAACCCGCCGTGCAGGATGTTGACGTTCAGATGAAGCTGGCTGGGCCGGGACATAACGACCTCCGGTTCACTTCAATCCGAAGCCCAGCTTGCGCAAGGCGGCCGCGATCCGGTCGCGGCCGTTGAGGGCGGCGGCGCTGCCGACGCGCTTCAGCACCACTGGCGTCCAGCCCTGCTCGGGCAGGTTCTGGCCGCGCTGGAAGCTGGCCAGTTCGGCGTCATAGGCGGCGATCGCCGCCCGATCGAGCGCGCTGCCATAGCGCTCGCGATGCAGAACGACATCGGGCGCGAGCCGCGGCTTCACTTCCGCCGGACGCGCCGGATCGGGATGGCCGACGACGAGGCCGACAACGGCCAGCACGTGGGGCGGCAGGCCGAGCAGGGCCGCCACGTCCTCCGGGCGATTGCGGATGGCGCCGATATAGACCGTGCCGAGGCCGAGCGTTTCCGCCGCCACCAGGGCGTTTTGCGCCGCCAGGGCCGCGTCGATCAGGCCGACGAACAGGGTTTCCAGGAATCCCAGCCCCTCGGTCGGCTGGCCATGCGCGGCCGCCAGCGCTTCGAGCCGGGCCAGGTCGGCCAGCCACACCAGCAGTAGCGGCGCCTCGCGGATATGCGCCTGATTGCCGGCATATTCGGCCAGCTTGGCCTTGCGCTCCGGATCCTCCACCGCGACCACGCTCCAGACCTGCAGGTTGGAGGAGGACGGGGCGGATTGGGCGGCAGCGACTAGCGTCTCGATCGTGCCGGGCGGCAGCTTTTCGGGCGTGTAGGCGCGCACCGAGCGGTGGGCCAGCAGGCCGCCGATGGTTTCGTTCCAGCGCAGCGCGACCCCCGCGCCTGCCGCGCCGTAGCGTGCCGCGAGCGCGGTCGTGATCGTATCGGAAGGTTCAATGAAGTCGGCCATGGACGGTCTCCGTTCTGATGAATTCACGACGGCGCGCCCGGACGCGTTTCCGGGAGTCTGCGGACGTGTCAATGAGTGGCCGGGATCTCGGCATGGTGGCAGGCGACACGCTGGCCGGAACCCGCTTCGCGCAGGGCCGGATCCTCACGCGTGCAGCGTTCGGTGGCATGCGCGCAACGGGGATGGAACCGGCAGCCGGTGGGCGGATTTCGGGGGCTGGGAAGATCCCCCGCGAGCGGGGCGACATGGCGCCGGCGGCCCTGCCTGGGCACCGACCCGATCAGGGCTTTCGTGTAGGGATGAAGCGGCCGGCGCCACAGGCTGCGCCAGTCGCCGGTTTCGACGATGCGGCCGAGATACATCACCAGCACCCGGTCGGCGAAATAGCGCACCACCGAGAGATCGTGGGAGATGAACAGATAGGCGAGGCCCAGATCGCGCTTGGTTTCAGCAAGCAGATTCAGGATCTGCGCCTGGATCGAAAGATCGAGGGCGGAAACGGGCTCGTCGCAGATCACCAGCCTTGGGCCGAGCACGAGGGCGCGGGCAATGCCGATGCGCTGGCGTTGGCCGCCGGAGAATTCATGCGGATAGCGAAGCCGCGCGTCCGCAGTCAGGCCGACACGGTCGAGAATCCCGGCCACCCGTCCCCGTCGGCTCGCGCGGTCGCCGATGCGGTGAACATCGAGCGGGCCGGTCAGGATCTGGCCGACGGTCTGGCGCGGGTTGAGCGAGGCGAACGGGTCCTGGAACACCATCTGCACCTGGCGGCGATAGGCCCGCAGGCCGGTGGGCGAAAGGGCCGCCACATCCTCGCCCTCGAAGCTGATCCGCCCCGCGGTCGGCGGCACCAGATGCAGCAGCGTCTTGGCGAGCGTCGATTTGCCGCAGCCTGACTCGCCCACGAGCCCGACGGTCTCGCCCGGGGCGATCGTGAAGGAGACGCCGTCCACCGCGCGCAGCAACGCGCCGCCCGCGCGGTAATGGGTCTGCAGCGTGTCAACCGACAGCAGCGGCAAGGCTTTGCTCCTGAGCGAGGATCACGGGGCAAGCGACGGCGTGCCCGGGGGCGGGCGTCGCGAGCGGCGGCGCTTCCCGTTCGCAGCGCGGCGCGCGCCACGCGCAGCGCGGGGCGAAGGCGCAAGCGCGCGCGCCGGCGGCGGACGCGATGGAGCCGGGAATTTCCGTCAGCCGGCCCGTGGAATAATGGCCGATGCCTTCCAGGCGCGGTGAGGCGCCGAGCAGACCACGCGTGTAGGGATGCAATGGGTGCGCGAGGATCCTCTCGACCGGCGCCTCCTCGACCTTGCGACCGGCATACATGACGACCACCCGATCGGCCCATTCGGCCACCACGCCGAGATCGTGGGTGATCAGCAGCAGCGCCATGTCGAGATCGCGACGCAGACGGTCGAGCAGGTCGAGCACCTGGGCCTGGATAGTCACGTCGAGCGCGGTGGTCGGTTCGTCGGCGATCAACAGGCGCGGACGGCAAGCCACCGCGACCGCTATCATCACCCGCTGGCGCATGCCGCCGGAGAGAAGATGCGGATAGTCATCGAGCCGACGAGCGGGCTCGGGAATGCGCACCAGGTCAAGTAGCTCGACCGCCCGCCCCCTTGCGGCGCGCGCTGACAGCCCCTCATGCCGTCGCAGCACCTCGACGATCTGGGAACCGATGGTGAGTACCGGATTGAGCGAGGTCATCGGCTCCTGGAACACCATCGCGATGTCGCGCCCGCGCAGGTCGCGGAACTGGCGCTCGGACAACGCGACGAGATCGCGCCCGTCCAGCCGGATCTCGCCGGTGGCGCGGGCCGTGCCTGGCAGCAGCCGCAGCAGGGCGAGGGCGGTCAGCGATTTGCCCGAGCCGGACTCGCCGACAAGGGCGAGCGTCTCGCCACGGTCGATGCGGAAGCTCAGGTCGCGCACGGGCGCGGCGTCACGGAAAGCGACGGTCAACCCCCGCACCTCGATCAGGTCGGCCATCTCAGCGTTCCGCCGCCACGCGGGGGTTGAGCGCGTCGTTCAGCCCGTCGCCGACAAGGTTGAGGGCCAGCACCGTGACCACGATGGCGAGGCCGGGGATGGCGCTGAGATACCACGCCGTGCGCAGCATCTCGCGGCCAGCGCCAATCATCGAGCCCCAGGACACCGCGTTGGGGTCGCCGAGCCCCAGGAAGGAGAGCGCGCTTTCCGACAGGATCGCACTGGCGATCATGACCGAGGTGAGCACGATCACCGGCGGCAGCGCATTGGGCAGGATTTCGCGGAAGATGATTCGTCCATGCCCGTAGCCGAGCCCGCGCGCGGCCATCACGAACTCCTTCTCGCGCAGGGAACGGAACTCGGCGCGCACCAGCCGCGCCACGGAAGGCCAGGAGATGAGGCCGATCGCTACAATAATGATGCACAGATGCGGCTCTGCGATCGCCACCAGCACGATCAACAGGATGAAACCCGGGATGGTCTGGAAAATCTCGATCAGTTTGACGAGCCAATCGTCCAGCCGCCCGCCGAAATAGCCGGCGACGGCGCCAACCACGATGCCGAGGGCGAGGCTGATCGCTGTCGCCGAGGCGGCGACGAGCAGCGTGATACGGGCGCCGTGGAACAAGCCGGCGGCCACGTCGCGGCCGAGCGAGTCCGTGCCAAGCGGGAAGGCCGCCCGCGCCCCGGGCCACAGCAGTGGCCGGCCGACCAGATCGAGCGGATCATCAGGGTAAAGCCAGGGTGCGAGCAGAGCCGCACCGACCAGCGCCGCCAGGATCAGCGCGCCGATGAGGGCGGCGGGATTGCGCAGGAACGCAGGAAGCGCGCGGCGAGCGTCACGCCGCCTCGGCCTCGCCGCGGCGTTGACGGCCGCCGGTGCCTCGCTGACTGGCAATGGTTCCAAAATCGCGGCGGCTGGCTCGTCACCCGAGACGCCCGCATAGACCAGCGGCGTGATATCGACATCGGGCATCAGCGCGCCTCGATCCGCGGGTCCAGCCAAGCCTGCAACAGATCGACTGCCGCATTGACGACGATGACCAGGAGCGAGGAAAGCAGCAAGATACCGAGCAGCACATTGAAATCGCGGCCCATGACAGCCTCGAAGGCGAGGCGGCCCAGGCCGGGCCAGGAGTAGACGGTCTCCACCACCACGGCGCCACCCAGGAACCCACCCAGATGCAGCCCGGCCATGGTGGTGACCGGCAGGAGCGCATTGCGCAGCACGTGGCGGATGGTGACCGCCAGGGGCGATAGACCCTTCGCGCGCGCGGTGCGCACAAAGTCCTGCGACCGTATTTCGAGCATCGCGCCCCGGGTCAGGCGGGCATAGATCGCGACATAGAACAGTGCCAGGGAAAGCGCCGGCAGCAGGATATGCCGTACGCGATCGACAACTGCCTCGGCCGCAGTGAAGTTCGCCCCGATCGTCACGGCGCCGCCAGAGGGAAGCCACCCGAGCTTGACCGAGAAAAGCACGATCAACATGAGCCCCACCCAGAATCCGGGAACCGAATAGAACAGTAGCGCGATCACGGAGAGCACGCGGTCCGGCCAGCGCCCGACCAGCGACGCCATGACCGCGCCGAGCGCCACACCCAGCAGGAGAGCCACCCCCAAGGCGACCAGCATCAGCATGAGCGTGTTGGGAAGCCGTTCGCCGATCAGCGCCGTGACCGGCATATTGAAACGCGGCGAAACACCAAGTGAGAAGTGAACGAGGTTGTAAAGGTAGGCGAGCAACTGTTCCAGCGCGGTGAGGTCGAGACCGAAATGATGCCGCAGGGCCGCCATCGTCTCTTGCGTCGCCGCTCCCGCCTCGCCGGCCAGAACATCGGCCGCATCACCCGGCGCGAGCCGCAGGAGAAAGAAGTTGAGCACGAGGATAGCCAACATCGTCGGTATTGCCTGGAACGACGTGCGACGCAATGCGCGTAGTACGCGCGGTGACGCGGCCACCGCGATCAGGCCGCGGCCAGCGCGATATCGGCGAAAGTGCCGCTGACGCCGGTGACACCGGTGATCGGATTGCCCACCCTCTGGTTGTAAACGGTGATGTCATCCGGGGCGATCAGGTGGACCGCCGCGACCTCGTCATGTAGTTTGTTTTGAATTCGGAACCACAAATCCCGCCGCTTTGTCTCGTCCGGCTCGATCGCGGCGGCCTCCAGCAAAGCGTCGGTCTCCGTATTCTCATACCGCGCGACGTTGGAGAATGGCAGGCCGATCTTGAAGTTCTTCGACCAGAACACACGCTGGATGCCCACCGTCGGATCAAACACGTTGGAGAGCGATTCGAGCGCCAGGTCGAAGGTCCGATCCGTATAGGCCTTGTGGATATAGGTCGGAAAGTCGAAGAACTGAAAATCGATTACGATGCCGATTTTTTGCAGGGATTGTTTGACGAAATCCCCCGCTTCGCGGGTATTGAACGGATTGGCATATAGCCGCAGCGCGAGGCGCGTGCCATCGGGCTTCCGATGGAACCCGGCCTCGTCGAGCAGGGCCTCGGCGCGCTTCGGATCGTAGGGATAATGCTTGATCGACTTGTCGTAAAATTTGACCAAATGCGGGCTGACGGCGGAGGGCGAGAGCACGCCAAAGCCGAAATACACGCTGTCGAGCAGGCGCTGGATATCGAGCGCCTGCGAGATGGCGAGGCGTACTCGCCGATCCCGCAGAGAAGCTGTCTCATAATTGAAGTAAAGCTGCGTGATGCTGGCATTGTAATCGCCACCGCGCCTGTCATGAGCGATGTGCGGCAGCGCGAGCAGGCGTTCGAGATCCGAGCGGGGAACTGGCGGGCCACCGCCGATATCGATCTCGCCCACCTCGAAGGCCGGCGCCCTCGCAGACTGATCGGCGATAAGACGCACCACCAGGCGATCGACATGCGGCTTGCCTGCATCCCAGTAATTGGGATTGCGCTCCAACAGAATATGGCTTCCCCGGACCCATTCGCGGAAAACGAAAGGCCCGGTGCCGATGGGCGCCGATCCGTTAGGATTGGTGAGCGGGTCCGTTCCTTCATAGATATGACGGGGAATGATCGGTGATTCCGATGCATCGAGGGCGTTCAGCAGATAGGGAGCGGGCTTGGAGAGGCGGAGGATCGCGGTCAGTTCGTCCGGCGTCTCGATGGCGGTGACGGAGCTGAAGGTTGAACGGCCACGCGGATTGTATTGCTTGAACACCGCAACGGAATGCGCCACGTCGGCGGAGGTGAACTTCCTGCCGTCATGCCAGGTGACGTTCGAGCGTAGTTTGAAGTGGTAGGTCAACCCGTCTGGCGTCACGGTCCATTCGGTGGCAAGCGCGGGCCGCGGACGGGCATCGAAATCGAACCAGACCAGTCCCTCGGAAATCTTCGGCGAAACCCGCGCCGTGGGCCCCGCCGTATGCGTCGCGGCAACCAGCGTGGGTGGTTCCTGTTCGAGCAGAAACTGAACCGTCTTTCCTTTCGCCGCGCGAGCCGATTGGCCGGGCAGGAGCGCCGTGGCGCTGGCGGCGCCCAACAGTTTGATAAGAGGGCGGCGGCGGATGCGGGGACCGACGGGATGGGGAACGATAACGGCCTCCTGACAAGCTTCATGACAGAGAAGTGCATAGGGTTACTAGACTGCACTGCCGCCATGCAAGCGACATGAAGCGACTTGGCAAGGTCAGGTGATTTTCGTCGTTTAGAACCGATCCACGCGAACGTTTCTCTTGCTTCTGCTTTGAGAGAAAAATTATCTGCTTCCGCTACATCTGCCGAGAGACAGAGGATCAAGTGGGCCCATCTCACCACGGGCTGTTCCGGCCTCGGTGTCCGGTCGATTTCCATTTCCGGCATGCAGCCGATTGTTCCGCTGATACCCGGGAGAGCACCCGGGATTTTCTACTATTGGTCAGTAGAATAAATAGCGTATCTCTTGCCGCACGCCGTGCGTGGGCATAGCTTCGTGTGCCCGTTGCCATGGCACTTGTGCCTGCCGCGGCGGCGACATGAAGCGGAAGGACCTATAATGGTTGGCCGGACACCCACCAGCCCGGGCGCGCACGGCGCGGGCCGCAGATTCGTTCTGTCCAGCGCGTTATCAATGGGCTTGCCGTTATTGTGCGGGGCGCTGCCGCGGCGTGGCCACGCGGCGTCGGTCGCACGCGACACGATTACCATCGCCGATGAACTCGGTCGCAAGGTGTCGCTGGTGGCGCCCGTGCGGGCCGTCTATCCGGATTTGTGGTATCAGACCGAAATCGTGCGCGCGATCGGCGCGGGCGACACGATCGTGGCGGTCGATCAGAGCGCCGATCCCGCGAAGAACCCCGCCAATAAGGAGTATTTCGCCGAGTTCGCCAAGCTGCCTGATGCGGGCAGCTATGACGGTCCGAACTGGGAAGCCGTCGTGTCGTCGGGTGCCGAACTGTTCCTGGCCCGTCGCAATTCGCCCTGGCAGGACGCGGTCGCGAAATTGAGCCCTTTCGGCATTCAGGTGGTGGTGGTCAGTGCCTGGGACCCGAAGGTCCTCCGCGCGCAACTTCCCAACCTCGGCCGGATTTTTGGCAGGGAGCAGGGCGCCGCGGCATTGGCACGGCTTTATGACGATATCGGCGATGTCCTTGCCGAACGTCTCAAGGGCATCGCGCAACGGAAGGTCTATTTCGAGAACAACGCTGATTTCGTGACATCGGTGCCCGGCTCCGGCTGGCATGATACCGTAGTGCTCGGCGGCGGCAGGAACATCTTTGAGGATGTCGCTATCAGCAACACGGGCAGCGCATCGGTGCATACCTACTCGGTGGATCCGGTGCAGATCATCGCGCGCGACCCCGATGTGATCATTCACAACGGCGTGGACGGACTGAGTTCGGGTTACCAGCCTTGGGGCAGGAACGTGCTGTCCGATCAGGCGCAACGCATCGCAAACCGTCCCGGCTGGGGCGCGATCAGGGCCGTGCAGAATGGCGATGTCTTTGTGTTTAACAACTTCTTTTATTCAGCGCTGGGGAAGCAGCTAGGTGCGCTTGCCGTGGGTAAGTGGCTTTATCCCGAGCGCCTAAAGGACATCGATCTCGATGTCTATTTCGCGCGCTGGCTGACGGCGCAAGGGGTCAAGGCGCGTCCGGCCTCCGACTATTTCTATCGGATCGCCGCCTGAACGCGGTTTGGACCTGGATCACCGCAAGATGGGGATACCAGTGAGTTCCGCGCCGAACGGCGGTCCCGTGGTGACGACGGCCGCGCGGGAGGCGTATCGAGCGCCACGCAGCCGCTATGCTCTGCAGACAGCCGCCATCGCGCTCGGCCTCGTGGCGGTGCTGGCAGTCGCGCTTGTCGGCATTCAAATCGGCACCTCCGACGCGACACTGCAACAGGTGCTTGGTACCTTCTGGGCGAAACTCACCGCCTCGCCGCCGGACAACCACGCCGCGCGGCAAATACAGACCATCATCTGGGAGTTGCGGGTACCGCGAATCGCGTTGGCCATCCTCGGCGGCTCGACATTGGCGATCGCGGGATCACTGTTTCAGGCCGTGCTGCGCAATCCGCTCGTCAGCCCCTACACGCTCGGCATCGCCCCGGCTGCGGCGTTCGGTGCATCGCTCGCTATCGTCGTGTTCGGGGCAACGGCGGGCGGCGCGGTCGTGTCGCTCGTGTTTGGGGCGCTGGCGCTTGCCGCGCTCAACACGGTGCTGGTGCTGGTGATCGCCGCGAAGCGAAACCTTGGCCCGACAACGCTGATCCTCGTCGGTATCGCCCTGTCACAACTGTTCGGCGGCCTCACCGCCTGCATCCAATATTTTGCGCAGGATGAGGCGCTGGCCGCCATCGTTCGATGGACCTGGGGATCGGTCAATAACGCGCTTTGGTATCAGGTGCTGGTGCTGCTGGGCCTGCTCGCGCTGACTTTCCCGTTTCTCCAGTTCCGTTCGAGCGCTCTCAATGCCATCGCCTTCGCTGGTGACGACGCGGCCACCAGCCTCGGCGTGCCCGTGGCGCGGGTGCGCCTTGAACTCATTGCCATCGCCGCCGCGCTTACCGCCGTGACGATCGCCTTCACCGGCATTATCGGCTTCGTCGGGCTCGTGGCGCCGCATATCGCGCGTCTCGTGGTCGGCTCCAACCATCGTTTCCTGATCGTCTTTTCCGGCATCACGGGCGCCCTGGTGCTGCTGGTCGCAGATGCGGTTGGGCGTCTCGTCATCGCGCCGGGCGTGATCCCGGTGGGCATCATTGATGCGCTGGTCGGGGCCCCGCTGTTTCTCTACCTGGTCATCGCGCGGCAGAAGGCAAACGAATGACGCTCCGCATCGACTCGCTCTTCGTCGGCTACGGAGCCAAAACCGTTCTCAATGCCGTCACGTTGCGGGCCAGCAAGGGGGAGCTGATCGGGCTGCTGGGGTCCAATGGCTCCGGCAAGTCCACGCTGATCAAGACCATCGCCGGGATCAACCGCCCTTCGTCGGGCACGATCTCCTGGAACGGGGCGACGAATCTGGCGCGGCTGTCACGCCGGGACCTCGCAAAGATCGTCTCTTATGTTCCGCAGAACATTGGACAAGCCTTCGCGCTCGATATCCGCGAAGCGGTGCTGCTAGGCCGCACGCCGCATTTTGGCACCTGCCCCGGCGAAGCCGACTGGGCACATGTGGAGCGTGCCATTCGTCTTCTGGAGCTGGACGAGTTGGGTAATCGGGATGTGACCAAACTCTCCGGCGGGCAGGGCCAGCGTGTCCTGATCGCGCGGGCATTGGCGCAGAATGCGGAGGTTCTCCTTCTCGACGAGCCGACCAGCGCGCTCGATATCCGCTATCAGTGGCAGACCCTAAGCGTGGTGCGGCAGATCACACGGCAGAACGATATTGCCGGCATCATCGCGATCCACGACCTCAATCAGGCGGCGCGGTTTACCGACAGGGTGGTGTTCCTGCACGAAGGCCAGGTGGTTGCCGATGGTCCGGCGGCGGACGTTTACTCACCGGAATTGATCCACCGCGTCTACGGGGTGGATGTCGAGCTTTCCACCTATAAGGGATATGTCCAGGTGCATCCTGGTGAGGCGCATGATCCGCCCGCGCATGCGGCGACGCGCGACGCGTCGTCTGTCGCGGCTTAGGCTTTTCGGCGGCGTGCCCGTGCCCGCTCAACCCCAAACGAGGAATGGCGTTTCGTGACAGAAAAATGGGGCAACCGTATCAGCGAACGTGGCCCGGGTCTCGTGCTTGGCCAGCTTCTCGGATCGACCGGCCAGGCACGCAAGTCGGGCGACCGGATCGCCGGAGAGAATCTGCTCGATATCGATACATATATCCAACAGGCAAAGCAGGCCGAGCAGGCGAAAATCCACACGATCCTGCTGGCCGATTCGGTCGTCGCGAGCGAAACCGCGCCACGCCCGTCGCTGGAGCCCGTGACGATGCTGAGCGCCGTGGCGGCCCACACGTCGCGCATCGGCCTGATCGCATCGGTCTCCACGACCTTCACCGAACCCTACAATCTGGCACGGCAGATCCTTTCGCTGGACCATATCTCCAAGGGCCGGGCGGGCTGGAACCTCGTGACCTCCTCGGTGGGGGAGAAGAATTTCGGCAAGGACCTGCCCGCCCACGATGACCGTTACGCCATCGGCGCGGAAGCCGCCGCCGTCGTACAGGCTCTATGGACGAGCTGGGATGCCGACGCGGTGGCGTATGACGACCGCAACCGCCAACTGGTGGACCCGGCCAAGGTGCATCGGATCGACTGGACGGGACCTCACTACAGTGTTCGCGGCCCGCTCAATATCTCGCGCAGCCCGCAGGACCAGCCCATTGTGGCGCAGGCTGGGTCCTCGGATGCGGGGCGCGCCCTCGGCGCGCGGATCGCAGACGTGATCTTCACCACGGGCATGGTCGATCTGGAGGAATCAGTCGCCCTCTACGCCGATTTCAAGGCGCGTGCGCGGGCCGCTGGCCGTTCTCCCGACGCCATCAAGATCATGCCCGGGGTGGCGCCGGTGGTCGCCTCGACCGACGAGGAGGCCCAGCGGTTCTGGCGCACGATTGTCGAGGAAATCGACTACGACGAGGGGCGGCGGGCGCTCGCCGGCCAATTCGGTGGCATCGATTTTGAAGGCGTTGATATCGACGCCCCGATCCGTCTGGACGACCTGCCCGACATCGAGTCCGTGCAGGGCCGCCGGTCACGTTACGGTGTTTTCCACCGGCTCATCGCCACCGGCAGGGTGAGGACGGTGCGGGATCTGATCATCTTTCATTACAGTGCGGCCGGTCACTGGTTCCCGGTTGGGTCGGTCGAGAACATCGCCGATCAGCTGCAAGAGCGTTACGAGCGCGGGGCGGCGGACGGTTTCAATCTTCTGGCGTTCGTCCTGCGATATGATTGGGGGTTCGAAGCGGTAACCGAACATCTCATCCCTGAACTGCAACGGCGTGGCATATTCCATCGTGAATATGAGCGCGAAACCCTCCGCGGTAATCTTGGGGTCTGACCGTGAGGCGGGACCCGCGTCGCCGCCGAAACCTCGCTGGAAATCGGTTTCGCGAGCAGGCTATATGATGCGATAACAATCTATATTCGCTCATTATTTTATGGGTTTGATCTGTTGATCCGCTTGGTCAGGTGGATCAGGCTTCCGTCGTCGCGGGAAATTCCTGTTAGAGCGGCGTTGTCAGACCGGCATGGCCGGTGCGTGTTGACCCTTTGAGTTGGAGAGAGAGAGAGAATGATCGGTTGGACGTCGAATCCGGCGCAAGCGCCGCTCGGTCGCCGTAAATTACTTCGCGCGGCGGGCGCGGTTTCGCTTTTGGTCGCGGGCGGCGCCCCCGCCGTGCGGGCACAGACCTCGCCCACCAAGCGGCACCTTCGGTTCGCATATAATGGAACCGGGATATGCACCTCCGCCATCCCCGTCGCATTGGAACGCGGTTTCTACGAAAAGAACGGCCTTGAGGTTGAGTTCGTGGCGCTCGCGGGATCGACCGATCAAATGCTCCAGGCCCTGGCGACCGACAAGGCCGATATCGGCGGGTCGATGCTACTGAGCTGGATCAAGCCGCTGGAGCAGGGCTTCGACGTGAAGCTGACAACCGGGCTGCATGGCGGCTGCACACGGCTGATGGTCAACCGCGGTTCCAACATAAAGGACATCACCGGCCTCAAGGGCAAGACGATCGGTGTTTCATCGCTGTCAGGCCCGCCGCGCCATTTCTTTTCGATTCTCCTGACACGGCACGGCATCGACCCTGAGACAGAGGTTCAGTGGCGGGAATACCCTGCTGATCTCCTACCCGTGGCCATGCAGCGCGACGAGGTGCAGGGGATCGCGGACTCCGATCCGTCGATCTGGCTCACCCGGCTGCGGAGCAATGGCGAGTTGGTGGAGATCGCGTCGAACTTGTCCGAGAATTACGCGAATTTCTCCTGCTGCACCCTGGGCGTGCGCGCCTCGCTTTTCCATGACGAGCCGGAGGTCGTCGCCGCGGTGACCAAGGCGGTGCGGGAGGCCTCCGCCTACGTGGCCGCGAACCCTGATGAAACCGCCCAGATCTTCTCGAAATACACGCCCAAGGTTCCGGTCAGTGAAATGGCCGCGATGCTTCGAAGCCACACCCATGGCCACACGCCGGTTGGGGCCGCGCTGCGCGACGAGGTCATTCAAATCGCGAGCGACCTCAAGCGCGCCGGAATTCTCAAGCCCTCGACCGATCCAACGCGGCTCGCCAACCGCGTCGTCGTGGACGTCGCAGCCTGATCATGCAGCGCCATGGTGCGGCGTCACGGCGCTCGCTCTGGTCCCTTGCCGGGGCAAATCTTCCGGGGGGTATTCGTGCCGCCGCACCGTTCAGCGATGTCAGTCGTTTTGTGTTCGTCCCGAGTGCAGAGCGATCGATCGTGAGCGCGATCGACGGCGATCGCAATGAGATCGTCGGCGACCTGCCGCTCGGAGTCGTGCCACGTCAGGTGCTGCTGAGCCGCACCGAAGCGAAGCTGATCGCCACCGACGGCACCAGCGCCGGCTTCGCGACGTTCGATCTGTCCAAATCCGAACTCTCTCGCGTTCCCCTTCCGCACGTCGTTGACCGTATAGTTCTGGGCACGAGCGGGTGGCTGGTGGCGGCTGCTGGTTCTAAAGGCGGCTCGATCACGCTGTTCGATATCCGCCGCGGCATCACGATGGGCCGGATCGACGGGCTGCCCAAGCTGCGCGATTTCTTGTTCGTGGACCAGGACGCCTTCTTGTTCGTGGCGGCGGAGGGTTGGTCCGGCATCGCCGTGATCGACGTCAATACCGCTCGGCTCACGCGGCGGATCGGGCCGTTCGGCTCCGGAGGCCAGGGTGTCGTGGCACTGGCGCGGACCCCGAACGGCCGCAGCGTGCTGGTGCTGCCGGCGGGGGATAACCCGCCCAGCATCATCGATGTGGAATCGGGAGATGTCGTCGGCGAACTCGGCGCGGTCGCCGCCGCGGATGGGGTCGTTCCCTCGGGAACGGGCGCGTTCCTGATCGTGCCTGATAACAAAGAGGCCCGGCTTCGCATCTACCGCGAGGGCCAATCCGCCTGGGCAACAAGCTTGCCCGCCCAGCCAGGCATGGGCCCCGTCTACAGTGCCTGGCTAGACAGCGTCGCCTTCGTGTCCTGCGCGGCGCGCCGGCAACTTCTGGTCTATGATCTCGACAAGCTCCGTCCGGCAGGCAGCATCGACCTTCAGGGGATACCCGGGCAGGGCGGCGTGACACCGGACAGTCGCACGCTCTACGTGCCACTCACCGCCCCTTCGGCTCTTGCCGTGATAGACAGCCAGACGCGGAAAGTCGTCACAACGGTGCCGCTGGAATCGGCTCCGCTCGCCGCCGTGGTTCCCGGCGGCTGGGGGTTGTGTCACTGAGGCTGGTTAACCCGGATTCCAACGGCCTCAACCAAGGCCGAGCAGCCCTCGAGTATTGCCCGAAGCGACCTTAGCGCTTTGCGCCGCATCGAGTCCGGCCTGAGCGAGGGCGGCCTCCAGCTTCGGGGCGATCGGCCCGTCATTGACGATCGGCCAGTCGCTGCCAGCGAGCACATGGTCTTCCCCCAAAACATCGACCGCGGCGCGGATCAGCGCGGGCAGGAAACCCATGGTCTCGACATGCACCTGCCGGCGCAGCACCCCTACCCCATCGTCATGGCGGAAGGCGGCCTCGTTGAACCCTGCTTCCAGCAAGATCCCCCCAATGGCAAGACTGGTGACGACGATACGCAGGCTCGGCAATTCATCGAGCCGGCCGCTTTCGATCAGCGCGATCAGGCTGGCCGCGTTCAGCGCGCCGCGCGCGAACAGCAGCCCGGCGCGCGGATAGCGGGCAAGCCCGGCCAGGAATTGCGTGGGCGCGACGGGATGGACAAAAACCGGGATGCCAAGCTCGGTCGCCGCCGTCAAAGTGGGTTTTGATTCCGGCGCGTCGAGCAGCTTGTCGCCCTGCACCGCTTCAACAAACACGCCGCGCAGCCCCAATTCGCGCACGGCACGCTCCAGTTCGCGGGCCGCACGCTCGCCATCGAAGGCATCCACGGACGCGATCGCGTGCAAACCGGGGCCGGAGGCCGCCAACTCGGCGACCGCGTCATTGGCGCGGCGGAACATGTCCGGGTGGGGGATCTCGCCTGCGTCATGGAACAGCGCGGTCGGCACATTGACCACCCGGCCGACGAGATCCCCGCTGTCGATCTCGGCGCGCAGCGCCGCGCGGTCGCCGATCAGCATCGCGATACGCTGCCAGCGCCGGCGCTGCGTCTCGGACAGGTTCGCGGCAACCCGCGCCTGCCACGGCGGCGGGATGAAATGGCTGTGAAAATCGATCACATCGAGCGGCATGGGAGACCCCGGTTGCAGGACTCTGGAGCGGGTCAGGCGACCGCGCGGCGATCGCCGATCAGACGGCTGACCCGGGGAATGACCTCGGCGGCGAAGCGTTCCTGTTCCTCTTCGAGCGGGAAGAAGGAGAGCAGGCAGGTGGAGACCCCCGAATCGTGGAAGGCGGCGATCCGCTCGGCCACTTGGTCGTAGCTGCCCACGAGGCCGGGCATCGTGCCGCCATTGGCGCCGATCATGCGGGCGCCCGGATATTTCGTATGCGAGCGGATCGCCTGCGACTTCGGATCGATATTCTTCTGCATCTCGGCGCGGCGGCTGTCGTAATAGCCATCCTGAATGGCGAACAACGCATCCAGCGCCGCCTGGGCCTCCGCCTCCGTGGGCCGGACCAGCGAAAAGCCGGTGATGCCGAAGCCGAGCGGCGCCCCCCGCCCCCGCCGCGCCGCCACATCGGCCACCATCGGGCGGATATCCTCCACCGGCCGGCCATTGATCAGCCAGCAATCTGCATACTCGGCGGCGAGTTCACGGCCGGGCTCGGATTCTCCGCCCGTATAGATGACAGGTCTCGCGCGGTGGCGTGATGCCGGCCGCAGCGTGTAGTTGTCGATCTGGAAATAGCGGCCCTGATGCGTCACCGCGTCGCCCGCGGCCAGGCGGCTGTACACCGAGAGCCACTCGCGCCCATACGCGTACCGCTCATCGTGATCGGGAAAGCCGATGCCGGCACGGTCAAGCTCGGGACGAAACCAGGCGTTCACCAGATTGATGGCAAACCGGCCATGGCTGATATCCTCGATACCGAGCGCCATCTTGGCCAGCGCGACCGGGTGGTAGAGGCGCGGCTTGATCGCGGCGATGATCTCGATCCGGCTGGTCAGCGCCGCGGCGGCGGCGGCGGCGGTCCAGGCTTCGAGAATCTCCTCGGTCTGATCGAGCGGGTTGATCGTGTGCTGAGCGAACAGCACCGTGTCGAACCCAGCGCGCTCGGCGCTCAACACCTGGTCGCGTGCCTGGTCGAAGCCGGCGTTGAGCCGCTCGGTCCGCGGGTCCAGCACCCACTGCCCGCGATACGCGGCCCAGATGCCGTAACGCGGCGGCGCGGTGGCGGCCATGCTCCAAATTCCCTCAGATATACGAGCCTGGGAGCGGGACCACGCCGTTCAGGTAGTAATTGCCGAGATGGAACTCCTTCCAGCGCAGCGGATCGTGCAGCGAATGCGTGCGCGCGTTGCGCCAGTGCCGATCGAGGGCGTGCTTGCCGGATGTCGCGCGGGCGCCGGTGAGCGCGAAGAACTCGTGGCTGAGCCGTGTTGCCGCCTCGCTGGTGAGAATACGGGCATCGGCGATTGCGAGCCGTGCCGCGAGCACCGCGTCGGGCGTCGCTTCGCGCCGCGCGGCATCGACCAGCCCGGCGGCATGGATCAGCGACACCCGCGCGGTGCGCGCCACGACGCCGAGGCGGCCGAAGTCGCGGATCACAAACGGCTCCTCCGCGTGGGTCGGATTGGGGTTGTGGGTCCAGGGACGATTCTGCGTGAGGATGTAATCGCGCGCCACCTCCAGCACCGCCTCGGCGATCCCGAGATCAATCGCGCCATGAATCAGATTCGCGTTCAGCACGAAAGAGCGGCCGATGTCGCGCGGGGCGCTCATTGGAAATACGTAATCGTCCGGGATGAAGGCATCCTCGAACACCGTCGTGCCGCTGGCCGTGGTTCGCTGGCCGAACCCGTCCCAGTCATCGATCACGCACACGCCCGGCTGGTCGGCCCAGACGAAGAACATCCGGCTCTGCTTCGCCGGGCCTTCGCCCTCATGATGGATGAAGGGAATCCAGTCGGCGAAGACCGCGCCCGTGGAGTAGAATTTGCGTCCCGTGACGGTCCAGCCGCCCTCAACGCGCTCCAGGCAGTGTTCATAGTCGCCCGGGCGGCGCTTGGTGTCCTCGGAATGGGCGTTGCCTATCCGCTCGCCGGCCAGAAACCGAGCGAAGAAAAATTCGGCCTTCGCTGGCGTACCGTGATCGACCACCGGCAGCCAGCAGAAATGGTTCTGCGGTATCTGGCCGATACTGGGGTCGGCGGCGGCGAGCCGGGCGAAGAGTTCGGCGACGGTCACGGCGCTGACATCCGCTCCGCCATGCGCGGCGGGGATGGTGACGCCGTAGAACCCGGCCTCGCTCAGCGCCTCGATCTCCGCGCGTGGCAGGATGCGGTCGTGATCGCGTTCGGCGGCCCCGGCGGCGAAGCGCGCGGCCAGCGTCTCGACCATGGCCAGCGCCGCGGCATCGTCACGGATCACCTGTGCCGCGCGCCGCCGCGGCTGGGCGGGCGCGATGCCCGCCCGGTCAAGGAGAGCTTGTTCCGCCATGTCAGCTCCCCTTGCCGATTTCCGTATTAAACCGAAAGGTGAAGGTCGTCTTCACGTCGATCGGCTTCGGGATCTCGCCGATCTTCGCGAAGGTGTCGGCGATCAGCTGATTGCCGGCGATGATCTCGGCATCGATCGGGCGCAGCGCGGCCGGGCGACGGCGTTCGGCCACCTCGACGAGAGCCGGATCGAGATGAAGCTGCTTCGCCAGCGCCTCGGCGCGGTCGCGCGGATGCTCATGAGCCCAGCGAAGATGATGGTCGAGCGCGCGAACATAGGCGGCGACCGCATCCTGCTTGTCGGCGATCGCCTTGTCGCCGGCAATGAACTGCAGCGCGATCGGAAAGCCGGTGGCGCTGTGATCGATGATGCGGCGCGCTCCCTGCGCCTCGTATGCGGCGAGCGGTACGTCGATATAAGCGGCGGCGTCGATCGCGCCGCTTTGCAGCGCCGCGAGCAGATTGGTGCCGGGCGGCAGGAAGGCCGGCTGGATGTCCTTCA
>Ga0116231_10006949_pt1 | contig 21141 bp, 12 predicted proteins | sample S1TSphgellanicum_2_FD_89695 | JGI IMG/M metagenome (GOLD analysis project Ga0116231, IMG submission 89695) | Host-associated microbial communities from peat moss isolated from Minnesota, USA - S1T2_Fd - Sphagnum magellanicum MG | ecosystem: Host-associated > Plants > Peat moss > Unclassified...
CAAATGTATGCATTCATGTTGTGGTTGTAATAACAAGGGTTATCCTTTAGATCCCAAAGTGTTGCCTGGGCCTTGAGCACATATTGTAATGTAATTTTATAAAGTAATATGTTTGTGTGAAATGGGGCTGGTTCGGTGGGTTCCTAATGCAACCGGGCGTGGGTCGCTGTGCGGGGGGGGGGGGGGGGGGGTCGGGGCGCCTTGGGGCTGGCCAAGGTGAATTGACCCCCACTCACATTGGGATCATGGTAAGAAACCCAAAACCCATTTAAATTGCTTATAAATATTCTAAATATTTATATATAGGGTTTTGGGGCTTTACCATGATCCCAATGTGGGGATCTATTTATTCCCCCTTGCCCTTGGGGCTTTACCCCACAACAAACCAAATGACTTAGACTCTGCTGAAGCAAATAGGAAACAATCCTTCATAAAAGTGTGAGATGGTGAGTCTAGAAGTAGCAGGAGAAAATGGAATACTGAAGGAATTTTGTGTATGGCAACATATTGAACCTATTGTATCTAAACTAAGTTCTGTAGGGCTGGCCTCACAGCTCCCCTCTCTCTCTCTCTCTCTCTCTTTCTTTCAGAGGCTCTCTAAAGTGAAGTAAGTATGTAGAGGAATATTTGCTTCCATCATCCTGAAATCAATTAAACAATGTTTGTTTGGGTTGTCAGTCTTTGTCCCCTGTCAGCCATGGCAGCTCATCTTAAAGAAAGCTTTGGGTTTCATGATTATGAGAAGGGAGCCCCTCCCACCCTCTTTCCTCCGCCCTTATTGCTCTTAAGACCTTCTTTTCGTACAATTATAACCAAAAAGGTTTGTTTTCTTCTTCTTTTTCCCCTTTGCTTTTCCCCTCTCTTTGTTTCATCCGTATTTGCTTGCTTTCTTGCAACCTAATCATGATCTCTCAGGACGATGAGAACAAGCACTCCAAGAAATTTCTTAGTTATTTGTGAATATCCCTCCAAGAAACAAAAGAAGAGAGATCTCAGCACAAGAATAAATTCCCAATTTCATAAAGCACTCCAACAAATTTCTTAGTGCATTTGGTGGGTACCTCATGTTTGGGAATATCCTTTCAAGACAACAAAGAAGAGAGATCTTATGCCTATTATTTTGGATTTAGAGGGGGACCTTATACCTATAAGTAAGTGTAACCTTCCACTCCCAAGTAGAAGGTGTAAGGTTGAGAGCTCCCACTCCAACCACCTTGTGATCTGCATATGTTTAGGCTTATGATAAGGTTTGCCTTGCACTTTACATCAGGAAAGGCCCTTGGGCAAGGAACATACCCAAATTGCAAGGTTGGATTCACCTATAGCCTTGTCCTAAACCCCTTATTCTAGGAATGCCCCCACACTAGAGCATTAGATGTAAGGTCCCTTCTAGTACTAAATAGTAAATGTAAGATCTCTCTCCCACTCCTATCACATTCTAATCTACATATGTTTAGCTTATGATAAGGTTCACCTTTGAACTATCACCTTGGGTAAGGCTCATGGACACTTCCAAAATGCAAGGCCGGACTCAGCTCTACCACATTGTCCTAGGCCCAGTATTTTGAGAGTGACCCCACCCTAGGGTAACTCTACCCTACATGAAAAGTGCACAAAGTTGCAAGACTGAACAGTGAATTATTATTATATTAATATTTATAATTTATTTTGTAAAAGTTCCTTTCCTTTCCTTCTTCCTCTGAAGAATCAGAAGCTAAAGTAGGTCTTTTTTCCCTAAAGGCCCAAGGGGTAGAGAGACACTGACCTACCTACCTACCAGTCAATGAGGGTTTTGTGTGATGTCAGATGATGCACCCAACAAATACTCCTAACATCTCTCAACACATCTGATGGGAAAATCCTCTGTTGTTGCTGGGAATAGCCTACTAATGGTGCATTCACACTTGATGTTAAGTCAGTGTTAAATGCTAATCTAGGTGGCATCCTAGGTGGCACCCAATGTTAAATGGGTGATAGCTTAATGTTAAGGTGAATGTTAACAGAAATTTATGTTCATGGCAAGTAGGTGTAAGTCCTAGTTGACTACCATGGTGTTAGGGGACTAAGAGTGACCCCACCCTAGAGTCCCTAACACCAAGTGTGAATGAATGCACCTTAACAGAAACAGCTCTACAACTTGATTCTCCTTCAATGAGACTGCACACTAACTGACTAGTAGCCTGTCCTAATGCTGCTATTCTCGCAGCTGATGAAGTGGGGAGGGAAAGGGGGTGAGGAGGTAGCAGACAGCACCTCTGCAGGCACCACAGTTGCTGTAAGAAAAGCAGCTTTGTTGGCCTTACCTACCAAGGCACGGATATTGTGTTTAGATTCATTATAGAGTATAGTAGCTTAAGCGATTTTGGCCCCTATTTTGATACGAGGATTTTTGAAAGATGATATTTTGGCTTGTGTTGAAACTGGAGATTAGTTACAGAGTTATGATATCTTGAAGGATTTTGGTTTCTTTTATAGGGTTTTTTAAAAAGATTATATCTTGGTATGGTGAAATATTTGAATTTCCATAATTCTTCGTTTGCCTTTTAAGATACTTTTTTTATGTAAATGGCAAGGCCACAGTGTGACACACCCCTTGTTGAGGTACGAAGTAGTAACCGGTGTTTCAGGGTATTGGACTGTCTTCAGAACTAGGTTCTAGGTTTAGGTTTTGGGGTATTCTGACTGACTGGATGTTTTTGTCTTTTTGGTTTTTTTTTCCTTAGAATAAATGGAAAAGATCCATTGCAAAAAAAAACAAACTAGCCTCCACCACCCACACACCAAATAGCAACCCTACTCAATCACCTTAATTAGGCTAGTTACTTGATAGTTCCATCTAAATTTTGGGTAGTTCTTGGAACAAAAGGTAAAGTGAGGACTCCATTTCTTATCAAAAGCTAGCAAAGTAATCTTTCAAAGCAATTGTTGTCTTATCAATCATTTGGAGAGTCCTATGCCAATCAAGTCTAGCATAAGCAATAATCTCATTCATAATCATATATGTCCTAGCTTTTGGTTTGAACAAGCATGATCTTTGAAAATCCTTTCATTCCTCTCAATTGAGAGGCTCTAGATTGCTAGTCCTTGTTTCAACAAAGTCCAAATAGATGCAACTTTTCTATAGCTATGTGGGAGCTTCTTATTGGAAAGACATTGTAAAACATCAAGCCCTTTCATTTTTCCTTCTACCTAAAGTCGAATGTTTAAGTATGGAAACGATGGAAGTAGCCCACTTCTAAGCAAGTTTTGCTTTCATGCATGTAAAAAAATGTGCATTAAGGTTTCAAGAACCACCAAATTGTGTATTTGGTAGTCCACTTCATTATCCTTGCACATTTGTGCCCTCCAAGTATTTATAGCAATGGCCCTATTGGTACATAGACCATATGAATGCAAGGTCCTTCTTTGTGTGGCTCTTGTTCCAAACATTTGTTCACTTGATCTTATAACTAAGTGACAATGTTTTTTCTCATTTCTAAGGAATATTCTTTCCCAAGGATGCTTTCTAATTCAATAACTTCATGCCTTTCTTTACAAAGTACTTAAACAATGAAGACTCATTGAACCATACCTATTGTTGGCAAACCAAACTCTAATGATTCAATCTTGCTGTGAAAAAAATGAATTGCAAAATTTTTAAGTCCCTTCTTCAAATGTAAGTTCATATTTTATGCCCATCCCATTTAGTGTCAACTATTTTGTATTGCCCCTCTCACTTTCCTTTCCACCAAGATGTTAATGTTAATATTGACACTTCAAACCAAAAACTTTGTCGGCACTATCCAATAGACATGGGTTCCTATATAAATAGGTAGGAAATCTTTGTTGGTTTGCATCATAATTTAAGGTAATGCTTGGGAGTTGTTGGTGTAAAGAATGACCCATTCCCCTTCTACTATATGTCGTGTAGGTGAGCAAAGTTTTTATTTCCAACTACCAAACAACAACTCAATCCATTTCTTACATGCCATGTGATTTTTTTCTTTTAGCTCATATTTTTTGTGGATATTTATCCAAATTTTAAATTCTTGAACTTGGGGTTCCAAAGGTCCCCAATTATCCTAAGACCATTTCTATGGAGTTGTTTATTTGAAGGCCTCCCAATTGAAACCTTAAACTCATGATGTTAGAAATGTGTTAATCACAAAATTTTCACATTGCAAATAACTTCATTTGAAGAAGGAGGGTTAGGCTAAAGAACTTTATTAACTTGCTTCCAAACTTTACAAATTATGTTCCAAATCCTTGATCCTACAGTTAGAATATAACCTTGTATTAAAATCTAGTGCATATTAGGTACCTATCTCCTATGTTTGGAGAGGTTGGACTTACACATCCTATATTTCAAGAAAGTCTCCAAGTTAGAGTCCTTGGGTTCCAAAGCATTTACATTCCACTTGCTTAATAATGCATTGAAAGCTTCTTCTAGGTCCACTAGATTCAAGCCTCCAACATTCCTTTTAGTGCAACAATCACTCCAACTTACTTTGGCCATTATGTTGTGGTCTTGACCACTAGATCCATAAGTAATTTTTTAAAAAAAATTATGCATTACATATAACCTTGATCAAACCAACCCAAATCACCATAAATTAGAAGCTCAAATTTAGCATCACATCAACAATCATTCCTCTTCCAACAATTGGGAGATGGATTATGTTCCAAAACCTAAACTTCATCTAGATTTTCTTTATAAGAAACATATCCACAGTTTTTACCTCCAAAAACATTGCCTAACAATTTCAAAATCTCACCTTTTGTTGCCCATCTCCAATTGAATATCCTAATCAAATGTGGTTTGAAGTTTTAAATGCCATCCAAAAGGACTGCAAATTTAACTCCAATCCTAATATTTTCAAAATTTTGCTGAATATACCCATTACCCTATCCACATTGTTCTTATTGTACCTACTAAGGTGAAGGAACTATCATTGGCATATTGGGCAAGGATCTATTCCTTCACCCCTCCTAGCAAGTGGATTCCTTCTATCTCATTATTACTTGCAACTTGATTGATTAAAATATTAAAAACCTCTCCCATTATTAGGAAAAAATATGGGGCAAGTAAACATCCTTGCCTCACTCCTCTTCTGATTGGGAATGCCAAAATCATAGTACCATTAAAATAAATAGCAAATTTAACATCCTATAATAACAATCTTATCATGGCAATAAATTATGTAGCCATCCCAAGGTGCTTCATAACCAAGAACAAGAAGTTGTAGAAAACTTTGCCATACACCTTTGCAAAATTCCACTTTCAAGAAAATCAAATCTTACTTAGACCTCTTGCCCTAGTCAATTGTTTTGTGGGTTAAAAACACATTGTCTAAAATATATCTTAGGGATAGAAAGGTTGTCTAATCACTTTTAATCACCTCCATGTGGATAGGCAAAAGATGCATTTGCAACACTGTTACAAAAAAATTTAGGTGACATTTAAAAGTGAAATGGATTTCCAATTCTCCAACTTCTTTTTAACTCCAAATTTGAATAACAAGGTGATTAGCAACTTTGTAACACCCTTGAAAAATCTTCTAATGTTAATATAACTTTTCATCATGTTAAAGAAATCATCACCAATGATGTGGCACAACCTTGTGTAGATTTTAATCATCACCCCATTAGAGTTGAAGGCTTTGCCTATGGCCATGGCCGATGTAACCTTGTACAACTTTTCTCTAGCGAATGGAATTACAAAAGTTGTATCCATACACTAGTTAAATTTCACCAACATGGACTTAAAAACCTTTTCCCTTAATTGCATTACATTCACCAAATATGTGTCAACCTCATAGAAGCACCTTAAAAAGGTGCAACATGTGCCCCTTAGCTCTTTTGCAACATGTTTTATACTTCCATATTTTTTCCTTAAAGAAAAAATTGTTTTCCCTATATTTCTTTCATCCACCATCTTGAAAATTTATTGAAAGCCCCAATTCTCTTTCTCCATCCACTTGGTCCTAGATCAAATTTTGATTCCCTTCACTTTCACCTCCTCAATTGATTTTACTTGTTCCCCAATTCACACACTACCTATTGCAAGTAAACATCATACATTTTGACCTAAAGCAATATTCGAGCTGCCTCTAATTCATCTTTAGCATATTCCTCTACTATTTTGAACTTAGTTGCCCTTTTCTTTGTAAAATGTTTTATAGAACCTCATGAATTTTATGTAACTTTGCAAAGGTTGTAGTTGTAAAGAATTGTGAAATTCAACTTCCAAGGATATTAGATGGTGGTTTGATTTCACATTGTCATTGTGTATGATGTATTGCATGGTATGAACATTTTCTTTGGATCTTGTGCTAAAGTTGGGTTTATTTTGTTTAAACAAGCTAGGAAATAATCTAGACCTTTATTTAAATTATCCCATGAAAACCTAATGTAGTTCCATTGGATCACCTAGGTTCTTCCACATTCAAGCCTTCTTTCAAAACCTCCCAAGCCATACCCTCCCTTCGAGAAATTATTCACAAGCAAATGACTTATCAAAAAGACTTCTACGTAGTAGTTCTTCCCTAAGTAGTCCTATAATTTGCATCATTTTGAGGATTCATTGAGTGCATAAATGTTTAAGAAGTTGACGTTCCCACTTGCTAGACCTTTCAACTTTAGTAACTATGTTATATGATCAAAAATAGATTTGTGATGCACCACAAAATTGGCCCATTTGTGGTCATGAAGGATAATGTTGCCCTTCAACCTACACCTTAATCATTAATGTGATTTTTGTAGCCATTAGATACCTCAATTGTCTTGCTACAAACTTCCTTCCAAATATTTTTACGTAGATACATGACCTTTTCTCCTTGGAATTTGTGCTCTTGGAACAACATTAAGTTTGCTCTAGATTCAAATCATTGAAGATGCAATCCAAGCTTAACCACCTTGTTTTTAATATTAGTCCCACATACATTATATGTTAGAATTTGTAATTTCATGGCACATTTTTTGAAGGTTGAGGTGCTTGTTCCATGACCTTTTCACATTGTTTATCCATGGTACTTTTTTTGAACCCACTTAGATCATAAAGGGATTATTGAACTTTGGTTTCACTGTTTGAAATTGATAACCTTAGCTCCCTTGCATGCATGTTTTAGCCTTATGCATGTTTTTTTTTCTTTTTTTTGCAAAGGTTGTTGCTACCAAATATTTTTTACTAGTAACCTTATTTGTGATTATTTATCAATATTAAAACTCATGCTTTTCTTCCCATTAAGATATCTAAAAGAATATGTCTTGCTAAAAGGATGAAATGAAAGAATGGTGCCACTTCCCCAACAACAACAATTAATATAGGTAGAATTTGTTGTTATGCATTAAAAAAATCTTTTTTGGTACATCCTCTTCTCCACATCCTTATTTCTTGAAGAATTTTGAATTTGATTCCTTGGTGGTTGGTTTTCAACTTCCAAGTTGAAGCAACATCAATGTGATATTTTGTTGGAAGGTGTTGAATTAAAGCTTGCATTTATGAATAAGCTTTCTTCATTAATAGATGGACTTACCACTTGATTATTCTTCTTCCGATCCAATTTGTTAAATGATTTCGACACTAGGTGTAAAAGGTTTGATTGAACAAGGGGAGATAAGAAGTCCACAACCTCCTATGTTTTTGGTGCCTTGTGGTAATGTTCATTACTTACGTCAACTATTTTTCTCTTGGAACAAGTTGTCATGGACATTAAACATCAAGGAAGTTTTTAGAAAAATCCTTGAAGAATATCCTTCAAAAATATATTTAAAAGTTTTTTAAAGTTTATAAAAAGATTAAAAAAATAAAGTTATTTGTAAAGTCAAGAAAAGACGGCACTAGAACCCCATGTTTGGTCACGTAAGGGATGAGATTTCAAAAAATAGGGAAAAAAATACATTGGGCTTGAATGGGGCATGAAATTCAATTTCGCAACTTTTATAACATTTAGTTAATGAATTTTTTTACAAGAATGGTTAATAGATCTTTTTTAAAAAAATATTTAAAGGAAGATTCTAGAAAAGTTTTATATAGAATAATGATTCATAAAATTTTGTAAAGGATGTAGTTAACAAAAGCTTTTAGAAGACATAGTTGATAAAGATTCTAAAAGATGTAGTCGATCGAAGCTTTTAGAATATGTGTTCAATGGAAGCTTCTAGAAGATTTGGTTAGTGAAGTTTATAGAAGGCTTAGTGGGTGAAAAAATTTAGAAGGTTTCATGCATCATGGTGGAAATTTAGAAAATAATTTTCACTAAAATGTTGCAATAGATGATGGTTTATGTCCAAATCTAGCATTATGTTGTGAAATCAATGCACATATGAATGATATAATAGTCCAATAAGGTCGAAGCGTGGTTGGGGTACCCAAAAGGATTATTTCATTTTACATTCATTGGACCCTTTCACTTAAACATGTTGAAATTTAATTACACATTCATTTTGAAAGTTTTGATTTTATTCATAGATAGATACATTACAAAAGTACTATTTTATGTATAGAAAGTCAAATTTCAATAAGGATTCCTACCAAGTCCTTGACAAAAATCTAGGACTTTGTCTCATGAAAAAAAGAAGTTCAAGGACTCATAAAGATTGTTTAAACAATTTTTTTTGGCCCAAGATTTTTATCACAAACGCCTTATGTGTTAATGTGCATAAAATGTATGAATGCAAAATGAATCAAATGCCCTGTTGTAATGTAATTTTTTTCAAAAAGTCAAATTTCTAGGAATTTTGGGAGTCCTTGGAGTGAGTTTTTGGGGTTCAAATGCAGTACCTTAATCATGTTTAGACCCAACAAAGTATTATTTTGATTTGTAGAGTCTTATCACATTTCTGCAATTCCAACAAAAGGACTAAGAAATACTACATTTAATGATGAATTTTCAATGAAATTTTACACATATATATATAAAAGAAACCATAAAAAACAATGTTTCCCATCAAAGATTTTAAAAGAATTAAAGGCAGTGGATTTTTAATCAAATGATTTTTAAATGTTCAATAGTACATTATGGTATGATAATGTTGATGATTATGATTTTTTTAAGTTGGAAAATGTTTTTCCATTGAAAATTTACTTAGGCTAAGTGTTTTTTAATCATTTGACAAAAGCAAGATGAAGTTTTGAATTTTTGAAAAAATGAAAAACTATTGTCAAATAAGGGTTTTTAAATAAAGATTTATTAAATTATTGATGTACATTTACAAAAAATACAATTATGTCTCAATTTCATATTCATAATTCTTATGATTTCCTTTAATTCTGAAACCCAAATCATTTATATGTGATCTTTAAAATAATTCAAAGTGAGTGAAATCTTACATGTTGCTACTTTTGATACTATATGTAGTTCCAAATCTCCCTCAAATTGTGTAATCATATTGTGCATTCACTCGGATAGCATTAAGAAAAGTCTTGAAAACACCATTCTTCAATTTCATCAATGCAAGTTATGACTCTTATTTTTTAATCCATTATATATTTAGCTTGTATCATGCCTTGTTCAAGCAATAAATCATATTATTTTGTTCATTGTTGAGTTTTTTGTTGTTCAAATCCATATAATCTTTTATGAATTATATTTTTGTCTTGTCTTTAACATTGGTGATCTTTTTCAAGAGTCACACATAAGTTCCAATTGGGTATATTGAAATTATCCTTCTTAAGTGTCATTTGAACTCCAAAGTTCAATTTAAGTTATTTCACAATCCCATCTTTTACTTAGCAATTAACACCCTCCATTTCAATATCCAAACTTTTGGCACATTTGGTTGAGTTGGAGATACTTATTTTCTTCATGTTGTTAATGTTGACATGTTTTGATATGGGATTTCTTTTTGGAAAGGATCTTCAATTTTTGCAAAATGTCCTTTTTGTATGGGTGTTTCTGGTCTTAGAACTATTTATAAACCAATGTAAAACTTTGCCATTTGTTTCTACCCTTGGCTTTTTGAAGTTTGTGCATTGGACCATCCAATTTGTAATATGAATTCCTTGTTTAGTTATATTAACAAACATCCTTACTAGATGTTTAGCCTTGAGATGAATACAATCATTAACAAAGTGTTGAAACTTTTACATAATTGGAAATTACTTGTAATTAATGCAAATTTTTTATTGCAACAACACCCATACTAATAAGCTGAATTTCAATTACCCAACCTTTCTCTAGATCCACTATTATTCAAAACCTCAAGTCGCTCCCCATTTCATTAATATTATCAAACCTTAACATGTTTTCGATTTGTCATGTAAATGTTATTTCAATGAGTTTATATTCCAAGAGTAAAATGTATAGATAAATCCACATCAACATCTTGAATCCCCTTGGAGCATATGGGTTGAAAGTTAACACCCACATGTGGAATAATACAATACACCATTGGGTTTTAAACAATGTCAACATGAGAATTCGCTTGGTGATCTCTACACTAAACGAAAAAAGGTAATAAAATCCCCTTCATGCTTCCATTTGGAAGTTTACACCACCGTTTGGGGCTTAATGATAAAAATATAATTAATCCAATATGTAATATGAAACTTTGCCAGTTTGTTATCAAGGAAACTTGCAATTGTTGTATGTTATGTATGATGAATAATTTCTTCTTGACCACTACCATGTCTAAGTTAGTTATTGAAATTGAAATACGGTCCTTAAGGATCAAACCTTTTATAATTCTTGCAACATCCTACAAGCAAAAATTTTCTTGATTAAGTTTTAAATGGATAAATTTTACTTCATCCAATTGTTCTTGCACTAAGGGCTTCCAACAAACATTGAATCCCCCATATTGTACCATCATTGTCTTGGGGATAACCTCTTGAAATTGTTGCTAACATTGGTGGCAAAGGTGGCAAACCTACTTTGGACTAGAAAACCTTCTTATACAATGAATGTGCCATCCGAGCATGAGTAGGTATTTTTGAATAGACAAATAGCCTTGTGAGTAACTTTGACACTACAAACAAACTCCACTACACACCTACCAATTTAAATGACTTGAAGCAAGATTCCTCAAAAACATAAGAGGTTGGATTGAAGCACTTTAGTGCAAAAGAAACACCATTTTCAATCCTCAAAAAAAGTAGAAGAGAGTTGGACTCAAATGAATCATAAACATACAAAAAGGGATCTTGAAACCTTAATAGCACAAGTGTTCCCTTCATAGGATCACTTAACTTTCATTAAACAATCACTAACCCCACCTACTTATGGAATTCAACAAAGAAAACACCCAAAAGATGAACGACAAAATGAACTAACAAATTTAGTAATCAACCTTAAAATAGAAAGATTTGAACTACCATTTCAAAGATCTCATCTACATTGTCATCGACCTTTGAGTTCTTGATATTTATGATTTTTTTTAAAGATTCACAATTTTGTTAAAATTTGATTTGGATCCAACATGTGAAATTGTTTGTTGTTAAAATTGAAACATGAACTTGGATAAGTTGCAATCCTTTTTTAAACAGGTTCAAGTTTTCTAACTATATAAGTACAAGGTTTTTTATTGGTGCAATAAGAAACCTTGTTTCTATGTTGTGACAATTCAACTTTGGGCAAAGCTTATGACATAAATTGTGAGGGTGTTGGGTGCACATTGCATCATCAAGCACAAATAATAAAAAGATTGTGTCATCAAGATCTATTTTATAGTTCTAATTGAAAGAATTACCATTAGTGGCTACCAACTCAACAACTCCACCCTCAATTCATTGGTTCCCCATCTCCCAAAAAGCAAACCAGAATAATTGAACCCTCCCCACCCCAAGGAAAAATATGGGACCTAGATTCATCACATTTTGTGACACTACTTGTTTCATTCGTCCTCACAATTTCTTTTTTCTACCTATGTTCTTCCCCAATTTTCTCCTAAACTAAAATCGCACTTCCATAGGTGTGAATACCTATTTAGACAAGTTATTAGTTTTAATTGGGTGCAATGTAAATGAAACCAAAGGTTTTATAAATGCAAAAAAATGTTCTCAAAACTGCAGCAAAGGCTCTATCAAGCCAAAAACAAATAAATGAATAAATAAAAATTGAAACCAAAAGTTCCTTTCAAAATCAAGAATTGGACAAAACTGGTTAGAACTGATGTTAAGGGTATTAAAAATTGCACCAGAACCCCCTTTGGGTATCATGGTGGTTCTTAAAGTTCATATCTAAAGTCCACAAAAAAACTCAAATACCCAGCTAGCTATAATATATAACCACAGTTCTCAAAAAATTGATTAACTCAAATAACCACTCAGAAAATTTGCAAGTCTCTGATTATGATTTTTCATTTTAAAAACCGGAACTGGTGGTTATTATAAATAAATAAATAAATAAAAGAAAAAAAGAAAGAAAAAACCCATTAACCTGCCCAAGACAGGTAGGAACTAAGAACAGTACCTCAACTGCAGCAAACACACAAGTTGCTGTGAAAGACAGCTTTGTTGATGAGGCTGGAAGGAACAAGGAACAGCACTTCTTTTCAAACTGCAGCTGCAAGCACAGCGAGTTGCTGTAAGGAAAACAGCTTTGTTGAGGTAGGATATCTGAAAAAGCTCACAAAAGAATGAGATAGCTTATGGTAAGCCTGCCATAGAGATGAGCAGTGATGTGCAGTGCTGTGCAGTGCAGTCAAGTTGTGTTGTGATGGATACTTGTTAGTACTCATACTTATTTCCAGTGATCTGGATGCTGCTGTTGAATGCTGTGGTGTTTGGAATTGGGCATCTGGGTATCTTTTAGTGGACAACAAAGATCATGGTTGCTCCAGTTGTAACAGCTACTACTTACGTACTGGGACTATATAGTACACACAACTAGGCTACTCATGTAGCTTACCTTGCCCAGTAGATCATGTGTAGCCCAGTAGCTAGGTCCATCCAATCAGTTGGGGTGCAAGCTCCATAGATATTTCCAAATTTTGATTGTTGAATTTTTTTTGGTCACATTCTGACAACAGTTGTTTAGTTTTTGGGACACTTGTGTTTTTCTTAATATATGAATAAGCCAGTTCTAGGGCCACAGTGAACCAGCACCCACCAGTGCACCATCCACTGAATGCCCATTATTACTCAGTTGTGACTCAGTTGTGGATGAATCTCGACCGAGTCTAATATTTGGTTTCACCTTGGTAACCAATTCTGTAGGAAATAGGTTTCATATATAGGTAGATAGGTAGGAAAATAGGAAGATACTAGGTAAGTAGATGGTTTATACATAGGAAAGGGCTGTTTTTCCTACCTACCTACCAACCAACAACCTCTGTGTGAGTTGTTAGTAGGTAGGTGGAAAAGAAAAGCAAGTGAGCCAGCCATCGTGGTTAGCTAGGGAACTGAAACCCAACAGAAAACTGTTTTCTGACCACTTACCATTCATCCTTCATGGTGCACTAGTGGTGGTTGCTGGTTCACTGTGTTCCAGTTCTGGTACAGTTTTGGACAGGTTTTGACAAACACGTCACCAATTAATGCTAAATCTTTTTATCTGGGATGATGATTAATAATAATGCCACATCACCAAATTATATGAACCAGACAACAAAACACTTGCTCTTATTTAATCACTGTTTTTACAACCCAGGAAATGTTACAATTTGGAATCACATGACACATGACACACGTCCCCCAGTTAGTCTTAGGAATCATGACATGATGTTATTTCTAATAGTTCAAAGTGACCCAAATTGTTCTTTTTTCTGTTGAGGGTTTTACTATGGTATTAGTCAGTGTTAAGTGATATTACACCAAAGGCCATCACCCTAGGTTGGCTACTTTCTTCTACCCAAGATGACTTTTTGGTAAAGGAAATACCTCTGACAAAATTTGTAGTGTATTTGATAATAAAAGGTGTGTTCCTGTACAGCAAAGTGTTTTCACTGGATTTTGAATCAATTCACTGATCTCAGTGAACAGGATCTAGTGGGGATCTAGTGAATTCACTAGTCCACTGAACACAGACTACTGAACTGCACCCACATTTTGTAATAGTGGGAGGTCATGTCACTATATCAACTGGATTTTTTTCTTGCACAAAAGGTGCAAGCAAAACACTCCACCAATAGGTGGTATCACATGAAGAAAATGAAGAAAAAAAAAGTCTGCTGGTGCTTTACATTGTGTAATGTCCTTCAGAGCATGGCATTCTCGAAATAAGTGCCTCATCCACCTTGGCCACGTGGTTACGTCAGGAATGCCCCACTCCTCAGCTGTTAAACTACTTGTTTTGCCCAAAGGTTGTTGAAATGAAATGCTTACTCATTTTCAATCATAACAATTGTTGTTTGAAGCTGCTCAAATTTCTGCCAGGGGGGGGGGGCCACCTTTCACTACTAGCTAGTAGGAGTAATATGATGCTGAGTGGCCATTATGTGTGTGGCTGCTTTGGAGATGCCTTCGAATTGGTGCCAGAAGTGGGGATCAAGCCACAACCCTTTCACTCATTTTCATTTTTGTGCCATTCATTTGTTCATTCTTGCCGATGACTTGTTGACAAATACTACTCATACATGGAGGATGGCTTTCACATGGCCTTTTCTTCCTTTTGTTAGTCCCCATTTGTGCAAATCATGAAAACCAAATATGTACATATTTTGGGAGTTTGTCAGGTACAGGCCATTGCCCCCATTTGCTGCCCTTCCAGAAATTTTGGATTGCCCAAATTCCTCATCAGGCACAATGGCCTGTAACCAGCAGATTCGACAATGGGTTCTTATTGGCACTTGAGTCAGCCATAGAGAGCCCATTCCCCAAGCCTTTGAAGCAGAATCAGCACTTGCAATGTTTTGCCTCTTCATAAGGCATCTTTGGGGGGCCAAGGAGGGCTGTTTCAACCAGGCAAGGTGCTAGAACATGCCCTGCTCTGACATTAAGCCCATTACCTCTGCCTGCCTGCAGGTAGCCCTGGCTAACTTATTTCGTGCCACAGTTAACTTCTCCAAAGGCATTAGTCACACATCCTCAGGAGAGTGCCCCAGGAGGCACATTCCTGACGGGAACTGTGCATGGGTATGTCATAAACTAGAGTAAGTATGTAGAACATGACCCTATTGAGACTGGCACGGTTAATTCTGCCTTTTAATTTGGGATGTAAGGCTCCCCATTGAGGACATTACGGTTGTAAACTCCCTACCACCCCAAGATGGGGGAGGGTGATAGGGAGTTACATCTTGGCGCAACACAGAGCTTACAACCATGATGCCCTTAAATGGGAAGCCTTATTCTTCATAAAATGCTTGTTGAAACTAGAAAATTTACAAAAATCTAGTTATAGATGTAACATCCCACAAATAGGGGCCTTAGAGCACTCTTGCTCACACATATTGTAAAAGCATGTTTTGGATGTAGAACAATAAAAACTTTTTAGTTTGGTTTTTAAAAATGGTTTGGGTACAACATATTTGAATAAGGTAGCCTAAATCTTGTTGTGGATTGATTACATTGTTTGATTGGTCCACTTGCTTTGCTATTAGTGGTCTCTCACTTTTTTAATTCCCACTTTCAAGTTTATGGATGAAGCTTGGGATATGTAAATAAGTTGTAAAGAATATGAAAAATACTAATGCAAACCTAAAACCAAATATGGTGAGATGCTTTTAGGAATGTACCTTAGGATGCACAATGGGGAGCCCTAAGAGGATGAATCAAGAAACCTAGGACCTAAACCCATCACCAATAGCACAAAACTAGTCGTGTAAGAAGATAGGCGAAAAACCTATAAGGACACCAAGCCTAAAAGAGGCTTCTCCTACTACCTATTGTAAGATAGTTGCAACCTAAACTTTATATAGAGCCACCAACACCTTCTGCTTATAAAATGAATGTAAAATTGAAAGAAGAAGACCCTTTTTATCCTTTGCCAACCATGAAATGTTGGCGCATCAATAAAAGAAGTCATCCATCTGTTGGTGTAAACATCCAAATATTTCTCCTGCTAGAAGGACAAAATCATCCTCAAGGTGTTGGTCATAATATGATCCAACCTTTGCTTAAATTACAATTGTCATAGCCACTCCTTAAGAAGAAATGGCTTGTGAAACAAGATTTGCATGAGTTGGGTCAACAATGACTACATCTACCAAAGTGCAAATACCATCTACTGTAAGCACAATATCCACTCATTGTTGCAATGATTAGAAAGATGGTGTTAGAAGAACATGAGTTTGTTCATACAAAACATGGAACCTAGTATCCTTAGCAATGGAAACAAAAGAATCTTGAACTTGCATCATGTGTGGTAATGCATTCTCCCCCATGAGCATAATGAAGGAGGTGTATCCTTGTCAAATTTATGGGCTAGCTGCCTATGCATGAAAAAAAAACCACAAACTATAGGATGGGGGAGACCCAATCTAATGTGTAGTGTTGAAGATAAAATATTAGAGGTCGTGCTAAAAGATGGGATGATTGGGCAAACAATAAACCAAACACACGAACCTAGGCTTGCACAAGATTTTAGTTGAAAGTGATGACAATATGAAGATAACTTTGAAATGATGTTGGAAAATGAGTGTTCATGCACGCTCTCTAAAATGTTTTCCTTAAAAATTCACTCCTTTCTTTGATAATTGCTCAAATGAAGGGATGGAAGCTTGAACACTTGGAGGTAAAAGGTTACGAGCTCACTAAGGTGAGCTTGGAATGGAAGTGGATTTGAATTGTTGGCCCTTATAACCCCTAGTAAAAATGGGCAGTTGCCCTGCAAAAAATTGAATGTGATGATTATAACAACAAGCCCCCAACTCCCCAAATACGATGTTGAGGCAATAACCTTCACAAAGATAGGACCTATCCCACTTTTAAAGATGGGAAGAAAAACTTGCCAATGAACTAAGGGAACCTCCAGACATTCCAATGAACATGACCTTAAAAGTTTTTCAAATACACAAATGAAGGTCAACTCAAAGGAGGCTAATTAGTTTTGAAAATCTGAGAGTTGGGGGAAAAAACAAAGAAAGTAATAAAACCTCTAGGTGAAATAATGAATGAAAATCCCAAATGCCACTTGCACATCCCCCAACCTAAGAAAGGCATCTATTTGTTGAACATCATTGTCCAAGGCATCCTAGAAAAAAAAGGATGTGAAGGAAAAGGATCCCAAAGGAACACCCAAAAGCCTAATGCCCTTAACATGGGTATAGAAACCTAATGGAGGCGAAAACCTTGAAGGAGATTAAGAAGCACACTTGCAAGGCTAAACCATAAGGCTTGCCAAATTTATTTGGGAAAAGAAATGATGAAAAACTTGAGATACAACTAAAGCAAGCCCAATGATATGGGTGTCATTTGCAATGAAAGGAAACAAACAAGACAAGAAAAGGTAAGTCGAGCTAGAAGGGCAAAAAAATGAATTAAGGTGAGAAAAGGACCACCCAAAGGATCCCCTTGACAAGTGCCAATGGAAGATTTAATAACAAATAGATTGCCCTGAAAGGAATGGTGATTAAAGAAATGAAGGAATTGTGGGGCATAAAAGGAATGGGTGAAAAACATGAACTTAAACAATTACCCACTTGTAGCATGCGACTTTTGGAATGTAACCTTACATGAAACAATGTTGAAGGCATTTGCAATGTCTACTTGCAACATCACACAATTAAGGTGAACATCTAAAGTTGCCCAAATATTGTGCACCACCACTTCACAATTCCTCTAATTATGACCCTAAATTAGTGGGGGGACAAGTGGGCTGAAAATGCATTGCGAAACTAGAGGCAAAAAGTCATGCTCACTAATTAATAAAGAACTTTGCTTATTGTTATTGGTCAAATGCCACCTAAAGGTTTGGCCAAAACTAACAACCTTGTAGCACCAAAAGCCTTGGTTATACTCTTGAAGATACATTTTGCAACAACATAAGAGCAAATAAGAAATAACTAGGAAAAGTCGTTAGTTGAATCTTCTAGGTCAAATAAATCTTAAAGGTGTTCAAATACCATGCTTGAAGGCCCACCAACTAAAAGGTGAGCCAAATGGATGAATGTCAACTTGAACATGTTTAAAGAAAAATCCAAATTTTTTTTTGGCTCAAACTCCATTAAAGAATCTGAGCATGACAAGGATGAATTTGGAGGATGAAAATCATGCAAAAAAGTAATGGTCTTTAAAAAGGCCAAAGTTGGGGCCAAGGGAACAAAAGCTTTCGCAACATGACCATACTCCTTTGTTCGCGTTAGGGTTAAACTCTAACAAAAACAATGGGGCTTTTAAAAGAAAGGCAATGTTTGAATAGGAGGGATCAAAAGTAAAGCATTTGCTAAGGCATGTGTGTGCAACAAACGTTCCACCTGAAACTTCTCTTAATCACCAAAAAAAACCTTTGTAATTAAGTCATAGTCTCCCTATGCCCAACTTTCGCCCCTTGGGTAAACTAAAGAAAGTACCACTAGGGAAAAAATAGAAAAATATACTTAGCAACAACATCATTTGAATATTATGCTATGCAATTTTTTAAAAAATTGAATGCCAACTACACCTTTCATCTCAAGGTGATTGAAATACACAAATACATTCAATGTTCGAAGAACCTTGGAAACAAAAAAATTCCAAAAATATTCAAAGTCAATATTCACTCTCTCGTTGAAGGTGAAAAGGGGCCTACAAGGATGGGGCACCATCACTGCCACCCAATAAACTAGCTTTAAAAACTTGACACTGCCTCTAAAAACAACTTTCATGAAAAGCTCAAGTTTTTAAAGATTTGTGACAAATTTTAAAGGACAATGTAAATAACAACTTTGAAGCTCTTCCTAAATTTGAGGGCCCAACTCAACACCACAAGGTAGGGGCCCAAAATACATGAAGAGTCAAAATTGTTTATTACCGAACCTTACAAAAGTGGAAGATACAAATGTCGGGTGGTTATTAAAAACATTAAAAAAAACCCTAATGATTGATTATCAAGGAAATTATTAAGATTCATAGTTGTAGGCCTAGTTTTCACAAAATCAAAACCTTCGGGCTTTTGAAATAATTGAGACTAATGGTTTGTTGATTATGAACTTTTTTTCCCACAAATTGAAATCAATAGGTCTTTGAAAATTCAAATGATGGCAAAACATAACATTGGAAGATTCTTTTTTTTTTCTTTTTTGGATCTTCCATTTTTGTAAGGTCCTTCAATTTGAAATTCAACTAGTTTGAGGTCCTTTCAAATACAAAGACCGAATTTGAAAAGTACAGAGCCAAAAAAAATATGGTGTAGGCAAAGAGCTCTTAATCATCCTACTTTTCCTTTTCTCACACATTTATCTGGGATTGTTTAAAATTAGTTTGACAACTTTATTTTTCAAATGAGAATAAATCTTTCATAGTTGGCAAGGAACAAGGTTAGTTTCTACACTCATCTTTTCTATCACACTTCAAATTTGTGTTGAATTAGATGGTAACCCTTCCAAAGACATGATCCAATAATCTCTCTCCCTTTGTTCTTCCTTTCCCCCTTTGCTAGGTGTTTTGTTTAATGAAGTTTACTAGGGTTTTTCATCTCCAACTTGTCAAAAAATAGATGAAATAAACATACCTTGTCAAAAGACAAATAAAAGAATGAAATACCCATATGTGCTTTCATGTTTTTTTCCTCCTATATAACAAGCAAAATTTCAAAGGTTGGGTCATTGTTAAAATTCACCCTGTGCTTTTGCAACTAATTATAATTAGCATTGAATGGAAAGTTTAACCTTCACACTTCATCTGAAAGCAAACTTAATGGCTTGAAATTATAGGGCCTAGTCTGGCATTATGGAGTAAAAGTTTTTATTGTAAAGGGCTGAAGTTGTCAAGCTCAAAACTCCCTTCAACCTTGGCATTTAGGTTGAAGACTTTAGATGAATTGATGTGGGAAGACCTTAAATAAGCAAAGGGTCTTTCCTTATTGCAGGCAAAACAAAAGTATTACAAGCTTCTTCTTCTTCCTTGTCTACTCATTTTCCCATCAATGATGTGTCTAAAAATGCCCAAACACATTTTGGCATTGCCCAACATAGTGTTACATGTTTTGGTGCTGCCCATTATAGACTTGGGCATCTTTTTTGAAAAAAAAGTTGGATTGGACTAAAGGAAACAAGGAAAAAAAAAGAAAAAAAAAAACCAAATTTACTATTGTATTGTAATAAGGACCCTTTCCTCATTTCAGGTCTTCCAATTGATGTGTGCATTAATTTGCAAGATTGATTTGATGGATATTGATTAACTAATTGTTTTTCAAGAATGAAAAAACATGCCAAATAGATGTATCCTAATCCTTGAATTGATTTCTTTTACATGTGAGATTATGATTCTCTATTTTGTTTCCTATTCACTTAAATTGTACATTTTTTATTTTCATCATTACTTTGTCAATATTTTGCATGCTTGCCATTTGGAATAAAATTGTGCACAATTCAAGTGATGAAAAGAGGAGTTAGTGATGTTGAAAATTGCAAAAGACATGTTGCCCTTTGCAAGATGTGCTTTGATTTTGTTTAACAAGGCATCAAGTGACATGTGAGCCTTGCAATAAAAAGATTCAAAATAATGGAAAAGGAAATTGATATCTTTGGAAACCTTTTGATGACAATGAATTGAATAATGGATGGGAAAATAAATTAAGGGACATTTCTATGTATTTGAAGAATAATTACATTTTAGCATCCATTCATTAAATGGTTTTTGGTGTAGTCTTGTAATTGGGAATGTAGATTATGAACTTGGTGATCCAACAATTCCTAAGGAATTATGTGGCGGCGGATCAACAAGATTCGGTGGACCATTTGGAGTTAGCTGAGTTTTGTTACAACAACTCGGCACACTCCGCAACTGGGTCCACCTCATTCCAAATGGTGACGGGCAAGTCACTAATTGTGCCCATGATTTGGGCAGCACAAGGACAAACTCCAGGTGATGCAAGTGAGGAAGTGCCAATGGTCACACAACTTGATGAAGAGAGGCGGCGCCTTTTGGAGTTGGCAAAAACCAACTTGGAGAAGGCGCATAAAAGGTACAAGGATTTTGCGGACAAGTCCCGACGAGAAGTGAAATTTCAAATGAGAGACGAGGTGTGGTTGAACATCAAGAACTTCCGATTACCCGAAGGATTAAGTCATAAGTTTTTGGGCCCATATGCGGGTCCATTCAAAGTGTTGGAAAAGAAACTTTTCGACACTTATAAGTTAGAACTA
>Ga0116231_10006950_pt1 | contig 21136 bp, 14 predicted proteins | sample S1TSphgellanicum_2_FD_89695 | JGI IMG/M metagenome (GOLD analysis project Ga0116231, IMG submission 89695) | Host-associated microbial communities from peat moss isolated from Minnesota, USA - S1T2_Fd - Sphagnum magellanicum MG | ecosystem: Host-associated > Plants > Peat moss > Unclassified...
CAAAGTGAATGCATTGTTTGGGTCAAGAACATGAGCTTTCTCAAGGTCTTCCAAGGCTCCTTCATAGTCTTTCAACACCCTTTTGGCGTGTCCACGAGTTGTTAAAGTGAATGCATTGTTTGGTTCAAGAATATGAGTTTTGTCAACGTCCTCCAAGGTTCCATGATAATTTTGCAACATCCTTTTCACCTCTGCACACATGTTTAAAATGATTGCATTGTTTGATTAAATAACATGAACATTGTCTAAGTCCTCCAAAGCTCTTTGATAATCATCCAACATTGTTTCACATTTCCACACCTTTTTAAAGTGAATACATTGTTTGATTCAAGAACACGAATGTTGTTAAAGTCTTCTAAAGCTTTTTGACAATCTTTCAACATTCATAAGTAACATTTCCATGGGTTTTCAAAATGAATGCATTGTTTGGTTTGAAAACATGAGCCTTGTCAAGGTGGTCCAAGGTTCTTAATAATGTTTTTATTTGTTATCAGCATGAAAAGAAACATAATGATATATAGTGTAATAGATTAAATAGGAAACACAATATCTATGATAGATCTAAAGACAAAAATTGGAATTTCCCACAAAACCCATGGGGTGAAACCACAATCGAATAAACATAAAAAGTAATCCAAGAAGTTGCAATCATATTTTTACACACAAATGCAAGAAAGTAGAATCAAAACCTTTTCAATCATTGTCAAACCATTGTTGTGCTAAATATTGAGTTTATAATATGTTGTAGACAAAGTTTGCAAAAAAATTAATGTATTAAAAGTAGGTAAAAAATACTTTAAAAATTGATAAGTGGAATTTTGTTTTTAAAAAAAATTACATTAAAAGATTGATATATTATTACTTTTGCCTTGGAAGTTGAAAGTGCATAAGTAGATTTTAAATGGCATTAAACAAGAAAGTAAAAATACTCAAAATTTCATCTATTTATTTGTTTAGTTTGTTTAAATAACTTGCAAGTAAGAAAAATTCTACTTGCATTTTTGAAAAATCTACTTAAATTTATTTAAAACATGTGATTCTTCAATATCATTGACATTAATTTTTAAAAAAATCATATTGATCATTGAAATAAATAACATTTTAAAATTTAATATGTTAAGGCCTAGTTAATGGCTACTTTACATTTTTCTTGACAAGGATGACGAAGTGTATATTTGATTATGCTTTCACTTGATGTAACCTTACTCTCATAAAGATTTGAAATGTAATTGTTAGCCTATAAAATCATTACATACATAATTTTTAACATTAATGAATAGTTCACTTGCTTTACAAAGTGTCATTTGTTAGCAAGCATATCATTGCATTATTTCATTTGTTCAATTCAAAATGTGTAGTTGAAAGATTTGCGTCTTAATTTTGTACAATGGTCTTATTACCAAAAATATCTTTTCCCATTTTCCTATCATCCTCCTTGAATCTTTGTTGAATAATAATTAACATTGAAGATTCCATGTTGAAAAAAAAATTCCAATAGATTTTTTATGTTCTTAAACAACAAAAATTCTTTGAAAAAATAAAAATTGAAAATTTCAACATTCTTACAAACAATTTAATTAGTGTCACAATTGCCAAGGTATTATGGTATTAGTGCAATATTCTATATGTGCTAAATTCATGATTTTTGATGGTTTCAATATTATTTGAGGTAGTAAGATTATGTGGGTTCCATTTTTATCTTAGTTCAATTTTGTAATATAACCTCTCTTGAAACCAAAAAAAATCATGTTCGAGCTTTAATTATTCAATGTAGTTGAACTTTGAAACAAACTCCACACCTTGCAATTTATATACCTTTCTATAATAACACAAACTTAATGTTGACACTTCAAGACGTATTGAGTTCAAGATGAGAGGTGTTAATGTGTGAAGTACATACCTACAAGTTTTGCCAAATCACAAAAGAGGTGGCACTTGAATGTCCCGGATAGTTTTTGTTCTCCCACTATGATACCTGCTAACCCAATGAAATGCATGTGAGTAATGTTGCAAAGAAGAACACCAATTTAACCCACCTTAACAAAAAAAATCATGGTAGACTCTTTTTCATAAATCTAAGCCATTACATAGTCTTCACTCCAAGTCCATTATTTTTTATACGACTTCTTATGCTTTCAAAGACACAACCAAAGTTTTGATGTTTTAAACATAGAATGTTTGACATATGAGGTGAGTTGTTGTGTGAGACACGCACTTGCATGTGGCGTTTGGATGATGAATATTCTTGTCGCTAATTTGAGCCACCAAGGCCTCTAACTGTATGTGAGGGGATTGATGGCAATAGCACAAGGGGTGAACCAATATTGACAAACAATTGTAACACACACCTAAATGCAAATTTGAGCCAAGTGAGAAATGGTCAGTTGGATTTGATGTGTGTATGTAAAATGGTGGAAAACTTGGAACTTGGTTATGGGAAAGGAGCTTTAGAATAAGGATGCATTTGATCCTTGTAGGAAGCTGGTGCATTATACATGCATACCGTGTGGCAGCAAAGACAAGGAAGGTCGGTTAAAGTCTTGCCTGATACCCACTCGGAACTTTCATTCAGAATATGTTATTGTAGGTCGATACTTTTTCTCCTGTCTTTATGTGCTTTCACACTGTTCAAGATTCCAAGCCTTTAATAAAGTAATGCGATCCTGGCGTATGTAATAGACCTGGAACTTCCTTTTATCAGCAAATTTTTTGGCCTTAGGAAATGGATGCAAGTGGTCCTTGATTGATGGGTGCACACTATGAGTTGGCAATCTATTTAGAGTCTAGCATGATACTTCATCAGAACTTTCCTCTTATATTTTTATTTTTATTTTTATTTTTTTTGTTTTTTTCGAACCCCCGTACTCATAGATGTTGATAAAAAGCACTGTCGTTTCACCTCCCATGCTGTGAAATGGACCAAAAAAAGAAACTAGTTTTGGCCTATGCTAATGGCAGGGGCCCAAACTGTGGGGCAGAGTGTGATCAATGAACTTTTCTTTGCCTTCACAGACTGGATGCATTGTTTGATGATGCGCAGCCTGTGTCAGCAAAGAAAAGTGGGGCTGTTGGAGCCTGAAAGTCAGTCGGGGAACCGTGCGTTTGCCTGCTCCACAAAACTGATAGGCCCTTTGAAGTTTTCCCCCCTATAGTTATCCATCTCAGAACTTTCCTCTGGCATACATACTATATTGAGGCAACAGAAATGGTTCCACCATATCATCCTCACTCCTCAGGCCTGTAGTGGAGTCGGCCATACATTATTGCCAGATTCCGTCATATCCTGACTTGTTCAACTGTTGTTACCAATGGTGTCTCAAACATGATTCGAGAAATCAAGATACCAATTCCTATAAACCCATTCATGTACATATGCTAGTCTCGAGAGATGCAACTTGCCTGTCGTCACTCAATTCCTCAATGAAAATTAGTTAAAGTATAACTAAAGCCGCCCAGGAAGGTCCAGGAAAATAACCACTAGTAAAACTTTAATCATTGGTATTGATTTGTCTGCCAAGAGTGAAATATAATCAAACTAGGAAAACAAGTCTAGAGCATCTCCTTCATTGAATGTGTAATCTGATGAAACCCTGCCAAACTTTATAAAAAGAAGAAAGGGAGAGAAAAAGAAACAAGGGGCAAGGACCAAAGTTCAGGCAAGCAAGTAGCCCAAATGAGGCAGGCCGCAAGGAGGAAAGGGAATCGCTAAGAACCCAAGGAGGAAAGGAAACCACTAAGAACTGAACCCTCCACCAGTCACATGAAGCATATGGACTAAAGAGAGGGGGAGGTAAACCCAATAAAACTCCAAGTCTAGATGGACCCCTCCCTTGCAGTAACAGCCCCTCCCAAGATGGAGGCAATGTGTAATCTGTTAGGTGTGGTTAGGGTCAATTGTGGGACATTGTCACTGAACCCATCCATCATATTTGATTTTTAGTTTATCAATTTGGGCTCCGCACTTCTCCACACTACCAGCAATGTCGTTTGTATTTGCTATTGAACACATGCGGCACATCATTTTTCATTACAACATATGTACATAGCAGTGTTGGGCAGGTGAATTACCCTCTAATGTGTTCACAAATATGTAATAATGTACCTTACTCCATCAATAAAAAATTTGGTTACCTTTTATTACCTTATTTGCATGCTAATTATTTTTTACTTACCTTGTATTTATTTCACCTGACTAGTATATAGTTCACATCTATCCATATTCAAGAGAAGGATAATTGTTTTGAAGAGGGTGAATAAATGGGAATTTGTTGAAATTATAGTGACTAATTAGTGAATATAACTGATTTGGCATTTCATTTGCATTCATTACATTCAAGAAAACTCTTTATGTTCTAGACCCCTTTCAGATTTTACTAGCATTTGTTGGTATAAAACTACTTGAATATATTTCTAACATTATTGATTGATTTGAGTATAGTTTGTTAAAAAAATCTGATATGCATAAGAAAATTATTTTTCTCCACTTCAAAATGTGCCATCGTTGTGTAAATATTCCTTTTACCCTTAAGTTTACCCAGTTACACTAAACACGGTATGTGCAGAGTAAATGATGAAATTTACCCTAGCCCTAACCCTTGAGCAAGGTAGATGTTTGTCCCCTACTTTTACCCTTATCTGGTCCAATTTTTTAAAAAGCTTATATACCTTTAGATGGTTGATATATATTAAGAATAAATATACCTGCCAACATTAGTACATTTCTTTATACATATAGATTATAATTGTTTTTGCTCTTGGAACCTATATCTAGGAGGGCCAATATTGGGACTTAGCTATTTTAATGTTTGGAGTGATAACTTCTAATTTGCAGAGTCTCCAAAGTTTGAGAACTTTATCAAAGAGGCTCATTGTGATTTTTTTTTGGATCAAAACTAATTAATATGGATTAAAAACTGATACCCTCGTCTTACCACAATAGTAGCCATAAATAGGAATTTAGACTTTCAACTCTTATGATGGGTCATGCTCCCTATGCTAGGAACAGCTCGAAATGACCCACCACAACTGAGTATTGGAACACAAGCGTGTTCTAGCTTGAGGAAGGACGTATGCAAGGGCTATGACATCTTCATGCCATGTGAAAATTTACGTCACTTCAATGTAAGAAAATACAAGTTCTTTAATATTATCATCACGATTATTATTTGACCCCATAACATCTACCAACAATCTGATGTCTACTCAATTTCTTGGAAGGAGGATAGGGTAGTGTGGATTGGTGTGAAATATCTCCTCAGCCATGACTTTCTTCGATCAAAATTTGATCATGACAGCCACCCATTTTGTCAATATCAATCCGAGAATAGACCATTGGCTTGTTATTCACTCCACTTTAGAGATGATAGACGCAAGCAAATTTTGTTAATTCTCAGTAATAATGTTCATGAATTTGTGCAAGTCAATTAAATGGATATTAGTTCATTTTGAAATTATCTTTGACAAAAATCTATTCAAACCCACCTAAAAACCCAAAAAATCAAAGCAAAAAACCCAAGACAGGAAATGGCACAATTATTACTTGCCCTTTATTTTTGCTTAGCTCCTTGGACTCTATGCTATTTTGCATTACCAATGATGATGAATTGATGGAAGGTTAAAATATTAAAACATCAAAATTGTAACTAAGTAAAATAAAATAAAATAAAAACTAGTTACCACATGTTGATAATCCATGATCATATAGATTCTTCATGAATCATTTCCACTTCCATTGATTCTAGCATATGAAATTTTATGTTTACCTATTGAAACATTAATAAATTTTTAACACCCATGTGATGCCATTTCCTATGAGATATTAATGAATTTGATGTTTAGAATGATTTTTTTAAGTTTAATGAATTTCATAAAAATAACATTGAGGAAAATAAATAATTATTAATTATAATATAATAATTAGTTTAGAATTAAAATTAAAATGAAATTTTATATTAGTTTATTTGCAATTTTGATTTTCAATACAAACCAAAATTTACCATTGTGTTGAATTTAGTGTTACTACTTGTTAGAGGTATGATCAATATGAAAATTAATAAATATCAAATCCATTACAAGATGTATGGATATAGAATATGGTTTAGTGGTTTAAAATGCACCAAGACAAGTTATTTTCATATGAAGGAAAATGTTGAAATTTAGAACATCTAGGACAATTTGCAATCATGACATGTAGGCCAAGAACATCTATTATAATTTTACATTTATTTTTCAAGACATAAATAATATATTATTTAATAGGCTATTAAGCCTAAAAGTGTAATTTTTAAATGAAAAGGTAAAACACAAATGCACTTGAATGTGAATCATGAATTATTAAATAATACCATGCACAAAAAAATCTCAAGGTTCTCAAAGTCTTGGTATGATACAGAGTGATAACATGTTGAAAGATTTGTGATCTACGATTAACATACAATTGATTTAACCAAATATTAAATATTCAAATAAGTTAAAATTTGAAATCAAAAATCAAATGTTAAAAATGTCTCAATTAAATTTAATAGTGCCATGTGTTGCCCCATTATTAACCTAAACGTTCCACAAACATAACTATGATATAGTCAACCTTGCAACTCAATCTTTACTACGCCTCAATTAATCCATTAAACATATCAAATCACCATCTGTTACTTCACTATTGGCCAAATGATTTTTTCATCGTAATTACAACATAGTTGACTTTCCAACTAATCTTTTATTTTGGGTTGACCATTGGTTTAGGGTTACAAGTGTGCCATACATTAGCTCACTATTGGCTAAACATTCCAACTTGCATACATCTAACATAATCAAAATTACAACTAAATGTCTATTGATGTCATGCCCAATCATCAGATGAAGTTCATCCACCGTGCAAAGGTAGTTGACAACATCCTTCAACTAGATTGGTGGAACATTTTGCTACTAAAATGGTAAGTAGTGGCACAAATGGCTATTGTTATGGTATTGACATGTGGCAAACACTTTCAACTGTAATGACATTCTCAACTTGTATTTATTGACTTTGATGGTTTGCAATTGAAAAAAATATTTCCCGATTGTAAAAAATAATTTACAACTATTTTTGTAGTTTTTAGCTATGTTTGTAATTGAACAATAGCTGAAAATGTAGTTGTAAAAGGGGGAATTTTCTATTAGTGCATTTGGTGACCATCTTGTGGGGAAATGTTTTCTATTTTTTTTTATAGTAGCAAGAAGGTTTTCTACAATTTTTGTTGTCGTATTATAGATGAGAGGGTTCAAACGAGTGGTTTTGTTTTTTAATTAAAAATATAAAATGGTATGTCAAAAAATATCAAAGGTTTAAGTGGTTGATGTCGTAAGGACTGCAAAGTGATCTACAAATTCTAAAGACAAAGGATTGTGAAATAAGATGAATTGGATGGTAACTCAAAATTTACAATGACAATTGGATTTGGAGGAAAATTGTTAAATCATTGAAAGACAAACAAAAAACAATGTTAATAATGGAAAGGAGTATGTAGTGCTTACAGAAACCCCATATGAGAATTTAATGTTGGACATAATAGTTTTAAGAATAGAAGAAAGGCCTATAGGGCACAATCATTTTGACCACATGAGGTGGTATGGTGTGAAGTATGGACTAGGGGTTTTCAAAGAAGGCATAGTTATAGATGATGATATCCATGAAAGGAAATGTAATTGACTATTCATCCAAATGAGGGGGTGTAGTATACTTATCAGCCATAATTTGTGGTTCAGAATCATAGAAATCAAGATGGAGTAAGGACATCTATAATACTTGATTAGTTGTGAGGAATCTTAAGTCCAAAGTTGGTGACTAGTTGAGGAAGGGATGTTATAGGAATATACAACCTAGGTTTGTGTATCAATTTGCATCTCCAAATTACTATGAACCAATGGAAGATTGGGAGGTGGACAAAAACTCCAATGTTGATGTGTTTGAAGAGATTAAATAAAATTACCTACAATCATCTAAATATGCAAAAGCACATGTGAATGTGTTGGATGAAGTACCATAGTCATACCCACATCAAGGAAATCCAGAGTTGGATCAAATAACATACACAATCAAACCACATGATCATGAATATGTGGATTTGAAGGTAGTCAAATTACTTTCAAGAGTTTGTTCATTTTGTGAGGAAAATGGACATGTAATTATGGATTGTCCTTTTGTGTTTTTCCACATCAAAACATGTATTATTAAACATGTGGAATTATAAAATGTGGCAGGAACATTAATGGATCAACCACATGAACATGAACTAGGAATTCATGTAATCTAAAACAAATTGAAAGGCATGGAGTTAGGAAGCCAATTAAGATCATTGAGTCAATAAATTCATTCATCTATTCAACTTAGGAATAGAAAATTAGAGGTGTATTCACATCCACATTCTACACCACAAAGGATACCAATGGGTAACCAGAAAATGGGGCATCAACGTCAAGTTAACACAACTTTACCAACATTGTCAAAAACAGTAGTTGTTGGAACTTAGAAATGACTTCATCGAATTATTCAATCACTTTATGTAGTCATAACAACTATAGGAGTGGAAGCAGTTGTTGTGCCCAACATGGGTTTTGTCAAAAGGGGAGTGGTTATTGGACCTACAACAAATTTGGGTTGAGGATTGAATGGATTTTCGACGGGAATTTGAAGAGTTTGGGATTACCAACGGCAAATACTAGAATTATTGGGACACCACAAATGACATTTATTAATCAAATAATGATTACTCATGTACACAAAATCAAAGACAAACCATTGATGAATTCAATAGCTGTTAAAGGGTACAAAAATATAGGTGCTAAAAATTCAAAAGGAGGGCATTATGAACCATCTTTCATTACTCATGGAATTCCCAACCATAGAAATGGCCATTTTGTGAGGCCAAATAAGGTAGCTTTGAAGTATCATGATTTCAAAGAAAATGTTGACCTATATGCTCATGTCAAAGGCTTCAATTTTGTAGTAAAGGTTAAGGTGGAGACTTTTGAAGAGTATATCATCAGTGTGTTTAATTATACGCTAAAAGATATGGCATCAGACTTGTGCCATAATTACATGTTAAAAAAAATTAATTGTATTTTTTTGGAATTTACACATTCATTTTGCAAATGTCATTGAAAGACTCAAAATGACAAGCAAATATACATGGAGTTGAAGAACATGAAGCAAGAGGAAACTAAGAGCATGGAGGTTTACTATGAACGGATTTAGAAATTGGTTCATGGTTTACAAGTACCAACCATAAATAATTTTGTCACTACTATGTTTAGAACAAGTTTATAATCATACCTCAAAATTGCAACTACAAGGATGAAGTGGTCAACATTCCAAGAACATAAGGAAGCGACAATGTTGTGTGAAAAAAAAATGACTACTACAAAAGCAAGGAGTGCACTATTAATCCCACGAAATACAAAACATGTAACACAATAAAAAACAAAAAGTAATATAGGGGAAATTAACAAGTTTTACACAAATTGTGGAATGGCTAATGACAATGTGGAAACATGTAAAAAGAAGAAGGAACACATTATGGTAACAACTACAAAAGTAGCCCAACCAAATCAAAAATCGTAGAAAACATCTTTATATGCCTATCACATCTGTGGTTTGAATGAACATAAAATGACAAATTGTCCAAAGTTTGCTGAGATGAAGAAAATGTTTCATGGGAAATTTGTGATAGTAATAGAGGTTCAACCTATTGCTGAGACATAAATAATCACTACAAATGTGAATGTGGTGGATGTTAATGTTAAAACAAGAAGTAAAGAACTTGAAAAATAAGTGTTCAAGGATAAAGAGCCAAGGAAAGCAAAGAGTGCTAAAATTTCATGAGGTAGTGAATTCACACAAAAAATTGATTACAGTAGAAGAGATTTTTGTAAACATTGGTAAGTGGATGTTAGAAACAAGTTATACTTTGAACTTGGGATAATTGTTTAAAATAACTCTTGAATTAAAAAGATATTTGTGGTAGAAATTAAACCAACAAAAGCCCAAAATGTAAATAGAGGTACCACATAAAAATAAGTTGGTTCTTCACTACTAGAAGTAGAAACAACTATTGTAGTAATAAATAATCATATGGCAGTTATCCAAATACATATTAAGAAGAATACAATAAAAGATGTGTTGCTAGATGGAGGTTATGGAGTTAATATTATCATAGAATGATTGAGATTGAAGCCTAAACCTACACCACATAATCAAAGGATGGTAAATCAAACAACCACAAAACCAGTGGGGTTGATTAGAGGTCCGAAGATATATGTTCATGGCATTCCTTACATAACTACATTTATTGTATAGTGTGGTAGATTCTAATTATTCCATGTTGTTAGGAAGACCATGGTTGAAGGATGTTAAAGTGGCACATGATTGGGGGAGTAACATTGTTACCATACAAGGGAATGGGACAATTAGAACAATTATAATCACCAAGCATATGGGAGGTGAAGTAAAAAAACCATAAGTGTTATTGTGCTACAATTATTAAAATGGTATCATAGATGAAAAAGAAGATATCATCTTTGCTATAAAACCAGAATTGTTTTCAAATAGGAACAATCAATTTACTTGAGACAATTCAATTTGTGAAAACCACAAATGTGAAGATCATGGATATAGATGTGAAAACTAGTGTTTCAAAGCAAGAATCTAGAATATAAAGCTCTAGCTAGTAATAGATATGAACTAGAAGTACCTTTGGAGGATAATTTGTGTCCAAAAATGTATTATAGTCATCAACCAAGGAGTGTTGAAGTGGATGAAACTCCAACAAAAATCAAACCACATGAATTGCAAATAGCTGGATGGACGTTAATTGAAATCAACAATTGTTGAAGCTCAATTTGGGAATTAATGTAGAACCACAAATGGTGAAGATTAATGCACATCTAGTAATAAGCAAGGTGTTGGACACATAATTAAGTTGGACACTACTATACCATTAACACATTAGGCTAGGTAGAAATTAAATCCAAACTATGTTATAGTAGTCAAACAAGATATAGATAAGTCGTTTGTAGTTGGATTCATTCAATCTATAGAAGAGGCTACATGGTTGTCACCCATAGTAGTAATACTTAAGAAAAATGGCAAGATGAGAATATGTATAGATTTTATAAAACTAAATATAGCCACAAAGAAGGATCCATACCCATTACTTTTCACATATGAAATGCTTAACATAATAGTAGGGCATGAGGCATATTTTTTTTTAGATGTATATTCAGGATATCATCAAATGTTTAGAGCTCTAGAAGACAAATACAAGACTACATTTGTTACAAATTGGAGGACTTTTATATGGAAGGTGATGTCATTTGGAGTTTAAAATGGATCTCCAACATATCAAAAAGTTGTTACCAAAACATTTAAAGAATATTTGGATAGTTTTATGGAAATATTTTTGGATGATTTTACAATGGATAATGACATGGAGAATCATTTGTAGAAGCTCAGACTATGTTTTCAAAAGTGCAAAGAATATGGCATTATTTTAAATCTAGATAAATGTGCATTTACGATATTTTTAAGGATGATCTTCGAATTTTATTATTTTCGAAAAAGGGAAATTACCATATCCAAAGAAAATACAAGCAATAATAAACATGCCACCACTTTAAAATCCACAACAGATTTAAGTATTCAATGGGATGGTATAGTTTTACAAATGTTTTATCAAAAAAATTGTTACAATTATGGCACCTATCACTAAATTAACTAGAAAAACAAAGACTTTTCTTTGGACAAAGGAATGTTAAAAGGCTTGGGAATTGATCAAACAAAAGTATATTGAAACATCGATATTGATATCACCAAATTAGCAGGTGGAGTTTCATCTTCATACATATGCATCCTTGTTAGTTGTGGGAGCTATGTTGTTTCAAAATGTAATAGGGAAGAATGATCAACTAATAGTGTATGCTTCTAGGTTTTTGAACAAAACATAACATAAATATAACACAATAGAAAAAAGGCTTTAACAATGGTTTTTGCTTTGCACAAGTTCAAACATTATTTGTTGTGCAATAAATTTGTCTTTTATGTGGATTATATGCCATTGGTTTATGTAGTTGCAAATGCATTGTTAAGATTACCAGATATTACAAAACTCACAGGTGTGCTAGATGAAACCACAGATGCAAGTTTGTTTTACACAGAGCTTGAATGGTTAAATGAAGTAAAAAACTTTTTGAGAATAAAACACATTGAGGACACATTATCTATACAACTAAAGCAAATATTGGTTAGAAGAGCAAAACTGTTCACATTGAAGAATGGTAAATTGTACAAAATGGGCCAAGATAAAAAACTGAAACGATGTTTGACAACTACATAAACGCAAATGGTGATGAAAGAACTACATGAAGGACCCTCATGAGGGCATTTTACAACTAAAATAACATAAAGGAAAATATTGGTGGTCAACTATGTACAAAGACGGGCATGATTATTACAAATCTTGTGATGCATGTCAAAAAATAGGAGGATTGGTGACTCAAAGTGTTGCAAAGTTGGTGACAAATCTTCTAGAGGAACCATTTATGAAACGAGGACTTGATTTTGTGGGGCCAATCAAACCAACATGAAGATATATAAGAAACAAATATATTTTTGTAGCCACAAATTATGCTACTAAGTGGGTGGAAATAAGAGCATTGAGAATTAATATTGCAAAATTGACATCAAAATTTTTATATGAGCATATTAACCATGTTTGGATGTCCTTTGACTATAGTCATGGATTAGGGAGTTCATTCCATTAATGATGCCATCAAGTATTTGATAGATCATTTTTTATTGAAACATGTGAGTTCTACAACCTATTATCCTCAAGGGAATGGGCAAGTTAAGTCTACTAACAAGGTACTTGAGACACTATTGACCAAGTTAGTTAATGATAATAGGATAGATTGGGATGAACATTTGCCTATAATGTTATTTTCATACATAACTGAATACAAAGTAACAACATGGTATACACCATATCAGTTAATGTATGGATTACATCCATTAATGCCCACAAAGTACATAGTGCTAGTTGTTAGTGGAAATGAAAGAGACGATATTCTAATGAAAGTTTTAACTAGCAAAATTACAGAGCTGGGAAGCTAGAATGCAGGCTATAGAAATTACAAGAATTCAATGATGAAATAGAACATTATGGAGTCAACAAAATAATCCAAAAAAATTAGTTTTGTGATTATGTTTTATGGTTTCCAAAGGGTAATACATCACACTTAAGGAAATTTACTAAAAAATGGTTTGGACCATACAAAGTATAATATGTGTTGTTAAATAACATTATGTTATTGGTGACCATTGAGATGTTTGAAATTAACCTTGTGTTGGTCAATGTGAATAAGCTCAAGCCTTACAAGTACATGGAATTTGAAGTTTAAAAATAAGAACAACAAATGCCAGTATATTGGAAATAGAATACATGTGGAATTTAGGGGGAGAATTCTGATATGGAGGAGAAAAATGAAGATTGTGAAATATAGAAACCACAAATATAAAATATTAAAGATGGAAAATAAGTGAAAGATCCTACAATCGGCACAATATTGATTTTCAATTTACAAATGATTATCAAATCCATGAATAATAATTATAAAAGTGAGGGATTTGGGATCCAAAGATTTGAAGATGATCTATTAGGGGTATCGGCTGAATCAACAGAAGTATGTAACTAATCATTGAAGGTATTTGCACAATCATCAAATTTGTTGATACAATTAGTAAATGTATTGCCACAATCAACATATGAATTAACATAATCATTAGATAAATGGGCACAATCAGTATAAGGTGTACAAGGCCAATGGGTGGAGTCAATACAATTAATGTAGTGACATTAAGGATATGGATTAAATGGAAGATGAAATTTGAGGTGTTAATTTTGAATGATGAAGCAAAATGTTTACACATGGTTGTATAAGGGACACATAAACTTGTAATGATGGGCCATATTAATTGTAAGGATCATGCATTAATTAAAAGATGGTGAGCAAGTAAAAAAATGATTGCAATAGGTGGGATGTTCAAAGAGAAAAAAAGAAATAACTGTTGAAAGTGATTTTCATTTGTTGCTAGAGGTTGTGAGCCTTTTCAAAGTTCTAGAGTTCACAACAACATGAATGCAGAAAGTGTGATTGAAAAACTACAAAGAATAACAGAGGAAAAGGAAGCACGAGGGAATGAACATAAATAAAAGCAAGAGGAGGAAGCAGAATTGTTGAGAAGAACATAAGCAAAATAGGATTTAAGAAGAGCAAAGTGTGAAGGCATGTTGAATATTTAGCCATTGGTTGTAAGGTCACCGCCACATTCATCATCATCTTTAAAATGTGCAGTAAGGAAGGCGTATAATGAGAAGATATAATTTGCGCAAACAATAATTCACAATATAAATACAACTAGAACATATGCAATTGAATTTTTGCGTAGAAGCAAAAGACATTGGCATGCAAGAAAGTAAACAAGACCATGAATTACATCAGTAGATTCAATATACATTGAAGAATTAGAGGAAGACAAAGTTATGGAACAGGGCTATGTGGAAGCACATATAGCGCAAATGGACACAAGGGAAGAGAACGTTATTAAGGTGGAATAATAGCTATTCACAAAAGTGCAGGTGGAAGTATAGTAATCCACAAAGATGTAGGCGATGGAGATCAAAAGGTGTGAGTTAGAAATTGTAATGAAAAGAATATCCACGATCCTAGACAAAACTACACTTATGGAGAAAGGTATTAAAATTCCAAATCCTAAATGATTCATGTGGACACAAACAAAACAAAACAATGATAAACATGTTGAACAAATGGAGAATTGGAAGGATTTTGCTAAAGAAGAAAACTAGGCTTCTAAAGTAAGGGTTGTTACATTATTTCTGATGGATTAAGAAGCACTGATGCCTGATGTCATGTTGGAATTTTTGAACACATTCTTGATCAAGGGCACAAATATTTTACTTGGGCATAAGGATAAGGTGTATGTCATTAGTAAACAACTCATTATAAATGTTTTGCAATATGTGTAGAAGGGTATGTAGAAGAACTGAAAAGGCAAGTCAATTAGTCATTAGTAGTCTAGGCACTACAAAGTTATAGACTTGCGCCTGCAAATTATTCTATAGATCAGTGGAATACAAAGAGTTTGGGTTTGCCATATTATGTTCGATATTCTACCATTATATCTATCATTTATCAAAGGGAGAAGTTACATTATTTTAACAACAAAAATGTTATAACGATGATGAAAATAGAAAAAGGGTAGAGGGTAGATTGGGCATAGATTATATTCAATAGTATGTGTACTAAACTAGATCAATGATATAAGTATGTCAAGGACAATAAAGGGGATAAGAAATATACTTATCAATTTGTTTTAGTATTGGCAAAAATCTTTCGGTATTTGTTTGTGCATCAAAAGGAGAATTCATAAAAACCACCGACCAAGGTTAAAAGAACTATGGAGGAGATGCAAACAACACTAGAGAACAAAACGAAGGTTGTAGCAAACTCTCCAAGAAATGTTGTTAAGAGGAAGAACATAGTTGAAGAAGTAGGAGCCTCAAGTTCAAGAATGGAAAGGGAACAAAAGAGCATAGATGTAAAAGCACATAAAATGATGAAGGGCAGAGTGGAACCATTTGCAATGCCAATATGACATTTATTAATATAATATAATACAATATATTAATTACATGTAATAAAATACTAAATTTCAATATTATATTTCAGTAAATTTTTAAAGATAATAATATTTTATTACATAATGATCATAATGATGATGACGATGATGATGATGATATTAGAATAATAGGAAAAATAATCATATAATTATTGAATTAATTACTAAAAATATATTATATGTTATATCATTATAAAACTATTTTCCAATGACTAATGTACTTATTAAAATTTAATTTTTCATTTATAAAAAAAATAAAAATCATAATAGCTCTAACAAGTGACATAATAATATATAATAAAAAATAGTTAACCTAGATTAGCTACAAATTACATTAAAATTATTATTATAAGCAATCAAATATAAAGGATTACTATATTATAATAATTACCAAAAATATTAATAAATAGTTTTAAGTTTTTATATTTCAAGTTTATAATTAATATTAATAAATTATTAATTATTCAATGATTATAATCAGTAATTGATATTTTTTTTTCAATTTTATTATTTTATATTTTATAATAATTAATATAGTAGTTAGATTGGAAATCTAATAAATTAATATACAAATGCAGAAATTATTTTCGAAGGAAAAATAAACTTATTAAAAATATAAAATATGTATTGTAATAGTTCATAAATAATTATAATGAGTGAAGTAATAATATGAATAAGAAAAATAAAATAGTTAACCTTGGCTACCAACTAACTACAACAATAATTGAATTAATGTTGTTGTTACTATTAAATATTTACAGTTATATTTATTATGAACTATAAAAATGAAAATAAAAATGGGAATAATTATTAGTAATTAGCTGTTTTTTTCAATATTAACCAATTACTAGTTAATGAAATTGGTTGATAGATCATTATAGTCCATATACAATTAAAATTAAATATTATTACCATTTTTCAAGAAAATAAATTATGTAATATTAAATAAATAATAATAATTTAATTAACTAATTAATCATAATATATTGATGACTATTACTATAAATAATTAATTAGTTTGATAGTTTATAAAGTGAATTATTTAGTTTTTAGTTTAGTTGTTGATTAATTAATTAACAAGCTTATTAATTTATTTGTTTATATATTATTCATTAAAAGATTAATAATTTTATTAATTAATTAGTTAGCTAATTAGTGAACTAGTTAATTATCACTTACCTATTTAATTATACACTTTTCAAGATAAAAATGAAAGCCAAAACGACTTGTAATGAAAATTTTTATCCCATATGTTTTGGCTTTCATTCTTATCTTGAAAAGTATATAAACAAGGTGTTTTGTGTTTACATTTTAATATTTAAAAAGATGGACATATGGGATGAACCAATAAAAACAACTTAACTCAACATAAATATAAATATTCATGTACTTACACCTAATTACCTATTTCCCTAACTTACCTACTTACTTTTATACCTACCTACCTACCTATGTAAGTAAATAGGTTTTATCTAGATAGGTGTTTAGCCTAGATGGCTAGGTGGGTAGGTACCTAGTTCAACCTACATACCTAAATATTGATTTAAATTGAATTTGGACAAATTCAACTAATATGCCATGTGGCAAATTTCTATTGCACCACGTGTCATAATCTAAACCATCCAAACATCTTAGATTATTACAAAATAATAATAAAATATTTTTAATTATTAAGAGCTAGGCAACACATAACTTATTCTCATTGTTCATTAAAAAGGTCGCATCCTAGTTGCAAAGGACAATATGTATAAAATAAGTCAAAGGATGAAGTCATATTTCGTTGATTTTTTCTTTCATCCAAAATTTGTTGTTGTTTACGACTAATGTCAATGTGACTTGTGCAATGTAATTATTAATATTTTAATTGCAAATGGCGTTTGCAACTAAAAATCGGTCACAAGGACCAGTTGCAAAATGGCCATTTTCTACTAGCGTTTAGGTGCAAGTCACATGTGCAAGAAATAATCTTGCCAAAAAACATGATTGGTTGTCCACTAAAATTCATTTTGGGATTTTCTACATTTTTGGCTATAAACAAAAATATTCATACACAATTTTGTATGAATGTGAAAATTCACCATTGTCATATGAATTATCTTAAGTTAGATTATTTAATTTTTCTCACTTAAATTTGTTTCAAATAAATGTTAAATTTGCAAAAAGTAGCCCTACAAAAGTCTTGTAGTCCTTTTTCTTTTTTCTAGAACCCCAACTGTGAATAAGCCCCACATTTGTGTATTTTTTTGAATTTAAAAGTTCATGGTAACTTTTAACTTGTGATATGTGCATGTACTTAAATTTCAAAGCAAACTTTGAATTCAAAAGTTTTACCTTGCTAAATCAAATTTGTTGATATCTATTAAAGTTATATATCTTTCTCTCTTTGCTTATCCGTTTATGGTGATAGACCTCCCTAGGTTCTATCCCTTGGCACAATAGTTATTATATTCATGCATTGGATAATTGTTGTTTTGAAAACAACAATTTGTTTGTGATGGTATTGTTTTAGTCAAGATCCAAATTTCAATCACTCCCAAGTTTGTGAAGTTTAAGTTTGACTTGTAATGAAACAAATTGGTGAAGGAAACATAAACTTGTTGTGTAGAACTGTGTCTAAGAGAATTTATTTTCTTGATTATTTTTTTAACTTAAAAAAAAGGTTATTTCACATCCATTGGAATTGTGATTTATAATCTCTTCATTATGGTAATGGTCTTTTGGGGCTTAAATCAATTAAGTGTTGCAATTTTTACAATTTTGAAAGTTGGAAGCTTGATATTTGGTTTAATGCAACAAGTTGCAAATTGCAAAATTTGTTATACCCATGGTGAAAACAAAATAATAAACTTTAATCAAAGTTATAAATTGATTGGTGTTGAATACATATTGCAAGTCCTTGCATTTATTGAAAGGGTTATCAGATATTATTATTTGTAGGTTACACATGAACATGAAGACATAAAACCATTTTTTCAAAAAGACGTAATTTTTATATCTACCCATAATTGTCTTTGGATGAATTTGAAGCAATTTTTTTGTTGATCAAAGAAAGTTTATATGAAAGTTTATATGATTTCCCATCCTTGTGACCATTGGTGGTTTTAATTTGTTGCAAATCTTTGAATTTTGCATTTGACCAACATTTGGAACATTCCTTAAAAAATATTGGTCAACTTTGAATTACTTGTAGTTATGAGTATTTACTAGAAGGAAAAAAAACTTAGAGTTGAACAAGTGTTATGCACCAAATATAGTGATGAAGAATACCATTTGATTTGCTATGAAGGTAATATTTCATAATTGTGCTTCTAGATCCCTTCACTAAGTATTTGTTGCCATGTCCAATGAAATTTGAATTGTACAAGAAGTGTAGGATTTTGTGTGTTAAGAGGTTGTTATAACTATAGACGTGTCCTTTCTTCTTTATGTTTAAAGTCTAAGTAGGTGAAAGTCTTGATATAAAGGAAAGTTCAATGTTTAATACATACAAAGAAAAGAATTGGAATTCCACCTTAAATCTTTGTTGGTTAATAGTGTCATTGGTCATCTGCTACTCATTATATTGTGCAAAAATTGTAACAATATCTTAGTAGTAATGGTTTTCTTGATGACCTATTCAACATACAAGGAATTGCATCATGTTAATAAAGTCTTGAAATTTTATTGCATTTGAATTACAAGCAAACATATGGTTAAACATCTAGAAAAATATATTGAAATTATATATTTATTAATATTATTTGCAAAAGAAATTAGTGGACTTGGCATCAAGAGTCATAATTTTCTCACAAAGGAGAGTGACCTTAAGGTGAGATCAAAACTGAACACTTTAAAATACATTGGAATTAAATGGGGCTTGATTTATAAATTGCTAGATAGTGAGGATGAAAGGGAACTTTTATCTATTTTATCATTATCTCTAAGAGAAATACAAATAAGTGTCTTATGATTTCACATTCATTGAATGTTGGATTGGAATTTGAAATGGATTCTATGATGCCATTTGAATCACAACATTTAAACAAGCTTCCATTTACTCTTAGGATGCAATGTCTCCATTTGTGGCCTCATTTGTGCTTAAGGTTTTCCGAGGAGGACTTTCTTCCAATGGGTGTTGTACAAGTCGATTTTCATACATGTGTAGTGTAGATGCCTTTGAACCTTGGTGTATTGTTGCTTTGGATTACATAATTTTTTGGTGTCCCATTGACTTGGGTTATATCAAGAAGGAAGGAGTATTCCAGCCCAAGAAACCATGGCACCATTTTGTTAACAAGTGATTCTAAAAAACAACTGGCCATCACCTTAATATTCATCTATTTTATCATTGTGTTTTGTTTCTTCTCTCTTAATCCCATCCACTTCTAAATTATTTTTATGATTTGTTGATTACTTCTGCACCAGGCTGTGGTCATGCCAATTGAGTCTAGTTTTGGAATTGAAAGCATTTAAAATGTGTAAAAAAATATTATGTTGTCCATGTTTTCAATTATACATGAATTCACATCCTTTTTTCATCTTACATGCGTGTAGGTAGAGCTGAAGAAGAAACTTGCAAAGGTTTAATGATGCGCGTGATCTTCAATGCATTCTTTGTCTTAGGCTTTTCAATGTCATTTGACTTAGGGGATTGTGAATGATACATGTGCAGGCAGAGCTACAAAAGGATTTTGATGAAACACATTGAAGGAGAGTAGCATGTAAGCATGGTTTTTTAGTAATGACACTACATATTGATAAGAATGTATAAAACTTTATGTTATCTTTCAATATTCCATTACTTTGTCACGAGTTCAATTAGGGTAGTTTGACCTATGACCGAACACCACCTATTAACCTCATCCTCATGTCTTCTTCATTTTGGGTGATTTAAAATGTTATGGGGGTGCTACCTTGAGCTCTCCAATTTGCTTTTGAACAATAGAGGCAAAGGAATAACTATAAAAAAACAAGAAATAAGTTTTTCCACCATAACATTTGACCCCCACTACTTTGGAAGGTCATTTCTAACTCATTTCTTCATTTTTTTCAATGATTCAACTTTTTGTGGGTGTGCAAATGGTAGGGCTACAATTCCTCTTTGGGCATGAAATTCAAAGGAACACTCTCCATAAATTCGCAGACCTCTAAGACACTAAGTGCTCAATGACCGGCATGGCTACCCTATGTTTTATTACTATGTTCTTACCACAAAAAACTACATAAACAGTAAGTACTCAAGGAATAAATAACCAAGTAAAAACACACTATCAAAGACATAGGCATGCTTGAAATTTTCTTGGACTCAAATTTTTTGGTAACATCCACACCATGTGATGAATATAATTGCTTGTGCTTGGTAAGAACTAAGAGCTATATATTTGTGTTCAAATTTCTTTACAACATCAATGAACAAGAATCATATAA
>Ga0116231_10006951_pt1 | contig 21135 bp, 18 predicted proteins | sample S1TSphgellanicum_2_FD_89695 | JGI IMG/M metagenome (GOLD analysis project Ga0116231, IMG submission 89695) | Host-associated microbial communities from peat moss isolated from Minnesota, USA - S1T2_Fd - Sphagnum magellanicum MG | ecosystem: Host-associated > Plants > Peat moss > Unclassified...
GAGCTTCTGGTTCGGGATCGTGATCAAGGAATCGACATACTTGGACAACTCCAGCATGCCCTGATCGGCGACGCGCGAACGCTTGTTGCCTTCCATCTCGAAGGGCTTGGTGACCACGGCCACCGTGAGTATCCCGAGCTCTTTGGCGACTTGCGCAACGACCGGCGCAGCCCCGGTGCCCGTGCCGCCGCCCATGCCCGCGGTGATGAACAACATGTCGCAACCTTCGATGAGCTCGATGATGCGATCACGATCCTCCATCGCAGCCTGGCGCCCGACCTCGGGGTCTGCACCGGCACCCAGGCCCTTGGTGATGTTGCAACCGATCTGCAGGGCCGTACGCACCTTGGAGTGTTTGAGCGCCTGAGCATCGGTGTTGATGCAAATGAAATCCACGCCCTCGAGGCCCGCCTGGACCATGTGCGAGACGGCGTTGCCGCCGCCGCCGCCCACGCCCAGCACCTTGATGACGGCACTTTGACTATACGAATCCATGAGTTCGAACATTCCGTGACTCCTTACGCGTTGTTATCAGAAATTGCCCTGAAACCAGTTCTTCATTCGCTCGAAAATATTCTTCATACCGCCGCCGAGCAGCGGCGGCGCTGCGCGGTGCAAGTTCATGTTGCTCTTGGCATAGAGCAGGAGACCCACGCCGGTCGCATGAATCGGATTGCTCACGACCTCGGCGAGCCCGCTCACGTATTGCGGCACGCCCAGGCGCACCGGCATATGGAACACCTCTTCGGCGAGCTCGATCGCGCCCTCCATCTTCGACGTACCGCCCGTGAGCACGATGCCCGTGGCGACCGACTCTTCGAGCCCGGAGCGGCGCAGCTCGTCGCGTACGAGTGCGAACAGCTCCTCGTAGCGCGGCTCGACGATCTCGGCGAGCGTCTGACGCGCGAGCCGGCGCGGCGGCCGGTCGCCGACGCTCGGCACCTCGATGGTCTCGTCGGGATTCGCGAGCTGCGACAAAGCGCAGGCGTACTTGATCTTGATGTCCTCGGCGTATTGCGTCGGCGTGCGCATCGAGACCGCGATGTCGTTGGTCACCTGGTCGCCCGCGATCGGGATCACGGCCGTGTGGCGGATTGCGCCGCCACCGAACACCGCGATGTCGGTCGTGCCGCCGCCGATGTCGACGACGCACACGCCGAGATCCTTTTCGTCTTCGGTGAGCACCGCGTAGCTCGAAGCCAGCTGCTCGAGCACGATGTCGTCGACGCTGAGCCCGCAACGCTGCACGCATTTGACGATGTTCTGGGCCGCGCTGTCCGCGCCCGTGACGATGTGCACTTTCGCCTCGAGCCGCACGCCCGACATGCCGATCGGATCGCGGATGCCTTCCTGGGAATCGATGATGTATTCCTGCGGCAGCACATGCAGGATCTTCTGGTCGGCCGGAATGGCCACGGCCTTGGCCGCATCGATCACGCGCTCGACGTCGCCCTGCACGACCTCCTTGTCCTTGATCGCGACGATGCCGTGCGAATTGAGGCTGCGTACGTGGCTGCCCGCGATGCCCGCGTAGACCGAATGAATCTCGCATCCGGCCATGAGCTCGGCCTCCTCGACCGCGCGCTGGATCGACTGCACCGTGGATTCAATGTTGACGACCACACCCTTCTTGAGGCCGCGCGACGGATGACTGCCGACACCGATAATTTCCAGCGCACCGTCCGCCTTCAGTTCGCCGACGATGGCGACGACCTTGCTCGTCCCGATGTCGAGACCGACGATGAGATTGCGATCAACCCGTTTAGCCATTGAATTCTTCTGTCCCTTTGGGCGGTGCTTGCGACGGCGTTGCGGCGGATCGCCAACCGATCGCGAAGCCGTTCGAGTAACGCATGTCGACGTAATTGATGTCGCCCGCGCGATGCGAGATCACGGGGGCGGCGGTGTGAATGAAACGATCCAAGCGCGCCTCGACGTCGCGGCGGCCGAGCCGCACGGTGACGCCGCTGTCGAGATCGATCTCCCAGGCGCCGCGTTCATCGAGGCGCAGCGCCGCGATGCGCAGGCCGGCTTCCGACATGCGCGCCGCCGCCGCGAGATATTCCTGGGCCACCTCGGTCTCCGTGCCTTCGGGCCCGCTCAGGCGCGGCAGTTCCGAGGGCACATGCGCGGCCGCGCGATCGAACAATTCACCGCGCGTGTTCAAGAGACCCGACTCGCCCCAGCGCGCCGCGGCGGTTTGTTCGACGACCGTGACGTGCAGGCTCATCGGCCAACGGCGCTGCACGCGCGCATGGTCGACCCAGGGAATGCGCTCGACGGCATGCTCGATCGCGTCGAGATCCGCGGACATGAAGCCCGAGGAAATGAACGGCGCAACCGCCTTTTCGATCTGGCCCGGGGAGACGCGCTGAAAACTGCCGTCCATGGAGATCACTTGCACGGGCCGATCGAGCGCCCAGCTGAGCGCGCCGAGACTGACGACGACCAATAACAGGATCGCCGCCTTGCGCGCATGGCTCTTCCAATCGATGCGCAGCCAGGGCCAGCGCGGACCCGAGCGTTGCGCCTGCGCCTTCCTCTTGAATCGATTGCGACGACCTAACCAGCTGGGAATCATGGCTTTCGCTCCCGCAAGAAACTCGTTTCCAAGACCCGCCAGACCAATTCCTCGAAGTCGATGCCTAGCTGCCGCGCAGCCTTCGGCACCAAACTGTGATCGGTCATGCCAGGCGTTGTGTTGATCTCGATGAAATAGAACTTGCCGCTCGCCTCGTCACGCATGAAGTCGACCCGACCCCAGCCGTAACAATCCGTGACCCGAAACGTGGCGAGCGCCGCGGCCTGCAACTGCGCCTCGGCGGCGTCATCCAGCCCGCTCGGGCAGTGGTACTGCGTATCGTTGCGGAAGTATTTCGCCTCGTAATCGTAGAACTCGGTCGCAGGCTCGATCCGGATCGAGGGCAGCCCCTGATCCTGCAGCACGCCAACCGTGTACTCGGGTCCCGAGATGTAGCTCTCCGCGAACACGATGGGATCGACCGCACGCGCCGCGGCATAGGCACGTGCCAGATCCGCGGCGGCCTTGACCTTGGTGATGCCGACACTCGAGCCTTGCGAGGCTGGTTTGACCATCATCGGCAGCCCGATCCGCGCGAGCGCGCGCGGCAAATCCGCCGGGCTCGCAAGCACTGCATACCCGGGCGCCAGCAGCCCCGCGCCCACGACCACGCGCTTGGTCTTGAGCTTGTCCATGGTCAGCGCCGAGGCGAGCACGCCGCTGCCGGTGTAGGGCACGCCGAGCCACTCGAGAGCACCCTGCATCAGACCATCCTCGCCCCCCGGCCCGTGCAGCGCGATCCAGGCGCGCGCGAACCCGTCGCCGGCGATGCTTTGGATCGGGCGCTCGCGCGGATCGAAGGCTTGCGCATCGACGCCACGGCGGAGCAAGGCCGCAAGCACGGCGTTGCCGCTCATCAGCGACACCTCGCGCTCCGACGAATCGCCGCCGAGCAGTACCGCAACCTTGCCGAAATCCAGCGGATCACGGACCCGGCGAGTCGCCGATTTGGTCATCAACAAACTCATGCGGGCTCCCCGACGATGCGAACTTCCGGTTGCAGCAGCACGTGGTACATCGACTCGACCGTGTGCTGCACGTGCAGGATCAAGGCCTCGATGTCGGCGGCCGTGGCGGCACCGTGATTGATGATGAAATTGGCGTGCTTCTCGGAGACCGAGGCATCGCCGATGCGAAAGCCCTTCAAGCCCGCGCGGTCGATCAAACGCGCGGCATGATTTCCGGGCGGATTGGCGAACACCGACCCACAACTCCAGGCGCCGATCGGCTGCGTTTCCTTGCGCCGCTCGAGCAGCTCGCGGATCGCATCGCCGTTGATGCCGGGGTGTCGCTCGAACTCTAGGCGCGCGCCGAGAAACCATTCGTCCGCAGGCCCTTCGACACTGCGATAACCGACCCTGTAATCCGCCGGCAGACGCGTGCGGCGTTGGCCGCGACGATCGAGCACGTCGACTTCGGCAACATGCTTCCAGGTCTCCCCGCCCCAGGCGCCGGCGTTCATGGCGAGCGCGCCGCCCAAGGTGCCTGGAATGCCGGCGAGAAATTCGGCGGGCCCCAAACCCCATTTGACGCATTGGCGTGCGATGCGCGCGCAGGGGACGCCGGCTTCGACGTGGATGCGCGTGGCACTGATGCGCTCGAGCGCGCCTAAAGCGCCATGCGTCTGGATGACGGCGCCGCGAAAGCCGCCGTCCCGCACGAGCAAATTGCTGCCGAGTCCGACCCAGAGAACCGGGATGGAGAGCGGCAGTTGGCGCATGAAGGCGGCGACGTCGCCCGCGTTACGCGGCGCGAAGAAGATGTCCGCGGGACCGCCCGCGTGCCAGGACGTGTGCTTCGCCATCGAGACGTCGCGCAGCACGCGCGCGCTGAATTCGGGCGAAAGCTGGTCTTCATGAGGCAGTGCGTTCATGCCTGTGCCCCCAGGTGCGTGCCGGGGTTCGCCCCGGAGATCGTCTCGAATTGCGCCTTCAAATCGCCAGCCACCGCGCCGATATTGCCGGCACCCATGGTCAGCACGAGATCGTCGTCGCGCAACACGCCACGCAAGGCTGCGGCAAGATCGTCGATGTGTTCGACGAACACGGGTTCGACGAGACCGCGGCTGCGCACGGCACGGCAAATCGCGCGCCCATCGGCGCCGTTGATCGGTGCCTCACCGGCCGCATAGACTTCGCTGACGAGCAGCACATCGGCGCCCGACAGCACGCGACCGAAGTCGTCGAGCAAATCGCGTGTGCGCGAATACCGATGCGGCTGAAAGACCAGCACCAGTCGCCGGCCCGGCCAACCCTGGCGCGCGGCTTCGAGGGTTGCGGCGACTTCCGTGGGATGATGCCCGTAGTCATCGACGAGAAGCGCACGGCCCCCGGGCCACTCGATCTCACCGAGTTGCTGCAGGCGCCGATCGATGCCCTGAAAATTCGCCAAGGCGCGCTGAATGGCGACGTCCGCGACGCCAATCTCGGTCGCGACAGCCACCGCGGCGAGCGAATTCAGCACGTTATGCCGGCCGGGCAAATTGATCGTGATCGGCAGCGGCGGCAGCCCGGGGCGCAGTGCCTCGTAGCCGGAACGCACGCCCTCGCGGCGCACCTCGACCGCGCGCACGTCGGCGCCGGCGTCGAAGCCGTAGGTCACATAGGGTCGCGCGACTTCGGGCAGGATCCCGCGCACGTGCTCGTCGTCGGCACACAAAACGGCGAGCCCATAGAACGGCAGGTTGTGCAGGAAGTCGACAAAGCTTTGTTTGAGCCGCGCGAAATCGCCGTCATGCGTGGCGAGGTGATCGTTGTCGATGTTCGTGACGATCGCGATCATCGGCTGCAAGTGCATGAACGAAGCATCGCTCTCGTCGGCCTCGGCGACCAGATAGCGACCCGCGCCGAGGCGCGCGTTGCTGTCGGCACTCTTGAGACGGCCGCCGATCACGAACGTGGGGTCGAGACCCGCTTCGGCGAGCACGCTCGCGACGAGACTGGTCGTCGTCGTTTTGCCGTGCGTGCCGGCAACGGCGACCGAATAACGAAAGCGCATGAGTTCACCGAGCATCTCGGCGCGTGCGACGACGGGCACGCGGCTTGCGAGCGCCGCCGCGACCTCCGGGTTCTCGCGATTCACGGCCGTCGAGACGACGACGACATCGGCGGGGCCCAGGTGCTCGGCTCTGTGGCCGATGAAAATCGTCGCGCCCAGCCGCGCGAGTCGTTGCGTCACCGCGTTGGGCTTCAGATCCGAACCCTGTACGGCGTAGCCGAGGTTCAGCAAGACTTCGGCGATGCCGCCCATGCCGCTGCCGCCGATACCGACGAAGTGGATGCACTGGATGCGGCGCATACGGTCGTTCATGCGGCGGCTCCGGCGGCGATGCAATACTCGGCGAGCACCGACGCGGCGTCGGTCACGGCGCCCGCGCGCGCGGTCTCGGCCATCACGAGCAGGCGTGCCCGGTCGCCACAGAGCCTGCGGATCAGGCCGCTGAGGACGCTGGCGTTCAGGTCGCGCTCTTGGATGATCTCGGCGGCGCCGCTCTGCACCAGCACTTGTGCATTTGCGGTCTGGTGATCGTCGACCGCAGCGGGAAATGGAATCAGCAGTGCGCCAAGTCCCGCGGCCTGCAATTCGGTGACCGTCAAAGCGCCGGAACGACAGATGGCGAGATCCGCCCAGGCGTAGGCGGCCGCCATGTCCTCGATGAACGGCAGGATCTCGGCGGCAACGCCCGCCGCCTCGTAGGCGGCGCAGGCCGCTTCATGACCGCGGGCACCGGTCTGGTGGCGCACGATCGGCCGCGCCGCCACATCGAGCTGCGCAAGCGCCTGAGGCATGAGCAGGTTCAAGCGCTGCGCACCCTGGCTGCCGCCCAGGACGAGCAATCGCGTCGCACCTCGGCGTTCGGCAAAGCGTTCGGCCGGCGGCGGCAAAGCCGCAATGTCGGCACGCACGGGATTGCCGATGCAGCGTGCAATCCGCGCGCCGCGCTGTCCGAAACTCCCGGGGAAGGCTTCGAACACCTGGTTCGTCAGTCGCGAGAGCCAACGATTCGTGAGCCCGGCGATCGCGTTCTGCTCGTGGATCAACAGCGGGATGCGCAGCAACCACGCGGCAATGCCGCCCGGGCCGCTCACGAAACCGCCCGCGCCCAGCACGGCGCGCGGCCGAAGTCGCCGCAACACCGCTCGTGCCTGCACCACCGCTTGCGCGAGTCGCAGCGGCGCGAGCAGCCAGGCGAGCAGGCCCTTGCCGCGGATTCCGGCAACGCGGATCCACTCGATCGGAAAACCGCTCGCGGGTACGAGCCGCGCTTCCATGCCGGCCTGCGTGCCCAACCAGACGACCGCGACACCGCGCTCCCGCAGGGCGCGCGCAACGCTGAGGGCCGGAAACACATGGCCGCCCGTGCCACCCGCCATGATCAGGACCGGCGCATCGCTCATCGTGCACCTCCCGTGGGACGAATGACCGCGGAACGCGAGGTGCATTTGACTTCGTGATAGATGCGCAGCAAGACACCGATCCAGGCGAGCGTCACTAGCAGACTGCTGCGGCCGTAGCTCAGCAGGGGCAAGGTCAAGCCCTTGGTCGGCAACACGCCCATGTTGACGCCGATGTTGACGATCGCCTGGACGCCGATCCAGACACTCAAGCTCAGTGCGAGGTATGACTGGAAGCGCAGGCCGGCTGCGGCGGCCATGCGGGAGATCTGCAGGGCGCGCCAGACCAGCGCGAGAAACAGTGCGAGCACGCCGATGACGCCGACGAGCCCAAGCTCCTCGGCAAGCACCGCGAACACGAAATCGGTGTGCGCCTCCGGCAGATAGAACAGTTTCTGCACGCTGCTGCCGAGACCGACACCGAACCAGGCGCCGCGTCCGATCGCGATCAAGGACTGGGTCAGCTGAAAGCCGCTGTTGAACGGATCTTCCCAGGGATGCAGGAAGCCGGTCATGCGCTTGAGTCGGTACGCCGAGGTCACGGCAAGCAGTCCGAACAGGCCGATCGCGACGCATAACAACAAGGCGACGTAACGCAGCCGCGCTCCGGCGACGAACAGCACGGCGAAGCCGGTCACGAACAACACCGTCGCCGCGCCGAAGTCCGGTTCCAGCAACAATAGAGCGGCCGCGACCCCCAGTAGCCCGACGGGCCTCATGAGACCCCCGAACGTGGCTTCGAGTTCGGCGCGCTTGCGCACGCAATAGCTGCACACCCAGTTGAGCACGAGTACGCGCGCGAGTTCGGAGACCTGGAAATTCGCGGGTCCGATGCGCAGCCAGCGCTGCGCGCCGTTGACGCGCGCACCGATGCCGGGAATCTTGACCAGCAACAGCAAGGTCATGGCGAACAACAAGAGCGCAAGACCGTATTTGTCCCAGAGCTCGGTCGGCACACGCGTGACCACCCAGGCGAGCACGATGCCGACCAGGCAATACGTGAACTGACGTTCCAGATAGAAAAACGGGTTGTTCAATTCTCTGGCCGCGATCGACATCGAGGCCGAGGTCACCATGATGAGGCCGATCAGCAACAAGGCCGCGACGAGACCGATGGTCACCGAGTCCCAGGCGAACGGCATGCGCTCACGGGCGCGAACGCCGTAGCTCATGGTTGCCGTACTCATGAGGGCCTCCCCGCCAGGCGCTGAACCGCCCCGGCGAAGACATCGCCGCGGTGGGCGTAGTCACGGAACATGTCGAGGCTGGCGCAGGCGGGCGACAGCAGCACGATGTCGCCCGCTTGTGCGCGCTGGGCGGCGCGCAGTACGGCCGCGTCCATCGAGTCGGCGAATTCGACGCTGCAGACACCCTCGAGCGCGCGGGCGATCGCGCGTCCATCCTTGCCGATCAGGACCGTGTGATGCACGCGGCCACGAAAGGCTTCGCTCAAGGGCGCGAAATCCTGGCCCTTGCCCTCGCCGCCCGCGATCAGCACGAGCGGTCGGTCCGTGCCGCGCACGGCGGCAATCGTCGCGCCGACGTTCGTGCCCTTCGAGTCGTCGATATAGCGCACGCCGGCAACGTCCGCGACCCAGGCGGAGCGATGCGGCAATCCCGGGAATGACTCGAGCGCACGCAGCATCGCGGCGCGCGGCAGATCCACGGCTTCGCCGAGCGCGAGTGCCGCGAGCGCATTCGCCGCGTTGTGTGCGCCCGATATTTTCATGCGCGCGACGTCCAGCAGGCGCTCGCCGTTCCGGGCCAGGAATCGCGCGCCGTCGGCGGCGATTACGGTGAAATCCGCGTCCGGGTTCACCAGCGAGAACGTCAGCGTGCGGGCGTCGCCACGGCGCATCGCGAGCACGATCGGATCATCGGCATTGAGCACGATCGTCTCGGCGAGTGCGAGCAGTCGCTGTTTCGCCTGCGCATACTCGGCCAGTGTGGCGTAGCGATCCAGATGGTCGGCGCTCACGTTGAGCACCACCGCCGCCGCCGGCGCAAGCGAGGTCGTGGTCTCGAGCTGAAAGCTCGAGAGTTCGAGCACGTAGAAATCCGGCACGGGCTGCTCGAGCAGATCGAGCGCCGGCTCGCCGAGATTGCCGCCCGCGAGCACGCGCCTGCCTGCGGTCTGCGCCATCCAGGCGACGAGGCTCGTGACCGTGCTCTTGCCGTTGGTGCCCGTGATCCCGATGACCGGCGCGCGCGCCGCGCGGGCGAACAACTCGATGTCGCCTACGACCTCGATGCCCCGCGCGCGCGCCTCGGCGGCGATGGGCTCGGCGGGCGACACGCCCGGCGACAACAGGACCTGGGTCGCGCCCTCGAGCAGCGACAGATCGAATCCGCCGAGCCGCAGATCGAAATCCCCCGCATGAGCGCCGAGCAACTTCAAGCCCGGCGGCTCGAGCCGGGTGTCCGTGGCGGTCGCGGCAACGCCATGCTTCGCGAGATAGCGCAGGCAGGAGGCGCCCGTCTTGCCGAGACCTATGACGACGCTGCTCATCGGATTTTCAAGGTGGCAAGTCCCGCCAACACGAGCACGAAGCTGATGATCCAGAAGCGCACGATCACCTTCGGCTCGGCCCAACCCTTCAGTTCGAAATGATGGTGAATCGGCGCCATGCGAAAAATGCGCTTGCCGGTCAGTTTGTAGGATCCGACCTGCAGCATCACCGACACCGTTTCGAGCACGAAGACGCCACCCATCACGAACAACACGATTTCCTGGCGCACGATCACGGCGATCGTGCCGAGGGCCGCACCGATCGCGAGAGCCCCGACGTCACCCATGAATATTTGTGCGGGGTAAGCGTTGAACCAGAGGAAGCCAAGGCCGGCGCCGACCAGGCTCGAACAGAAGATCAAGACCTCACCGACGCCGGGGATGTAGGGAATCTGCAAATAGCCCGCGAACTTGAAATTGCCGGTTGCATAGGCGAACACGCCGAGCGCGCCCGCCACCATGACGGCGGGCATGATCGCGAGGCCATCCAGACCGTCGGTGAGATTCACGGCGTTGCTCGTGCCGACGATCACGAAATACGAGAAGGCGACGAACAGCACGACGCCCATCGGCACGGCGACGCTCTTGAAAAACGGCACGTACAAAGACGTCTCAGCCGGCGAATCGTGCAGATAAAAGAGCGCGAGCGCGGCCGCGAGCCCGACCAGGGATTGCGAGAGGTACTTGTAACGCGCTGCCAGGCCCTTGGAGTTACCGACCACCAGTTTCAAATAGTCGTCGTAGAAACCGATGACGCCGAACGCGAGCGTCGTCAGCAACAAGATCCAAATGAAGCGATTGGACAGGTCCGCCCACAACAAGGTCGCGAACGCCATGCCGAGCAGCATCAAGCCGCCGCCCATCGTCGGTGTACCGGCCTTCGGTAAATGCGACTTCGGTCCATCGCTGCGCACTTGCTGACCGATTTGGTAGCGCGTCAACAGCGAGATCATGCGCGGCCCGGCGCCGAGGGCGATCGCGAGCGCCGTGATCGCGGCCAGGATGCCGCGCAGCGTCAAGTACTGAAACAAATGAAACGCGGAGAAGCGTCGCGCCAGGAATTCGGTGAGATAGAGCAGCATGGCGTCAGCTCACCTTCGCCGGCACCGGAGTCACCAGGGCGGCGACCACGCGCTCGAGCCGGTTCACGCGCGAGCCTTTGACGAGCACCGTGACGCCCGGCGACAGCGCGGGCTCGAGCTTCTCTAACAAGGAGTCGGCGTCCGGGAACCATTCGGCACCCGGACCGAAGGATGCAACGGTCAAGCGCGCCGCGGCGCCGAGCGCAAAGAGACGCTCGATGCCGCAGGCGCGCGCATAGGTGCCGATGTCCTTGTGACTCGACTCCGCGTGCGCACCGAGCTCGCCCATCTCGCCGAACACGAGCCATTTCGGGCCCGAAACGGCCTGCAGCACGTCGAGGCCGGCACGCACGGAATTCGGGTTCGCGTTATAGGAGTCGTCGATGATCCAGCTGTCCTGCTTACCGGCCTTGAGCTGCAGACGGCCCGAGACCGGTCGAAACTCGGCGAGACCCGCCGCGATATCGGCGAGCGAGGCGCCGGCCGCACTTGCGGCGGCGGCGGCCCCCAGGGCATTGAGCACGTTATGGGAGCCGCCGACGCGCATCACGATTTGCGTTTCACCCAAGGGACAGCGCAAGTTGAAGCGCGTCAGGAATTCGCCATTCTCGATGCCCTGCCAGCCATGCGTGGCGCGAAAATCCGCGGGCGCGCCGACCCCGAACGAGACCAGCCGCCCGGCCGAGGAAACACCGCGCCAGTAATCGGCATAGACATCGTCGGCATTGATCACGCCTGTCGCGTCGCTATCGAGACCCGCGACCGTCTCGCCCTCGCCGCGCGCGACGCCGTCGAGATCGCCGAAGAACTCGAGGTGCTCGGCACCGGCATTGGTGATCAGACCCACGCTGGGCTGCACCCAGGGCAGCAATTCGGCGACGTCGCCGATGCGGTTGGCGCCGAGCTCGATGACCGCGGCACGATGCTGGGCCTCGAGGCGCAGCAGGGTCAGCGGCACACCGATGTGATTGTTCAGGTTACCGCGCGTCGCAAGCACGGGCCCGCGGCGCGCGAGGATGGCGGCGGTCATCTCCTTGGTGCTGGTTTTGCCGTTGCTGCCGGCAACCGCAACGACTGGCAGAGAGAAGTTTTGGCGCCATGCCATCGCCAGACGCTGCAGCGCGACGAGCGTATCCGGCACGACGATCTGTGCGAACGGCTGCGCCGGCATGTCCACCGCGTGATCGACGATGGCCCCCACGGCGCCCGCTGCGGCGGCTGCCGCGACGAAATCGTGGGCGTCGAAGTTGGGCCCGCGCAAGGCGACGAACAGAGCGCCGCGCGACAGACTGCGCGTGTCGCTGGATACTGCGTCGAAGGCGACGTCGCCGCCCAACAGTTGTCCGCCCACGGCCCGGGCTGCATCGAGTAGACGACGCTGCATGTGACCGCTCATGCCGCCACCCCCAGCAGACGCTCGGCTTCGCGTTGGTCACTGAATTCGCGGCGGCGGTCGCCGCAGATTTGGTAGTCCTCGTGCCCTTTGCCCGCGATCAAGACGATGTCGTCGGCGCGCGCCTCGCCAATCGCGGTGGCGATGGCGGCACCGCGATCGTGAATGACACGCGCGTCGGCCGACTCGATGCCCTGGAGTATCGCCGCGGTGATCGCCTCCGGATCCTCGTTGCGCGGATTATCGTCGGTGACGATGATCCGATCGGCGAATTCGTCCGCCGCGGCGCCCATCAAAGGGCGTTTGCCGGGATCGCGATCGCCGCCGCAGCCGAAGACGCACCAGAGCAGTCCCTTGCAGTGCTCACGCAGCGCCCGCAGCGCCTTGGCCAGCGCGTCCGGCGTGTGCGCATAGTCGACCACCGCGAGCGGTTTGGCGTCGCCCGCCGAAATGAGCTGCATGCGCCCGGGTGCCGCGGAACAGGCGGCGAGCGCCGCCGCAGCCTCGGCGCGCGGCACACCCAGGGCGATGAGACACGCGAGTACGACGACGAGATTCTCGGCGTTGAAACGGCCGATCAGCGACGAGTGCAAGCCGAATGCACCGAAGCTGCCATCGAGCTCCAAATTCAGACCGTGTCGATCAGCGTGCAAACCGGCGACGTGCAAGGACTGCGGCGCAAGCCAACCGAAACCTCCGGCCCCCACCCAAACGCCGGTCACCGCAGCCGCGGATGAGACAGCGGAGCTCGTGCAGCGTTCGGCCAGGCGGCGCCCGAAATCATCGCCGACGTTGATCACGATGCCTCGCAATTCCGGGAAGGTGAACAGACGCGCCTTCGCCTCGCCGTAGGCCTCCATCGACTCGTGATAGTCGAGATGGTCGCGCGTCAAGTTCGTGAACGCCGCGAGATGGAAGCGCACGGCGTCGACGCGACCCTGCGCGAGCGCGTGCGAGGAGACCTCGAGCGCGACGTCGCGCAGGCCCTGCGCGCGAAACTGCGCGAGGGTCCGGTGCATGCGAATCACGTCGGGTGTCGTATGCGTGGAGGGCGCGAGCTGCGGGATGCGCCCAAAGCCGATCGTGCCGAGATAGGCGCTCGGCGTACCCAGCCGCTCGAGGCATTGCGCGAGCAGGTACGCGCAGGTCGTCTTGCCGTTGGTGCCGGTGAAACCGCTGATCCGCAAGTACTGCGAAGGCCAGCGGAAAAATCGATCGGCGATGCGACCGAGCAGGCGCGGCAGCTCAGGGATGGATGCCACGAACACCGAGGTCGGCAAGCTGGGTGGATTCACGCCGGGCGCCGGTTCCCACAACACCACACGGGCGCCCCGACTCGCAGCCTCGAGCGCATATTCCAAGCCGTGGCGTTGCGGCTGCCCACCCGGACGACGCTGACCCGCGAGCGCGAAGAACAGACTGCCGGGCCGAACGTCACGGCTGTCGAGCGTGAGGTCGGTCACCTGCACGGCACCGCCCGAGCGGTCGACCGCCTGGGCCGCGTCCAAGCTCGCAATGCCGTCGAGCAACCATAGCAGATTGACCGGCTTGATCTCGTTGGCGGCGCCGCTCATCGCACCTCGCTTGCCTGCACCAGCGTGGTCGCCGGCACGCTTTGCAGATCGTCGGGCGGCACATCCATGAGCCGCAGCGCGCCGGTCAGAATGTTCGAATACACCGGCGCGGCGATGTCGGCCGCCTGGAAATGGCTGTCGCTGGGCTCATCGATGACGACGACGGCGGCGAGCTTCGGGTGCGAGGCGGGCACGAGGCCCGCGAACGTCAACATGTGCTTGTCGGTCGAGTAACCGCCGGGGATGGACTTCCAGGCTGTCCCGGTCTTGCCGGCGACGCGGTAGCCCGTGACCGCGGCACGCTTGCCCGTGCCGCCGATCGCGACCACCTGCTCCATGAGCTGCACCAGTTCGCGTGCGACCTTGGGATCCATGGCGCGCTCGCCCGGAACCGGACCCGTCACCTTTTCAAACGTGATCGGACGCCGGATACCGCCCGCGCCGATCGTCGCATAGGCATGCGCAAGCTGCAGCGGCGTGACCGAGATGCCGTAGCCGTGCGACAAGGTCGCAATGCCGACCGGGCGCCAATGCGTGTAGTTGCTGAGCATGCCGGCCGACTCTCCCGGGAAGTCGCTGCCGGTGACCTGCCCGAAGCCGAGCGCGGTCAACGTATCCCAGATCTGCTCGGGCTTCAGCGACAAAGCGACTTTCGCGGTGCCGACGTTGCTCGATTTGGCGAGGATGGTCGCGAGATCGATCACGCCGAGATTGTGCTCGTCCTCTTCGTGCGTGTTGCCGACCATCATGTAGCCGGGCGACGTGTCGACGACACTGTCCGGCTTGTATTGGCCGGAGGCAAGCGCGGCGGCCATGATGAACGGCTTGATCGTCGAACCGGGCTCGAAGATGTCGGTCGCCGCGCGATTCCGATACAGCTCGGGCTTGAACTGCTCGCGATCGTTGGGGTTGTACGAGGGCTGGTTGACCATCGCGAGGACTTCGCCGGTATCGACATCGACGACGACCACGGAACCCGCACGGGCCTCGTATTGCTTCATCGCCGACTTGAGTTCGCGATACGCGAGGTACTGAATGCGCAGATCGATGCTCGTGGTCAGATCGCGGCCCGGCCGCGGCGCGCGGATGCTCTCGACGTTTTCCACGGAATGCCCATAGAGGTCTTGCAGCACCCGTTTCGCACCGTCCTCGCCATTCAGCATCTGGTCGTAGCCGAGCTCCAGCCCCTCTTGTCCTTGGTCGTCGATGGTCGTGAACCCGACCACATGACCGGTCACCTCTCCCGCCGGGTAATAGCGCCGGTATTCACGCAGGGAATAGACGCCGGGGATGCCGAGCGACTTGACGTAGGCCGCCTGCTCGGGCGGCATGTGGCGCTCGAGGTAGAGAAACTCGCGATCCAAATTGCTCGTGATGCGACGCGCGAGCGCCTGGGGATCTTGCTGCAAGGCCTTGGCGAGACGCGGCAACTGGTCGATGTTGTCGTTGAGGTCCTTTGGATTGACCCAGATGCTGTCGACCGGTGTACTGAGCGCAAGCGGTTCGCCATTGCGATCCGTGATCGCGCCGCGATGCGCCTCGATCTTGACGACGCGCAGCGAGCGTTCGTCGCCCTGCTTGGCGAGGAAACCGTGGTCGATGAGCTGCAGCTCGACGGCGCGCGCGGCGAGACCGGCCGCGCCAAAAACGACGAGGCTGAACACGAGCATCGACCGCCATCGGTAGCTCTTGCTCTGCACATCGTTGTCGGGCGCGCGGGGTTTCACTGACGCACGATCCGGACATCATGGGTGTCGGGCAGATTCATTTTCAGCTTGGAATTGGCGACGCGCTCGACGAACGCGTTCGACGACCACGCACTCTGCTCGAGCTGCAGACGGCCCCACTCCATGTCGAGCGCGTCGCGCTCGGCATTGAGTTTTTCGAGATGCACGAACATGTTGCGCGCCTGATGCCGTGCGTAGATGACGCTGACCGCGCTCGCCAGCACCGAGAGCCAGAGCACGGGCAGGGCCAGCAGCCACGCTTTGCGATAACTCATGTTTCGGTCTCCTCAAGGATGGGATTGAATTGCTTCATGCGGCGAGACCCGCGGTCGTGCGTTCGGCCACCCGCAGTCGCGCGCTGCGCGCACGCGGATTACGCGCGGTCTCCGCCTCGTCCGGCACGATCGGCTTGCCGACCAATCGCAGCAGCGGCTGGACATGCGCGGGGATCTCAGGCAAACCGGCCCACATCGGGTCAACCGATGAGTGACGGCGCAGAAATTGCTTGACGATGCGATCCTCGAGCGAGTGAAAGCTGATGACCGCGAGACGTCCCGCGGGCCGCAGGCGTGCGAGCGCGGCGGCGAGGCCGGTCTGCAACTCGCCGAGTTCGTCGTTCACATGAATGCGCAGCGCCTGGAATACGCGGGTCGCCGGATGTTTGTTCCGTTCCCGGCTCGGCGCCACGCGCGCGATCATCTCGGCGAGTTGCAGGGTTCGCTCGAAGGGCGCCTCTGCGCGATCCGCGACGATGGCGCGCGCGATGCGCGGCGCGTAGCGCTCCTCGCCGAACTCGCGGAAGATGCGGATCAGTTCGCCCTCCGACATGCCGTTGACGACATCAGCCGCGGATCGTCCGGCGCCCATATTCATGCGCATGTCGAGCGGCCCGTCCTGCATGAAGCTGAAGCCGCGCTGCGGGTCGTCGAGTTGCGGCGAAGAGACGCCGAGATCGAACAGAATGCCGTCGAACCTGAGACCGGGCTCGACCTGGTCGGCGCAAGCCGCAAGTGCCGAGAACGGCGCCAGGAAAATCGCGACGCGCGGGTCCTTGGCCCAACGCGCGCGCGCCGCGGCGATCGCATCGCTATCTCGATCGAGACACAAGAGACGCCCCCCTGCACTCAGTGCACCCAAGATCGCGGCGGAGTGACCGCCGCGTCCAAACGTCGCATCCAGATATGCGCCGCTCGCCTGGATGTTCAAAGCAGCGACCGCCTCGACGAGCAGTACCGGCGTGTGCGCTGTGGATTCCGGGGTGTTCGCCACGGACGCTTACAGCGCCAGGGTTTCGAGTTGAGCCGGAAGATCGCCCGCAGACGAGGTGTCCGCGAGCCACTCGTCGCGCCGTTCGTTCCAGCGCGCCTGATCCCACAATTCGAAGCGTTCTCCCTGGCCGATCAGCATGGCCTCTCGCGTCAGAGAAGCGACCTCGCGCAATTCGGGCGGCAGCAATAAACGCCCGCTGGCGTCGAGTTCCAGATCCGTCGCATGGCCGACCATCAAACGCTGCAGGCGCCGGGCTTCGATATTCAGGCTGGGCAGCGCCATCAATTGGCGTTCGATTTCTTCCCACCGGGGGACCGGGTAGATCAGCAGGCACTGTTTGTCGATCGTGACGACCAATTTGCCGCCGCAAGACTCTTGCAGCCGCTCGCGATACCGGGTCGGCATGACCATGCGACCTTTTGCATCGAGGGTAAGTTTATTGGCGCCGCGAAACATTGTTGGTTATGGGTACTAAATGACCCATTCCCTCCCACTTTTTCCCACTAGTTGCCACTATAGGGATCGCGCCACGGACGGTCAACGTCTTATGGTAAAAAAACCTCGTCACGACAGAGACTTAGGTCACATTTGCTCTTCAGCGCAGGATCACCCGCGACCAGTGTGTTTTGAATCAAGCTCTTAGGAGGGTTATCTCTCGTCGCGTGCACGAGTCGATTGTATCGAAAATCGCCTAAAATCGGCGATCGTGCGGCGATCTAGAAAAAGGGAGTCGGCCGTTAAGCCGGGTTCTGTCTTGGGCTGTCATTCCTCTGGGATGCGCGTCGCCGCGCACCTCTAGCGACCTACCCGGAAGCCCATGTGGGCCACATGTCGCGGCCATCGGCACCGCTCGCTTCCCTATTTGGTCTTGCTCCAGGTGGGGTTTGCCATGCCACGAGTGTTACCACCCGCGCGGTGCGCTCTTACCGCACCATTTCACCCTTACCGGCAGCGCTTGCGCGCTGCTTTGGCGGTATCTTTCTGTTGCACTGTCCGTGGGCTCACGCCCCCCAGGCGTTACCTGGCACCTTGCCCTATGGAGCCCGGACTTTCCTCCATGTACTTACCAGTACACAGCGACAGCCTGGCCGACTCTTGGGACGGCACCATACGCAGAACTGCTCATGATTGCGAGTCGCTCGCGGCTGATTTCTCCGCCAAGTCGCGTTGCAACAGTAGAGCGCGCTTATAAGCCTCGTTGTCGCGCACGCCCAAGATCGCCGCCGCGAGTCGCGCGGCTTGTTTGAGCGGTAACTCGGCGAGCAGCAGCTGCAGCACGCGATCCAGGCTCGCATCATCGGCAGCGACCGCAGTTGCCGCACCCGCGACCGCGAGGACAATCTCGCCGCGGGCGAGATCCGTGTCCACCGCGGCGCGTGTGCCGAGCTCCGCGAGCGTGCCGCGGTAGACGGTTTCATGCAGCTTGGTCAGTTCGCGGGCGACCGCCGCAAACCGAGTGCCACCGAAGGCCTGCGCGCAATCGGCTAGTGTTTCGGCAATGCGATGCGGGGACTCATAAAAGACGAGCGTTCGAGTTTCCGCGGCGAGCTCGGCGAGTCGCGTTCGGCGCGCCGCGCCGCGTGCCGGCAGAAACCCCTCGAAGCAGAAGCGGTCCGTGGGCAGACCCGCGACACTGAGGGCGGCAATCACGGCGCTGGGACCCGGAATCGACACGACTTCGATGCCGGCCGCCACGGCAGCAGCGACCAGGTCGAAGCCGGGATCGCTGATCGCCGGTGTACCCGCATCACTGACGAGTGCCACGGAATCTCCGGCCAGCAGCCGCGACGTGAGCTGCGTTGCGCGCAGTCGTTCATTGTGCTCGTGCAAGGACCGCAAGGGCGTCGCAATGCCAAAATGCTGCAGCAGGACACCGGTACGGCGTGTGTCCTCGGCCGCAACCACCGCGCAAGCGCGCAGCACTTCGACGGCACGCGGACTGAAGTCCCCCAGGTTGCCGATCGGCGTCGCCACCACGTAGAGCCGCCCCGCACTGCTGTTTGCCACTATAATTCGCACCCTGTAGACAATGAGTCGAGACACCGAGGGTTCCAGGGTATGGCAGCGATTCATCGACGTCCATGGTTGGGCCTCTTGCTCGCGAGCCTGGTAGCCTCTTCGCTGCAGACCGCTTGCAGCCTCGTCCAGCCGCCCGAAGAGCAGCAGCCGGTCGATGCGCGCGGACATGTCGAGCGGCTCGTGCGCGATGGCAAGCACGCGGAGGCGGCGCGCGGCTTCGCGGAGCTCGCCGCCTCCGCGCCGACGGATCACGATTATTTCGAACTGCAAAGCGCAGACCAATGGATCGCCGCCGGCAACCTGCCGGAAGCCTCGCGCGCCCTCGAGGCGGTATCGCCCGATGCACGCGCCAAGCTGCCGATTTTGCGCGCGCTGGTCAGCGCGGAATTGGCGAATGCGGAAGGCGACGGCACGCGGGCGCTGCGCGAACTCGATCAGATCCCAGCGCCGACACAAGCGGATGAGGCAAAAACCTATTGGTGGTTGCGGGGCAAGAGCGCGTTCCTCGCCGGACGTCCCGCGGAAGGCGTGCGCGCCTACGTCGAACGCGAGCATTGGCTGGAGGATCCTGCGGCCATTCGAGCGAGCCGCCAGGAACTCTATGCGAAGCTTACCGCCGCGGCCGAACACGGCAATCCAATGACTCCGCCGGCAAAGGCCGATCCGGTCGTGGTCGGCTGGCTCGCGCTGGGTCCGGTGGCGGTGGAACTCGCGCGCAATCCAATGCGCGCCTCGAGCGACCTGAACGCCTGGCGCCAAAAGTTTCCGCAGCATCCCGCCACGGACAGTCTACTCGCCGCGGCGCATACGGAACTGGCGAGCTCGAGCACTAAGCCGGAACAACAGATTGCCCTGCTCTTGCCGCTTTCCGGTCGTGCCGAACTCGTCGGTGCGGCCGTGCGCGACGGCTTCATTGCCGCCTACCTGGAGCAGGATTCGGCGCTGCGGCCGAACTTGCGTATTTATGACGTCGCCGCGCAATCGGTGGCGAGCGCTTACAACAAGGCTGTCGCGGACGGTGCGACGTTCGTCGTCGGACCGCTCACCAAGGAGGATGTTGCGGCGGTGGCGCCGCTCACCTCGGGACGGGCACCGGTCCTCGCGCTGAATTTTCTCAGCGATACCGTCGCCGGATCACGGAACCTGTATCAGTTTGCGCTGCTCCCCGAGGACGAAGCGCGCATGGTTGCGCACCGGGTCGTGACGGACGGGCGACTCCAGGGAGTCGCGCTCTTTCCCGAAGGCGAATGGGGGGATCGGGTGAGCGCTGCGTTCGCCGAGGAATTGAGCCGTCTCGGCGGCAAGTTGCTCGCCAGCGAGCGTTACCAAACACAACGTGGCGATTACTCCGACATCATCAAACAGGTCCTGCAAATCCGTCCGGGCAAGCCGATTCCGGGGTCACGCAGCGGGAAATCCGAGCCCGCGACGCACCGAAGCGACGCGAGCTTCATCTTTGTCGCGGGAACGCCGAGCGCAACGCGCCAAATCATTCCGCAGCTGAAGTTCCATTATGCGGGCGACGTGCCCGCCTACTCGACCTCCGATGCCTTCGAACCGGACCCGAGCGCCAACAATGATATCGATGGTCTGCTATTTCCGGACATGCCGTGGATGATCGGCAACGACCCGGTCACGGCCGAGATCCGCGATGCCGTGCGCGGTGCGTGGCCGGCGCGCACTGCGCGCCGCGACCGGCTGTACGCCTTTGGTTTCGATGCCTACCGGCTAGTCTCGTTCTTGCGCGGCAAGGAATCCGGCGACGGTCAGGAGATTGCCGGCGTCACGGGCCGACTGCATCTCGATGACCACAATCGGATCCGGCGCGAGCTCGAATGGGCGCAGATCAAGAACGGGACACCGAACGCGCTCTAGGCACGCCGCGAAACGTGCCGGTTCAATGGCGGCTAACCGTTGAAGCCGGGCAGGCCCTTTGCAATCTTGCTCTTGGCGAGATCGTGCGCGTGCGGCACGACCGCGTGAAAATTCGCAGTTACTTCCTCGACAGCAATATTGCGGCGGAAGAAATCCGCCCAAACGAATTCGGCGAACGCGGTCGGTGTCTTCTCGTAACCACCGGCGTCACGCACATAGCCCGCGAGTGAACGATAGATGTCGTCGACGAGCGCATCGACATGCTCGGGGATTTGACTGTACTGATGCCGAACGCCATGCTGGTCCAAGGGGTGGACCCATTGATTCTTGTTCATCTCGATCCAAAAGCCATCCAAGTTGAGCGAACCCAAGTCGTCGAGCACTTGGTAGTAGGACTGAGCTATGCCCGCCGCCGAAGCCGCGCGCGCGAGATGATGGTGATCGGTGATGAACAGCCTGTTCTGCGGACCGACGACGACCGGCATGGGGTGATCCTGCAGGAATGACTGCTGATCCTTGGCGGACATCGCAAGCAGCCGCTTCTTCTTGTCCTCCACTTCGATGAGGCCGACCGTGAGTTGCGTCGGATAGAGATCCTTGATGGCAATCGGTTGAATCTTCGACATGTCCTTAACCCCTGCGTTTTCCGGCCTCGTTGTTTATCACACTACCAGGGGCAAATAAAACTGGGCGCCTAGGGATGCGCCGCCGA
>Ga0116231_10006961_pt1 | contig 21117 bp, 18 predicted proteins | sample S1TSphgellanicum_2_FD_89695 | JGI IMG/M metagenome (GOLD analysis project Ga0116231, IMG submission 89695) | Host-associated microbial communities from peat moss isolated from Minnesota, USA - S1T2_Fd - Sphagnum magellanicum MG | ecosystem: Host-associated > Plants > Peat moss > Unclassified...
CTCGCGCAGGACCATCCCGACTTCGAGGTCGTCGTGGTCGACAACCACTCGACCGACGGCACGGGCGCGCTGGTGGAGCAATGGATCGCACGCGGCGAATCGCGCATACGCCTCTACCGCAACGACAGCAACATCGGCATGGTCGCCAACCTGAACCGCTGCCTGGAACTGGCCGCCGGGCGCTACGTCAAGTTCCTGATGGCCGACGACCTGCTGCGCCCGGCCTGCCTGGCGCGGATGAGCGCGGCGCTGGACGCGCATGCCGGCGTGAGCCTGGTCGCCAGCGGCCGCGACATCATCGATCCGCAGGGGCACGCGCGGGGGCGCCGGTGTGCGTTCCGCAGCGACCGCATCGTGCCGGGCAAGCAGGCGCTGGTCGATTGCCTGTACGGCGCCAATTTCATCGGCGAGCCCACCGCGGTCATGTTCCGCCGCCGCGACGTGGACGCCGGCTTTCGCGCGGACCTGCCCCAGCTGCTCGACATGGAGCTGTGGTTCCGGCTGCTGGAGCGGGGCGACCTGATGTACCTGGCCGAGCCCCTGTGCGCGATACGCCACCACGCCGAGCAGGCGACGAACGCCAACATCCGCTCCGGGGCGCTGGTGCGGGACAACGTCACGCTCTATGAAGCCTATGCGCACAAGCCGTACGCGCGCGCCGGCCTGCGCCTGCGCCTGCGCCACCGCGCCTACATGGCGCGCCGGGTATGGGTGTCGCGCGATTTCCTGCCGCCGGACGAGCGCCAGGCGGTGCTGGAGCGCTTCGGGAGCACGCTGGCGTATCGGCTGATGCCGGCGGTGGAACGGCTGCGGCGGGTGCTAGCCCGCGGCTGATCGGAGTCCCCGCTCCCGCGCGCCGCGCGGGAGCGGTAGTAAAAGTCCGCGGTCGCGTCGTCTCGTGCTACTTCTTCATCTCGTCCTTGGACATCGCATCCTTCTTCATCGCGTCCTTGGACATTGCGTCCTTGGACATCGTGTCCTTCTTCATTGCGTCCTTGCTCATCGCATCCTTGGACATCGCATCCTTCTTCATCGCGTCCTTGGACATGGCATCCTTCTTCATGCCGTCCTTGCTCATCGAGTCCTTGCCCATCGAATCCTTGCTCATCGCGTCCTGCGCGAGGGCGCTGGTGCCCGCGCAGAGCAGACACAGGGTGAGGGTGGCGGCGGTGATCTTCTTCATGGCGTGTTTCCTTTCGTCGTCGTTCGTGGCGTGATTGCCGATGCTGCGAGGGCGCGGGGCGGGGCCCCGCGCCGGGTAAATGGGTGCCGGGCGATCGCCGGGGCTCAACGGTGGCTCGCTTGTGCGCCGGCGGCGCCGGGCTCGGCGTCCAGCAGGCTGCAGCGGCCGGTGCCCACGGCCTGCAGGACGCGCCCGGTGTGCTGGTCGGCCACGAAGGCCACGACCTCCAGCCGTGCGCGATCGGCGCCCGGCGGCAGGGCGAGGTCGCGGTGCGCCGCGACCTGGCCGTCGACCAGGCTGATCGGTCCGATCCAGCTGCGCACGACGTGGTCGTGCGTGAGCGTCGATCCGCCGTTCTCGCCGCGCGTCACCTTCGAGACCAGGCCGCTCTCGGCCAGCGCCAGGTACAGCGCGGCCGGCTCCTGCGGGGCGCGGGCACTGGCGCGGGCATCGAGCGCGAGGCGGCCGTCGGGCGCCACGCGCGCCTGCAGCGCGATCGCCGCCCCGGCCGCTTCGACGTTGCGCTGGTGCACCGCGGCCCCGATCGCTTGCGCCGGCCCCGCATGCGCCGGGGACAGCTCGGTGCCACTGACGAAGAAGTGCGGCGTATAGGTGATCGAATGCCCGTTCGCCGCCACCAGCCACCGATGGCGCTCGGAGAATATGCCCTGCGCGTACGGATCCTTCCAGCCGATGTCGTCCCAGTAGTTCACGTGCAGGGCCAGCGCGTACACCTGTGCGGCCTCGCCGAGCTCCTCGTGGAGGCGACCCAGCGCGCGGTCGGCCGGCGGACAGCTGGAGCAGCCCTCGGACGTATACAGCTCGACCAGTGCCGCCGTCGTGGGTCCGCTCTGCACGCTGCAGGCGAATGCGGTGGTTCGGCCGGTGGCCAGCGCGGCGAGCAGGGCCAGCGCGGCGGCCCGGTAACCGGGTCGGGGGTGCGTCATGTTGAAATCCTCCTCGGCGTGCTCACCGGGCCTGCGCTGCCGCGGGCGGCTGGTTCGCTGCCGTACCTGTGCTAGTTCGGCGCGGCTTGGCGCCGGGTTACAGCACCGGGCACAATTGGCGCCGCGCCCGTCGCGCCGGAAATGATGCGGGCGAGCGGCAATTCCGGCGGTCCCGCTGTAACCGGGACCGCGGCGCCGACGAATAGCCAAGAACGAGGGAGCGCAATTGACCGAGGACCGGCTCAGGGGCCTGTTGCTTGCGGGATTGGCCGGTGACGCTGCCTCCTACCACGCCTTTTTGAAGGACTTGACCGCCCACCTGCGGTCTTTTTTGAGAAAGCGCCTCTCGGGCTTGCCCGACGAGGTCGAGGACCTGGTGCAGGAAACCCTACTCGCCGTGCATAACCAGCGGCACACCTACGACGCCGGCCAGCCCCTGACCGCGTGGGTGTTCGCGCTGGCGCGCTACAAGATGATCGACATGCTGCGCCGGCGCGCGCGCACCGACGTGCTCAACGATCCGCTGGACGAGGAGAGCCAGGTGCTCGCGGGCAGCGACGACGCGGCCGCCGAGGCGCGGCGCGACATCGGGCGCCTGCTCGACACGCTGCCGGATCGGCAGCGGCTGCCCATCGTCCACGTCAAGATCGAGGGCCTGTCGGTAGCGGAGACCGCGCAGCGCACCGGCATGTCCGAATCCGCGGTCAAGGTCGGCGTGCACCGCGGCCTCAAGGCGCTCGCGGCCCGGATACGAGGTGCCGCATGAGCGATGCGCGCAGCGCGAGGCGGCGACGGCGCGCGCGCCACGGCCCATGGCGGCGCGCGGGCATGGGGAAGGCGACATGAAGACCGACGAGTTGGTGAGCCTGCTGGCCACGGGCGCCGAAGCGGTCGATGCGCGGGCGCCCGCGCGCCGCGCCGCGCTTGCGCTGGCCGCGGGGCTGCTGCTGGCCGTCGCCTTCACCGTCGGCGTCCTGGGCCTGGAGCCGGATTTGCGCCGCGAAACCGGCATCCCGATGTTCTGGGTCCGCGAGGTCTTCTGCGCGGCCCTGGCGGTGGCCGGCATGATCGCCGTGGCGCGCCTGGCGCGCCCCGGGCGCCGGCTCGGGGCGGTTCCGATCGGCATCGCCGTGCCGCTGGTGCTGATGGGCCTGCTGGCGGTCCTGACGGTGGCGCTGGCCGCGCCAGGGCTGCGCCTGGCGCTGCTGCTGGGCCACACGGCGGCGGTCTGCCCATTGCTGATCGCGCTGGTGTCGCTGCCGCTGTTCGCAGCCTTCCTGGCGATCCTGCGCGATATGGCGCCCACGCGCCTGCGCTGGGCCGGTGCTGCCGCGGGGGCGGCGGCCGGCGCCGTCGGCGCGCTGGTCTACACCCTGCACTGCCCGGAACTCGCCGCGCCGTTCCTGGCCGTCTGGTACGTGCTGGGCATGGCCATCCCCACCTGCGCCGGGGCCTTGCTGGGGCCGCGTTTGCTGCGCTGGTAGAAAAAACGGCGGCCCTGGCAAGGGCCGCCGTCGTCGCCCGAACAGCGGGAGCGGCGCGGGGCGCAGCCCCCGATGGCTAGCTTGCTACTGCCCCGGCGGGGGCGGAGGCGGCGTCCCCGGGGGCGGCGGGGGCGGGGGTGCCATGGCAGGCGGCGGAGGCGGGGGCGCGTAGTACGAGTAGTTGTACGGCACGCTCTGGCCGGGCAGCAGGTTGCCCTTGGCATACATGCATTGCGCGTAGGCGTTGTCGTAGCGCCGCTGGATCGAGTAGCCGGCGCGTCCGCTTTGGTCGGCACCGATCGCCGACCCGGCGAGCAGGCCGAAGCCGGCACCTGCCCCGGCACCGTTTCTGCCGCCCAGCAGCGCCCCGGCCGCCGCGCCGATCGCCGTCCCGGCTACGGCCGTGCCTACGCCGGACGCGTTGGCCGCGTCCGTCGCGTTGCCCGAAGTCTGCTGGGCATAGCCTCGGCAATAGCTGTCGTCGGACGCAAACACCTCGAAAGGCTTGCCCGGCGCGGGCAGTACCCGGATGCTCGGCCCCTGCGGGGCCGTGGCGCAGCCGGTCAGCGCTACGGCGCCGATTACGAGGGCGGATGCCCATTTGAGCGGATGCATGGCGAAGCTCCTTTGCAAAACCATCAACGAGATATTGTCACGGCGCAATCAATGCGTCGGTTCGCTGCCGGCCACAACCGGCGTGGCGGGAACCGCCTTCCAGCCCTCGGGACACGAGGGGACGTACGGGTAGTAGCCCTTGGACGACGGGCAGAAATACCATGCCGACGGCGTCGGCGGTGGCGGCAGCACCTCGGCCGGCGGCGGGGCCGCGCTGACCACCGGCGGCACGTACGGATCGGGAAACGGGTAGACGGGGTAGGGATAGAAGTACCAGACCCCACCGGCAATCCACCACCAGCCTACGCGGCCGCCGTGTTCCACGTGCTCCCAGTGACCGGAGTGCCAGACGGCCCAGTCGTGTTCGTGGAAACGACCGATCTCGCCGCGGAAGACCGGCGCGTCGTGGCGCGCATCCAGGTGTTGCGCCATTGCAGGCACGGAAACATTGGCCAGGGCCAGCGCGACGAGGATCGAAGTCGATAGTCGAGCATGCGGGAAACGCATCGTCTTCTCCTTTCTTCGTATTGGTCATCGGTGCCCTGGCGGCCCGGACGGCTGCCGGTGCACCCGTTGCCTTTTAGTCCCGTGCCGGCGCAATTAGATCCCGATCGCCCGATTTCGTGCGTAACTTGTTGTAAACGCGGACCTTGACGGTCGATCGGGCAGGGCCGTGGCCGGCGCGCCCGGGCTGCCGGTGCAGGTTCAGCCGGAGAGCCCGTTCCAGCGCGGTGCGATGGCGTTCTCGATGCCGAGCAGGTCGAGCACGCGCGCCAGGCTCTGGTCGATCATCTGCTCGACGCTCGCCGGCCGGTGGTAGAACGTGGGCGAGGGCGGGAAGATGATGCCGCCCATCTGGGTCACCGCTTCCATGTTGCGCAGATGGACCAGATGCAACGGCGCCTCGCGCACCAGCAGAACCAGGCGGCGGCGCTCCTTGAGCGTGACGTCGGCCGCGCGCGCGATCAGGTTGTCGCTGTAGCCGGTCGCGATGGCCGCCAGGGTCTTGGCCGAGCACGGGGCCACGACCATGCCGTCGCAGCGGAACGAGCCCGAGGCGATGCTCGCGCCGATGTCGCTCACCGGATGGACGACGTCGGCCAGTTCCTCGATGTGGCTGCGCTTGAGGCCCAGTTCGTGATGCGCATTGAGCGCGCCGGCCGGGGAGACGATCAGGTGCGTCTGCACGTGCCCGAGGCGGCGCAGGTGCGTGAGCAGGCGCGTTCCGTACATCGCACCGGAGGCGCCGGTGATGGCGACGATCACGCGCCGCACGGGCGCCTGGGCGTCCGGGGCGGCGCCGGCCCCGGGGGGATTCAAGTCGTCGTCACCTGCTTGAGCAGTTCCTGCAGTTCGCCGCTTTCGTACATCTCGGACATGATGTCCGAACCGCCGACGAACTGGCCGTTCACATACAGCTGCGGAACCGTGGGCCAGTTGGCGTGGTCCTTCACGGCCTGGCGCACCTCATCGTCCTCGAGCACGTTGACGGTGACCAGGTTGGTGACCGCGCAGGACTTGAGGATCTGCACGGCGCGGCCGGAGAAACCGCACTGGGGGAACTGCGAGGTTCCCTTCATGAAGAGAACGACCGGGTGTTCGGTGACAGTCGCGCGAACGAATTCCTTGGCATCCATGGGGTCAAATTCCTGCAAGAGTTGGCGCAACGCGCGTTTGTACTGGACAAGCGCAGTGTAGGAAGCGTCTGGTCGGCCGTCAAACCCTCGGCGCGGGCGGCGTCTTCCACGACCGGGCTCCCCGTCACAGACCCTTGTCAGGCGCTTTCGTTCCGCGTCGATGCCGGTATCGGCCGCAGCGCGGCAAACTTGATGGTGGCGTTGCCGCGATATCGACGGTAGCCGATGCGCATCTCGCCGCAGCGCCCGGCGCGGCGCCGGGCAACAATGCGTCTGGTGCCTCCGCGCGCAGGCGTTGCGAAGAAGTGCGGGAGGGCGAGGAAGCGAATCCAGACCCTCCCGCGCGCGCTAACCGGCACCCCCGGGGCTCAGGCTCCGCCCACGCAGGCGCGGTCCCTGCCCTCCAGGTCCTGCAGCGTCCTGACCCGGCCCAGACCGCGCGCGCGCATCAGCGCGCGCACCGCGTCTCCCTGGTCGTACCCGTGTTCCACCAGCACATGTCCGCCCGGCGCCAGGCGCGCCGCTGCGCCGGAGACGACCGCGTCCAGCCCGGACAGGCCGTCGCCCGCGTCGTCGACCAGAGCGCCGCGCGGCTCGAAGGCCAGGTCGCGCAGGTGCGGGTCGTCGGCGCGGACATACGGCGGGTTGCTGACGATCAACGCGAAGGGCCCCGCAAGCGCCGCCGGCTGCGGCGGCTCGCCTAGTGTCGTGTACCAGTCGGCCAGCACCAGCAGCACCTGGGCCCCCAGGCGCCGGCAGTTGTCCTGCGCCACACCCAGGGCCGCCGGCGAGCGGTCGCTCGCCACCACCCGCAGGCCGGGGCGCGCCAGCGCCAGCGCGATGGCGATGGCGCCCGATCCGGTGCCCAGCTCCAGGATCCGCGCGCCCGGGCCCGGCGCCAGCAGCCCCAGGGCCGTATCGACCAGCAGTTCGGTCTCGGGCCGTGGCACGAGCACCCCGGGTGTCACCTGCAGGCGGTGCCCGTAGAACTCCTGGTAGCCCAGCAGGTAGGCCATGGGCATGCCGCTGGTGCGCCGGGCCACGGCCGCCTCCAGGCAGGCCAGCGCGGCCGCGTCGACCGCCAGCGCCGGGTGGGCAATCAGGGTTTCGCGCTCGCAGCCCAGGCAATGGGCCAGCAGCGCACGCGCTTCGCGCAGCGGCAGCGGGCAGGCGGCCAGCACGCGCTCGACCGTGCCGGCCGGCGCCGGGTCATCGCCGGACATGTCCGCGGCGGCGGCGGGCGGCCTACGCCGCTTCCGCGAGCGAGGCCAGCATCTCGGCCTGGTGCTCGGCGGTCAGCGCGCGGCTCAGCTCGTCCAGGTCGCCGTCCATGATCTGGTCGATCTTGTACAGCGTCAGGTTGATGCGGTGGTCGGTGATCCGGCCCTGCGGGAAGTTGTACGTGCGGATGCGCTCCGAGCGGTCGCCGCTGCCCACCAGCGAGCGGCGCGCCGAGGCCTCCTGCTGCTGCTGGGCGCGCGTGCGCGCGTCCTTGAGCCGCGCCGCCAGCACCTTGAGCGCGCGCTCCTTGTTCTTGTGCTGCGAGCGGTCGTCCTGGCACTCGACCACGATGCCGGTCTCCAGGTGCGTGATGCGCACGGCCGACTCGGTCTTGTTGACGTGCTGGCCGCCGGCACCGGAGGCGCGGAAGACGTCGACCCGGATCTCGCCCGGGTCGATCTTGACCTCGTTGATCTCGTCGGCCTCGGGCAGCACGGCGACCGTGCAGGCGGAGGTGTGGATGCGCCCCTGGGCCTCGGTCTCCGGCACGCGCTGCACGCGGTGCACGCCGGACTCGAACTTGAGCCGGCTGTAGGCGCCGTGGCCGATGATGCGCACGATGACCTCCTTGTAGCCGCCCAGGTCGGAGGTGCTCTCGGAGATCATCTCCGCCTGCCAGCGCTGGCGCTCGGCGTAGCGCAGGTACATGCGCAGCAGCGTGCCGGCGAACAGCGCGGATTCATCCCCGCCGGTGCCGGCGCGGATCTCCAGGTAGATGTTGCGCTCGTCGTTGGGGTCGGTGGGCAGCAGCAGGTGCTGCAGGTGCTCCTCGAGCGCGGCGATGCGCCCGCGCGCGCTGGTCTCGTCCTCTTCGGCGAGCGCGCGCACTTCCGGGTCCGCCAGCATCTGCTGCGCGCTCTCGAGGTCGCGCGTGGCCGCCAGGTAGTCGTGGAAGCCGGCCACCAGCGGTTCGATCTCGGCGCGCTCGCGCGAGAGGCGGCGGAACTGGTCGAGGTCGTCGGTGACGCCCTCCTGCGACAGCGCGCGGTCGATGTCGTCGAGGCGACGCGCCAACTGGGCCAGCTTGGCCCGCATCGAGTCCTTCATGGTGGCGGCGTCGGGCGGACTCAGTGGCGCTGCGCGTGGTGGCGATAGAAGCGCTCGACCATCTCTACCTGGCGTTCCCGGTCGTCATCGGAGGCGCCGGCGGCGTCGTTGAGCACCGAGATCGGCGCGTGCAGGAACTTGTTCGTCAGCGCCTGGGAGAGCTTCTCGAGCACCGCCTCCGGCGCCTCGCCGTGCGCGAGCATGCGGCGCGCTCGCTCGATCTCGTGCAGGCGCATGTCCTCGGCCCGCTGGCGGATGTCACGGATCAGCGGCACCGTGGCGCGGCCGGCGAGCCAGCTTTCGAAGTCGCGCACGCGCGATTCGATGATGGCCTCGGCCTGCGCGACGGCGGCCAGGCGCGACTCGCGCCCGACCTGCACCATGCGGCCCAGGTCGTCGATGGTGTAGACGAACACGTCATCGAGGCGCGCCACCTCGGGCTCGACGTCGCGCGGCACGGCCAGGTCGACCACCACCATCGGACGGTGGCGGCGCGCGCGCACCGCGCGCTCGACCATGCCCAGGCCGATGATCGGCAGCGAACTGGCGGTGCAGGACACCACGACGTCGAAGCGCGAAAGCGCATCGGGCAGCTCGGCCAGCGTCAGCGCGCGCCCATGCAGCCGCGCCGCCAGCGTGCGCGCGCGCTCGACCGTGCGGTTGGCCACGGTGATCGACTTGGGCCGCCGGGCCGAGAAATGCGTGGCCGCCAGCTCGATCATCTCGCCGGCGCCGACGAACAGCAGGTGGCAATCCTCGAGGTTGCCGAAGATTCGTTCGGCCATGCGCGCCGCCGCCGCCGCCATCGACACCGAGTGCGCCCCGATCTCGGTCGAGCTGCGCACTTCCTTGGCCACCGCGAAGGTCCTCTGGAACAGGTGGTTGAGCAGCAGCCCCAGGCCCCCGGCCTCGCGCGCCAGGCGCTCGGCCTGTTTCATCTGGCCCAGTATCTGCGGTTCGCCGATCACCATCGAGTCCAGGCCGCTGGCGACGCGGAACGCATGGCGCACGGCGTCGCCCTTGGGCAGCGTGTACGAGGCGCGTGCCAGGTCGCCCGGCCCGATGCCCTTTTCCAGCGCCACGAAATCGGCCAGTACGGCGCCCGCGCGCTCCGGTACATCGACCGCGCAATAGAGCTCGGTGCGATTGCAGGTGGAGACGATCGCCGCTTCGCTCAGCGCGCCCGCGTCGGCGCGCGCAAAGCACGCGCGCAGGCGGGCTATGGCCCCCTCGACCTCGTCGGGGAGGAAGGCGACGCGCTCCCGCAGCGAGAGGGACGCTGTCTGGTGGTTCAGGCCCAGCGCGAGGAGTTGCATCCGTAGGCAATGAGGTAAAAGGGCCACGAGGCAGGCTCGCATCGCACGCGCGCCGCGGGAGCGTGCGATGGTGCCGTGTCATGATGGTGCCACGGCACGCCGGCTTGCACTCGGCCCAACGGCGCGATTGTATCCAGTGCGGCCGGACCCGGGCGCAGATTAATGGCGGGTGAATCCGGGTTCACCCGAGGCGCCGGGCCGCCCCTGGCCGGCTTCGGCTGGCCCGGTGGCGCGGCAGTGGGCAGGGCCCGGGCGGCCCCGCCTGGCATGGGGATGCCACCTGTTGCGGGAAAGAGACTCCCCGCCTGCCTTCCTGCCCGGCTCTGCTGCTTTGCACCAAGCCGCTTTTCACTGACCGATAGGGCCCGCGCCGCGGCTTTCAGAACGAGGAGGCGTTGACGCCCGAGGCGCCGATGGCCACGTAGCCCTGGCTGTTGCTGACGATCGCCACCGGGTTGGGGACATTGCTCGCGCCCACGCGGGTCCAGGCGATGCCGTTCTCCGACGCGTAGGCGTTGCCGGCGCTGTCCAGGGCCACGAAGCGCGTCGTGTAGTCGATGGCCGTGATCGACGGCGCGATCGCCGCGTTGCCCGAGGCCCAGGCACCGGTCGAGGTCGCCAGCGCGTAGTTGCCCTGCGCGTCCACCACCACCCAGGTGTTGATCGACGCGTTCTGCAGCTCCAGCGTGGACGTGGCCGGCTGCAGCAGCGCATCGGCGTTGGCGTCGTTGTTGCCGTAGGCGATGCCGATCCAGTTGGTGTTGGTGCTGAAAGGGTACAAGGACCAGGTCCCCCCGGCGTTGCCCGTCCACAGCGTGGTCCCGGCCTGGCCCACCGCGACGCAGGACGAACCCGCGCAATGGATCGCGTTGAGCTTGTTGTTGGACAGCTGGGCCGAGATGCTGCTGAGCGACCAGTTCAGGCCATCGGGACTGGTGATCACGACGCCGTTGTCGCCCACCGCGATGAAGGTCGAACCGGCCACGGCGACCGCGTTGAGGTTGTAGGCGGTAGGGACATTCGAGATCGGTTCCCAGTTGGCGCCGTCGGTGCTGCGCAGCACCGTGCCATCCTTGCCCACGGCGGCAAAGACCAGGTTGGGCGCGGCGGGGTTGTTGCCCGTGGCCGCATACCCGGCCACGGCGCTCAGGCTGGCGCTGAATCCCAGCGTCAGGTTGCCCGCGACCCAGGTCATCGCGCTGTTGCCCTGCGCGGCGGTGAGCGGGCCGGCGACGCTGGGCGACAGCACGCTGTAGTAGATCGATCCGGTCGGGCCCACGGCGACGTAGATACCCGATGGCGGCCGCCCCGCATAGCCGCAGCCCGTGACCGGCGCGTACCCGAGGCCGGAAACCTGTATCGGCAAGGTCGGCCCGGCGATCCAAGGGGCATCCGGTCCACCGGCAGGCCGCGCCGCACCGGCCACCAGGCCGCTGCCGTTGCCGCCCGGCGCGGTGCCCGAGTGCGCATCGACGGTAAAGAAGATCTGCGGGAATATCGGCGTGAAGTCCGGGTTGTTGATCCTGCTGCAAAGGATCGTCGGCGATCCGGCGTTATCGACGGCGCCGGCGCCCAGCAGGGTCGTCCAGTTCACCGTGGTGAGCGTCGGGTCCTGCGCGTAGAAGATGTTGTAGGTCAGCGCCGGGTTGAAGTCCCAGGTCAGGCTCAGCGCGCCATCGCCCTGGTGGACCTGGACATTGCTCGGCGGCTGCGAGGGGTCGCCGGAGTTGCCCAGGCAACCGGAGATCAGCACGGACACGAGGACCTGCGGGATGAGAAAACGGCTCTTCACGATGGACACCTGCAACGCGGCACGAGCGACCGCCAACCGGCGAATTTAACATTGGACCGCGGCCCGCGTCGCCAGGGCCTGCGCGCCAGGGTGCCGGGCGCCGAACGGCCCGCGCGTGCCGGCGCGCCGGCGCGGGCCCGTAGCCCGCGTGCGGCGATGCGGCGATGCGGCGATGCGGTATGCCTGCGTACTGGCGCATGCCGACTCACGCGCTTGCGCCATCGGGCGGCCTGAAACTGTGCGTGTCTGCGCTCCACCGTGCATCGGGCACCAAAAGGAGTATTATTGGTATCGCGTTCGTTTAAGTCTCGTTTGCCCTTGGTCCTTCCAGCTGGTCGCGTCGATCGCGTTCCTGCGGTTTACCCAGCTTGCGTCGCTTGATCGTCTGCACGCCGTGCGATGCTCGGCGAACTTTCCATTAATTCAATACGGAGTTTTCATGGCAACTGGGATCGTCAAGTGGTTTAACGATGCAAAAGGTTTCGGCTTCATCACCCCCGATGATGGCGGCAAGGATCTTTTCGCGCATTTCTCCGAAATTCAAGGCAACGGCTTCAAGTCGCTTCAGGAAAGCCAGCGCGTAGAGTTCACCGTGGCCCAGGGCAGCAAGGGCCCGCAGGCTACGCAGATCCGCGCGATCTAAGTTCCAGCAATGCGCAGGCCGCGGCATCCGCCGCGGCCTGTTGTAGTCTCCCCGCCCTTTGGCAGAATGCCGATGTGCGGCGGCCCCTTGCGGTCGGAAGATGGCAAAACCCAACTACTCGTTCGAAAAAAGACAACGCGAGCTTGCCCGCAAGAAAAAGCAGGAAGAAAAACGCTTGCGTCATGTCCGCCCGAAATCCGTCGACGACGGATCGCCCGCTGAAGAATCCACGCCCGCGCCGGCCGACCCCGTGCCGGACAAACCCGTGCTCGGATAAGCGGCCCCCGCGTATCCCGCGTCCGGATATCCTCCTCCCCGAACACTGATGGGCGCCGCCCCCGCGCTGGCGTCCCGCGTCACGCCGTTCCTGCTCGCCTGCCTGGCGGCCACCTGGCTCATCTGGGGCTCCACCTACCTCGCCATAAAGTGGGCGCTGGTAAGCCTGCCGCCCTTCTTCCAGATGGGCACCCGTTTCCTCTGCGCCGGCAGCCTGCTGTTCGCCTGGGCACGCTGGGTTCGCCGCGCGCCGCTGCCGACGCCGAGCCAGTGGCGCAATGCGAGCATCGTCGGCGCCTTGATGCTCGGCCTGGGCATGGGCGGGACCGCGGTCGCCGAGCAGACCATAGACTCGTCCCTGGTCGTGGCCTTCATCGCCGTCATGCCGATGATGCTCGCCGCGCTCAACCGCCTCTACGGCGTGCGCCCGGGGCGCCTCGAAACCCTGGGCATCCTCGTCGGCTTCGCCGGCGTGCTGCTGCTGGTCCAGGGCGCGGAGTTCCGCGCCTCGCCGCGCGGCCTGGCGGCGATGGTCGTGGCCTGCAGCGGCTGGGCGGTGGGCAGCGTGCTGAGCCAGCGCAGTCTTGCGCTCGCGCCGGGCGCGATGGGCTATGCCAGCGAGATGCTCTGCGGCAGCGCGGTGCTGCTGCTGTTCGCCGCCCTGGGCGGCGAGGCGCCGCGCTGGCCGCCCACGGCGCTCTCGGCGCTGGCCTGGCTGTACCTGATGGTCTTCGGTTCGCTCGTGGCCTTCAACGCCTACATGGTGCTGCTGGCGCGCGCCTCCCCGGCCATGGCGACCAGCTATTGCTTCGTCAATCCGATCATCGCGCTGCTGCTGGGCGTGGCGCTGGGCGGCGAGTCGGTCACCGGGCGCGAGCTGCTGGCCGCCGCCACCGTGCTGCTGGGGGTGGCGCTGTTGCTGTGGCAGCGGCGCGGCGCGCGGCGTCCGCTGGGCGCCGGATGATGCTTTGGCTGGAACTGGCCCTGGCGGCCTTCGGCGCGGGCATGGTCGATGCCGTGATGGGTGGCGGCGGCATGATCCAGATCCCGGCCCTGTTCGCGCTGTTCCCCGGCACGGCGCCGGCGATGCTGCTGGGCACCAACAAGTTCGCCGGGGCCATCGGCACCACCGGCGCCGCGCTGCGCTATGCGCAGGCCCTGCCGCCGCGCTGGAGCACGGTCGGACCGGTGGTCGCCGCCGCCTTCGGCGCGGCGCTGCTGGGCGCCTACGTGGTGACGCGCGTGCCGGCCGACGGGCTGCGCAAGGCGCTGCCCTTCCTGCTGCTGGCCCTGCTCGTCACCACCGCCATGAGCCGGGCCGGCGACCTGCACCAGCCGCGCCATGCGCGCGGGCGCGAGGCCACGGTGGCGGCCTCGGGCGCCGCCGCGGTCGGCTTCTACGACGGGTTCTTCGGTCCTGGCGCCGGCGCCTTCTACAAGCTGCTGTTCGTTCGTACGCTGGGCTTCGACTTCCTCAACGCGGCGGCGCCGGCCAAGTTCGCCAACGTCGCCTCCAACGCCGCCGCCGTCATCGTGTTCGTGTCCAAGGGCCTGCTGCTCTGGCAGGTCGCGCTGGTGATGGCCGCCGCCAACCTGGCCGGCGGCCAGGTGGGCAGCCGCATCGCCTTGCGCTACGGCAACCGACTGATGCGCCGCGCCTTTCTCGTGGTGGTGGCGGTGCTCATCGTCAAGACCTTCTCTGATGCCTACCTGGCGCCGGCCTAGAATCCGGTCCAGCGGGGCGCGTCGGCACCGCACGAGCGCCGCCTGGCCACCCCAGCCGGCACGACCCAAGAGCCCCGATGGCCAGGACCACGACCCGCAAACCCGTCAAGGCCGATGCCGCGCTCAGCCTCGATCCGCGGCGGCTCCAGATGGCCGACGTGGCGCGCCTGGCCGGCGTCTCGATCTCGACGGTGTCGCGCTCGCTCAACGGCAGCGCACTGATCAGCGCCGAGACGCGCAAGCGCGTGCGCGACCTGGCCCGCTCGCTCAACTACTCGATCGATGTCGGCGCCCAGAACCTGCGCCTCAAGCAGAACCGCACGATCGCCGTGCTGCTGCCGTTCAACCGCCGCACGCGCCAGCCGATAGCCGACCCGTTCGCCGAGAGCATGCTCAGCACGCTGGCCGATGAACTCAACGACCACGGCTATCACATGCTCCTGGCGCGCGTCGATACCGAGCGCATAGACGCCGTCACCGAATTCCACGGCGCCGGGCGGGCGATCGGCATCCTCATGATCGGCCAGTGGCATCAGCACGAGCAGCTCAACGAGCTGGCCGCGCGCGGCTTCCCGATCGTCGTGTGGGGCGCGCGCCTGCCCCAGCAGTTGTACTGCACGGTGGGCAGCGACAACGTCGCCGGCGGCCTGGCGGCAACGCGCCACCTGTTCGCCAATGGCTGCAAGCGCATCGCCTTCTTCGGCGATACCGCGGTGCCCGAGGTGGCGCAGCGCTACGACGGCCACTGCCAGGCGCTGATCGAGGCCGGGCAGCCGATCGACCCCATGCTGTGCCTGCCGGCGGGATTCCGCGCCGACGACGCGCGCCAGGCCACGCTGGGCCTGCTGCGCCGGGGCGTGATGTTCGACGCCATCTTCACCTGCAACGATTCGCTGGCGATCGCCACCATCAGCACGCTGCGCGAGCTCAAGGTGCGCGTGCCCGAGGACATCGCCGTCGTCGGCTACGACGATATCGAACTGGCCAGCTACAGCAATCCGCCGCTGACCACCGTGCGCCAGCCCATCCGCGCCGCGGGCCGCGCGCTGGTCGACGCGCTGCTCTCGCTGATGGCGGGCAAGCGCCCCAACCCCATGCTGCTGCCGACCGAGCTGATCGTGCGCCTGAGCAGCGTGCGCCCGGCCAAGCGCGCGGCGCGCCGCGCCAGCGCCGCCCGCTCCTGACGACGCGGCCCGCGTGGGTTCGATGGCGCACGGACCCGCGTCCGGCGTCCGCGTACCTTGTTCTGTCGATCCCCCGCCGGAGTGGCACATGGAGTTGAAACGCATGAACCCGATCGCCGCCTTCCTCGTCTTCCTCTGCGTGGCCGCCGGCATCCTGGTCGGATCCCGGGTCGATCCGGCTTTGTCCCTGGTGTTCTTCCTCGCCGCGGCCGTCATCGGCCTCTCGCTGAAGATGGCCAACGTGTGGGAGAAGTTCGTCATCCTGCGCATGGGCAAGCTGCAGAGCGTCAAGGGTGCGGGGCTCTTCGCCATCATCCCGATCATCGATACCGTGGTCGCCGTCATCGACGGTCGCATCCAGACCACCGCGTTCAACGCCGAGCAGGCGCTCACCAAGGACACCGTCCCGGTCAACGTCGACGCCATCATCTTCTGGAGCGTGGTCGACGCGCAGAAGGCGGCGCTGGCCATAACCGACTACCGCCAGGCGATCGACCGCGTCGCGCAGACCTCGCTGCGCGAGATGATCGGCGCCTCGATGCTCGCGGCGCTGCTCTCCGACCGCAAGGACGCCGACGAGCACCTGAAGGACGAGATCGCGCGCAAGACCGAGCCCTGGGGCATCCTGGTGGGTGCGGTGGAGATCCGCGACGTCGCCATCCCGGAGGCCCTGCAGGACGCGATGTCGCGCCAGGCCCAGGCCGAGCGCGAGAAGCAGGCGCGCGTGATCCTGGGTTCGGCCGAGGCCGCGATCGCCGGCAAGTTCGTCGAGGCCGCGGACATCTACGCCGGCCATCCGGGCGCCCTGCAGCTGCGCGCGATGAACATCATCTATGAGACGACCAAGGAGCGCGGGGCCACGATCCTGATGCCCAGCTCGATGGTCGACAGCCTGAACCCGGGCGCGAGCAACCTCGCGCTGGCGCTGGCGGCCAAGTCGGCCGCCGAGAACGACGACGCGCGTCGCGGCACGCCGATGCGGCCGAGCCCGCCGCCTGCGGCGCCGGCGCCGCAGCTCGCGGCGCCGCTGCGTGCGCTGGCCGAGCCGGCCTGAAGCCGGCGCGTGCGCTCAGCGCAGGGACGAGTAGTTGAGCGGGACGAACACGTAGCCCTTGCCGCTGGCGCGCAGGTGCCCCACGCCCGGGAAGGACAGATGCGCTCCGGCCACCAGGTAGCCATCCTTGGCGGCGTCGGCATAGGCCTTGCCGCGCTCGGCGCGGGCCGCGTTGGCGTCCGTATCGAAGCCGATGGTCACCGACGGATCGGCGAACTGCACCGCGGCCATGTGCATCAGGTCGCCCCATAGCGCCAGCTTCTGGCCCTTGCTCTCGACGATGTAGGTGGTATGGCCAGCGGTATGCCCGTGGCTCGGGTGGGCCGAGATGCCGGGCACGAGCTCGGTCGGGCCGTCGAAGGGCTTGAACTTGCCCGCGGCGATGTAGGGACCGATGGCCGCCAGCGCGTCCTTGTAGAAGCCCTTGTCGTCTGCAGCCGCCGCGTCGAGGTGGGCCTGGCTGACCCAGAAGTCCGCGTCCTTCTTGTCGGCGCGCACGATCGCGTTGGGGAAGGTCCGCTGGTCGCCGCTGATCAGCCCGCCGATGTGGTCGGGGTGCAGGTGGGTGATGTAGATCTCGTCGACCTGCTCCGGCTGGTAGCCCGAGGCCTTGAGGTTGGCGACCAGATTACCCAGCGTGGGGCCGAAGAAACTGCCCGCGCCCGTATCGACCAGCACGAGCTTGGTCCCGGTATTGATCAGGTAGCCGTTGTCCGAGGTCTCGATCGGGTTCGTGAGGAAGGCGTCGCGGAACGCCTTGTCGCGCTTGTCCGGGGCGATGCCCTTGAGCAGCTTGTCCATCGGCAGGGCGATGGTGCCATCCGAGAGCGCGGTGACTTCGACGTCGCCGACCATGAAGCGGTAATAGCCGGGCGCCTGGGTCTTGACTTGCGGCGCGCTGGCGCCGGCGGCGAACGGCGCGGCCAGGCCGGCCGCGAGGGCCAGGCAAGTCCAGATCCGGTGTGTGAAGGTCATCATTTTTCCTGTTGGTGGCGTCACGCCACGCGCCTTGCTGCGCATGAGGCCGTAGCAGCTCGAGCGATGGCAGGTGCGTGATTTCGGTGGGGCACGCATCTTAGCGCATCGGGGATTGCGCATCAGGGTCGCGCAGCCTCGCCGCAGACGCGCGCCCTCGTGCTCCTGCTCGGCCGGCGCGTGCGCACCGCACAGACCGCGTCGCGACGGTCCGCCTATAAGTGACGTCTTGGTGGGAATCAACTCGCCTGCAACAGACGGTAAACCGAGATCTGGCCATGAACCGCATATATCGTCTTGTCTGGAACCGTTCGCTGAAGGCCTGGGTAGCGGCCTCGGAGCATGCACGGGGCCGTGGCAAGGGTGCGGGCCGTGGTCTTGCGGGTGCGGCGTTGTCCGTGGCGGCGGCGCTGGCCGGCGCGATGGGCGCAGGCGCAGCGCATGCCACACCGCAGGGCGGGCAGGTGGTGGGCGGTAGCGGGAGCATTGCGCAGTCCGGGGCGGTGACGACGATCACGCAGGCGAGCCAGAACCTGTCGGTGAACTGGCAGGCGTTCAACGTGGGCGCGCAGCAGACGGTGGACTTCGTGCAGCCCGGCGCCAGCGCGGTGGCGATCAACCGGATAGGGGGCAACAGCGCCTCGCAGATCTACGGGCACTTGGATGCCAACGGGCTGGTGTACCTGATCAATCCCGACGGGGTGGTCTTTGGCCCCAGTGCGCAGGTCGACGTCGGTGGCCTGGTGGCCTCGACGCTGGAGCTGACGGGCGGGGCGGGCACGTCGAGCCAGGCTTTTTCGGGCGCGGGCGCCGGCAGCGTGATCAACGAGGGCACGATCCGGGCGGCGGCCGGGGGCACGGTGGCCTTGCTGGGTGACCGGGTGATCAACCACGGCAGCATCAGCGCGCGCTTGGGCACGGTGGCGCTGGGGGCCGGCAGCGCGGTGACGCTGAGCTTTGATGGCCAGCGGCTGGTGAGCCTGCGGGTGCAGCGCAGCGTGCTCGCTACGCTGGCGGCCAACGGCGGGCTGATCCAGGCCGATGGGGGCCGGGTGATCCTGAGCGCGGGGGCCAAGGATGCGCTGCTGGCCAGCGTGGTGAACAACACCGGGGTGATCGAGGCGCGCACGGTGCAAGGCCAGGGGGGCACGATCCGCCTGCTGGGCGGCATGGAGCAGGGCACGGTCGATGTGGGGGGCGTGCTCGATGCGAGCGCGCCCACGGGGGGCAACGGCGGGGCGATCGAGACCAGCGCGGCGCACGTGCAGGTTGCCGCCACGGCCCGGGTGAGCACGGCCGCGGCCGCCGGCCTCTCGGGCACCTGGCTGATCGACCCGACCGACTTCACCATCGCCGCCAGCGGCGGGGACATCACCGGGGCCACGCTCTCCACCGAGCTGGGTGCGGGCAACGTCACCATCCTGAGCAGCAGCGGCACGCACGGGGGCAGCGCCGGCAACATCAACGTGGACGATGCGGTCACCTGGAGCCACCACCTGCTCACGCTGACGGCCACCAACGATGTGAACATCAACGCGGTGATGACGGCCAACAACACCGCCAGCCTGGACCTGGAGCCGGGCAGCGGCAACGTCAACGTGGGCATCAGCGCCAGCACCGGCGCCTTCCTGGGCCAGGTCAACTTCTTCCAGGCCGACGCCATCACGCCGCGCGCCGGCACCGGCTTCCTGACCATCGACGGCCACGCCTATACCGTCGTCACCAGCCTGGGCGCCCAGGGCAGCACCACCGGCACCGACCTGCAGGGCATCGACGCCGACCTGGCCGGCTACTTCGCGCTGGGCACCAACATCGACGCCACCGCCACCAGCGGCTGGAACGGGGGATTGGGCTTCACGCCTATCGGCAGCTCCGCGTCGATCGAATTCACGGGCACCTTCGACGGACTCGGCCACACGATAAGCAACCTCACGATCGACAGCCCGTCCAACGTCAACCTGGGATTGTTCGGCTGGATCGGGGCGAGCGCAATCGCACGCAATGTCGGCCTCGTCGGCGGCAGCGTCTATGGCCAGGGCGGCGTAGGCGCCTTGGCGGGCGCCAGCTACGGCATCATCAGCCATGTCTACGCCAGCACCGCCGTGACCGGGCTCCAGGGCTACGTCGGGGGTCTCGTCGGCACGAACCTGGGCAAGATCAGCAACAGCTACGCGACCGGGAACATCACCGCAGGCAGCTACGGCGGCGGCCTGGCGGGATACAACGGCCCCAACGGCACGATCGCCGACAGCTATGCCGCCGGCAGCGTCAGCTCGGAATACGCCGGCGGTGGTGTCGTCGGCGCCAATTACGGCACGATCACGGCCAGCCACGCCACCGGAGCGGTGGGCTACGGCAACCATACCGGCGGGCTCGCCGGTGAAAACTTCGGCGCGATCACCAACAGCTACGCCACGGGCAACGTGGCAGCCGGGTATGGCAATTCCGTCGGCGGCCTGGTCGGCACCAATAGCGGCTCGATCGCCAACAGCTATGCCACCGGCTCGGTCACCGGCACCGGCGGCGAGAACAGCGTCGGCGGCCTCGTCGGCTCGAACGGCGGCACGATCAGCGCGAGCTACGCCACCGGCACCGTCACTACCGCTGGCGCCAATGCCGTCGATGTCGGTGGCCTCTCCGGCACCAATGCGGGCACGATCACCGCCAGCTACGCCACCGGGGCGGTGAGCGCTTCGGGCTACGCCCAGAAGGATACGGGCGGCCTCGTGGGCTACAACAACGGCCCGATCAGCGCGAGCTACGCCACCGGCGCCGTGAGCGGTATCGCCAACGTGGGCGGGCTCGTCGGCTACAGCGACACCCTTGGGACCATATCGACCAGCTATGCGACGGGCGGCGTCACCGGTGCCAGTGCCGGCGCCGGCGGCCTGGTGGGCGCCAGCTATGGTTCGGTGGCCAGCAGCCATGCCACCGGGGCCGTCAGCGCTGCGGCCAGCGTGGGCGGCCTCGTGGGCGAGTTGGGGGGCGAGGGGCCCGGGGGGCCGGTCACCAACTCGTACGCCACCGGCGCCGTCAGCGGCGTCGAGGGGATCGGCGGCCTCGTCGGATACAGCAACGGTGAAATAAGCACCAGCTACGCGACCGGCAACGCGACCGCCACGGCCGGCAGCGTGGGCGGCCTGGTGGGCTACAACGTGGGCTCCATCAGCATCTCGTTCGCCACGGGTACCGTAACCGGCGGCCTCCAGGCGGGCGGCCTGGTGGGCAACAATTCGAATTCCTCGACGAGCACGATCGCCAACAGCTATGCCACGGGCAGCGTCAGCGGGGCGGGCTATGTCGGCGGGCTGGTCGGCAGCAACGCCGGCCTGGTGGACAAGTCCTACTCGTCGGGGAGCGTCAGCGCGCCGAGCAACGTGGGGGGGCTCGTCGGCGCCGCGGCCACCGGCGGCACGGTCACCAACAGTTTCTGGGACACGACGACGAGCGGGCAGACGGCCTCGGCCGGCGGCGTGGGTTTGAGCACCGCGCAGTTGCGGACGCAGGCCAACTTCAACTCGGCCACGTCCGCCAACGGCGGAGCCGACCCGGCCTGGGATTTCGCCTCGACCTGGTTCCTGTACGCCGGGGAGACGGCGCCGCTGCTGCGCTACTTCCTGACGCCGCTGACGATCAGCGGCGCCACCGTGACGCAGGTCGGTGACACGCCCTTTGCGATCGACCTGGCGGACCTGGTGTTCTCCATCACGCCGGACCCGAGCCTGCTGCTCGGGACCTTGAGCTTCACGGGCCAGGCCCTCGGTGCGCACGCCACCGGAACCTACGACTTCACGCCATCGGGCCTGTACTCGGGGCAACTGGGCTACCTGATCACCTTCGTCGGCGGCACGCTCAAGATCGTACCGGCCCCCGCCCCCGGTGCGTCCAATCCCACCCTGACCGGCGCGGTGGCGCAAGCGCAGGGCATCTTGTACACGCCGCCGGTGGGCCGGCAGCC
>Ga0116231_10006962_pt1 | contig 21110 bp, 18 predicted proteins | sample S1TSphgellanicum_2_FD_89695 | JGI IMG/M metagenome (GOLD analysis project Ga0116231, IMG submission 89695) | Host-associated microbial communities from peat moss isolated from Minnesota, USA - S1T2_Fd - Sphagnum magellanicum MG | ecosystem: Host-associated > Plants > Peat moss > Unclassified...
GAGGGAGGGAAGGAGGGGGGGGGGGGGGGGGGGGGGGGGGGGTGGATCACCATTGCTGGCAAGATGAGAGCTTAGAATTTTGAGCTTAGAAATAATAAGAGAGTTCAAAGCTTTTTGAGAGATGAAAGAGGAGAGAAGGGGGGTGGATTGCCATTGCCAATAACAAGAAAGCTCGAAGTTTTTTAAAAGATGAGAAAGGAGAGAAAGGGGGTGGATTGACATTGCCAACAACAAGAGAGCTCAAAGCTCTAAGAAAGATGAAAGAGGAGAGAGGGGGGTGGATCGCTAGCCATCACCAACAAAAAAGTTCAGAATTTCAAGCTATGAAAAAGGTGAGAGAAAAAAAAAGGGGGCATTGATTGCCATCACTAGTAGTAAGCAAGCTCGAAGTTCCAAGCTTTGAAATACTTGAGAGAGGAGAAGGAGCATCGATCGCCATTGCCAACAACATGTAAGCTTTGAGGGGCATTGATCACACAAAGAGGGGCATTGATCACACAGAAAGGGGCATTGATCACACAGAGAGGGAACATCAGTTGTACAAACATGCAAACAAAAACCAAAGACAAACAATATCTTGAAAGCATCGAGCTCATAGGAGCTCAAAGAACTCAAAAAAACAATGTGACTGGGAGTCGGATGCTTGGTGTAGGTGATGAAAAATTGTGCCCACAGAGAGTCTAAGAAAGTTGAAGAGAGAGAGATGTGCAATGTGATAGAGAGTCGGATGCTTGGTGGGGGTGATGAAAAATCCACACCCACAAACATTTGGGAAGGGGTGATGGATTTGGTGAATGGGAATATGTTTACTCATAACCATCGATCTCTAAACTTGTATTTGAATGCAATTTTAGCCCAATGATAAAAAATGAATGCTTATTTTGAGGAAGTCATTCATCCAAATTTTCATCCAATTTGATAGTTGGGTAGATAACAATTATTGGTGCCCAAGTTTAGTGTTTGGTTTTAGGTGAGTAAACAAGCCATCATGGGCTGCCATGTGTATTATACACATATTCTAGGCCTAAGATCCTTCCCACCTTTAAGGAGTAGCTGTAAGAACCCTTGGCCTCCTATGCCTCCTGACCTATTCACCTCATATCCTGATCTAGAGATGTTTACCTTCATGATAAGGTTACCCTGGTGATTTTACAATGGGCAAAGCCCACATGTGAGGGACACTCCAAAATGTGGGCCCAGATGGAGGACCCCATTCTAGCGCCCCTAATTTTTGGGTGGGTTTTGGGTGGAGGCTTTACCTAGCATGTAAATTTGATTCTTGATCTTAAATGCTTCTTTCTTTCTATAGCTTAATCAAACAACCTTATTTAATAATACTATTTTTTAAAAAAAGGTACCCTTTATACTTCATTTCCACAATTTTTACTAGGGTATCCAAACTTCAAAGGATGGACAATTTACCATTTTGCTTCCTTTTAATCCACTACAATCATTTTACCTTCTTGGTGATTCTGCCTTTCACCCCAAGTTAATGACTTACCTACTTATCAACCTAACAAGCTTTTCTTAGGACCAAGAAGAGGTCATTCCAATGCACACACACACAACTAGCACTTAAGGTGCATTCACACTTGGTGTTAGGGACTAGTGTTGAGTCCACTAACATCATGCTAAGTCATTTAGGACTTTAAACCAACTTACCATTAAGAGTTCATGTCAAGTAACATTCACTTAACATTAAAGTTATCACCAATTTATCATTGCGTGCCACTTTAGGATGCCACCTAGATTTTTCTTTAACACTGACTTAAAACATCAGGTGTGAACACACCTTTAGAACATCATTGCAAGCTCCAGGTCTAGCAAGTAGTCTACAAAGTTGGTAATAAATAATGTGACAGAATCTCTCCCAGTGTCAATTTAGGTCAGAAATTGGCCATTGGTCAGACCAAGCTCGGAACCAACAGCCACTGAGCCCCATCCTCAAGATACGTAGCCATTCTTTGGGTAGTACACAAATAAATCCCACATTTGGTAGATTTATAAAGATCTGTGCCCGTTTTTGGCAGGGCAGTTTGAAGGGCATGTTACACACACCCAAAATTTTCCTTCACTAAGAAGGTCCAGCATTTTGAATAAGCCAGAGCATTACAAGTTTTCCAAAATTCTTGCTTTTCTTTTTCTTTTTCCCCTAAAATGATACCCGACAAGCATTATGCCTCATGTGGGCCCTCATTCAGGTGAAGCCCATGGTCTTGGGCATAATAACCCTAGACCTAAATCCCTTGTGACTTCCACTACACTCATATGGAAGAACTTTGGGGGAAGGGGAAGGGGAAGGGGGAGGGGAGATCAACCACCTACCTCTCTGGCTGTTTTCAAGCCTCATAGCTGTAGCATCTACCCATTTGTTAAGAAGTTGAGATGAAAAAAAGCCTATATAATTACCTACCTACTTACCTACCTTTTCCGAAAATTTCAGAGTAGCAGCCTGCTTTCCACTGTAGTAGGTGCAAAGAACTTAGTGTAAGGTAATGCCGGAGGCCATGGGCATTAACAGAAAAAAGGCTCTCATGAGGTGAAGCCAAGGTGGGTGAGGTGGGCGGGCCTGATTTTGGTTGAGGGCGTTACATGGTGTAAAGATGGAGTATTTTGAATTTAAGGAAAAATTCTCATGATATCTGATGGGGTATCCAACGTGTGCTTGTCAGTTATCACAAGCAAAAACATGACATGAGAACATGAGACACTTGCAAGTGCAAGCATTCCGTTGTTTCCTCAAATGTTTTGCAAGTTTGTTACGCTTGGTAAGCGTTCATTCCTCCAAATACAACATTACAAATCTTGTCGAACCTTCTTGCAACGTTGTAAAACAACAACTAATCTATCAACCTAATTACTTACTTATTTACCTACCTACCAGCCAAATTTCAAGCCTCATGGCAACAGCCTGTTTCCCACCATAGTAGGCACAAAAGCCGCAAGGTAGCAACCTGCCTTCCACCTGTGACCTCTCCACCAATGGGGTACTGCCACGTCACCATTTAAACAATAATAATAATAATAATTCTATGGAGCAACCGGTTATGTACCTATCTCGAGGCCAGTTTTCAAGGCTCAAGGCACTAGGCGGTGCAAAGAACTTGAGGGGGGTAAAAAGAAAACCCTATCTACTTACCTAGTCACCTGCGTGGCGGTTTCAAAGGGCTATGGCAGCAACTTACTTTCACTCACTGTAGGTCAAGAACTAAGGGGTATTAATTTATTAAAAAAACTTATCTACCTAGCTAGCTAGCTAGCTAGCAAGGTACCTACTTGGCGGTTTTGAAGGGTGATGGCAGCAGCCTGCCCTGCTTGCCTGTTTCTTTTGCAATAATCGCGCAGCAAGGGGGACGGTTGGTTGGTTGGTTGGTTGGTAAGGGAAAGAAAAAAAAGGAGGAGAAGCTCACATGCTGGTGTTTGTTTGTTTGGTTTGGAAAAGGTGTAAGGAACGTGAGAACAAAAAACCAAAAAGAACCGGGAACAACAGTAGTAGTAGTAGTAGCAGTAGTAAAAAGAGGAGAAGAAGCACGAATGAATGATAGATAGATAGCACATGGTGTATTCGTTCTTCCTTCGTTCCGTTCGGTTCGGGTTTGGGAAACGCATAAGGAACGTGAGAACGCGAAAAACGGGGAACAATAGTAGTTAAAAAAAAGAAAAACAAACAAACCTTAGCGAAAAACCAAAGCTAAGCTACTAGGTACCCTGAATGGATGGCGTACATTACGATGCCAAATTTACTTACCACCCCCAAAACCACGCTCTCCACCATACGCACGCATTCTCAATGCACGCGCACTCTTTCCCTTCGCACCCCCCGTCTCTCTCTCCTCCCCCCGTCTCTCCCCTCTTTCCCTTCCCTTTCTCGATTCCCGCAAACTAAAATCCCCATACGCACTCGCGCTTGTTGTTCTCCTGTCTTCGCTGCTGCTGCTCTCTCTTTATCTCTCTCTCTCTCTCTCTCTCTTCATTACGGCTGCTGCTTTTCCTGCTCTTCACCTATGGCCGTTGTTATTCTTTCGATAAGGACTGGAGCTCCGGGAGCATTATTCCGTCAACTGCCGTGACAGATGGTTTCTTTGAGTAATAAGGTACCTACTTTCCTCTCCGGTTGCTGCTCTCCGTGTTGCTGTTCTCTTCCCTTATCTGTCTGTCTGTTCTGTACGTCTATATGTCTGTCTATGCCGGGGGTTTGTTTGCCATAGTTTTTTTTTTTTTTTTTTTGAGTGTCTCATTTGCTAATTCGGATCCGAGTCCGAGGAAGACAAGATGATGCTTTTGTGTTTCTGATTTTGAATCAGCAGCAGCTTGAGATATTTATATGTATGTGCCGATGGTTTTTTTTTTGGGTTATTTTTGGCCTCTACCTACTTAGATGACTAGCAAACTCCTGAACCTTATCCCTTACCTATAGATTAGGATGTCCTTAAGTTCTCACTACCTACGCTTTGGTTTGGTTTTTCCTTCTCTACTACATCGTGGTGTGGATTCGAAGAACTTGTCGGTATTGAAGATTCCATTTTTTTGGGTGCCTGAATGTGTTGTGGCCTGATGAGGAAATGGATTTCGAGGTTTTGCTTGTCGATGCCGTTGTATGTTGTTTTAACTTTGTGGCGAGAGACTATGTACCGGCTGGCCTCATTGTTTTGGTTGTAGTCCTTGACTCACTGCGAGGGATTGCGTCATCCCGTATTAACGAAGTCTCTTCGGCTGGGGCTAGGGTTCCCTGGCTGATCGTAGATTTGTCTGAAATGCGTATCTCCGGTCTATTTTGCTAAGATTTTTTCTGATGGTTTTGTGACGTTCTTGCATTCGTAGTTTTGGACAACATATGTCTTTGTTCTTAGGTCAACTTTCAGTGGGGGCATTTACAGTTAGTTGTTTCCTTGGCAGGTTGCAACCTAGAGTAGGGAAAAGTGACAAAATGGATACAGGGAGTCGAGCACCTCCTGGATACTCAAATCCTTCTACTGGCACGGGGCAGCATGTGGATTCCTGGCACCAGGAATGGTCTCTAAGTAATCAGGATTGGCCAAAGGGAAGTCCACACAGTGTGATGCAGAATTTGGATCAGTGGGGGGTTGTTGGACAAGAACGAATGCAGTCTGGTATTTCATCCTACTCTTGGAGCAACACAAGCGATATAGGTGGAATGAGGGAAATCACAGGCTTGTCCTCGTCTCCTCTTATCAATGGGAACCTTGAGAATTTGGACTCATATGCTGGTGGGATTGATGCCAGGAGCTTATCTGCCACTTTTCCAGCTTTCTTCCAAGACAAATGTAAGATCTTCTTCATCAGGTCTTGTCTGGTATGTATATATTTCTGGTGGGTTGACATGTCTGTGTGCAAACTTGCAGTGCCTGCATGTCCAGCGACATAACTTTTCCAAGGATTTGTTTTGCAGTGAGGCTATCAGGTTCAGACACAGGCTTTGGTCAGTCATTGGACACTCCCGCTTCGCACATGATTGGGAACCTTGAGGGGGATGATGATTTTAGTACATTGCAGGAACTTGAATTACACACCATTGGTAACCTTCTCCCAGATGATGAGGAGGAGCTTTTGGCTGGTGTGACTGATGATTTTGATGGCATCATGAGCTTAAACAATGGGGAAGAGACAGAGGATTTTGACCTCTTCAGCAGTGGAGGAGGCATGGAACTTGAGGGTGACTTACAGGATCCAATGGGTTTGTACATGAGTGGCAATCGAGGAGGAGACAGTGTCACAGGAGGAGCTGCAGGCCAGCAAGCAGCAGCAAATGCTGCAGGATCTGTAGCTGGCGAGCATCCTTATGGAGAGCATCCATCTAGGACTCTTTTTGTCCGGAATATTAACAGCAATGTTGAGGATACAGAGCTGCGAACTCTTTTCGAAGTAGGATCACCTCTGTCCTGCTCTCACCCTATTCTTGTTCTGACTGCTCTCTTCTTCCTGGTTGTTGTAATGACTTGAGCTGTGGTGTCTTCTCTGGCAGCAATATGGTGCAATTCGCACACTTTACACAGCTTGTAAGCATCGTGGATTTGTAATGATTTCATACTATGACATCCGGGCAGCACGCAGTGCCATGCGTGCCCTTCAGAATAAACCACTGAGGCGCCGCAAATTGGACATTCATTTCTCAATTCCCAAGGTACTGTTGGCTTCAGAACAGATTTGGTCTGTGTCTCAGACACTGCCAGATTGTTGATTCATACATTCAAACCTGGAATGGTCTGTTGACTGAAGTCTTGCATCCAGCACTGACAGAGGATCATACTGTTGTTTGGTGTTGTGAGTGCAGGATAATCCTTCAGATAAAGATGTCAATCAGGGTACCCTAGTGGTATTTAATCTGGATGCATCTGTATCCAATGATGACCTTCGACATATTTTTGGTGGTTATGGAGAGGTGAAAGAGGTAAGCTGCCTTTTCTTTGTGTTTCACACTCCATTTATGTGGATGAGTGTTTTAGAACAGAGTAAGGCATTCAGTTGAAGTCATTATTCATTTCTGATGGTGAAGTGTTTGTATCCACACTTCTGGTCATTTGCTTCATAGTTTTATTATACTTTGGTCTTTGTGCACAATGATGCTCTGAAACCTTCGAGACCTTCCAGTGCTCAGAGCAAGCAATTTGTCCATTTTTAATTTTTCGTGTTGCTGCAGATACGAGAGACACCACACAAGCGGCACCACAAATTCATTGAGTTCTATGATGTGAGGGCAGCTGAGGCAGCTCTGCGTGCTTTGAACAGGAGTGACATAGCTGGGAAGCGCATCAAGCTGGAGCCTAGTCGCCCTGGTGGGGCCCGGCGCAGGTGTGTCTGATGTTTCATGTCTACTGCCAGACATTGCAGATCTTCTATTGTGTTCTTATGGTCTGTGTCAGATATTCTGAACTGTCTATGAGATTCAGTGTCTAATATTTGCCATATCCAAGCCCACCCATGACATAGGACCATATATGTATCATAATTATTGGAAGAGGTAAACATGGTCATCTTCAGAAAACCGGGTCCCCTTCTTAAGTCTTTCAGTGAACTAGCCTACAAGGCAGTAGCCCTCATGGGGGATGCAGGTACTTTGCTTTGCATTCTTCTTCCAAGCACATGCAGGCGTTGTCGAAATAGGTCGATGTTTGGATGCTAATTGCGAAGGCCATATGAAGCACAGGTGTTTGCTATTGTCGGCTTATAATTTTTTGCTGGATAGTTGGATCATGTGCTTCATGTCATGGTGAAAGGATCAAGAGGATGATTTCCAGCCTCTGTGAGGTTAAGCAAGAGCATGCCATAGTTTTCTTAAGCAAGTGTGCCTCAATCTGACAATTTATATTCTCACAGCTTCAACTGGGCAGGATGGAGTAGATTGTGGATGGGATTTCTCTGAGTGCTCACTCAATGATCATTTGCTCCAAGATAATTTCATCCAGTCCACTAGTTCTAGAAGTAGTTCTGCAGCCACCAGGAAACTGTCATGTTTTGCTTCTGTTTACTATTCTTTTATCTTTGGATGGAAGAAATAGGAGAGACAATCTGCTGGGTACGAGAGATTGAAATTTTATATGTGCCTTTTTCAAGAGAAGTATCTGATTTATACTTTTTAAAAATCAGTTTGCTGCAGCAGCTAAGTCAGGATGTAGAACCAGATGAAATTCGACCCATTCGTCAGCAATCTCACTCCCCACTGAACAGCTCTCCACCAGGTTTACATCAAACATTTGCTTCTTCTTGTATTGTTTCATGTGCACAATAGGTTCCAATGCAGACGAGAAGTAGGAGTTACCAGAGGATCAGGTTGCTGGGAATCATAAGACTTATTAGAGATGGCGTTAGAGAGAGCAACTAAACTTTTCTGGCAATATTGGGGGATCAACAACTGAAAGAATTTGCTATGTTGTCATTCCTTCCAGGCCATCCTACCATATGGGGTTCTGTTAGCTCCACAGTTGAAAATGGGTCATTACGTCCAATGCATCACTCTTTACCACTTGGGAATTTTCAAACATTGGGCAACAAGCCTCTGAGTGGATCTGTCAGCTTGCCTCCTCATATCTCTTCGCCCATTCGAGTTGGAACTATTGGCAGTCATGTGGCGCAATCAACCCAGATGGAAGCTGGCCATTCCCTAGGGCACATAGGTTTGGGACATCGTTTGCCTCCTCACCACCCACAATCTCTCCCAGAATATGGCAAGGGTCTTATAAATCCTGGGCACTTATTTTCTTCAGTATCTGGCACTTCTGGTTCCAGTGCAGCAGCCTTGAGATCCCGTGAAGGGTTTGGAGAAGGAAGTCGTTTGCAGCACTCGATCAGTGGGAGCCTGAATGATAACTTGTCCTCAGATCATACCAGCCGAGGTGTGCTACTCCTTCTCCTCTGAATTGGCTCTGAAACACCTTGATCTTTGAGCTGCCACTTGTATGTGTGTTTGTATTATATTTCATTTCTAGGATTGTTGAAGGTTGCTTGCTTGCTTGTAGGCACTCAACAAGTATGGGGCTTAAGATCCTGCACACACAAATGTCAGAGCACAAGTCTGGAAAAAGAGGGAAGAGCATTAACACTGTCCCTTGAGAACCTCTTGTTAATTCAATCTCTTCTGAGTGGTTCCATTGCCAGGTGTCTCCAGTACAGGGGCGTATCTTTTTCCAAGCTCAAGCTCAAATGGGAATGGTTCATTGTCTGGTAACCAGTTTTTGTGGGGAAACCCAAGCCCATACCACCAACACACACAAAGTTCCCCTCCAGTGCTTTGGCCGAATACATCATCTGTTGGACAGTCCTTCAGTCACAACAACCAGATGCATTTGCAATCTAATGCATACTCTGCATCCCAGGGGAATCTCATGAACACAATTTTGTCCCGCCACCACATTGGTTCAGCTCCAGCAGGGGAGCCTTCTCAAATTGAGAGGCGGCATAGCTATCTAGGTGAGTCACCTGAGTCATCATCTCTGATGGGTTCTGGGTCAGGTGGAAGCATGGGTATCAGTGGAAACAGTGGAGCCCATGCAATCAATATCGGAGGAAGCCATGGTTTGATGAACATGGCGCCTGCTTTAGAGCACAGTTCTTCTTCCCCAAGTCTGAGTGTCATGTCACCACAACAGCGTGCACGCATTTTTGTTAATGGAGGACTTCTGGGACCAGTCTCAGGCTCCATGGATGGATTGAATGATCATGGTCGGAGTCGCAGGGGTGAGAGCCTAACTGCTCAAGCAGAGAACAAGAAACAGTATCAACTGGACTTGGACCGTATATTGCGTGGGGAGGACCCTAGGACAACTTTGATGATAAAAAACATCCCTAACAAGTAAGCTCCTTTCAGGACATTCTTCTTGTATCTGTGTGACTTATTCTGGACTCTTGTTGGGTTTGGTAGTCTGACAAGCCTATATACAATTGGGTGACCATTTTCTGTGTACAGCTGTGAAAGTGCTGTTTCTATATTGTTGCAGTGTACTAGGTACCTATGCTAGGCATTTATCTTCATTTGATTGCTTTGCAGATACACATCGAAGATGTTGCTTGCAGCCATTGATGAAAACCACCGTGGAACTTACGATTTCATTTATCTGCCAATTGACTTCAAGGTAGAAGTGTGGTCTGTGTTGGTCTATGTTAGTGGATGCAAAAGACATGAGGATGCAGAAGTTGCTATCAAAACAGGACAAACCTTGTGTTGTTGATTTTGGTCACTGATTTGTCCATCTTTGCTAAGGTGAGGGATTGGGGAACATGATTGCAGAATAAGTGTAATGTGGGTTATGCCTTCATCAACATGATAGCACCTTCCCGTATTGTACCATTCTATCAGGTGGGTTTGCACCACACCTCAAAATCATGGACCAGTCTCAGGACATTTACATTTAGGAACTTGCCTGGGGGCCTTGGACTCATGACTTATGTTGGTTTTGCCTTATGTGAACACATTGCTTGCAAGAGAAGGATGAAATGTGTGCACATACTGGAATTTGTGCTCATGTTTTCTGTGTCAGGCTAATGAGGACTGGTTGCTTCTCACTGGCAGGCCTTTAATGGGATAAAATGGGAGAAGTTCAACAGTGAGAAAGTTGCATCTCTTGCATATGCACGCATTCAGGGCAAAGCTGCCCTTGTTGCACATTTTCAGAACTCCAGTCTGATGAACGAGGATAAGCGATGCCGCCCTATTCTTTTCCATTCAGAGGGGCCACATGTTGGAGATCAGGTACCCCAAACTGCTGGAATTAGCAACTGCCTTCCCCTGTGAGTTTTATGTGTCTTTAAGAGCATGTGCTTTCATTGTGGGTTGCTGCTTACTGGCAGGGGGTCTCTGTTTCTGTTGCTTTGAGAGTGCTTGATCCCACTGCTTCTCTTGCATTAGTCCTGCTTTTTAGATTATGGAGACAATTTTTAACTTTTCTCAGGATGTAGGTCATATGTCCATCATCAAAGTTCAATAATGCATGCTCTTTGGTATTGAAAAGAGGGTTATGGGAATCTTGGCTTCAAGTTGCTTCAGAATAGATATCTGGTTTGGTAGACTAGCTGATTGTCAGACAAGTCTTTTGATTTGTGAGCTATTGAGATAACCACTTGGGCACAGAAGTTCCTTGGTATGGTATGGATGTAAGATGCAGACTCCATTATCAAAGAGAAGGCTTCTGCAGTGGGTGGTTGTATTTTCATTTGCTGTTTCACAGTTTGCTGTCAAGAATGCTTCTTGGAACCCCTGATTGTTCCATCTTCCTTTGTCCGTTATTTTGCCCATGGATAAATATCTACGAAGGTGATGGTCTGGTACTTTGTGGGTGGTGCTCTCAAGGTTATGACTGCACTCATTGTCATTGTGTTTGTTTTGGTTTGGGTGGAAGTGACACAATAGTTCTCTCAATGTGTGGAATTTTCTCTACAATGTCATAAATATGGTAGCTATCTATCACCTTGGCTACAGTTACTTGGATTTTGATTTGCTAAAGAACATTTTCTTTCACTACTCTGGCAAAGAAGAATATGCACTCACATCTGGCAACAGCAGCTTTGTAGCAATCCACTTTCACTCCACAATCAGGAAACCTTAGAAACCTATAATATTTTGCTGTTGTTTAGGTGCTCCCTTTTTCACATGTAAGCTGATCTCCAACCTGTGCTCAAAAGACAGCCATCTATAGTCTTATGAGCTATGATAATGATTAATCATGTGGGCCTTGTACTGTTTATGGATTCAACTGACCTGCTGCCTAGCATATTACCAGTACTTTCTACAAGCCTTTTAATGTCTGATTGGTTGGTCTTTTGCCATCACACCCCCCTGAAAGATGCAATTGTAACAATAATCAGTGCTAGACTTAGACCCATTTTGAGAAGTTGTATCTGGAATTGGTCCATTCTGATCCTTGTCTGACTTCTCGGTGTGGGAAAGTTGGACAATGTGAGGTGAAAGAAGTAACCAACTGGATAGCAACCAATGAGAGTGTGGAATGGCTGTTGTAGGAGCCGTTCCCAATGGGTGTCAATGTGCAAATTGGAGGAAGCCACCAGGGGAGCCCCTCAGCAAGCAGCAGCAGCAAAGATGGGCTAGTGTACGGGGGTATCTCTGGTGGCCAAGCTTTCATGCGCACTTTGTCTCCAGAGGGAGAGAAAGAGTGACACGGTCTCTTTGGGTTTTGTACCATTCTGCCTGAAGTTGTCAGGGTGAGGGGGCTATGATGGTGGGCCCTGCTGTGGTTTATATCCATTTCAGCCCTAATCAAGCTCTGAGCGGTCTTAACATCAAATTCAAGGATTTTGTGTGCCATTGAGGTTTCATAAGAGATGGCAAACTTTTTTGAAGTTTGTGAGGAAGAACTAAGCTCACAAGTGTATGTTGTAGGCACAACTCTGGCCACCTGCACAGGAGGGCTTTAATGGCCAGTGAAAGAAGTCTGCTGCAATTTACTGGTTGGTGTGAATCTCTCTCCACAAATTGTAGAGAACTGTGCAAGTGTTGGTCTTTAGCAAATGCAGCTAAAGCTTAGGGAATTGTACAAAAGGGCAGGGCAGGTTGCTTCTGAATGTATCGGCAAATAAAAAATAGAACACATATGTTTCTCAATCAAGGCACTAGTTTTTAGGCTCCCTACCTACCTGCAAGGGGAGGTGCAAGACTGAAATTTTGGCCCAAGGCCACTTCATCTCCACTGGCTGGAGCCTCGTTGAAAGTGCCACGAATCTGTACAGGTGAAAGTTAAAAGAGAGAAACGGGAGGTTGCAAGTGTTGTGAGTCATTTGAGTGTGATATATATGGGAGAAAGGTTGGAATCGGGTCTTGCTGGTATTATGTATGGCCATGCATCCGTGATGAATCATAAGTGGATTACCTGCTTGTGAAGGCTCAATTGGGCATGGGTGTGTAGTTTGTAGGCTGTTGATGATCATCATTATTTCCTCACAGGACCTTTGAAGGCCTTATAATAAATTAATGGAGTTGCTTTTGTGTACGTTTTCAGTTGTCTCTCTTAGTATTAGTAATTTCTTTACGATTGCTCCAGAGCATTCACACATTCACTTGAAGAGTTTCTTTCAATTGTTTTTTTGCAGGTCAGTCACAGGAATTGTCTTAAATTGTAAACTCAGACCGTAAACTCCTGGATTATTAACTATTTGTTGGTTGCATTCCCTGGTTGTAGAATAGTTAACTACTCTATAGAGAGCTGCTATTCATGGTAGAAACAGCATTCTGATAACATGTACAGCAGCACCTTTGTGAAGCTTGCAGATACTGACAACTGCCTCCTTATCCTCATGAGGTGTACATGGATAAGAGAATGCTGTCATTTCACTTCCAGACAGGAAAGGTTGTTCTTTGTGCAAAAGGTACATACTGATGTCTTGCCCAATGTATAAGCCCCAACTTGCATTCTGGGCAATAACCTCATTGCAGAAACAATGAGGATGCATGTGAAACCGTAACATATTAACTTTAGAGTTTTGAAGCTGCATGTCCTGCAGTGAAGTAGTATAGTTATGTGGATCTTGTTTCTATTAGTTTTGAAACCATCTGTGTGTCTACTGGCAAAGCGCAATACTTGCCAGGCCACACTGGCTTTGATGAACATTATAGCTATGTTTGTAGCTATTGATGGCAGCTCTTGTCCCAAATCATGTTGGGGAATTTGGGCAGACCCAGCTTCAACCATAGCAGCTCCTGTGTCCCATAACATGCCAAGGAATCTGGTCAGAAGGACCAGCTTATTGGAAGCTATGATCCAAGAGTAGCCATTTTACTGAGCATTGCCTCACAAACAGTGCAGGTACTGGTAAATGCCCATTGTAAGCACTAGAGTTTCAGAATGTTCTCAATTGAACATCCTTAGCTTTACCAAAAGCTATGTTAATAAAGACCTGGCTTAATCCACCTTGTGGAAGAAACTCAATTCACCTAGCTTACTTAGCTGGTCCCAACCCGGCTGTTATTATCAAAATCAAAGAAGTGCCCAACTAGATTCTCACATACATTTTTGTCAACACAGGAAGCTATACAACAGACTCTCTTTGGATCAAGAAAAAGAGAGAGCCTGTCTTTGTGTTTGGAGAGAGGAGGACAAAGATGAGTTTTATCTTATTCCATTGTTTTCAGAATTGGCCAAAAGAAAATGGAGGCATTCATGTTCACAATCTCAAGGCCCACAACCATCATGGATTAGGGTGGGTGAGTGAGCTGGAAGAAACTCTCATAGAAGTTGCTTTTACGGTTGTAAAAGCGGTATAGCCAAAAAACTGGCAAAATGAGCTTGCTTCAATTACCAGGCTCCCAATCCCACACTTCAGACCCTTTCACAAACAAGGGGCCATACTATGGCGTGAACTGTAGACAGGGGTAAATGGAAAAATGAGCTTTGCTTCAATTGTAGGGTTTCTAATCCGGCACTGGACTTGTTTCAATCCTTTCACAACATAACATAGGACACACTATGGAATGGTGTACTGTAAGACAGAGACACTAACACTAGGGCACACTATGGAATGGTGTACTGTAAGACAGAGACACTAACAGTCACTGGAGTACAAGAATATGTATGCCAGTTGCAATTCAGCCAGGCCAGATGTATCCAACAACATAAAAGTTCACCAGCATCATCATCAATGAATCAGAGTGGGGGTGATGCATAAATGCATTGGAATTTCGTTATGGCAAGTGAAAAAATTGCCAGAAGTCAAGAAAAAAGACTCTGACAGAGTGAACTTGCTCAACAAAACGTGTAGATGTAATTGATGGTGTGCTCAGTAAAACGCATCCCCGTTCAGCGAGCAGGCCGTGCTCTCATACAAGAGGTGTCAGAAAGCTGCTTTTATGCACAATCCTCACCGCACATCCTCAAACCCTCTCTCTCCATTACAGGCGGTGATCTTGCTCTATGTATGATTAAAATCCGTTTACAAAGAGAAGAATTACAAATCGTCGCATATGCAGCAAGAATCGTCTTCGCATGGGCATCCCATCCGTCGACAACTATGTTACAACCGCAAGCCTATCGCAAATGCTACAAAGACAGTGAAAATGACATCCTTGACCCCCCAGTTACAACCTTGAGCTTTGAGCGAAAGAGAGATGATAGCAGGGGCCATAGCGAGAGAGATATTCACGAGAGGTGAGCTTCCACGGCCTTGGAAAACAGAAAAAAACACCGTCAAATTGCGCAATGGCTAGACTAAAGGTACACCAACTGAAGGCAATACACGTCAGTGCAATCTCCAACGACGTTATTACCCGCACGATGGCTATAAAACGCGGCCAAGAAAGTAAAAAAGACAAAGGCGGCGCGCAGGTTCTCTAGTCTCTGAAAGCGGAAACTGGCTCGTATGAGCTTTCTTCTAGGGTTTGCATTACCTTCAACCCTAAAGTACTTTTTGCTTCGACGTGGCTCTAACCCTAACCCTAATTCGGGGGAAAACCCTAATCTCTGGTCATCTGTTCTGTTCGAGTTATGTGTGGCTCAGCGTTTTTCAAAAATAAAATAAATGGTTCTGAACTTTGTCTGTATCAATTGGCACTCAAAAAGTGGTCTTTTTAATATAAAAAAATTGGTTGCCAAATTTCACCAAAATGTGAAATTGTTTTTGGGGCTACAACTCTTACAAAGAGCTTTTTTTTGGAATTTTTTTTTTTTTTTTTAATCGAGTTTGCATGTTTATAGTGCATGTTCTTATATGTTGCCAAAGAGTAGAAGGATTACAAATTTTTTGATTGTCCTACTTGTCTTGTAGCCAAATGTGACTAGATCCCCCTATGGATGGTTGCTAGTGCGGCTACACCACAAAAGTGAAAAAAAAAAACCAACCATAATACCTTGTTAGCTTTGACACGAATTACATATTTTTAGAAATCTAAAGTTACAAAAATTACTTTTTTTGAAGAACATTTTTTTGAAGAAATCTATTCGAATATTGAAAAATATTTTAAATTTCAAAAATGGAATCTTCAAAATTAATTAATTATTCAACATATTTGTGCCCTAATTGCCCTTATATTTTTGTCTCCATTGATTTATTCATGGCTAGTAAAATGACACCTTGGTAATGAGACTCCGAGATTTGTTTGAGAAGTATGATGTGACCAAAAGAATCATTGTGTTGGTAAAGGATGAGGGTTTTGACCTAAGAACTATGACAATTATTTTGAACCTATTGTTAGTTATCACAACCTAAGTTGGAGGAAGCTTTCAAAGGTTCTTGTTTTGAGCATTCCATGTCAAAGGGATGCCAATATAGTAATGTTTGTTGTGACTTGCATAAAGTTTCCATTAAATCAGCCCAAGCTAGCATTCAAATCACATGTATACTCTAGCCCAAGAAATTTGGCAAAGGACAACAAAACTCAAATAAAGCATGTATTGATTCTTGGTCATAGCCAAGGAAATAAAAAAGATCAATGAAAACTATGTTACATTTTAATATGACCTTTCACATTATTTGTTAATTGGTTTTTCATTTTTCAAATCTAATTTTGTTGAATTGTTTTCAAACTCTACACTACTAATAATTGTGAGTTGAAGGAGTAGATTCAAGGCAATTCTAAAACAATCTATGTTTTCATATTCATGGGTCCTAGTAATTTCTAAAGTTTGTATTTTAATGTACACATTTGCTAATAGAATAATATTATTTCAAGATGCAATGTTATATCAATCAACCATCCCTTTGTATTACAAAGTGCTTAAAAAAAGGTTTGATGTTTTGCTAGCATTAAAGTGGCATGTGGCTTAAGCCCACACATGTGGTTGATCTCCAACATGAATTCAACTTAAGCCTTCACATTCTAGCATAGGTTGTCATTGGTCCAATTGGAAGCATTTGCAAGGTCCCAAAGCTTGCACTTCAAAATGTATTATCATATTTTTTTGTGATGAACTTTCCTTCCACACATGCATTGAATTCCTTGCACAAATAATGATGGATTTTCCCACTTTCATGCTCAGCTTTCTTCCAACATGTTCAAGCATAACCTTTGAGGTAGGTGCAGACCAACTCCACCAAATCCCCATTGACTTTCATGATGTGAATAGAGCCCACCATTTCAAAAAGTTAGGCATCAACAACTTTTTGTCATGGGTGCCATCAAAATATCCAAATTTGTTAGCTTGAACCTTGTTCTCACCTTTGAAAATCCTCATAAAAAATATCAACCATAGTTGACCATGGGCATGGTTGAGTATAGGCAACTTCTTCAAGTTAATTCCTTGGGGGAGCAACTTCCCCAAGGAGAAGGCGATTAGATGGTAGCCCCAACCAACTTTTTTGAAAATCAACTTCCTTTAGGAGAAAAGGATTTTCCTTCTCCAAAAGTCAACTTCCTTAAAGAGAAAAAGGTTTTCCTTAAGGAGAAAGGAGCTAAGTGGTAGCCTCAATCAAGTTCTTTGAGGAGCACCTTCCTTGGGGATAAAGAGATTTTTTTGAAGATCAAGGGACTAAGTTGCCCTTAAAAAAAAAGAACTAGGATTGTCTTGAATTTTTGAAGTAAAAGTGCAAGAGATAAAATTTGTACAATCAAAAATTATTTATATCATTGGAAAGCTCTCAAAGCATAGATATCAAAATGAGCTTGTGATCTCCATTTGAAACTTTGAGCTAGAAGTCATGCTAAAGCAAAAAGATAAAAATCAAATTAGTAGTTCAACTTTCAATCACTAAACCTTGGAAAATAAGGCAACTTTGTGGGCTCGCAACTTCTTCCATTGAAACTAGTTTGAAGAGTTGCCTAAGGACAATGGACCTGTGGGTTGAATAGGGATTTCAAATATGGCATCATATTTAATCCCTTGAAAATATTATGCAAGAAAGATAGTTAAAATATTAATCATAACATTCAATATTTTTCCTACTATGCATTATGTTGCAATTACATCAAGCTTGATGTCACATTTAATTTATTGCACTTGTTTAGTGTTTTCCAACTCAAATAACTAATTTCATAAATTGTTTGGTGACAATGAACTAGCACCCACCAATGCACCATCCATTGGATGTTTGTTATTAATTAGTTGTGGATGAACCTCAACTAAATTAATATTTGCTTTCACCTTGGTAACCAATTTTGTAAGAAATAAGTCTCATATATAGGTAGATAGGTAGAAAAATAAGTAACTATTATGATTTATACCTAAGTAAAGGTTGTTTTTACTACCTACCTATTGACAACATGCTTGCAAGTTGTTTACGTAAATAGAAAAAAAGGAATTGAGCAAACCACCATGGCTAGTTAGGGAATTAAAACTCAATGAAAAATTATTTCCTAACCATTTACCATTCATCTTTTATGGTGCATTGGTGGGTGTTGGTTCATTGTGGCCCAATTGTTTAATCCATCATCAAATTTACAAAGAAGTTTTGAAATTTTTTACAAAAATTGACATTTTAAAGAGAAAAATGTTGGGAAGAAAAAACCCCAAAAGGGAGGAGGTGAAACAACCTGATCACATCATTAAAATAATGAACCAATACATTAGAAGTGAGATAGTATCTGGACAACAAGCACCCACACCAAGCAAACAAGGATGATAAAAAAAGTGGTCAAAACAAAACAAATCAAAAATCAAAAAGAAAATCCTAAGAGTAAAGAAAAAATGTTGAAGATGTCCCAAAACATTGAGGAATAATTATTCAAAATAAACTGATATCCTAAGAATAGGTCTTTGAAAATGATCAACAAATTCAGAAGAAGAATCCAAGGAATTGTTAAAATTAGAATAGGGTCATGATCTTTGATCAAAAGTTCGAAAGAACAAACAAAAGCCCAAAAAATAGGTCCAATATCAATCAAGGTAAAAATATCAGTTAGATGATTTGTGGGAAATAAGAAAGGAAGGTCATGTGATGTCAAGATTTTAAAAGCAAGGTGAAGCACAAAGTGTCGCAACCCTAACCTTGGGCTTGCCACCAAGGTGAAGGCTTGCAAGAATGCGGAACAAGAAGGAGACCCGGCAGACACATCTTATGCTCCCGGGAGTGCAGGAGAACGTCAGAGAATGAGCTCTCACACTCTCAAGTGAACTCCCACTTGAGGAGTTGGAGTCTTAATGGATTCCGGAATTTTCAAGGAATGATTACAAAGGTCAAAACCCATTGAATTGAAAAGTTCTTTATATCATTGGAAAGATATTGAAACATAGATGTCTAAAATGGGCTCGCATCATCCATTTGGATATCTAAAACACAAGTTATGGCCAAAAGAAAAGCTGGGAGTCAAATTGGCAGTTTGACTTCCGACCACTAAAAGTCGAGAATTGACCCAATTTCCTTGCGTGAAAATGGCGTGTGACATACCATTGGAAAGATATCAACGAGGGATACAACTTTGCTTCAGAACTCATCTCAATCAAAGGTCTGCACACAAAGTTATGGGGCCCCAAAGTCGCAGGAGTCTCAACTTTGAAAATTTCGAGACTCCCATTTGGGAGTCCCGGGACAAAATGCCATTTGGATGTGGGCCTTGTGGAAAGGCACAAAGTATACTATAAGGGGGAAGGTGGTGGCTTCCCCCAAGTCCGGGCCGCGGTGAATCTTGTGAATCTGAATTTGCCCATGGCTCGTCCTAGCACCAAAAGTGCTCAAATTATGCATTAACCAACTCGTTGTTTGGTTTTTTGCAGGTTCGTGTGAGTGATTAAGTGCTTGTCATTCTTTCTAGTCCCATCTCAGAGCTCCAACACGCCCCTTTACCCCCAAAGTGTTGTGAGCCAAGGAGCATGCCCCAACTCTTTGCTCTTCTGCTGGTTTCACTTCAGACTCATGTTTGAATCTATCAAGGAGCTCGGGAGCGCGTCACAAAGTGCCACTAAATGATATCCACACCATCTGCAAAAATCATATTTTAGTGCCCACCATTTGTTATGAAAGAAAACCTCCCTCTTCACTTATTTTTGTGGATCTCGAAATGAACTATGTTTCTTGAAGCGAATTGTGCAACCATACCAAGTTTGATTATAGTAGTCCAAGCACTTTTCAACATGCTCTTGATGGAATGTATTTTATCAAAATGTGCACAAGAATGTTTTAACCAGATGAAAAATAGGACCATGGATCGAAAATTATCAATTGATTGGGATGGAAAAGAATAACCCCCTATGTGATCAATACAATTATGTGCAAGTGCATCACCACCCATATATGCAAAGTCACCCATTATAAATTAAACCCATGGAATGTCAACAATTAATATTTAATTTAATCACCCTAAAGATCCCAGATTCTTTCAAAAGCCAATAAATAGTTGTAGCTTTTGGACAATCTCTTATATAATGTAGTATTATTTCATCAATGCCTAAATTACATGTTTTGCATAATGTTTTTGGTCCCATCTGAGCCAGCCATGTGCTCGTAGAGTATGAGCCATGTCAAAACTACAACCTTCCTTGGTTGTGAATGATGCCATAACCTCCTAATAAGGGTGTTACATTGTTATTCATTGAAACCCATATCTTTTAGACAAAAAACAAAAGATTGAGCATCCATATTACGACCTTTATTCCTTTGGTATCCCTTCTTTGCAGAATATCCAAAGAAAGGTGTTTTTTCAAGATTGTTAGTAGCCCTCCACAACCACTCGTTAGGATCCCAAGGTAAATTCGCAATGAAATTAGATTGAAATAGAGTGAAATTTGACTTCTTGTTGGCAATTGACTTGACTTTGAACATTTTTCCATCACCAAGTTGGGTTGATCTTATAGGAGCCTCCCCCATAACATCCGACACCCCAAAATCCACCAAGCTTTCTAAATGAATCGGCTCATAATGGCCCTTAAGACCTTTGCAAACTAAGACCCTAACTTTTGACACATCAAAAGATGCTATACAAACTAGTTGGGATTCCATTTTATCTACTTTGCTAGATGTCAAACAAATCTTGAATTCGTATGCCATAATTAAATCACCTATAACCTTTAACACCAAATATACCCACTCAATTGTGTCTTGTTGAATTAGACACACCCAATTCCCTTGATGAAGCATCGAAGTTGCAATACTTGGGTCCCATGGCATGTTAGTTACCAAATTGTTACAAGTTGCAATAAAAGCCATTATCTTTTTCAAACACAATTTTTTTAATTTTTTCCAATTGTAACTTGCTACATCCCATAAATCTTTGACATGTGTGCACCCAACAAGGGCCACATGGCTCTTCCCACATGAATTGCTTGAATGAAGTTCTCCGAAATCAAAAGTGGAATATGTATGTTCCAAATAGAGATTGATGAAGAATCTCATCCAAGACCATTGGTTTGGCCTTCACTAAATCACTTCTCACATTCCTCCAAGCACCCATCAAAGAGTTCCAAAAATAAAACTTTGTCTTATGAAGTTTAATAGTTGAAAACAACCAATTAAGATCTTGAGGCATGTTAAAAAATGTTTTACATTGAGGTTGAGTCATGGTAGCTCTCCTTTGCAACAAATCTTTCCAAGGTTCATTTCTTGGTGAAAGGCCATGAACAAGCAATTTGGCCAATAGAGCTTCGGCTTGATCTTTTGGGTCCATGACCCCAAGTCTTCCTTTACAAACAGGTAGAGTGATGATGTCCCATTTAACCCTGGCACATGTTCTTTCTCATTTCAAGCGGCTCTCGGGAGCCGCCATAATCGCCTCACTCTTACCCACC
>Ga0116231_10006963_pt1 | contig 21108 bp, 14 predicted proteins | sample S1TSphgellanicum_2_FD_89695 | JGI IMG/M metagenome (GOLD analysis project Ga0116231, IMG submission 89695) | Host-associated microbial communities from peat moss isolated from Minnesota, USA - S1T2_Fd - Sphagnum magellanicum MG | ecosystem: Host-associated > Plants > Peat moss > Unclassified...
TTATGTTTTTAAAGGTATGATTTTGTGTGGATGTTTGTCAGGGGTTTATTTTTTTTTTGGTTTAGTTTTTTTTTTTTTTTTGGTTACTTCTTCATTGGCTGATGGAGAGATAGACTTAAATTGAGCAGAATTTTGACACTCAAAGAATCTTTGTTTCTCATTCAGATGCCGCATTTCACCTTGCAAAGTGTTTCCTAATTTGCAAACTTGTATTGGTGACTGATGCAATTTCAAAGCTGCATCTCTTGATTTCTCAATTTGATTTTGACTTTTGTCAGGAGTTCTTTTACTGGGTATAACAAACAGTACAAGAATATAGGGGTGCAATTTCATGAATTCTTGCAATGAGAGTTGATCTTGTCATTAAGCAGGAGGCTTTGCTACATTTCTTGGGCATGGTTAATGGTGTGAACCTTCCCATTGCAAGCTTTCTATTTCTACTACATGTCTAGTGGTTAGCATTGGTGATTACTTATCTTGGCTTCATAATGGTTTGCACACATATTAGGATACATTCCTGGAGTCTCTTCAGTTTTGTTTCTTCACAACCATATGATACTCAAGCATTCAAAAGTTGTGATTTGAGACATTGGAAATTCTCCTCTTGTAAAGGGCAACTTTTGCAATGTAAACAGATAACACCTTGAATAGCACAGTGTGGTCAGAGTGAATTAGCACTCACCAAGGCACCAGTTGGCCATTCTATCCATACGATGGGGTTGCATTTTTTCATCCGGCCTCAATTCGTCAACTTTTTTTGGTTTTTGACCTAAGAGCTTTTTTTTGGGGCCATTTTTTTCTCAACCCTGACCTCCATACTATGTTCCCACCTAGTTAACCTATTGACTTAGCTATCTTATTGACCTAGTTACCCTACTAACCTACATCTTGGCCCTACCCACCAAGTAATAACTAAACCCCCCTTCCTACTTACCTACATCTTGGCCCTACTTACCAAGTAACAACTAAACCCCCCCCTCCTACTTACCTACCCTCTATCTTATCACTGGATAAACTTTTATCCTCTGGGCAAAAGCCTCTATCTTTTCATTGGATAAAATTTTATCCTCTAGGCAAAAGCCTCTATCTTTTTCATTGGCTAAACTTTTATCTTTTGAGCAAAAGCCTCTATCTTTACTTGGGTAAACCTTTTTTTCTTGGCAAAACTTATATCTCGTCATGGCTAAATCTCTACGTCTTGGCAAAACCTTTCTATTTGTTGGTTAAACCTCTATCTTTTCTTGTTTAAACTTTTATCTCTTGGCAAAAAAATTATCTTTTCTTTGCTGAACTTTTATCTTTCGACAACTTTTGTCCATTTCTAGGCTAAACATTAGTTCTTAGCAAAACCTTTCTATTGTCAAGCTAAACCTTTTTACTTTTTGACTAAACCCTTATCTCTTGGTAAAAGAAATATCATTTTTTGATTGAATTTTTATTTGTCGAAATTTATTTTTTACTTATTAACAAAACCTTTACCTTTTCCTAACTAAACCCTTATCTCTCAACAAAAGTAATATCTTTTACTAGCTAAACTTCCACCTCTTGGCTAAACCTTCATATTTTTTGGCTAAACCTTTACCTATTAGCAAAAGAAATATATTTTCTTAACTAAACTTTTACCTTTTGGCAAAACCTCTTTACTTATTGACTAAACCACTACCTCTTAGCAAAACTTTTACCTTTTTGTGGTTAAACCTCTATCTTTTGGTAAAATTAAATTTTTTAAGGCTAAATTTCCACCTCTTGACAAAACCAATATCTTTTTTTAACTAAACCCCTATCTTTTGGCAAAATTAATATATATTTTTGGCTAAACTTCCACCTTTCAACAAAAATATAAGTTGAATGGAACTTCAACACACTTTTGAAACAATTTTGCAATACCTTTCTAAAAGGATAAACTTCACTAACGCACCTTAAACCATAGTGCAATACCTTCATCTACCATTAATTCCAATTGAAAAGGATAACATTCCATTCATCTTCTTGTAATAGTTGAAAATGATGCAAAAATAACCCAAATGCAAGTATTGCATGGAATTTGGGTTTGTTTATTGAAGCCAAATTATTGACCATGATTCAAATATTTGTAATCATTCAGATGAAGGTATTGCTAATGAAGTTATTGCAAGTAGGGCCTAGGTTGTGAAATTGTATTTTTTAATCGTCCTATGGGTATGATTGCACATGTAGAATCAAATCAAAATATAAAACAATACCTAGATGCAGGTATTTCATAATAAAAATACCTTTTAGTATGGAAAAAATCTGAGTATCACATTTGAGGCCAATTTTTTTTGCATGATTTCCCAAAAGTTTGCTTCATTATGGGCCATGTAATGCATATTACTTTAATTTCTTCCCAATTATTATGCACATAGGGCTATTTGAAGGGTGCCAAACTTTTATGACATTAATTGTTTAGGGCATATAATTATTTTAATGATAAGTAAGTATAAAATTAAAAATATTTAGGCACAATTTTAGGATTTCTAACACTTTCACATAGATCTGGACTAAGCTCAATTCATTTCTTCTTTTTGGAAGGGGAAGGAAGACAACTCCCAATTTATAAGAGGTCATACATGTATGCTTCTTCTTTGTTTAATTCAAATTCTAAGATTTAATTATGTTTTTTCTTCACAAATAATGATGTATAAAATTGGATTTTTTATTTCCAAACATTTGTATATATATATTTTTTTATTATTTTTTATTTTTTTTTTATTACATTAGTTATATACATATACTAAAGGGCCTTTATATGTTTAATGAACTAAAAAATCTTGCAACAAATATACATGCAACTCTGAGTTATAACACAAGAAACCTTAACCATTGACCACAAAGGTTTCCACAATATTCATCTATCAAAGATGTGTCAAAAACCTAGTGAAGGTTCAACATCATTAAATGCATGTGATGCAACATTGCAAAAAATAAAGGAACATTCACATTACTACCAATTTGTAATGCCCTTGGTTGGATATTACATATTTTCCACCATTGTCCTAATTGGGGTAATATAAATAGGTATTTGACTAAATATTGTGTAATTTACACATTGTCCTAAAAGTATTGTACAACCACAATATAATCCAGAGGGTTTGTAATACCTTGATAGGGGTGATACCCAAAAAAATATTAAAGGTTTATAATATTTTAATTGAAGTTTATATAAATAATCCTTATGTTAAATATTGTGTTTACAAGCTATCATTAGGGTATTGCACACATACATGACAATTCAAAGGGTTTGCAATACCTTAATTAGGATAATGACAATGATGCTTAGATTAAATATTGTGTTTATAGACTGTCACAAAAATATTGCACACAAACACAAGAGAATCCAAAGGGTTTGTAATATCTTAATTGGGGTAATATAAATAAAATGGTGATGATCACTATATTCAATGAAGGTTTTATAATATCAACGCATTCATGATTTTATGGAACTTCAACACACTGTTGAAATGATTTTACAATTTTTTTTGTTAATAATTAAACTTCATTAAACAACCATAAACTACAATGCAATATACCTTCATCTATCACTAAATAATCAAGTAGACATGAATTTGGGCATTATTTCCTACAAATTTTCAACGTGCAAGAACTTAGCACCCATGAATCAATTGAACTATGAACTTATTCATGTATAAATATGATGTTTGTTCCTTTTTTAAATGTATTGAAATTTTTCTTAGGGTAGATATTGAATGCACCTTGATTATAATTGTATATTGCAAATGGGGAAATTTGGGTTATAAATGTAATATTCATACATGTGTTCAAATTTCAAAGTATAAAAGTAGCAACATTTTCTTTGGTTCATTTTTGTGTTATCATGAATTGTGCAAACATGCAAGGATTTAATTGCACAAAATTTGGAGTTCAAAATTTAGTTAAAACCTTCCATTTTCAATTAGCACTCTAGTTGGACTCTAGCTCTTTAATATATTTGCCCAATTCCAATGTTTGATCCACGCATATTGACAAGTTTTATAACATTAATTCATTGGGTAGTATCTTTGTCTAGAAAATGCCATTATTACTTGGATGAAGATGAGACCATGTATAATAGGATTTTAATAGAAATGATTACATGTAAGGGTTCCAACATCTCATAGCTAATTACATGATACTATTTGTACTTGTGGGAATATATCATAGCCTAGGGAAATAGGTATGTTGGATGCAAATAGTTGCCAATTATTCACAAGTTGAATGTTATATTGGTTTCATACAAGTCACTATGTAATGACATTCTAGGGCTAATTTGAATTGTTGCAATATTACATGTGACCAATAACCTTAATCCTAGTTTCACAATGGTATGTTTGCATGGTAGAGTAGTTATTATGTATTAGTCAAAAGGAAATAATAGATGTCATGTTAGTTGCCAATAAGTTGCAAGTGCATAAATACAAGCTAGATAATTGTTGTTGTGCAGTTGGTGGAGTCTACTCCAAATTATTGTAATTAAACTTTATTTCACCCAATGAACATTTCAACCAGTTATAACACACTACTACTATGAATCTTGGTGTTTTACAATAGTAAAATAAGGGTTGATGTGAATTGCATGTCAATTGGACTTTGGTCAAGTCTTATCTCATTTAGCTTACATGAGTTGCCACATGGTTACATTACTAAACTTAAACCAACTACCATGCAACTACATAGGACTATACAACTAAACCACTAGTTGCACATATGGGCCACCAAAGATGGAACACAATTATCTATGGGTATTAATATCAAAGACCAAAGTTACAACATAGTGGCAACCACCCATTCTATCATTCATCTTAAGTTGCAATATAATATCTATTTACACTTAGGTGAAAATCCGTTAAGGTGTACCACACAGGACAAAAAGGGCCTAATCCTTACTATAGCCTTTTTTATCGTAGATTTTGATACCCATAAAAAATAATGAATCAAAAGTTGTCAAAAATTTCAAAAGGACTATATTTTGGACTATTACAATTCTAGATTCCATCATAATCATCCATAAATGTGTCTTTAAATGGTAAAAAAAGACTAGGTAAAAAAGACAAAAAAGAGTGACATGTGATAAGATTTTGGTACACCTTAAAAAAATTGCACCCATTAAGAGATTAGACATTTAAGTTGACAATCATATCAATTTATGTGCACATAATTACAATGAGGTTTTATAGTAAATGCATACTAATTACAATGCAGTTGTTAATTATTGAAAATAATTGTTCATTAATGATAATTATCAGTTACACCATTCGTCTCAACTCATGTGTTCAACTACTGCACACCACAACATTCAATCACTGTGGATACTAATCAAAAACCTAAATTGCCACATAATGGCAATTATTTTTTTTGTTAATTCCTCCTATGTTGAAGTACAATATCTATTTGCACCAAATGGTTGGACATTTAGTTGAAACTTAGTATCCACTAGTGTGTTCAAATTTATGATGAAGTTTTATAATAGATGCATATTAATTACAATGTAGTTGGCAATTGCTCACAATAGTTGTTCACTAATGACAACTACCAATTGCAATTGCATCATTCTCAACTCATGTGCAACTATTGCAAACCCCAACTTCCAATTAAAAACATGGTGCACAAAAGTACTACTTGAATGCTTATAAAGTTGCATAGTAGTTGATACTAGTTACATATCTAGCATCATTTGAATTGCATATGGGTTGCCAATGCACACTGAAAGAACTACATTTGAATTAATCAAGACCTAAATGTCTAATTCTATGACAATATCCATTAGTGGCAGAGAAATGATACTTTAGTACCAAATTTCTAGTGCAATAGTTGCCATGTAGTTGTACTATATAACACATAGTTGCAAGTCCTTGAATTATGTAAGATATGTAGTCATTTTTAGTGTTTCTATAGATTAACATAGTTGTTACATAGTTGTAACATGTATTAGTGAAACCAAACTTGAGGTAAACATGTGGTTCAAATGCCATTCATGGTACTTATTTACAACTATTTTACAAGTTTAAAAATTGATTCACGTTTGATTGAGGTAATTGTAACCGCACTTATCAATAAAAAGTTGTAGTTTGAAAATAATAACAATAATGGACACCGCCAAAATTGAAAGTTGTACTCTCAGTTGTAACATAGTATTATGAGTTGGGTTATAATTTCTAAGAAATGTCCAACTATAAAACACAAGTTGTATTGTAGTTGTTAGGTAACTAAATGTTTTCAAATACCAAATAGACTATTAGTTGCAAACAAGGTGGAATATAACTCAACAAAATTCATCCTATTATCTAGATGAAATATGACATCAGATTAATGTCATGTGTGTTTGTGTTACTAAGTTGATACATAATTGAAAATGAGTTGTTCTTGACAAGTTGTAAGTGAATTGCACATAGTTGCAACAATAAACATACTATGACTATATATATGATGAGTTGCATTCGATGCAACTCATGCAACTTGTCCATAGCACTCATGACATAGAAATACAATGAGTTGCAAATGACCTATACAATTCAAAAATTAAATTGCAGGGTCAATTGTAGAAGGCCTTTTTTCATAATGGGTGAAAGCACACTAAAGGTGAACCATTTTTTTTTCAAAAAAGGTGACGTATCACAAGTATTATAATACGTATATGACTAGAAATGGCATAAGTGACTAACCTAGTCAAAAAGGATTAATCATGGATATTATGTTTTGGTGTAGTCATAGTAAACTAAAAATTCAATGACATCTTTTGGCTATCTTAAACACAAGTAAAAAACTTTAGTCAAAATTAATCTTGATCCAAGGTTACATGAGGAGAATTGGATAAAATCAATGTACATAAAATATATAATTTATTATTTTTCAATGGCCATAAGGCTTCATGTTTGTGTTTCATGAAACATTACCAAACAAAAGAAAATTGAAGAAATAATGCAATGCTCATCTTTAAAATCTCCTACTCTTTGATATGGTAGTGGTATTTTCCTAAAAAAAGATATTATTATGCATTCATTACTAAATAAATGTAAAAAAACACATTTTTTGAATGGAATTTCATCCAAAAAATTTTAATTTCTAAATTGTCCTAAATTTAATTGATGTATATCAATATCATACACGATAAAAAAAATTCACCCAAGAATTCCATTCACAACTTTGATTTTGAAGTATATATTCAAATTTTCAAACTCTATGAATATTATCTTATCACAAATATATTCCATATGTTCAATTCTTCAATGTTTGTTAGATTTTTCAAAATAATTGATTAGATTAAGTATAAAGCTAATCATATATACTTAAAATAAACAAAAAAATCCAAGATGTGATGTTCATACATTACCAAAAAAATTTATTACGTAAATATTATACTTGTGATTACAATTTTTGGGGGGCTTAGTGTGCTTTCACCTTTGTGTCATGGCTTGCATGTTGTCATCACCTAGCATTAGAAACCATGTTAGGTATGATCCTATCGTTAGAGCTTTGCTTGATGATGAAGATGTGGATGAAGTAGATCTTGTTTGTTAAGCTTGGGGGTGGATCATTAGGTGCCTAAACCCTTTGTGTGGTCTTATGGTTGGGTGGAAAACTCTAATACTATGTTCTATTACTCTCTTGGCATTTGGTGTATTTAGTCTTTTCCTTCAAATTGTTTGTCCAAACAAAAACCTCAACATCCCAGTCTTATAACATATTTAATGGATTAATTGCATTTTGACATCCTTTCCTTCTTTCCACTTCCCATTGGTTGGGAAAATAATCCCTTGCATTCACACATTGTTACTCTCCCCTCTAATCACTTTTCCAATAGGTTTTTAAAATTTTAATCAAGTTCCAATAGCAAATATGATTATGTTCATTAGTTGTGAATTAACATTTGTCCATTATCATTCATACCAAGGGAAATAATAAAGGGGTTTTCAAGCTAATTTATGTTTTAACCGAACATATTCTTTTGGCATTTATAATCCAATTTTAACTTTGATGGGAATTAACATTCCTATGAATGTCCAGTGCCAATAATTCTTATAATGTATTTAACATGGTGAATACATTGTGAAAAAACATAGACTTCTATTATGTTCTAGCCAAAACTGGTTTAATAGTTGCATTCAAACATGGAGTGGGAACACATTGAAGATCACTAACATATGTGGTCCATGATGATGTTAGTTTTGTTCACATTTGAAAGCATAGAATAATGATTGACATGTCATAATTTTCTACATAAGATGATTATGACGTATATTATCCCAAACTACAAATGATATATCATTATAAAGGTTTCCCCATTCCCATGATGTCCTCAAATTTTTTTATAACATCTCCATCATGTTCCATGCTAACGTCATGACATGCCATGGTTATTCAACCAATATAGAATTGGATGAGTTCGAAGCTTCCAATTTGGATGGTTGCAAAGGACTTATTTCACCTTGTCAATCTATCCTATGGTGGACTAATGTTCCAGTATTGATCGGTGGATATTTTGATTAATTATGTTACTCATTTCCTAGGTTTCATTTCCTCAACTTTCATGGTTTGTTACTTTTGACTTTCTTAAGTGTATTACTATTTCTTGTTTTTTGCCTTTGTGTTTTTACTCATGAATTAAACCTTTGCACATTTGTTTGGCAAACTCAATCTTCCATTTCTTGGATTTAAAACTGGTATTTGAACTTTTTTGACAATGATCAGAAAACATACCAATGTTTATAAATAATATAGGGGTACAGTCACAATCCAATAAGCCAAAAAGGGCGTTGGATCGCAAAGAAAAACAGTCAAAATTTGATAAATATTTATGTTTTTCCATTTAAAAACATGGAAATCATGGGAAGTTATTGTTTATTTATTCATATGAATGTTAAGGAATTCAAACCAAAAATCCATTTGATGAAATTTTAAGTTTTAAGTTTTGATTTAAGACCTTTAAAAGTGAATAGGAATGTGTTGGACAAGAGTTAATTCTGCAAAGGACTATCAAAAGGACTCATATAATAAATCACATTTGATGGGGGGAAAATTAAGGTGATAAAGACCTATTAACCAATTTTTAAAAAACATAGGGTGAAATCACGGTCAAAAGAGCTAGGGGTGAAAGCATGAAAAAAAAGCCAATTGCACCAAGGTTAAAGTCCTTTTTAAAGACTGTATTTTCCACATGGCAATTTTCTATTGGTTTATACTACATTTTTCACATAATTTTTTTAACTAAATATCAAATTTGAAGCCAAATATGACATATAACATGATAAAAATGAAATTTTTTTTTACATCAAGCCTTACATTATATTCAAATTTATAACTTTACTTTGAACCATGATTACAAATTCAAAATTATAACGTTTAGGGACATTCGAGTATTAAAATCTTAAAATGTATATGTATTTTTATTTTTTGAATGTTTTCAACACATGGATCCATTCTTGTGGAATATATTAAAGTTCACAAAAAAATTGAACCAATTTGGTGAACATTTGATAAGGGAAAAAAACTTTTGATACAAAAAAAACCACCTATCCACATGTTTTTATTAAGTGCTTTAAACATTAAAAAAACTCTTGAAACATAGTCAATTTTCATGAAAAGTTTGTAATTGTAACTTTGAAAGTATGAGAATTTATTTTTAAAATAAAATAATTTTTTTGATATATATTGTTCGCATGGTAATTTTTCAAAAATTAAAAAAATAGTTTTAAGGATTGTCCATACAGTGCTTGGCTCCTTTTTTTTGTTTTCACCCCTAGGGGTGTTAAGGTAAAAGTCATTTTCCAAGGACTGCACATGACACATGTCATTCTACATTGGTTTATAACTTAAAATTTTATATTTTGGATACCCCATTTAACACTACATTTTAGATATAAATACATTTGAGTACAAATTGATTTTATATCATGTATGTTATGCATTCATGCCTTTTATCACATATATATGAACAACTTTTATTAAAGCCACATTTTCAAAACCCATAATCTTCAGGGTCAAAAACACGTTTGAACCAAATGTGCTCAAATGGGTTATAAAAACAAATTTCATTAGTTTAAGTCCTTTTGCTTTTCTAATAATCAATGTTATATTCCTCTCCAATTTTCAAAAGGAATGGTGCATATTTGGTAGAAAAAAACATGTTTGAAAAAAAAACAAGGACTATCCATTCTTGAGGTTTTAGTGCTTTGAACATGCAAAAACATTTTTGATTTGTGTCAAACTTTGAAGATGTAAAATTTGCAATTAATAGAAAACATTCCAAAAACATTATGACAATCCAAAGTATTATGCTTCCATTGTGATCTTTCAAAGATACAAAAATGTAGTTTAGGGAGTGAGTGTCCATTCACTTGGGTGGCTTTTTTTACTATGATTTTACCCTATACAAAATGTTTTCAACTCTAAATGTCCATAATCCAAGCAAACTTTAATCAATTGAACATTCAAATTTAATGTTCCAAGTTGTGAAAGTCACTCAGAATTGTTCATTGATTTTCATATTAGTTCTATTATCTACTTGGTTTCTTAGTTCCACTTACTATGAATTTCAATGGCATCGGATGTATTGTGCAAAACCAATCTCCAAAGGTGTCATGTTCACATCATTGGAACCTATTTTGGACCTTGGTGTAGCCCATGGTGTGGTTTTCTTTTCTTCACTGGTGTTCGTCATTTTGTCTTTTATGCATTTTTTAGCGATAGGCATGGTTTTCTTTTTTTCATTGGCGTCCGTCATTTTGTATTTTATGCACTTTTTAACGATAGGCATGGTTTCCTTTTTGTCATTTTTTTTCATCATTCCCTCTCCCAAGTATGTTGGGGATCTTGGTTCTTCCTCCTTACTATTGGCTATATTGTTCACTAGCATCAGTTAATCCATCTTTCAGTTGCAAGCAAATGCAAGTAACTAGTATGCATCATCCTCTACATTAGAATCATTCCTCGGCCATTCCTATTGTAAGATTGATTCACTTATTTTCTTTTCTGCACGAAATTTGAGTAGGTGATCACATTTTTGATGAAACTGTGTTTTGAAATTTTTGTTCATCAAGTGTGCTAACCATGGATTGTTTCTAGGTGTTTGCCGTAAATTATTCAAAAACTTTGGTATAAACATTTTGATCACCATCCCATAAATCTCATAATCCTGCAAGCGATTAAAAAATGTTCAGTATCCTATTTCTGCTTGTTGCTTTACATCTACATTTTTCAATTTTCTTTTATCTATGGAAAGATACGAATCCAAGTTTGGTAGTGTTCAACAAAAATGTTGTGGATATGGATATGGATATGGTGACATGTTGGAAATGAATGCACTTTAAATTAGGTCACATAAGAAATTACATTAGCTGCCCAAAATAATCCATAGTTGTAAACATATGCATTTAGTGACATATTTGTAGGTGTCTATTTTATTTGTGTATTTATTGTTATCATGAAACCTATTTGATGTGTATTGGATCGCTTACATGGGATTGTTGACATTAAAATGTTTACATATGGCATAATGATTCCACAAGTCAAAACAACTAGATTTGTTTCAACAACCACAAAATCTATTTACAAATCTTCTCATATAATCCCCATAAGAAATCAAGCATGGACCCTTTCTCTAGGATGTTTAATGTTGGTGACATGGAAAAATATTCGATTGTGTTAGGGAATATTTTTCCACATTAGTAGAATATGCTAAAATATATATTTTCTAACGTGGATGAAATTTATTGAGAATATTCCTTCTTGTTCATGAAACCTTGCTCACCATTCATGTTCACTGCTCATGCTCACCCGCTCATGAAATAACATCTCCCCCCATTAAAGATAATGCATTGAGCAATCTCCAAGGTGCAATACCTAAACATGATAATTCAACAAATTCATTCATTCATTCATTGTAATATGTTAGAAGGTGGCCTCATATTAAAGTTTTCGACTCGCTTAAGATTAATAAACACAACAATAATAAGTGCAAATATCAAGTGTAAGAACAAAAGACAAGACAAAATAATAAAAAAGTGGGGTGTTCGAAACTCCCCCAACAAATTGTTTTGAATTTCTTTTGAAAATGTATGTATATATATATTTCGAAGCTCCCTAGCAATGGTGGCAATTCCTTTGCCACCATTGCCATGGAGGTTTGAGTTTTTCAATAGTTTTTATTTTTTAAATCCAAAACAAATGAGGAACTTTAAGCTACTTGCTGACGGTAGTAGTTCTTATGCTACCATTGCCAAGGAGCTTTTAACTCCTTAACAATGGGAGTTATTCTTTTGTCACCATCATTTGGGAGTTTCGAAATTTTCGGCAATTTTTACATATATATATAAATAAAATGGGGAGCTTAAAATTCCTTGGTGATGGTGATAGAGGTTCTTTTCCTACCATTGCCAAGAACCTTTCATTAGAAGCAAACACATCCTTTTGTATTAGGAAAATTGGTCAAAAAGACCATTTTGCTATCCCATCCAACTTGACCAAAGTGCCATTTTGGACAAGTTGATTTGGACTTATCTGTTTTGACTAGTGTCATTTTGACAAAGGGTCCTTAGATGTTTTGAATAGTCAAAACAATCAAAATGACCATAATAAATTAGACCATAGAATTAGACCATAGAATTAGACCATTACTTATGGTCTAATTTAAACCATGTGCCATCATTATGTTACACCTTGGAATGTGATGTGGCATCATACATGTCATAAAAAGGTAGGCTCGTAAGTAGCTACCTACATTCTATCTATGATAATATGTGTACATTGTACACATACACCATATGTGTCACCATATGTGAATTTGGTATATGTGACTTGCCAAGTTTGAGCCCAAGGCTTCATTGGAGGCACAATAATGCCTTTGCCACCAAGTTACACAACTTTTCATTAGTTTAAGGAGTGCAACATTTTGTTTTATTTTTAAAACTACAAATTCGTAAAATAATTTTAAATTAACACACTTTTTAAAATTTCAAATCTTATGCAAATGAAAAAAATACTTACATAATGTTGAAGTTTATTCAAAAATATATTCAATACAATCAATATATTTTGTAAATGTTCAAATGAGTCTTTAAAAAAATGTTTTTAAAGAACACAATCATTAACAAATTGCCAAGTGAACTTATGATTCTTCCATTTTCAATTACATTTCATTGTGTGATTGAACAATACAAGGTAGGTAGGTAAAGTAGGTGGGTGGAGTAGGTAGTTGGTTATAAAATGATTATTAGGGTAAGTAGGTAAAAGGTGGGCAAGTAAATAATAATTGTTAACTAATCATGTGTGGTAGGGAGGTAGGTAAGTGTAGGTAGGTAAAGTAAGGTAAGTAATGTAGGAAGGATAGTAAAGTAGGTAAAGTAGGTAAGGTAGGTTAGGTAGGTTAGCTTATTAACTAGGCCTACTAAATTATCTACTTAATGTAGGTTAGGCTAGGTTATGTTTGTAATGAATTGTCACTAATAACAAATGTTATTAATTCATGACATACCTACCTAATTACCACAAATGAATTCATGACACACACTTAACTAACTACCTACCAAACATGAATCAATAACATTATATAATGGCAAATCATTTACAAGCATAACCTAACCTAGCCTATGATAGGTAGGTAGCCTAGGTTCAATTGATAGGTCAGCCTTCTAGTTATGATAGGTTATAAGTAACATAGGCCTAACCAGTAAGCTAGTTAGGTATGATAAGTATCACTAGAAGAAAAACATGTATTTTCGACTAGTCTTTGCGACTAAATTTTAGTCGCAAGAGACATTTTGCAACTAAAATCCCTTTAGTCGCCTAAAAGAAGTCACATATGATAAATTAGTTGCAAATGACAAAGGGTATTGTATGAAAAAAAAAAATCAACAAATACATTTCATCCTTTGACTTCATTGTATACGTATTGCTACATGCAACTATTTTGGTCACAATTGAAGGCAAATGATGTGCTCCCACATGTTTTAATATTTGATTATTTCAAATATTATTATTATTATTATTATTATTATTTTGAAATAAGCTAGGACATTTAATTCAAATATTTAGATGATCTTATATTATGACACATGATCTAATGTAAGTATGCCATGTGGCATAATTTTAAAATATATATCAATATTAGGTTGATAGGTACCTAGGTAGGTACATAAATAGGTGCCTACAAACTTAGGCTACATACCAACCTATCTACTTAGGTAAAAAAATAGGTAGGTAGGTACATAAGTCGACTTAACTAGCTAGGGTTAAAATTATGCACATACTAATTAATTCTTATCTGAAGTAATTGCAATGATTTTAAAGTAATGTCACATTAATTACATTAATTAATTTCTTTTTAATATAAGAATATAAATTATATAATATGCAAATCTATGTTATAACAATATTATTTAGTGTAATTTAGATTTAATAAACATAATCATTTATAATTATTTATAAAAGTGATTTATTATGGATAAAACTAGTAGAAAAAACCCTTAAAACTCAATCAATAATTTTTTGAACTAAAATATAAATTTAAGATTCCAAAATAGTAATTCAGAATTCAAATATCAAATTTTAAATCAAATAATTTTTTGAAGTTAAATAACAAATTTCAGAATTGAAATGTCAATTTTCAGATTCATAATAACATTCAAAATTAGAATTTCCATTTTAAGACTCAATTAATCATTTTCTGAATTGAAATATTAATTTCGAAAATCCAAAATAATAATTTTGAATTCAAATTTCAACTTTCAAGTCATATAATTTCTTAAAATTTAAATTTAAAAGTCCAAAATTCAAATATCAAATTTCAAGTTCAAATAAAAGTATTTAAAATCAAAATGTCGATTTTAAAACTCAATAAATGTTTTTGAATTGAAATACTAATTTTAAGATTTGAAAATAATAATATAAAATTCAAATATTAATTTTAGATCAAATAATTTTTCTGAATTTGAATAAAAATTTCCAAAATTGAAATGTCAATTTTCAGATTCAAATATCAAGTTTCAAATTTGAATAAAAAATCAAAGTTCAAATATTAATTTTGAGATTAATTATATGAACAATATACATACATATGCATATAATATATATATATATATAAATTTTAGTACATACATCAAAATACACCCCTATGTCATTGTAGAATACCTTTAAGATGCAATTAATTTGGTGACTATTACAACTAATGGGACATGTCAACCTATTAATGGATGAAAATAAATGTAAAATTGATCGAATGAATAGGATGAAATTTTTAATAGTTAAATCATAGTTGTGAAAATGACCAAAATAGTTGAAATTTGGTCTTGTAGTTGCAAATATTCCCAAATCTAATCACAAACAACTACAAGTCGCATGTAGTTGTAAATGGAATGGTTACATTTGGTTGATTTCTATTAATGTATGTAGGTAGCTTTGGTTTAGGCTTGCTTATCTAACGTCAAATTAATATGTCCAAGTTGACTAAACCATGGTCATTTTGAAGGACTTTTTTCTTTTGTTTGTTGTTATTTACTACATGTATGATTAACTCCTAATCAAAAAGGTCATTTTCGTCAAATGTACTAGTAAAAAATAACATATGTCTTTCATGCCTCAGCCCTCTAGTTAAAATGCACAACAACTCCAATCAAAGTGAACATTTTGGTCAAGTTAGACCTTATTAAAAATCATGTGTTCTTGTAGTGTTTGTTGCCATCATTAGGGAGCTTGAACCTCCTTTAATAGATGGTTAAGAAAACAAAAACAAAAGAAAATGAAGAGCTTTGAACTCCTTAAGTTCCTTAGCAATGGTAGTAGAAGAATCTCTAATGCCATTGTTGGGGAATTTGAAAATCCTTCAACAAATGTTTTTTAAAAACATGACACATGCAAGGGAGTACCCTAGGTTGTAGTATTGGTTGTAGGTGAAGGTGGGAGGTGATGGCGTGCGAATCACAAGTGAACATGTGTGTGGAATAGGTGGGTGACAATGGTGCATGAACACAAGAGGGTGTTGATGGGTGGGATAGGTGAGGTGTAGGAGGAAAGAAAAAAAAGATGAAAAGAAAAAACAAAAAAAAGGAGGATAATAACAAGAAAAAAAGGAAGAGAAGAAAAAAAATGGGGGGAAGATGCTAAAAAAAACCCAAAAATCTAAATGGAAAAAAAGGAAAGGTTGAGTGGGATTTCATGGCTAGGTTTCATCCACAAACCATATGAAGAATGGGGAGAAGGGAATTGGTGTGTTTGTGGGTGTTGGTTAATTTAGGCCCTAAAGTTGGTTGTGGAAGGAAATTGTTTCCATACATTAAAATATTTAGAAGTAGACTATATCATGTGCACCATTGAATCCATCCTCTTTCATGTAAGTAACACCATAAATTTTTTACCATTGCAAAGGGTACCAATTTCATGACAACCCAATTTTGCAAAAAATGCATTATGTGTGAATAATCTTTTTTGTTTCAGTGGTGTAAATTGTAAATCTACTTGTGGGGTGGATATGGATAATTCTAGAAATTTTAAAAACTGTTGCATCGAGGTGGGTCACAAAAGGTCATTTAAAAATCTTTAACTTATCATATGGGTCTAATAAGGATTACTAATATCTTAGATAAGGAACCCCAAAATGGAGGGAGAGATAAAACCTTTTTTCAAAATTAATAACCTATAAATTAAGGGATACTAACTCCCCATTTCCCATGGGGGGAATCAGGTTCATTTCCATGGAGCTCATTACATCGACAATTTATTTGGGGAATTGGGCATTTGTCACACTCATCATCATTGTTAAATTTTGATTATCAAATCATCATTCATTTTTATTATAAGTAATAAACGCTAGTAGTTTAGGTCCACTTCCTTTCTAGGCCCACTTGAGGTTAGTGTGGGAATTTTTTCTTTTGGACATGATGGTTTGCATTCCCCTTTTCGTGCAATTTGTAAAAAGGGGTTCATATTGGTTTCAAAATGGCATTTCAGATAAATTACACAACCATTCCTTTTCCAACATCAATTTTGACATGACTTTTGATTCGCATCATGCATGTTTAAGGTCTTGTGCGGGCTTAAGGGTGGGTGATTGACTTTTTCCTTGTTTGATGATTCCATCTTTCTATTTAACCTTCAATGTTTTATCTTTTTGTTACACACTAGGTTGGGCCTCCATTATCTTTTACTTCTAAAGTTGATTCATTGCATTTGTGATTAACCCTTAAATCCAATAGGGACCCACCTTTGAAGCTCCCATGGTGGGGAACAAACTGGATCTCACAAAATTGTTCAAAATGTCTTCGCTTTCATTGGAAGAGACATGCGGCCTCATGTTTTGCATGAGCATACTCATGTCCTTTCATCACCTTCTTTTTAATATTTTTGCCAATGGATTGACATTATGTTATCAACTGATGGCATTCACACCTTTGTTGATGTGGTCATTGCCAATCCCACTTGGACATATTTGGTTTTGTGTTGCATCATCTTGTGGGGTCATAGCTCAAACATACGAAGGATTTTACCCTGATTAACACCCAATAGATGCGTTTCTTCTCTTGTTATTAAAGTTGTTGGTTGTTTACACCAACAAGTGGATGATTTTCTTCATGGATGTGCTAACATGGTGTGGTAAACAAATGATGCCAAAAGGTCCTCTTTTGGCAATTCTATGTGCCTTCTATAGGTAGAGGGTGTCAATAACTTTGCAAAGAGCTCAAGCCACCTCTATTTTGAAATACGTTGTTGTTGAAGGTGAAGGTTCTTATAAGCTTATTACTCTTTCAATTTTCATACCTTTCTTTTTTTATATGCTTCTTGCGACTAGTGAGGGCTTTGGAACATAATATGTTCCTTTGCCTCTTTATGACTCACTTTGGGGTTTTTTGTTTTTTGTTTTTTTTTTGTTTTGGCTCGGACTTCAATCCTTTCTCTTTGTTCCTTCTTTCCCCCTTTGTTGGGTGCTTTATCTTATGGAGTTTGCTAGGGTTTCATCATCAATACTAACTATTTGCATGTTTGTTGGGGAGGGTGAATTTCATTCTATTTCTCTTTTGCAATTGCATATTTTGATTCATTTCCTGTAGTTTGGATATCAAGCTAGACTTCCTAAACCATGAATGATTTATCTGATGATTACACATTGCTCAAAGAGTGGGGGGTGTTCCTGAAGTAAGCATTTGCCAAAGGTGGACCAGAGACATTTACTTCAGGAACACATCACTCTGAGGGCATTGTTGAGTGTAAAACCCTGTTAGAAAATTCTTATTTTAAAAGAAATTCCAAAAAAACTCAAGAGGTGGCCATTTCAAAAAGAAAAATGCCAACTCCTAAATACTCCCCTGTTTGGTTGAAGATAAAGCCTAAGGTCACACAGGCTTTATCACAATAAGGGCCTGGACAAGCCTGTAAGCCTGTAGTCCAATAAAGCCCACAACCAAGGGCTTTACCATCTGGAGATTAGATTGTGCTCTATAATGTGACCTCCAAATACACTACAAAATTTCAAACAGGTTTTGATGGGAGATGGGATCTGAAGCATGCTAAGTTCCTTCATTTGGGCAAGAGAGACATTTGTTTTGAAAGTGGAGTCCGAGTGCCAAGGCAGTGCCTTTTTAGGGCCCTTTGTGAATGCAATGGGAGGTTAGTCTAGAATAGCAGTATGGTTGGTAGAGAAGAATTAGAATGACTATTTGTCATAACATGTTCGGTTGCCTATCGATGGGAAATTCATCCATTTACCCACGTAACACATTCATTGTTCAACTAATAAAGGAAGTAAAGTTTAACGTTCTATTGATAACATGTTTTAAGTCATAAAGGTGGGCCAAAGGGGAGGAACTCTATACTTCAAAGTAGCACCTTCTATTTTGGTGAGCCTCCATAGTTTTTTTTTTTTTTTGAGTGATGTGGCAATCAAGTTGGCTCATTGTAACCAAAAAAAATTGAATGTAAGAGATGCCGCATCTAATGATTAGGAAAGGTCATTAGTAATCTCCTCCTTTGGGCTGCTTATATGGTTTTACAAGAGTAGAACTTGGGGCAAAGGATATAGGATAAAGTGAGGAACTATTAGGAACATAATGGGAACTTGAGGAACATGCTGAGAACCCATTGAGAACTTGAGAAACATGTTGAGAACCCATTGGGAACTTAATGGGAACCAAAAAAATCCAACACCCCCACACTCCCCAAAAGAAAAAAAAACCTGGGTCCCCCTGGGTGGCATGCTGCTTCACCTTATTGGATGCAAGAATTTTTTTTGACTACTTGTGTTCTTGCCATTTTTGGCCTAGCCTAATAGCATGAGCTGGGAGTATAATCACCTCTCCTATGGGCATTATTAGTGTGAATCATATTAATTAGATCATGGGTGGGCTTACAACTTTTTTTATTTTTAAAGAAGCCATATTGATTAACCCATCAGCAATTTTTTGGGAACATTGGGCATGCCCCCTAAAGAAGCACCTATTTGGACCCCCAGTTGCAAAATAGAAAGAAATGAGCTCCCTTAGATTTCACCTTTTCAGTTTATATACATGGGAGGTGGACTTTGGGCAAACCATATAGGATAAAACATAGGTGCCATTGGGAACATGATGGGAACGCATTGGGAACAAGGGGAAAAAACAAAAAATCTCTTCCCCCCTTCAAAAAGAAAAAAAAACTGGAACATTGATGGGTGCATGCTTGAAATTTCTATTTCCAAAACTGTTCATCATCATTTTTGGCTTGGGTTAATACCCCCATTAAAAATTGGGGTTACTTTGATGGGAACTCATTGGGAACTTGAAGGGAACATGTTGGGAAAAAAGGAAAAATGAAAAAAATCCTCCACAACCCCACGTCACCCAAACTTAAAAGAAAAATAAATTCAAGGCACTTTGAGTGCATGCTAAGCCTTCCCATTGGCTGGGTGAAATTTGTATTTCGTCACCATTTTTGGCCTGGGCCAGTACCCCTTTGACTAAAAACTGTGTCTGGATTTATTTTATTAGTGTGAACAAGATCCAAGTAGAAGTTTGGATGAAGGAGTAACCTAGTGGATGAAAAGAGCCATAAGGTTTTGGATTCACGGAAAGTGCCAAAGCAAGGAACATTTGATCATCATGAGGCAGGCGTGAAGGGTGTTGTTGTTTTTCATTTGTTGTGTTTTCTGTTTTTGTGATGTTTTGTTGCTTGCAGGTGATGAGTTCTATTTTTTTTTTCATGGTTGTGAGAGAGCTCAGCATTGGTCAAACCAGAATCTTGTGTTGTTTGGAGCTTGTGGTTGATGGAGTGCGAGTGTTGTATTATATGAAGAAGTTCTCGACTGATGAGAAGCTGAGTTCTTGGATTTGAGTTAGAGCATTTCCTTTCTTTGCATTGGTTTTCTTTTGTGATTTTCTAAGTTGGTTGATGGTTTTGTTGTGTTTTCACTGCACAATTAAGTGACAAAATGGAGGTTTGTGAGGGAGGAATGCCCTAAACTCCATGAAGTTTCTAGAGTAGAGGGTACTACATTTTTGCTGCGCAATTGCCCTCTCTTTTATGTAGACAGAATATGTTACATAGGGACCAGTCCAAGAAAATGATGAATAAATAACGGCCATGTTTCAAGAGCAGTTGTATTATGGCATTTGGGTTGGGTAAGAGAGATGCTGCATTGTTGGGACAGAGTGTTGAGGTGTGAATGAGGAGTACCCATTCAGGTGGGAGCTCTGAAGGGAATTATTGTGTGACCTGCACAACCTTCGGACTGTTGGGACATACCTGAGGTGGGTGATTAGGGTTTACTGTTATTTCTTTGTAAAATTTCTTAAGACTTAGTGAGGGAAATGGAAAGGATTTCATGTTTTACTGTTACGAGTGGGTGCCCGTGACCTTCGGCCACTGTGAAGTCCCTCGGTTTCTGTAAACTTGATTCGCTTTTTAGTTTTTTTTAGAAACTTTTTATTTTTATTTATTTTTATTTTTATGTGTTTTTTTATTTTTATTATTATTTTGTGATCATCCAGCTGGATGGACATTTCATCCATCCCCTTAATCAAGACGGACAGTAGCTAAAAGAAAAAAAGCTTCCCCAAAATTCGTCCCATCATCAAGCCGGACGGACATTTCATCCATCCCCTTAATTGGGACGGACAGTAGCTAAAAGAAAAAAAA
>Ga0116231_10006965_pt1 | contig 21106 bp, 13 predicted proteins | sample S1TSphgellanicum_2_FD_89695 | JGI IMG/M metagenome (GOLD analysis project Ga0116231, IMG submission 89695) | Host-associated microbial communities from peat moss isolated from Minnesota, USA - S1T2_Fd - Sphagnum magellanicum MG | ecosystem: Host-associated > Plants > Peat moss > Unclassified...
AAGCAAAGTTGTAACCCTTGTCAAGAACTTTCCAACGGTATGTTGCACGCCACCTGCATGCAAAGAAATTGGGGTGATTCTTAATTTTTAGTGGTTGGGAGTCAAATTGCCAATTTAACTCTTGGCTCTTCTTTTGACCATAACTTGTGTTTTAGGTGTCCAAATGGGTCATGCAAGCCCATTTCAGACATCTGAGTTCCAAGAGCTTTCAAATGATATAAGGGATGCCTCAATTCAATGAGTTTGACCCTTCAATCGCTTTTTGAAGATTTAGGAGTCCATTGGGATTCCAATTCCCAAAGTGGGAGGTCACTTGGGAGTGTGAGGGTTCATTCCTTCACATTCTCCTACATTCTCGGGAGAATGAGGTGTGATTCCCGGACTTCCTTCTTAACTTGCAACCTTGCGAGCCCTTACCTTGGTTGCAAGCCCAAGGCTAGGGTTGCAATAGAAATTGAAAATGAACACATACCAAATTGACAATAATAAGTCCAAAAGTAATGTCCAAGAGTCACTAGGATTATGTTGTTCAAAACTTTGTAGAACTTTCATTTTCTTTCGTTTTTTGAAACTCTTGATGTTTTCTTTGGGCTTGTTGGACATGTACATCATATCATGTAGGTCACAAAGGATTATTCGTTGGACTTCAACATCTTTGATCTTCTCCATTGCGTGTAAGCACCATGCCTTTAATACATGCCATGCATAAAAGAAAATAAGGATGTTTTTTATAACCCAAACAACCCTAAACATTGACACACAAATCACACCAACTTTTAGAATTAACTAGATATGTAAGTACATTGTAAGCTTTTTAGGAATGAAAATGACCTTGGACAAGGAAAACTTTTGATCTTCATTGAACATATTTATGAAGAAAGAAAGAAGGTAGGATTCCTATTCACCATAACGCCCATAACTCTTGAGGGGTGTCATCAATAATGAAACAACTTGGTCTCCAATTAAGCATGATTGACAACATCTTCGCTTTCAAAGGTTGGAGCCATTCAATCAAATCACCATAGTTTGTCGATTTATAATGATCCATGCTAAAGGCATTCCGGTGCCCATCAAAGTGAACAAATGATATTTCACATCATTTGTGCCAAATGTGGCAACCATGGAATTGCTCCATTATGGCCATACAAAAGCATGGATTAACATTGCATTGGTGTTTGGATGTCTAGTGTACATGGGACTTGAATTCCATTAATTTCATTAACTTCTTGAAGATAAAATAAGTGCTCTAAATGATGCAAAGTTCAAAACCGAACTAAAATGGCTAGGTTTTTATGTAGCTGCCAACTCCCTCTCTTATGTTTATGATCCAAATACATAATGTCTTGTTGTCGAATGAAGTCATCCTTCATCATGGGTTCTCTGACATTCACACATTCCCACCAAATTGTTTTGTGTTTGTCATAAATTTTTTTAGCAGTGTGCCTTAAACTCAATTGAGTCCAAATGTGATCAAAGATTGTGAAATTTGAGGTGCATACTATGACATGCGAGCTAATAATTTAGGATCTCATTTGCCATGTGTTGGTTCACCATTCATTCAGGTGTGTGTTTGATGGTAAAAACGTAACTCCACCACATTTGGATGTGTGTACAATTGCTTGATTGAAAAGGTGGCCAAACATCCTTGTTTGATTGATCTTGCATGGTTTGGGTCGTTGTGATGATCATCAAGACCATAGGCACAATCATACCTACAAAACATTCTTATGGTAAAGATCATATGTGTTTGTGAAAGAGATTTGAAAAACAAAAGAAAATGCATGGAACATCACATTATACCAAGTATGGTTGAGGTGGTTTTTTATTGATGGGGTCTTTATATCCTTTTGTGGGGGCAAGTTTTTGTGCATGTTTCATTCCACTAGGATTTTTGCATCACCTTGCTTGCCTTCCAAGAACTCACACACACGTGCATGTGCTATGTATGCAATTTCGATCGACATTTTGTTTGTGCCCCTTGCTTCACCTTAGGAGTCCACACCAAATCCACATTTGAAAAAGGAAATTTTATTAGGCTTTGGACCTGAATTGAGTGTGATTTGGGAATTCAACCCATGCTTATTAAGTTGTAAAAACATGCACTTACAACATCCACTTTCTTCATTAAACCATGATTATTAGTGGAATACACAACTAATCAATCCTTGCATAATTAATACATTATGCATGGAAACCTACATTTGTAATACTTACATGCCAAACTAATAACAACACTAAGAATGTAAATGTTCCACTTACAATATCTACATGCCAATTACTTAAATCCATAATGGACATGGGACCCAACCCTACAATACCCCCATACCAACCTTAAACACACATTGGACATGGGACCCAACCTTGAAATACTTGCAATCCAAAAACTAAAACACATACTAGACATAGGACCTAACCTTCCAATATTTGCATTCCAAACTAAAACACACACTAGACATGGGACCTAACCTTGCAATACTTACATTCCAAACTAAAAGACACACTAGACTTGGGACCCAACAAAATGCAATACTTACATTTCAAACTAAAACACACACTAAACATAGGACCCAACCTTGCAATATTTACATTCCAAAAGTAAAACACACAGTTGACATGGAGCCCATTTCAATAATACCCATATTTAGGACTAATAACTATGTATACAATCAAACATTTGCTAGTTTCCATAATCAAGAAAATGTAGGTTATATTCAAACATTGATCCATTACATGAAACTAATTGAATTGTAATTAAATTAAAAACACACATGAATGAAAAAAATGAAGGGGAAGAAAAAAAAAACCCTTTAATTTGATGGTAAGTTGATGACATTATCCTTGCAAAACATTCCAACCTTAAATCAAACCATAAGTCCAAATAAAATAAAAAACCTTAAGTATTTTGTAAACTAAACCCTAAACATGTACCACTTTTTAAAAAAAAAGTTCCAACCCCAAATACAAAAGTTTACACTTATCCTTGACAACCATGCGAAAATAATTTTAAATGAGCTAATTATGAATTAAAAATCAAAGCTCAAAAATTTAAGAATTTTAAGAAATGAAAGAAAATCTTTTTCTCCTACCTTCTAATTTGAATCTCTCCAACTTGAAAGATGGCCTTTTCCAATCCCCTTCAAAAGAGAAGAAATGAGTTTCATTTGCTCAATATATAGTTCATGATTCTTCCCTCCTAAATTAACTTCACCTTGAATTTAATTAATATAAAAAATGATGTTTTTGCAAAGGTCATAATGTTTGGGACATGTAATTAACCTTAAATCCTCCTTTGGTCCATTTTATGGTATAAAATATAATTTTCTTTTTCTCTTAACCCAAGGCATTGAATTATTTAATTATGTTGTGTACAATATGTAATAAATGGTGCAAAGTGGAGGCTCATGGGGACATTAATGGTAGGAATAGCTTGTAACTGCAATACCTGCACATGAGGCTTAAATATGTTTAATTTATTGTTAACCAACTGAATGCAATACCTGCATTTGAATTATTTTCATTGGTTGCCATTGATGTTATGTAGGTGTTGGGTAGGTAGGTAGGAGGGAGGGTAGGTAGGTAAGAATGACGTGGCAAATTTAGGTGGGAAAAGGAGGTGTGAATTTAGTAGGTAGGTAGCTGAGAGGGGGGGTGGAGAGTTGATTCTTAATGGCTAGGTAGTATGTAGCTGGGCAGGTGATCTGAAAGTTGGGAAAAAAAAAAACAGCAAAAAAAAAAACCCCAAAGACAAGGTTAGCACCAAAAAGGTCAACAAAGGTCAACGCATTCAACCACTAGTTGAGAAATCCCACCCCATCCAGTGGACAGAATTCCCAACTGGTGCGTTGGTGGGTGCTCGTTCATGCTGGCCCAGAGTTCAGACCTTGACGCGTGCAGTAGTTTGTGGAAGGAAATCTGTCGAGCTGATCTGTGGTAGTTCTTCTGGTGGTAATACGCACGGGATTTGGAGACCTGGAGGTTACGTTACGTCTTCTTCTTCCAGCCCAGAGTCAGCGAAGAAACTGAAGGATCAGTGCCAGCAGACACATACCTGGACAACGTACAAATTTCCGGCAGAAAATGCGAAAGAGGAATGCCAAGGCCGGGGAGAAAGTGATGGCACTCCCACAGATGTACTCACTGCAAAAGGGGCAGTGATGGAGGGAGCACGAGCCATGATGCGGTCTGTGAAACTTTTAGGAGATAGAGGCATACCAGAGTGCTTGTTCATCCAGTTCTTTGAATGTCAAGTTGATAGACTTGTGTCTAGAATCTTTCTCTATCATCTACTTGAACATCTTGGTGTAAACTAAGCTTGAGCTGCAGGACTGGCAGCTGAACGCAGCTGCTCTTTGTACTGCTGTCTAAAACATAGAATTGTAGGTGACGAGGGTACCGGCAATGGATAGAAGCCCAATTACAAGGGTGGGCAACATGGTGAGATTCAGAAGCTTGCTTTCGCCAAAGTAACCGGTGAGAGTGATGGTTCCATCAGCAACCACACGAGCTACTGTGCCGGCTTCGGTGGAAAGGAGACCTCCATTGTACGTCCCTCGAGCCAACCTTGACGACATCACTTTTGAGAGCAGCGACAAGTTCACCCCTGTGACAAGCAAAGAAAGTCCTCTGTCAATCTGAGTCTCCACTCACGTTTCACCTGATCTCCAGAATCTTTCCTTCGTCTCTTGAACACACTGTTTGTAGAAACCTAGGTAATTTGGGAAGGAATGATTCAACAATTAAGAGCAGATGCGGAGCATGATGCTAAGATAATGTCTGTAACAGAGAAATCACTCCAAAATCCATTCCATCACTTTCACATTAAAAAACTCTTGTAAGTTCTACCTAAGTTTACAACATTGGTGCACATGCTACTTGGTTGACTTTGCAATTGAACAGAATTTCTAACCAGGAAGGAAACAGAGAACTCACCTTCAAGAACCTCCGCAGAAACGAACATGAGGAGGGCACCACTTATGTATTGGGTGACAGAGTAAGGCATCAGGCCATAGTCAAAGCTCACAAGGACTCCTAGGCATGTCAGGATCTCAGCAGCTATTAGCAATTGCCTGCCAAAACATCACATTCACTTTGGTAAAGATTCATCATCACCATGGTGAAATGCTTAGGTTACCATCTAACTCCTTTGATGATCTTCCAGTGGGAGATGGACAGAAGCAATACACCCTGCAGCGTGTGGATTGCAGTTCAGACAACATTAATATTCAGATGTGGAGCAAATAGAGGAGTACCAGGCTATTCTCTTGCAAGAATGGCAAAGGTGCACTGTACATCATAAACCATGTTCTGTATTCTAAATGCTCTCTTTAAGTGAACTTTCAGAATGTTCTCTAGATTCACATTACAGAGAAGATCTTACCTGTCCTGAAAGATGTTGCTGGCGTAGCTTCCAATCACCCAATTTACAGGCAAAACAGTGAGCCCTAAGAGGGCTAGAAACAGGGCTACTGAATGGATGCTCCATTGAAAATAGTGTGCCGTCACAACACTAGATTCTGACACCAGAATTTCCATGGCAAACTTCAGCATGAAGTAAATAAAAAGTTGAACCTGCATTTCTCGTTGAACAAGAATTATTTGCAAGTCAGAATGCAATGTTTCATAGAATTGCAGGTGGGAAGACTTTTCAAAGGATGAAAGGTTTTGAAACGCGCTCTTATCTTAACTGACAGTGTGAGTAATCCATAAGCCTCAGAATGTTTCATAGAATTGCAGGTGGGAAGACTTTTCCAATGATGAAAGATTTTCAAATGTACTCTTACCTTAACTGATGGTGTGAGTAATCCATAAGCCTCAGAAATGGAAGTAGCAGCTTGATGTTGCTCCTGATCTGACAGACTGTCTTCTCTGTCCAAGCTATCTGCAGCAGAAAAAAAATTTAGTTGAATAAGTGCAAAGTGGGAAATGACAGAGGAATGCTGTTCCAGCTCATGGTGTTGCATCGTCCTATCTTTGTGCTTAGTGTGTATGTCAACTGCAACTAAAAGAGTTGATAACTATGGCCACTACTGACCCAGAAGATACCGGTCAACATTGCTCAACTTACAATTTCCATGTTATCTAACAGCAGACTTTTTCTGTATGAAGGAACTTCATTAATCTTGTAGGTTCTCAATCTACTGATTAGCCCCTTCTCTTGAGACAGTGCAGACCCAGTCTGTAATGAGGAAGAGGTGGCAGAAACCTCAACATAAATCCTTTCATTGCACCTTCAAGAGTTCAACAAGACAATCTCACCAGCAATGTTTGCATCCATGACAGAGGACCTTGAGGATTTTGAAAGGAATGGTTCCAAAATGCCCTCCTCCTCTTGATGCTCTTTAAGATCATTGTCAGCATTATCTGTCAGCAAGTCATGTAAACATATGGTTATTATTCAGATGCAGAGCAGGCCACTGCTTAAGCTGCCAGTATGATATTTCAATGTTCAACACAATTGCCTGCAGGAGGAGACAAACAAGGAAAAGCAAACCATGAGCCACTTCAAGACAAACAATGGAATGATGAAATTGAGAGAACAGCAACAATGCCAGAGCAACAAACATAGCCCTAAGCAACAGATGTCTTCACAGTTGGCCAAAGGTTTGAACCATTCATTCCCACCTCTATTTATGTCAGAGCTGTGTGAACTAGGGGTGATCGGGTCATGATGAGAAGGCTCCTTGAAACCAAGCCAGAGCCAGACAAGAAAGAGAAACCAACCCCCTGCCATTATCCATCCTGGTAAAGTATTGGCATTGAGAGTAATCCCAAATTGGGAAGTGTGGACTTCAAGTAACCCTGCAAGAGCAGGCCCTGTAGCCATTCCCAGGGCACTTGCACTTACAAAAGCAGCTGATGCTTGAAGTGTGAATTTTGCAGGCACACAATCACTAATGTATCGTCTGTTGACTGCTCTTGCTGAACCAAACCTGCAATTGTTAGCAAAAGCAAATCCTTCATAAAAGACATCAAATCCAACATTGCAAAATGGCGACATTGTCACATACAGGAAAGCAAGAACTGCAAAGATATGTGTGAATTAAGTCAGGGAGACCATCCATACATACCCACAAAGCAACCGTCCAAGGAGAAGAATACTGATTGAGTTGAAGTCATATGCTATTGCATAGAACACATTGCCAATGCAGAGGATTACTGCACTGAATATGAGAGGTCCAAGGTAGGATCTGTTGGACCAAGCACTCAAGTAGACTGATGACACTAGCTGAGCCACAGCCATAGCGCCAATAACAGCCCCACACATGGTGGGTGCTGCCCCTAAGCTTGTGGCATACTTGTCAGCTGTGGGCACCACAATGTATGTGTTCACCTGTCAACAAAGGGTTCACAAACGAGCATGGGTGTTCTAGATAAGCAATTTCTGGGCAAGAACTAGGTAGAAAGAACTTGATTATAAATATATCTTACCTTTTGTGTGAAATTGAAGAAATGAAATGGATGTCAGTACTAACTCACACACAGGAGCAGGATACTAGAAGGCTAGGAACTCACCATGTAGAAGAACGTATTTAGAAGGTTGAGAAATAGTGACATAAAATGGTATTGGTCTGCTTCTATCTCGGCTTCAGATAGTTGAGGTAGATCATCCCTCTCATTCAAGGCTTGATTGCCCAGAAAGCGGAGGAAGTTGGTTGAATTTGTGAGCCTGTCCTCTGCCTTTCTGATTGATTCAATAAGCGGATCCTGCCAAATTCTAAGACTCGGTGAGGATGACCTAGTTTTACAGACTATTTCCTAATTACTCTAATTTGTGTAAGGAATTCTTTAGGTACATTCGTGAAATTGGTGGGTTTTTTCAACTAGTGACTTAAATTTTCTTATGCTTGATGTAACAAGCCTGGGGCCTGATTTGAGGAATGAAACAAAATTTATCAAATGAAAAGCTACTTTGATGTGGGGAAAATCAGCTTACATTAAAGTCTAACCTTGAACTTTGTTCGTATACAGAAGTGACAATGTGCTCCTCATGATTCTGAAGCTCAGCAAGATTATGTGATAGAGTTCCAACCATTGCTCCAATGCCCTGCGATAACCACCACAGGCAGCCTTGAGCAAGATTTGCAGATATGCAGTTTCCACATACTCAGGAGATGCAACATCTGAATCTCATATATCAAAGATGACGATATTGCAGGCTCCCTTGATTCTTGTGTGTTCTGCCTTATGACCTGCCCTCAAGAGACCTGACCAGATGGGACTTTGTTATGGATTTATGAATAGTGGCAGGTAAGTCAAATTTTGCTGTATTAGATACTGATTTTGTGCACTAAAGTGTTGTTGGTAGCCAACATAGAAAGAAAGCCAAGATTCAAATGACCTCAGTTTCAATTGATCCTCTCTTCCATTGAAAAACACAATTCCAAATGGGAAAGAGATTTTACTGGAACTTCATAAGGAGATCTAACAGTAGCAAGGACAGATATGGAAAACTAACCACATGGCGGAAGATGTGTTGAAGCTGAGAGTATGGATGGTTAGAGCGTGAGGCCACATATTCGTCAGTCAGGCGGTAACCGACATGTTTGTCAAACTTTTTCAGGATTTTTCTGAGTCCTGTTGCATTCATATCAACAAACTGGAGAAGTTTGAGCAAATCTTTACCCACTGACTCATAAGCCTGTTGAAGTGCAGCTGTTTGAGTAGCCCCAATGCCTTGTTCTGAATCTTCTGCAGCCTCACGAACATCTGCCAACTGAGAGAGACGAGAAGCCAGTTGGCCTTGTTGCATCAGCAGAAACAGTACAATCTTCTCAACCTGGTAGAAAAAAGAAATTGTGGAGAATAAGTTAGATTTGTCAGGGTGCAGCACAATGTGTAACAGAACCAAAATCAAATCAGATTTCAGTTTGCAAATACTCCATCTTATGGTTGTGCTTTTGAACAGACATTTTTAATTTGGACTAGGTAAACCTCAAATGATGCAAAAGAAGCATAGCATTCCTTCTCGTATGTAGTTTGTGCTTCCAGTTCACAAACCATTGTAACATTGGGGCAGTTTAATGAGAAATTTTTGTAGTGTACTGAGAATAAAAACAAACCTGATGGTCGAGCATTACTGAGAATTCTCTTAGAACTTGCTTGCGGTTTCCTCTTCGATCACTTTGCACGTGGCTAGCAAATTCTTTCACTTTCTCCTTCATCATCTTGTAAGAAATGTAGTACCTGCCGAGACAGGTACACGTTCCACATTAAATGAGGCTCAAGGCAGAAAGCCCTAACTGCACCACTACTGAAAATGTGATCATGAAGATTTCGAGCTCAACTTCTCATGGATCCTTGGCAGGTTGATTCATAAAGTCCGTTGTTATGTGTTTTTTCGACATGCTGTTTTGTTATTTCTCGTCAGTCTGCAATGCTCTGGGATACAGCATTCTATTTAGCATGGCTTTGGAGCTGACTTGAGGTTGATATACTCCAATTGTTCAGAACTTTTGAAAACTAGTCTTGATCAATATCACAACAACAGGCCAATGATAAGACAAAAAGTTTCCTAACAAAAAGGATTCAAATTCAAGGATGCTACTAAGACTTACTCCTCCCATCCATGAATCTGTCGCTGCCTCAGCTTCTTTCCAAACCCCACCATGATCGCTGGAGATACTGAATTAGCATAACCAGAAAATATTCCATCGATGCCGGTCATCAGCACAAACGGACGATCGTGTTAGGAGGATGCGCATGCATGTTTTGGAGCCTTCAGACGGAGTATGCAAACAAATCTTAGCCATGAAACATCACCGCACATGCAAGATGTTATACATATGAGACTTTAGGTGCAGAAGCACACCAAGGCGTGTATGGATTTGAATATCTTGAGAGACATCAAGTGGAGTTCTTAGCGTACCTGAATACTTAGTCGCTTGCTTTTTCCTTCACGTCGAAATCGCTGCGTTCCAAGCAGTCGACAATCCTCTTCTTCGGCAAGATTCTGTGCTGAAGTGATTCGGCTTTAGGCTGCAAGGTTTAGAATGACATTTCAATCACATCTTGCGGATGCCACCACAGATGTTGATTTCCTATCCGAGTCTTCCTGACAGTAAATTGCACAAGTAAATGGAGCCGTCGGCACTTTGCGTGGAAACAGTCGGTACTAAATTGCAAATTACTTACCTAGGAGAAATCTTCAGATGCTGGCATTATCGGTAACAGTCATATGCTCGTGAAAGCTCAGCAGGCGAGTCACAGATCTTCAAGCAGGAGAATGCACGAAGAGTATCAGACTACATAATCTGGAAGAAATTTAGCCATTAAGATGAATTTCACAAATGTTCAAAAGGTGGACGCAACCAGAAGTCAGCATATGGGGAAATACGTACCTCCACAGAGTTAATAATATGATTCCACTGTTCAGAGGTAGAAATAGGAGAACCAGACTTATAACAAAAAGCTTGACGAAGAAAAGCGTAACATGATCCTTAGAAGTTCAGCAATTATTAGAAACCTTGATCAATAGAAAAAAAACGCCAAACCTTCAATCGAAAGCGATGAATCGAATCCCGGACTCTGAATTCTCATGCGCGGAAAGTCAATATTTTACAACAGAAGAACAGGACACGCTCGAGGGACGAAGATCAAGAAGTCTAGCCGAGACCCCCCGGCTTCTGTTATATGAATCAGCTACATAATACACAAAAAAAACATCACCGGATCATTCAAAAAATCATCATCTAAATGAGAGAGAGTAATCCAGGACTCCAAGACCATCTTCCTGTCTGTGGATCTTCCACCAACGTCAATAAAATCCTTTGGAGCTCCTACGAATCGAAACACAGAGCGCACACAAATGCACACAAAAGGCCCCAAAGTCTCTCTTCTTCCCCTGGAGCCAGAAGCGGGTTCACCCGTTGTAAAAACGGGTCACCGGGGATGTAACGTACGAATTCGCCCTATAAATGTAGTCCAAGGAGCAAAATCCTGAAATACGTGTATTTTTCTGGAAGGCTGCAATTAAGACAAAATCTCGATAAAGGACTAATTAAGAAAAACCAAAACCAGAATTAAAGTAAAACATTCCTGACTTATTGATGAACTCCTATTGGTCACTGGATCCTAATTTATATTTTCATTAAATTTTGTAGCTAAGGATATATCAGCTATAAAAAGGAACCAAAAAAGTAAAATAACAAGTTGAAATGGGCACATACACAATTACAAAAAGATATAGTGCATTGCCAATACATCACGTGGCAAGATGTGATTTGTGTAGAATATTCAGTGTTCACACATTGTTGACACGTAGTGGTCCTTCTTTTGCTTGCTTACATGTTCACAAAACATTTGCGCGGCTCTTGTGAAATTTTCATCCAAGTAGGTTCTCAATCCTTAAACTTTGAATCAACTTTATTGCACTTTACAACTTTTTGTATGATGGTAAGATCACCACAACCTACGAATATTTTTCTTCTGCTTTGCTTAAACACTATTCCAAACATTGTATAAGATTAATATGCAAACGTAAAGCACTGCCTGGATTTATCCTTTGTATTTTCAGCTCCCTTACTTGCCTAAAGAAACCTGTTTTCAGTAAGGGGGACCTTCTGCTATGGAAGGTACTAGCCAGGCTGTACTGGGATCTTCTAACCAGCGGAAAGTACCAGCCAGCCTGTCACTATTTCTAAAAAGTGAAAAAATCCCAGCTCTCCTAAGCACAGGCGCTTTTGAGATTTTCAACCTGTTCCCTCGGCCTACTGGCCTCGGGCACAGATCTCATGGAGGGGCCTGTACTCAGGCCCTTTTCCTATACAAATGAACCAAAAAAATCCAAAGAAGAGAGTAACCATGGCTAGAAAAGTACCTAAACCCTAAAATTTACTTGGGCTCTATACTAGGGAGTTCTCAAAGTGAATATTTGAAAATGACTATTATGCATAATAGATGAGTATTACCAAAAACATAATAAGTAAATTGAAGCAAGAACCGGCCAACATTGGTTGCAACCAGTGTTGTGCAGCTATATAGATTTACACATACCAGACTGGGGTATGAATATGGTCCGAGTATGTAATTAAAATGATCAAATTAGGTATAAAACCTAAAATGTGAGACTGAGTATAAATCTGATATAAATCTTTTTAAAAAAAAAGTTGATACCAGTGGATATCAACCTTGATCTTGGTATATTTTCACGACAATTGGAAAAACTCCAAACCTTAAACAATGCTCCACAATGAACCAACAAAGACAAACAAATCCAAACAATTTTGGTTAAATGGTCATTTATTTCATCTACACCCACCCACAATTTGGAATTAATGATGATAGTTGGGGGTCATGGCAGCAGCTCACAAACTGAGCAAGTAATTTTGGAAGCATGCATCACAATTGATTTTTAGCAAAAACTGCAAAGACTCTTTTCATGGGCAAGTAATTTTTGGAAGCACAGATCACAATTGATTTTTTGCAAAAACTGCAAAGACTCTTTTAAAGAGTGCAGAACCTATCTCAGTTCATTCAATTTTTCAGAGGAACTTAATGGTTTTCTTGAGCACTGTTTGATGTTATCATGTGAAACACACCTCCCAAAAGATCTTCACTTTGAAGCTCCAATCTCCCTGGGGTACAACACTTTGCCGCCTCCACCCCTTTCTCATTACTCATTACCAAACCCTAAAGTGCCATACCCAACACCCAGGTGTGCATATAGATTGAAGCTCCTTGTATGAAACTCAATACTAGGACCTCGATGAAGCACGCCAAAAAATCTTAAATCCTAAGTATGAATCATAATATTATAGATGAGAACACCAGTCTGGTCTGTTATGGGCCGGGGTATAACATGTGAAGACCAGTAGGTATGTTATGAGCCTGGGTATTGGCAAGACCTTATATCAGACTGGTATGAGTTTTAATACCAGGGCTCATACCAGAGTTGATACCCTGGTCTACCCCTATATACCTGTGCACAACACTGGTTGCAACCAATGTTGTGCAATTCTTCCTTTTTAAGAGAATCTTTCATCTTGATTTTGATATTTAAATTTTTTTTGGAGGTTTTGCGGGTGGGGTTTGAGCCTGATTTTTTAAAATTTTAAATCTTTTGGTTTCATTTTTAGCACATTTTTTCAAATCTAAGAACTTCGGAGCCCAGTTCAGAAATCAAGTCAAGGTCCATATACACATTACACTCTCCAATGCTACAGATTTAATCAGTATAAAGTTTTATAGAAAATTAAAAAAAAGGTTTATCTAAATATGAAGTTAAATAAAATAAAATAAATACTTAATTTAAAGTTCAGCATATTTATCAAATTTTCAAAAAAAATCAACTTGCCTGCTTAAAGAACTACAAACCACATACTCTCACAACACCAGTTGGACCAGTGTTGTGCATGTAAGTGTCAATAGCTGTATATATGGCATGTAAATACAGTGTAAGTGTAAATACTAAAATTATTTGTAAAGTCACCCTGTCTTTGGGCCTCCGTCCACCCCAAACCCTTCATTCAGGGGTATCCATAAAGTAAGGAAATTTTGTTAACTTTGGGAACGAAGTGCTGAAAATCAACATTTAATGCACAAGGGTCAAGACTAATTATAGTAGCTTTACAAGTAGGAGCAGTAAAAATATATGCAGCAACAGTGGAGGCGCTAGCCTACGTAAAGAAAAAGAAAAGACAGAGTGAAACTCAGTTCACCACAAAAACTGAGGTCCCCCACCCCTAAAATGCTAATGCTTTTTATTTTTTTCAAACTCACCCTATTTATGATCAAACTCAGGGTTCCAGTGTTGTTTTCCTTACTTTATAGATAATTTTATTATATATCTTTAATGACGAGACTTTCTTGCAAAGTCATATGCATTAGTTGCAGGTGTATTTTTTGATGGTTTTTGTTTTGTTTTGTTTGTGATGGGTCATTTAGCTGGCTTATCCTCATAAACATTATGGAATGTCCCCTCCTCAAGTAAAAATCACATTTTTTACATTGTTATATGTTTACATTGTTTTATGTAGCCATGTAAAATCATATAGATATAAATAAAATTTTATTTACATTTTTTTTATCAAACCAAGTAAAATTATATAAAAATATATATATATTTTACACTTAACACTTGTACAGAGTGTAAATAAATTTCATTATAAGATTTACACTTACACAGAGTATAAGTCCCAAACCATTTACAAGCACAACACTGGTTGGAACCAGGACTGAAGATTATTTTCATGATCTAAAACCAAACATGGGTAATGTAGCACATTTATGTACATTGAAATGCATGAGAGAACATAGTTTACTCCACACATGGGTTATGAGTCCAGAACCAAAGACCTACATCCTATGAGTTGTGGTTATTGGTGATTTAGATTCTAACGATATGCTCTCTGATTAGTTTTAGGATTTTTTTTCCTGGACTTGTGAGTAGGCCTTACAATTGAATTAATGCCCTTCAAGGGCATTTAGTCCTTCTAGTAAAGGGCATAAGATTGCGAGACCCTTCACATTCAGAAAGTTCTTTTCCAATCCTTCAATATGAAGGGCACCTCTAATTGAAACTTCAAATAATTTTACTTATTAAAATCTGAAGATTAAAAGAAATAGAATGGTGTCAAGGGGATAGCAGCTTTCACAAGTGCTAGTTGGTTCTTCCTTTTCAGTTCGTAACCAAGGGGGCATGATCCTTATGAATTTTTTTCTGTCCCACATAAGGTATCCAATAATCACAATTTGAAAATTTGCGAGACATAGCTACTATCAATTGTCTTATTTAAATAATACTGTTACTGACCAATTTCCTTGGTTAATACTCACATGTTATACTTGAGGGTTGGTTTTGAAATACCCAACCTGACACCCAACTTGAGAATTACATAAGTATAATGTGAAAGTAGGTTTTTGTAAGTAAAACTTACCCCCTTTAAAAAAAAAAAATTCATTGTCAGAGAATTTTTCATAATTGTAAACTCACACTAGTCAAATTCAAACTAATAAGGGATCTCAAAGTGGAGCTAAAATTAAAAGAGATTTGTCAATAGCATAAATGTTTAAAAACTACGTTGCATTCAAATAACTTCAGGAGTCTGGATTATTTTCTTTCATGCCCATAAAGTAAATTAGGCAAACAAATGAATTTGCGGCCACCCATATTGTTGTACAGGCAGATTTTCTTTTCTCAGGTAGGTGGGGGGGGGGAATTGGTAGCAAATTCATTGAATTAAAATAAAAATATATTTTAGCTTGGAAATAAAATTGCAATTTATGTTATGTATTTCATTAAAAATAGGCCACGTAAGGCTAGATTAGGTTTCTAGGTACCTAGTCGAATTGGATAGACTCACAAGTCCGCAGATGTAAACATCCAACCTGAACACGTGTCATAGAAATGGTATCTGAATCTGTAACTTTGAAGAACCCCACCACGTGTCACCACTTTGTGGAACACTGAATATTCTACACCAATCGGACCCTGCCACGTGATGAATTTGGTAACGCACTATAACTTTTTGTGAATGAATATATGCCAGTTCTTTTTTCTTTCTTTTCTTTATACCCTAATATAGCCTATTCTTGTTAACACAAAAATGAAAATTAGGACCCAGTGACCAATAGGAATCCACCAAATAAGTCAGAAATGTTTTATTAATTTGGGTTTTTGGTTTTCTCAAGTAGGTAGTCCTTTTTTGGGATTTTGTGTTAATTGCTGCATTCGAGTAAAATACGTATCTTTTAACAATTTGCTCCTTGCCATACATTTAAACCGTGTATTTATACGTTACATCCCCGGTGACCCGATATTACAACGGGTGAACCCGCTTCTGGCTCCAGGGGCAGACGAGAGGCTCTGAGCTTTCTCTGCATCGTGTGCGCGAGAGTGTGCGCTCTGCGTTTGGAGTCGTAGGAGCTCCGAAGGATTTTATTGTCGTTGGTGGAAGATCCACAGAAAGGAAGATGATCTTGGAGTCAGGGATTACTCTCTCTCTGATTCAGATGATGATTTTCTGAATTCGGTAATTTTTCAAAAAGTGTACTAGTCTGATTCAGGTAACACTAGCCGGGGTCTCGGCTCTTCTTGATCTTCGTCCCTGGAGGTGTGTCCTGTTCTTCTCATGTAAAACGTTGATTTTTTGGCGCGTGAGGATTCAGAGTCCGGGATTTGATTCAACGATTTCGATTGAAGGTTTGGCGTTGTTTTCCTTTTGGTCAAGGATTTTATTAATAATTGCTGAACTAAGGATCATGTCACGCTTTTCTTCGTCAAGGCTTTTGTTATAAGTCTGGTTATCCTATTTCTACCTCTGGACAGCAGTTTTTTGGAATCACATTGTCTGTTTGGAGGTACGTATTTTCCGTATGCTGACTTCTCGCTGCCTCCACGTTTTGAACATTTTGAAAATTTATGTTAGTGCCTAATTTCTTCCAGATTATGTAGTCTGATACTCTTCGTGCATTCTCCCAGTGCGTGAAGATCTGTAACTTGCCTGCTGAGTTTTCCTGAGCATACGACTGTTACCGATAATGCCAGCATCTGAAGAATTCTCCTAGGTACGTAACTTGTGGTTTCATGCCGACTGTTTCCACGCAAATTGCCGAGCGGTTCATTTTCTTGTGTAATTTGCTGTCAGGAAGACTCGATTAGGAAATCAACATCTGTGGTAGCATCGGCAAGATGTGATTGGAATGTCGTCCGAAACCTTGCAGCCTAAAACCGAATCACTTCAGCACACAATCTTGCCGAAGTCGAAGAGGATTGTCAACTGCTTGGAACGCAGCGATTTTCGACGTGAAGGAAAAAGCAAGCGACTAAGTATTCAGGTACGCTAAGAACTCCAATTGATGTCTCTCAAGATCTTCAAATCCATACACGCCTTGGTGTGCGTCTGCACCTAAAAGTCTAACATGTATAGCATCCTGCATGCGTGGTTCTGTTTCGAATTCACAGCTAAGATCTCACAAGGGGCTTATGAGGAAGTCCCATATGGCCTTAAGGGAAAAAGTCCTCTGTTTAGGGTCTCAAAGATATTGCGGGGAAACGGGTATTCCCTTAGAGATTCTCCCATAGTGAAGTGAGAGAGGATCCCGCTCAATAATTTTGTTGGTTCTTAGTCACTGATTATCATACACACCTATTGGTGGAATTTCAGAATTGAGATGGGAAGCAGTGTCTTGAGTTCTAGGCTGAGACCAGAGTGCAACTTCAAAAATGTTCAATGGATGCTAGAAGTGTTCAGAAGTAGCAGAATGATGCCATGCTCATTTAACCAAGCATCTCCTCATTATTAGTCTACAAGCTTCATGAGTACATCATACAGGAGGAGGGCAGAGTGATGGGGATAAAGTCTTTAGTCTTTAGAGTACACCCAGAAAATTGGCTGTGATCTACTTATAGGGGAATTAGAGGATTTTGTTTGTTGGAAATTGGAACATGTTTCTATTAAATTCTAGAACACCCAATATCTGTGTTTTTATTTTGGGGATTTAAAAAAAAAATTAGTGTTAAAAACTGGAATTTTTTTCTAAAAGAATTTGGTTTTTTGTCTGTTTTTCAGGGGAACTTCATTTTTTCAATATCAGAAAATTGAAGAAAGAAAAAAAACCCTGATTGCAATGCTGAGAGCAGGAGGTGCATATTGGAGAGTATGCTTGACAATGATATAAGCCCTTGGACATTTCAGACTGACCAACAATAGAAACAATATGTGAGGATGAGTAGAAGTTACATAGGGCTCTTCATTTCTTTTGAACAATATTGCATCTCCACAGTAAGTTGCAAAGAGAATATAAACCCAGTCCAACATACCTGAAGTCAGTAAAGAGTGTGAACTATGAACTACAAGTAGGCAGCCCATGTTGAGACTCCCTCTATATCTTGGCTTTTGTTAAAGAAACTAGGCACTTGATCAATTATGTGAGAGTTTTTAAAAGTTCAAGTTATTAATTGCAGTTATTTACTTATTCACCCAATAGGGCCTTTCGCACTTGGAGACATGTTGAGCCCAAGAATGTGAGATGCTGTTCCATAAATGGACCTGAACTTCTCAGGCCATAGCCTATAAAACGTTATCATATCCTACATCCTATATGAGACCATGGCCAAAGTCAATGAGCCATAGCCAAGAGCCTTTGTTCCAAGTGTAGCCAGTGTTGGGTGATCCTTTATTTTTATGAAGAACCTTTAGTTCCAGCTCTGAAAAATAAATTGTAGCTGTCTTGGTTTTGATTTTGGTTCCACACTTAAATAGGCCTGGGATTCAAGTTTTGAGTTTGGTTTTTCAAAAATATAAATTCTGGTTTCAGTTCCAGTTTTTGAAATTAGTTCTGGTTTGGATCTGGTTCTTAGTAATTGGGACTAGAACCAGCAGTTAACCTCCTTTTCCAATTAAAGAAGTATGCTAATTTTGGTTCTGATTTTACACATAAGTAGAATCTAAAAATCAGTTTTCAATCCAATTCTTTTTTAGACAAATTTCAATTTTGGTTCCAATTCTTTGAAATTAGACACAATTTGGATCTGGTTTTTCCTACCTGAAATGGCAGTTCTTACCTGGTAAACTGGGTACCTACCCCAGACTGGCATAAACTAAATCAAAATACATAATAGACCATAGGAAACCTCATAATTGTAGGGAGAATCCTCTGGATTTATCCAGAGTCTATGGTTTCAAAAGGCTCATATATATAATTAAAACTAATTATTATTTCAGTACATGTTTTGAAAAATAACATGAAAAAGGAAAATTATCAAAATGCACATGTCAATGTGCCCTTTCATATCCATGTTAATGTATAGTAAAATCAAATTTGTGATTGACAAAAATAATGATGATCTATTGAAAACCATATCAAAACATGGGGGAAATAAAAAAAGGAAGGGGAAGGGGATATTATTAAATTGATGAACCTCCGTCTCTTTTACCATTATTCATATTTCTTCTCACATTTAACAAAGTGAAGGATAAATTCAAATTAAAATTTTTGTTTAATTATTAAAATACATTTCATAAATCTAGAAAAAATTTCCCAACCATGAGGTTTTAGTGGTTTTAAGCAGTTCATTATACCATTATATATGTGTGGAATTGTTGCCCCAAGCAACATGCATGTGTAGATTTTGGGTGCACCTATCCAATTTATGGGTTGTTTTGAAGTCTGCCCATCTACTTGTTGGGTCTCTTCTCAAAATATGAGTGTTGGGTAACTGATTTAATCATGCCTCTATATCATTTTATTTTTTTGGGTTGTCACTTGCCTTTTTGTATCACGAAGTTTTGTAACACTATGAAACGTAAAAAAAGTTCATATGACTAATTTTTGGAATGAATTTTTTTTTAAACATACATATAACTAGCTACAATTCGTGTAAATCTTATTAAAATGGGATTCTTAAAAACATTATTTGAAAAATTATGCAAAAATTGATTAAAATAAAACATGTTAATTTTAAAATAAATTAAAATTTTAATATAAATTTAATTTTTGAGATATGAATGTTTTTAATTATATGATGTTATTTTAAGAACTTCAATAAGGCTTTGATGAAGATTTAATAACAAAAGTCCTAATAAAATTAGTTTTTAATTGATTAATTTGTTTGTATTGTTGTGGACTTTTATGTATAAAAATTTATTATTGTCGTAAGATAGTAGACATGCATGTATGATTTTAGCTTTTACCAAGCATGTATGGGACAAAGACAACTAGTTCAAATATTCATTATTTAAAATATTATTATTTAATATCATATTTTAAAAGTAACATGTGCCTTTTTCATGTCCATGTGATACAATAAAATCAAATTTGAGAGTGACATAAATAATGATGAACTATTGAAAATCATATGGAACATATGAGGGAAATAAAAAGAAGGAGAAAAGGGAGGGAGATTATTAAAATGATAAACCTCATCTTCTTTAACATTATTCTTACATCTTTCTCACATTTTCAGGTTGAAGATTTAATTAAAATTTAAAAATTTAATTAATTTGTAAAGTACTTTCCATAAATCTAAGGCTTTTTTTCCTGACCATGGTGTTCTAATAATTTTGTGAAGGTGTAACCACCAAAACTTCACTCTAGCTTCATGTATTCTATATATATGATTAATGATTGGCTTTGATCTTTTGTTGCCATCTATTACCACATAGGCATGAAACCCACCTCTTTGAAATAGGCTTGAAAAATTGCCCTATAATCATATCAGCCAACATTACATATGCCAATCCAACATTATCTACTTCCGGAACAAATTAGTGATGATTGTAATTGTAGTTGTTACATAGTTATAAATGCTGAGCTAGGCCAAATCAGCAGTGGCTGTCAAATCATCATGTATTTATGATCAACACTAGTCTTATTGACAAGCACTCCATGCCAACCATATATACACCGAGCAATCAGTGCTGATTTTCACTTTTCTTTTTCACGCTAATCTCCATTGAAATAAACCTAGGTTTGACACTTACTAATGATTTACTTTGTGAGAAAGTTTTACTATTTTGAAAAAACCTTGAGATTACTTGTGTTTTCAATGTAAAATATTGTGTTTCTTCAGCAAATATTTGCCACTTCTGTGAAATTTTCTGTTCAAAAAACAGAAGTCTAAAAGGGGAAACTATTTTAAAAGTAGATTACAAGGATATTGAATAAATTTTTTTGGCTGGCATGTGAGGATGAGGCCATAATATTATGCAAATGTCGAGCAACTACACAAACCAAGGAAAAGCATTGTAAAAGACCCTAATTTGCCAACCATGGCAGCAGCCCTGAATATTAATTAGATATCTAAAAAAAATTCATTAGATATCTTCCTGAATTCCTTAAAAAATGAAAAAAATAAAAATAAAAATCATTCCAAAAATAGTAAATATATGAATGTGTAGGGTAAAGTGGGTGGGGGCATTCTAAAAATGAAAGGCCTATGACAAGGTCACCCATTTTAAGAATATCCCCACACATGAGCTTCACCTTTAATAAAACTCATGGTGAAGGTCATCATGAACCTAAACATACAAGATCACAAGATGTACGAAGGGCAGGGTTCTTTCATGTACTCAATCAAATGTGGGGGGAGGGGGGGGGGGGGGGGGGGGGAGATCTTCCACATAAGCAGGAAGGGGGTTATGGGGGTAGGATTTTCCCAATAATTAAG
>Ga0116231_10006966_pt1 | contig 21103 bp, 16 predicted proteins | sample S1TSphgellanicum_2_FD_89695 | JGI IMG/M metagenome (GOLD analysis project Ga0116231, IMG submission 89695) | Host-associated microbial communities from peat moss isolated from Minnesota, USA - S1T2_Fd - Sphagnum magellanicum MG | ecosystem: Host-associated > Plants > Peat moss > Unclassified...
AAGAAGATATAGAATATAATTGTATTACTTCACATATGTGTAAACCCTAAAATTTTCCCCCCAAATTTAGCCTACTTTAGGTTAATTACTATACATTTGTGAAAAACTTATTAATTAATTTATATGTCCCAACCCTAAACTTAAACCATAATCCAATAGTACATACTTATAATAATTACATGAAAAGATATATTGTAATGTCCATTCAATAATAAATTAGGTGAACAAAATTTAATAAAATATGCATAAACTAAACCAAAATGGCTGCAATTATGGCATTGTTTCCACTATAATTTTTTTTAAATATTAACATATGGGGACCTATGTTCATCATCCATAAACTAGGGCGAACCTTCATAAATTGATAGGTAGGATTGACAAGGGGGGGGGTGAAAAAAATGAGTAGGAAGTTAATTAGATATTTGGTTATGAAAAAAACATAGATAGATAGGTAGTTAGGTAGATAGGCAAGTTAGTAGGGTATGTAATTAATAAGGTAGCTAGGTTAGCAAGGTAGGTGGTTAGTACAGTAGCTACGTCACTAGGTTAATAGCATGACTAGTTATTAGTGCAGCTATGTCAGTAGGGGATAATAAATTAGGTACGAAGGTTGGTGCAGCACTTAGGAGGTAGGAAAGTGAACAGGGTGCCAGGTCAGGTCTAGGGGAAAAACGGACAAGAACCAAAAAAAAAAAAAAGGTACAGTGGTCAACAACAAAATGAAATGGATTGTGATCAACCCCATCTAGCGCTAAATGAAAAAATGCACCCCATCCAGTGGACAGAATGGCCAACTAGTGCATTGGTGGCTGCTAGTTCAATCTGCCTCGAGTTGTAGTGCACCGAATTATTTGGGTCAAGTCAGGACGGCCCTTATCCCCTAACAGCCTACAGGCTACAACATTTTGAAACTCTTTTGTAATGCATTTCCATAGAGAAGTTGCAAGGAATCATGTATGGATAACGTCCATATCCTTGAAAATCAAAATTTAATTTTTAATGTTCAAAAATGAGTTTCAAATCATTAAAGTTTAGAACTGGATTATAATACATATTTTGATGTAAGCTAATGAAATTGAATATTACTGGCCAAAATAAATATAGCATAGAATGATGGAAAGATGCAAAACAATCTACATTGGAAGTGACCAACTATCAAAAATAATAAGTTTTCCAACAAAGGAATTTTTTTTCATCATAACAAGTTTTGGGCTGCTATCAACACTATGTGATACTAGCCCCATACCGATACATAGGGTTCTTCACAATTTTGATATCATATCCATAATGGTATCAAAGCATTTAAAATAATGGTATACATATGGCATGATAAATATAATTGAAGGATATGAAATGAAAATGCCATGGTATCAACATACATCTTATGGACTTTGATATCAACATCTAGATATATATAAAAATTTTGGCATTGATAATTTCCCCATTGATGATGCAATTTTTCACATAATCATAAACATGATCAACTACTACAACGCTAACAAGTATTCATTATTCAATTGCAAGTCCTTAATCCTTCCATATCAAGATTCAAACAAAATTAAAACTTGTTCAAGGCAATTCAAAACTTTCAAAAACACAAGACATGATCAACAATTGAGGTCTCATAGTCCATCATATAGAACCTTGTTCAGTCGCAAAGATGATTGCATAAAAAAACATAGTAAGTATTTGCTCAAGGTTATTCAAAATTTTGACAAAAGTTTCTAAAACACATCATAATGCTCATAGGCACCTACAAGTATTGGATATCCAAACCAAGTTGTAGTTTACATAAAAGTTCCAATGCACTTGTTTTTTCAATCGTGGCACCTAATGTTCAAGACAATCTTACACTTTGTAGAAATGATTAAATAATCAAATAGAGGTACAAGCTACAACTCAAGCACAAAATTTATAATGTTTTTATTTTCTCAATCCTTGCACCTCATTCCCAAAATAGTCATACACATGGACTTAACATTTCAACTTAGGTAGAATTCCCAAGCACTAGAAAATAATTTAGAGGTTTTGATTATCAAACCATTTCAAGTTCATCCTCATAATCATCAAGTTAGTCCTAAGAAACAAATAATTCCTCCATTCCTTTAGAAGCAAGAACACATTACATCTTCATATCACTTGGCCAATTTTTCAAGATAATCACCAATTTGTCCAAGTTTTACATTCACAACTAACATTGTCACAAACTTGTCAATATTTTAGTAATGCTAAAAATGTTTTCAGTTTTAATATGAGATCCCGGAATACTCAAAACTTGCCAAGCAAAGAATGCAACATTAGGAAGGGTTTTTTCATCATTACAAAGGCCATGGATTTTCATCTTCAACATCTTCTTCTTCATCCAAAATAATTTAAGACATTGAACAATTATGAATTCTTTTCCTTGTTGCAAAATTTTATTGATGACATGTCTTGGATGCATTTGTGTGAAAATTGTTATTGGATTTAGTTCTTCTACCACATGAACATGTATTCTACCTTGTGTTCCTTATTGTTCCTTTGCATTTATGGAACAAATTTGAATTCAGGGTCCTGTAGGCATCGATTTTAATGGTTGGTCTATTGGAAACCATTTGGACAATAATGTTAAAGGGGTAGTTGAGTATGTGATTTGAGATGAACAAGGCAGTTAAGATAGGGACTAAATCAGGGAACTTTGTTAGTTTAAATTTTGAATTCTTATTATTTTGGACCATAATGATGTGACCACGGATGGTTCAAAAGGGGGGAGAGTTTTGGAAAAGAAAGGGAAATAGAAGAAGATGAGACAAAGAGTTTTTTTTGAGAGAAGAATAGGAAGAGCTATAGGTACTTGCAGTAAAAAACCATAGACTTTGTTTTGATATAACACAAATTTTAAATGTTGTTCTGGGATCTTTTTCAACAAAACATGGGATTATGCTGTAATTTGGATTTGTGTTTTCAATAATATAGAGAAACACAAACTTCCACAATGAATTCTATGTTCATCTTTTGTGTGAATTTTTTGTAGTGTTAGATTATGATGAAATGACTTCTAATATTATTTTTGGAGTTTTTTAATAATGTATTCTAAAGAGCAGATTTTGGTTGTGTAATAACCATGAATCTGATGTTGGAATGAATTGTAGTGTTAAGTTTGTTGAAACTTAATACAAAAATAATGAACATAGGCATGGGAAATGCAAATCTATTGTTTTAGTAGTGTAAAATATTTTGCAAGAATTTAAATTTCACTTCTAACATTTGGTGACCATCTTGTGGGGAATTTTTTTGGTTCTTTCTTTTAATAATGGGAAGGTTTTTTACAAATTTTGTTGTATATGGTAGATGAGAGTGTTCAAAATGGGTAATGTTATTTTTTTAATTCAAAATTTTAAAGGGTATGTTAGAAAATGTCAGAGGTTTACGCAGTTGACATCGTAAGGACTATAGAGCAATCTACAGATTTTGAAAATGAAAATTTATGAAACAAGATGAATCGAATGGTGACCTGAAGTTTATAATGATAATTAGACTTAGAGGCAAATCGACAAGTTATTGAAAAATAGATTGAAAACAATTTCAAAAATGGAGAGGAATATGCAGGGCTTACAAAAATGTCATCTCAGAATCTGTTGCTTGGACAGATGAATGATAACATAGGAAAGGCCTACATGGCATAGGTCACTTCTACCACAAGAAGTGGTATGGTGGGACATATGGATTAGGGGTCTTCAAGGAAGGCACAATTCTAGACAATAATATCCATGGAGAGAAATGCAATCAATTATTCATTCGAATGAGTGAATGCAATATACTTCTTTGTCGCAATTTATGGCTCAAAGTCGTAGAGATCAAAACAAAACAAGGACTTATGTAGTACCTGATCTATCATAAGAAATTTCAAGTCCAAAGTCAGTGACTACCTAAAGGAGGGATGTTACAAGAGGGATACAACTTAGGTTTGTTTATCAATATGCATCTCTAAATTACTATGAACCATTGGAACACTAAGAGGTGGATGAAAACACTAATGTTGATGTGTTTGAAGAGCTTCAGGAAAATTACCTAAAAAAAAAATTGTTTTCCAGAAGCACAAATGAATGTGTTGTATGAAATACCACAATCATACTCACATCAAGGGAATCCACAGTTGGATCAACCAAAGTATATAATTGAAACATGGGATCATGCAGTTTTGGATTCGGAAATGATCAGGTTACTTTCAAGGGTCTATATATGCATTCTATGACAAAAAAGGACATGTAATCATGGATTCTCTTTTTGTGCCTTTTCACATCAAAGCATGTATTACTAGGCATATAGAGTTACAAAATGTGGCATGAACATTAATGGATCAACCATAGGAATAGGAATCATATGATTCTTGTAATCTAGGATAGAGTCAGAGGCATGGAATTGCGAAGCCAATTGGGACCACAAATTCAATAGATTCATCCATCTATTCAAACAAGGAACAAAGAACCAGAGGGGTATTCACATCCACATATTGCACCACAAAGGATACCAATGGGTAACCACAGACTAAAACAACATCAATATCAAATCAACACCATTCCACCAATAGTGTCAAAAATGACAGTTGTTGAAACCCAGAAACAACATGTTGGAGTAGGAGTTACAAAATCACCTAATGCAAGAATAACAACCATAGGAGTGAAAATGGTTGTTGCGCCCAACATAAATGTTGTCAAAAAAGGAGTACTAATTGGATTTGTAACAAAATTAGGTAGTGGATTAGGTGGAGTCTCAACAGGAAGGAATCTAAATCGAAATTCAGTGCTACCAATAGCTACTATTAGAATTGTTCGCATATAATAAATGGTGTTTACTAATTTGATAATGGCTACTCATGGGAACATGACTACAGATCAACCATTGATTAATTCCATGGCTACTAGAGGGTGTAGAAATGCAGATGTCGTTTATTCAATACAAGGATATTGAGAACCAATTTGTTATAACTGCACTAATTCATGATCATAGAAATGGCCATTGTGTTAAGCCAAATAAGGTAGCTCTTGAGTATCATGATTTCATTACAACAAAAGGTATCCCCTCTACACCAAGTGATTCCACTAAATTTTGAGTGAATTCACTAGTCTAGTGAACGAGGATTAATGAGATGCAACCACATTTTATAATAATGTTTCAAAAAAGATGTTGATTTAAATGTTCATGTTGCAATGTTCAATTTTATAATAAAAGAAAATGTAGAGACTTTTGAAGAGTATATCATTAATGCATTTAGCTATACCTTAAGAGATATGGCATTGAATTAATGCCATAATTACATGTCAAATTTTTATTATTGTATTTTTTTGGAATTTACCCAAGCATTTTACAAAATTCATCAAAAGATTTCGAATTACGAACAAATATACATGGAATTGAAGAACATGAAGTAGGAGACTAAAAAGCTGGAGGTTTACTATGAACACATTCAGAAGTTGGCTCATGGTTTACAAGTACCAACCACAAATAACTTTTTAACTATTGTGTTTAAAGTGAATTTGCAATCATACCTCATAATTGCAACTACATGGATGAAGCGGTCAACATTATAACAACATAAGGAGGTGACAATGTGGTGTGAAGAACGTATGACTACTACAAAAACAAGGAATGCACTATCAATACCATAGAATATCAAATAGGCAATGCTAGTAAAAACACAAAATAATACAGGGAAGACTAATAAACATTACACAAATTGTGGGATGACAAATCACAATGTGGAAACATGCAAAAAGAAGAAAAAACAAACCATGATGGCAATCACAGAAGTAGCAAAACCAAATCAAAAAGCACAGAAGACATCTTCATATGCATGTCACATTTGTGGTTTGAATGGCCATAAAATGACATATTGTCCAAAGTTTGCTGAGATGCAAAAAATGTTTCATGGGAAATCTATGACAATAGCACAGGTTCAACTTATTGTTGAAACACAAATAGTCATTGCAGATTTGAATGTGGTGGATGTTAACATTACCACAAAAAATGAAGTAACTAAAGAACAAATCTTCAAGGATAAAGAGCCAAAAAAAGCAAAGAATGTTGTTGATTGGGAGAAAAAAGAGCAGTTGAAATAGTCTATGGTGGAGACAATTCAAGAGATTCAGAAAACATAAACCTAGATCAAAAGGCCATCCACATCCATGGAGGGATGAAACACAACTTGGTTGAATATGCCAAATACTACTCCTGTGGATGCATAGAAATCTCAAGAAAAAGCGAATCCACAAGGGAAACTTATCATAATAGAAGAGATTTTTCTAGACATTGGTAAGTAGATGCTAGAAATAAGTTATACTTTGAACTTAGGGCCATTGCTTAAAATAGCTCTTGAACTAAAGAGATAGTTTTGGCAAAAGTTCAAACCAATTTGTAAGTAAAACAACCACGGATAAATAAGTTGGTTCTTCAATACCAAAAGTAGGGACAATTGTTGTAGCAATAAATAGTCATATAACAATTATCCAAGTATAGATCACCCTGCTAGCTTAATGTGTTCCGTGCTTCGTGGCAATGCATAATGAGAAGTGGATGCCAGTACCAGCTGGATATTAACCTTCTTCACCCATACTAGAGTTGACTAACACCTGTGACTGGAAAGTAACCGGAAGCAGAAAGAAGTTCATCACTATGCAAGAGTAAGGCACACGAATCTAAGAACCATGCTAGAAGATTACAGAACGTTTTTTCTCAAATGACACAAGGAAGTTGAGAACCTACAGATGCAGCTAGTTGTTTTGCTCATCTCGGTTTTAGAATCCGCGATTTCGCTACAAGATTGGTGTAATGAACACATCCCCAAACAAGATAGTCACGCACGTACGCACGTATACTAAAAGAGCGCGCGTAATTGCTCAATTACGAACAACTTTTTAACTTCCCACGTCAACGCTTTGTCATTGCTTCTTGCACGAAAGATATAGCTTGCCTACAAACTTATTAGAAAGCTATAACAAAATTCCGAATCACTTGTTTGATTGCGATCGAGCCACTGTTGAAATTGACACATCCTTTCGCAGTTCTACTACTGAATCTTTTTGAATATTCAGAAGCAAAAAATAGCCTTCTTATTATCTGAATTCAACGAGTGACGACATCACAGTGCATCCATTTTACAAGAAACGGGTAAAAATCCAATAGAGCTTCCATACTACGCCTTCAGATGGGGAAGATTAAAGAACAGATAAGAAATATTTGCACGCGTAGAAGCGAAAAAATACAAAAAAGAAACCACACACAGAAAAGCACACAGAGATTGAGATAGATTCAAAAATTTAAAAATTTGCAGTACTGGCCTACTTTCTTGAAGACACTAAGGCTCTGGATATGAATTCCCTAGACGGAGACATTGGGAGTTTCAAATCCTCCGAATTCTCATGGGTGGCAGTTTCTTCGCGCTTGCCGAGCACTAGTTGTTGCCAAAGCTTGACATCCATGGTAGTAATTGACTTCTTCACATGCTTCAAAGTGGTATTTAAGCGCATGTGCATTGCATTCTTATCGTCCATAGCGTAGCGATACAGCAAGAGCAGCCCCACAACAATAATGGCAAAAGGAAAGGAACGAAGGAATGAAAGAGAGAGAGAGAAAAAATAGACCCCATGGGGTTCAGCCACCTGCTTCGTGTCAGTATTCAAGTCCCCAAATCATGTCCTCAAATCTGCAACATTACAAAATATGCCATATCTAGGCAGGTCCCAAACCATATCCTGAAATTTGTCACATCCCAATATCCCACGCTCTAAAGAGCAAACCATGTGATGACATCTCAACAGATGCCCTTTTCACATGTGGAAATTGTGCGACGTTGTTTTTTTTACCACACATGGGTCTTGCTATATTATATTAAATTAAATCAAATCAAATTAAAATTGTGGCCTATTTTAATTGGGAGGACAATATTTGGGTAAAATACATACTTTTCTCAATAAACTTTTACTTCATTATGAGGTATGTATTGAAGATCAATTTGTGTTGTCTTAGCATTGATAAGATCTTATTCATTGAATGCGTGCTGAAAAAAAGTAAATTATGTCAAAACAATCCGAATGCTAACTCAATACATATTGTTATAATGCCGTCAACATATTGTATCAATGACCATATTAACATTGAATCTTCAACATATAGTCATCAATTTGATGACTTATTAACGTATGTTGTGCCAATGTTGGTCATATTCTTTTCATTGATTTAATATTGATAAGATGTCAAATGTTTTAGTATTATATCAATGCCATTTCAAGACATGTTGTTACGATGTCACCTTAACATCAAATCAATGATTGTATCAACATTGAATGTTGAACATATTGTTAAGGTGTTGTAAAAGCACTCATACAAAGAGGGGGCAAGTTTGTGATGGTGTATAATGTGAAGATATAGTTTATGCAGATGATAATTCAAGACATGGATATAACTGGAACATATACAGTTGAATTTTTGCGCATAAGTAGACAACGTTGGCATGCAAGAGAATAGACAAGACTAGGAGTTACATCAATAAATTCGATGTACATTGAAGAATCAGAGGAAGACGAAACTATGAAACATCATTTTGTGGAGGCACAAACAATGTAGAAGGATGCAAGAGAAGATAACATTGTTACGCAAGAAGAATAACTATTCACAAAAGTGCAGTTGAACATAAAGTAAACTACAGAGGTGCAAACAATGGCAAAAGCACAGTGAAGGTTGATGGAGATGGAGCAATGTGAAGCCGAAATGTTAGCGAAAAGAAGACCCACAATCTTGGACAGAATTACACTTTTGGAGAAAGGTATTAAAATTCTAGATCCTGAGCATTTCATGTGGACATAAAGAAAATAGAACTATGACAAACATATAGAGCGGATGGAGAACTATAAGGATATTGATGTGGAAGAAGATTGGGCTTCTAAAGTAGGGCTTGTGCTTTTGTTTCTAATGGAGTGGGAAGCACTGATGTTTGATGTAATGTTGGAATTTTTGAACAAATTTTTTATCAAGGGGGTAGATATCTACTTTGGGCATAAGGATAAGGTGTATGTAATTAGCAAATAACTGATTGTAGATGTTTTTGGAGTGTGTGTGAAAGGGTATGTAGAAGAACCAAAAGGACAAGTTAGTAAGTGACTAGTAGTTCATGCATTATGAAGTTGCAGACTTGCACCTACAAATTCTTCTACAAATCAATGGAATGAAAAGAGTAAGGGTCTACCATACTTTGTTAGATATCCTACCATTATTAGAGGGAGAAGGTACAATATTTTAGCAACAAAATTGATATTACATTGGTGAAAGTAGAAAAGGGGATCATGTAAATTGGGCATCAGTTATATTCAATAATTTGTGTAGTGAGTTGGATAGGTGGTATAAGTATGTTAAAGACAATATGGGGGGTAAGAAAGATACTTGTCATTCTGCCTTGGTATTAGCAAAAATCTTTTAGTATATGTTTATGCATTAAAAGGATAATCCACAAAAACCACTAGCCAAAGTTTTAAAAACTAGGGAGGAGGTGCAAACAACACTAGAAAACAGAAAGAAAACTACAACAAATTCTCCAAGGAATGCTTTCAAGAGGAAGAACAAAGTTGAGGAAGGAGGAGTGTGAGGCTCAAGAATGAAGAGGGAATGGCAAAACAAAAATTTGAAAGCATAGAAAATGATGAGGGGCAGAGTGGAACCATTTGTAGTACTAACAATGGTAAGGGTGGTGCCACCAATGCTCCAAGCAGTTAGATAAACTACATCAGTACCATAGATGGCATCTCCACAAGAAAGACAACCGAAGGAGCAAAGGCATGAAATACCACATATGACATCGCCACAAGAAAGACAACTACGGGAACAGAGTTAGGGAGTTAAGAGGGAACATGACATAAAGTTTCCAAAGGGTGAGGAAAATCTGCACTTTGAAGGGGATGTATGTGAAGATTAGATGGAGACCATTGCAAGTCCAAAACATTTACAACATTTACAACAACAAACACAGGAAGGTCTACAAGCTACTAAACTATAGACAAAGAGAGTGGCAACGCAACTTGCTTTTGAAAAGTTTACATCAGCAGAACTATAGGTATCACCTAGTAGACCAAAATTTGTCGAAGGATTCCCATTTGAATTTGACTTGAGGAGAATAATGGTACAAGAGTTGGGATCATTTGCAAAAGCATCTAGAGATCCTACGACACAAACAAGTACACCAAAGTATGTAGAGGAGGTAGCTATAGAAATAATGAAAATAGATAAGGCCGTTGAATTATTTCAAACCATGTCAATTGTGAATCTGAATATGGGGAATTTGATTTTAGAGGTAAACATTTTGAAAAACAAATTGGTTATGAGGGAGAAGGAGAAGCCAATGTTATAAGAGGAATTGGATAAGGAAAAAGAGTTCCAAAAGGGGTATAAACATAATGTGGAAATCTAGAGGAAGGACAAGGCAGAAGTTGAATAGAATAATAAAGTATTCATTAAGAACTACATGATGAGAATGAGGAGCTCAAAGGTAGCACAACATAGCTAACGTCGCAACATGAAAAATTGTAAAATTTAAGATAAAAGGCTAAAATCTAAGAAACTACAAAGAAGAAGTGGATAGAAGTAGTGTTTTTTCATAAGAAACAAAAGGAGGCTTTAGATAGTCAGGTGAAAGCATTGATTAAAGAAAAGAAGGGGAAGGAGAACGTTATGACAGATTGAGAATTGATAAATCTAAATAATGCATCTTTGTTACAAAGGAGTTGGAAAAGAATCTAGCTCAATATAGAGTTGATGAAAGAATTCTCAAGTACAAGTTGGATGCTTATACTTGTCATTCTGCCTTGGTATTAGCAAAAATCTTTCAGTATCTGTTTATGCATCAAAAGGATAATCCACAAAAACCACCGGCCAAAGTTTTAAAAACTAAGGAGGAGGTGCAAACAACGCTAAAAAACAAAAAGAAAACTACAACAAATTCTCCAAGGAGTGCTTTCAAGAGGAAGAACAAAGTTGAGGAAGGAAGAGTGTGAGGTTCAAGAATGAAGAGGGAATGGCAAAACACAAATTTGAAGGCATAGAAAATGATGAGGGGTAGAGTGGAACCATTTGTAGTACCAACAATGGTAAGGGTGGTGCCACCAATGCTCCAAGCAGTTTGATTAACTACATTAGTACCATAGATGGCATCTCCACAAGAAAGACAACCGAAGGAGCAAAGGCATGAGATACCACATATGACATCGCCACAAGAAAGACAACTACGGGAACAAAGTTAGGGGGTTAAGAGGGAACATGACATAAAGTTTCCAAAGGGTGAGGAAAATCTGCACTTTGAAAGGGATGTACGTGAAGATTGGATGGAGACCATTGCAAAACCAAAACATTTACAACATTTACAACAACATTTATAGCAACAACAACAGACACAAGAAGGTCTACAAGCTACTAAACTTTAAACAAAGAGAGTGGCAATGCAACTTGCTTTTGAAAAGTTTAGACCGATAGAACTATAGGTATCACCTAGTAGACCAAAATCTATAGAAGGATTCCCATTTGAATTTGACTTGGGGAAAATAATGGTACAAGAGCTGGGATCATTTGCAGAAGCATCTAAAGATCCTACGACACAGACAAGTACACCAAAGTATGTAAAGGAAGTAGCTATAGAAATAATGAAAGTAGATAAGGCTGTTGAGTTATTTCAAACCATGGCAATTGTGAATCTGAATATGGGGAATTTGATTTTAAAGGTAAACATTCTGAAGAACAAATTGGTTACGAGGGAGAAGGAAAAGCCAGTGTTACATGAGGAATTAGATAAGGAAATAGAGTTCCAAAAGGGGTATAAGCATCATGTGGAAATATGGAGGAAGGACAGGGCAGAAGCTAAATAGAATAATAAAGTATTCATTAAGAATCTACAGGATGAGAATGAGGAGCTCAAAGGTAGCACAACACAGTTAATGTCGCAAGATGAAAAATTGTAAAATTTAAGACAAAAGGTTGAAATCAAAGAAACCACAAAGAAGAAGTGGACAGAAGCAATGTTTTTTTTATAAGAAACAATAAGAGGCTTTAGGTAGTCAGGTGAAAGCACAGATTAAAGAAAAAAAGGGGAAGGAGAATGTTATGACAAATTTGGAATTGATAAATCTAACTAATGCATCTTTGTTGTAGTCTAAGGAGCTTAAAAAAAAGACAACAGAGGCAAAAATAGAGCAATTCACAAAGGACAAGACGGAGTATCAAAAAAGTCTACAACACCTCCAAATACATTTGGAGAGGGCACATGAATAGGGGAAGATTTTGGACCCAATTGGTATTAAGAAAAGACTAAAGGATTATGAATAGATGTTGTAAAACTATACACTCATGAGGATGAAAAACAAGATGAAAGACTCTGAGGCAAAATCTAAAGAATGGTGGGAGGTTGCAGAAGAATATTTTACAAAGGAGTTGGAAAAGAATCTAGCTTAGTATAGAGTTGATGAAAGAATTTTTAGGTTCAAGTTGGAAGCTTATCAAATTAACTTTCTAGATTTCATTTGTGGCAATCCAACAAGTACAAAGGTATTGGGTCACAATGAACATACAAAAGTAGGGCCTAGTGGGATAGCTCAAAAGGAGGAAATATAGACTGAGGAATCACATGACTTCATAAGTGGAGCAGCTTAGGGGGAGGAGGTATAGCCAAAGATACCACATGACCTTAGACGAAGGGGTTAGGAAGAAAAATAACTAGAGGGAATTTAGGAACATGAAAAGGTGGAAGTTCTTTTAGCACCAAAAAATGAAATATCCAAGATATAGCATCTAGACATTGAACCACAAACCGAATTAGTGGGGGAGGAGGTTATAACTGCGGAACAAAACGTAGATATAGAACCATTGGTTTCTATGTAGATTGGGATTACAACACTATGGTAAGGGAAACATATGTTTACAAGGATATAAAATATTATCATTTCATTTATGTCATTTTACAAGGATTTCGAAGACGAAATCCAAAGTATTGAAGGGGTAATGTTGAGGGGGTAAATTGAGTATGTGATTTGAAATCAACAAAGTAGTTAGGATAGGGACTAATTAGAACTTTGTTAGTTTGAATTCCGAATTCTTGTTGTTTTGGATCATAATGATGTGACCTAGGATGGTTTAAAAGGGGGGAGAGTTTTGGAGAAGAGAGGGAAGGAGAAAAAGATGAGACAAAGATTTTTTTTTAGAGAAGAATAGGAAGAGCAAGAGGTAGTTGCAATAAAAAATCATAGACTTTATTTTGATATAACACAAATTTTAAATGTTGTTTTGAAATTTTTTTCAACAAAACATGGGATTACATTCTAATTTGGATTCATGTTTTTAGTAATATAGATAAGCATAGACTTCTATAGTGAATTTTATGTTCATCTTTTGTGTGAATTTTCTATAGTGTTAAATTACGATGAAATGAATTATAATATTGTTTCTAGATTTTTTTAATAATGTATTCTAGAGTGCAAATGCTGGTTATATGCAATAACCATGAATTTGATGTTGGAATGAATTATAGTGTTAAGTTTGTTGAGACTTAAGATAGAAATAGTGAACATAGGCATGGGAAATGCAAATCTATTGTTATAGTAGTGTGAAATATTTTGTAGGAATTTAAATTTCCTTTTTATTAAATAGAGTGTCAAAGATGGGTCTAACATAAAAAAAAATTAAAAAAATTCTTGGTTTAGTTTACTAGCACTTTACTAACCTTTTCCTAGTGTTATTGCCACCAAATCACCTCAATTCCAAATGAGTTAACATTCTACTATTCTAGATTGCCCTTTGCCTAACTCCAACATTGGAAATCTGACATTCATTAGTCCCTCCTTTTAATGCACAAATTGTATAATGGTGTTGATTTGCCATGGCCGCAATTCAATGCAATCAATCACCTTCACTCCTTGGTGTTGGCATATGCATTATCGCCAATGATCCCTTCCAACATCTTATTGATTTCAAGCCTTGGGATTGATTTTTTATCAACCATGCTTGTGTAAAATGCTGAATTTTTTTAAATGAAAACTTGTAGATTAATTATGATCAATTTATCGCAAACAAAAGTTTTGAGAATTATGTGGTCATCAAAATGCTTGCAAGTACAAAGGAATGTTGTAATGAATTTGTGGCATGGTGAGTGCCATTTTACCTTCAACAAGCCTTGAAACCTCCTTTGGTAGCTTGTTGTTGTTTGGTATGTCCATTTGATGATGAATCTCCTTTGCATTTGTGTTAGAAAAAAGCATCATGCATTGCAATTGACTTGAAGTTTGGTGGTTCTAAGTTGGAATAGTTGAAGTTTATAGAATTGGTGCAAGTGCTAACACTTCTTTTGAATTTGAAAGATTAATTCATATGGGTGGAACTTGTAGCATTGCATGATGCAAAAAAAAAAAAATGTGCATTTCTTTTTCAAACTAACTCACTGTCATGTAAAGAACTTGAGATGCAAGAGGTGAAATGTTTGAAACTATATGTCTTGGTAATTCATGAAAATCTGCAAGTATTGTTTGATTTTTGGTTATGATGCTAGAATTCAGTTTTGTGCTCTTTTTTTTCAGCTTTGCACTTGTGACGTTGGTGTTGAAGAATTTCAATGTAGCTTTCCTCATTCATATTTGTATTGGAGAAAGTTAAAAACATGTACACAACAAAATAATAATGCCATAAACAAACATCTTACAATTTTCTAGGAAAGGAAACAATGATGTGGCATAAAGGTGTAAAACGTAATGTCTTGAATCTCATCACGATTCCTTGTGCATTACTTATTTCCATATAAGGTGATAGCTCCATAAAAATGATGGTGATAAATAATAACAAGTTGTTCAATTGAGGGAATCATAAGACAAGATCCCCAAATTGGAATTGTTGTTAAATTGTTTGGAGTTGTTCAAGTCAAATAACATAATGTTCAAATCTGTTTATTCAATAACATGGTGTCCTATGCTTCCCTTTTAGACTCCTATAATTTTTCCAAATTTGTGATTCTATTGGTCAATATTGTAATCAATGAGTAGTTGGTTCATTTGGTGTCTTAAAATATGTGTGGTCACCAAATGTTAGTGTGGAATTCTACACACTAAAGATTCAATGTATGTGCTCTTGATGTAATTCCATTGAATGAATAAAATAGTAAAAAAAGTAAATACTATAATTTTTAAATTTTATTAATAACCAATATTAATAATTTAATAGTTTGGTTTCAAAAATCAAACTTGATTCTAAGTAACCCATACCAAAATCGACGGTTTACCTTCAATTCTAGTCCTTTTTCTAATCAATGATAAAAATTCATGTCTTGATAAACTAACTATCGATTAATACAACTAGTATTTAATTACCATATTAACTAATTGACACTTATGAGATAATATCTACACAAGTGAAATAGGAAAGTTATAGGGATAAAGTTTTTAAAAAATGGTAATTACTACCTAACAAGGTAAAATAATCTATAATTAATTATAAAAAGTGGGTTCACATTTGTACAAAGGATTCTATGGGGAAAAAAATCCTCAAATTCACCATAATTGGAAGAAAATAAAGTTGAAATCAACATTTTAAACTATATGTTCTTGCAACATTCCAACACATAGCAAGGTTTCAATAAAATTTTTGTTTTTTCTCTCACATGTAGCCCAATTTTATTAAGACCTCTTGTGAAGGATCGCTAATAATACTTCAATAATAACAAAAATTACACCACTCATGAGATCAAAATTGTGTGCATAATAATTGACCGTTATTACAAATGCTTAAAAGCTTAAAGTTATACTACACGCATTTCACATGTTACCATTAGGCTTTCATCCCTTTCTTCCAAAATTGTTCCAACATTGACTTGCAAAATTAACAATGGAATCAACATAAACAAACATAATTAAACTGATTCTCAAGAATTTATGTTGAACAAACCATTTGCAAAGACTTCATTGTAATTTCAAAAACATGTGTCATGCACATAATTGTTTCACAACATAGTGCAAGCTTACAACATGTAAAACCAAATCTGTAAAATGTTAAATAACTTTCCATATCTTCAACATCAATGTTCTTCATACCAAAATATGGACATACTATAAATGCTTATAAAATGGATGTTACATATATGTATTTGGAGCATATTCATTATGAGGTTCCACTAGGTGTCAAGCTTCTTAATAATGAGTTGTACACCAAATTTTGGGCTATGAAAAAAATGATTTACTGGACAATGTTTATAACTTGGAGAAACTAAAAGTTGGAAGCGTGACAACACACTAGCAATTACAACTTTTGATTCCATTAAGGCAAAGTTTTGGCCAAGGCAATTTCGGGGCCCAAAAGAAAAGGGTATGAAACTTTGTTGATGTTGACAAGCTTTTGACACACCTGTCGCAAACCTATTGGGATCAAATTCCATCACATTCTTTCCCCATAGTTTAGGATCATGGTGCATATGAAGAACTGGAATTTCCAAGATTAAGCCTTTAGGCACAAAAATGTCTCCTAGTTGCATGTCCTTTGATGCCAACCTTGTGAGTCGTGAAACAACATGGAATAATCAGTGCACTTCGTTCAATATCATCCCCACCTATTCAAAAAATGTGATTTGAGAACAATTTGAACCATGTGGCAAAATTGATACCTAAACCCTTTTGTGCATTTGACTTGGAATTTACATATAAGGTTTATGCATAACCATGTAACTTTGTGCTTTGATAAACACACAACATCTTGAGACCTTATTACTAACACAAAAATGTTGTTGAATCATTTAAATTCATTCAACTTTGAAGCTTCTAGTTAGTTTGGATTTTATGTCTTTGGGTCCATCTATGCCCAGTTCTCATTTATGATGGAAGTATTATCATTTGAAATATATATAATTTTGTAAAAATAATTCAAATTGAATAACATTTGAAAGTTATAAAAAGTAGGTATTCACAATTTTCATTTGGTTGAGCTTTGTAACATCCATTTCATTGTTGAAACCACAAACCTCCCAAACTTCTATTCGGGCACGTTTTTGCCATTCGGGGTATTCAGCTAGAAGCAACATTGTCCATGTCAAATGTGAAGCCGTAGATGCATAGCATGCTAGAAATAATGTCTTGCATTCATCAACAAGATTTTGAATGTTTAATTGGCATGTAGTCGCATCAAGAACCTTCCTCTTGTAATTGTTAAAATGAGTTGACATCATAAAATCCAAGATGTCCTTCACACAAGAAGATTTGTTTACTCTTGCTTGTTCTTGTCGAATTTGAATGACTTGTTTAAGTATTTTTTCATTTTTGTGTATTAATTTGGAAATTTCTCGATTTCGTGGAATGGGAATAAACCTGCAATGAAGGAAATAAAACATCTTTTTAAGTCCTTGTACAAAGCAAAGTTTAAATGTAATACAAATAATTGTTGAGTATTTCCTTTTCAATGAAGTGTAATTTGAACATTTTAAAAAACTTGTGGCTTGCATAAAATTGGATTTTTCTTTTTTAGCATGCTTCAACTAAGTGCAACACAAACATGTGGGTTAGTTCCATGAAGAACATAAACAACATATAGTTACCATAACCATGTGTAAGATGATGATCTTGAAGATTGTGGTATAAACCAAAATGTACATTGTTGTAGGCTAATTGGAGGCCCATTCAAACATCCACATGTGTGACAATATGACACATTGCATCTTCATGAAAGAAAAGAAGAATAAAGAAAGAACCTAAATCCAGGTAAAAAGAAAAGAGGATTCTTGATAGCTTCAACAAGATTGCAAAGAAGGGCTTCCATTTGTTCAAACATTTGTTGTCCCTCCTTGTAGTTGTTGCCAAAGGTTGTGTGGGAAATGATGTGTGACGTTATGGTGCTCATGTCATTGTTAATTTCCAATTGAGTTGAACCTCCTCCATCTTGTACTTTTTGTTCCCATGTATCCAACACTAATGCGGTAGCCTTCACCATTATATTAACCATTCCCTACAAAGCCTCACAAGTAAGTTTTAGTGAAACATTTCAAAAAAATAATATATGGGTGATTTTTGGGAATCTATCACGTAATCCTCCTTGAACAATCCTAGAGACAATTAAAGAGACAACTACATCATTTGTTTCTTAATAACTACCTTCATATTTATAATTACCTAACTCATTTCTCCCTCCCACCAACATGGATATGGCAAAAATAAAATTAAAATGTGTTTTTTCGTATCCATGAAATTTATTTTAATTCAAATTAAATTTGACATAAATAACAATGAATTATTGAAAATCATGTGAAAACATAAGAATGAAATAAAATAGTTGATTTCCATTGGTAGTGTGAGCAACATGGAACCCAAATTTACAATAGGATCGACAATTTATATTTCCCCCCAACATGCCCCATCTTGTTGCCTTGATTTCCCTTAGTTGAATGCAATCATTCATGTGCCAAAGACCAATAATATGAAATTTTGACTTTTTTTCACTAGGCACATGAAGCCATTGTCTATTTACTTGGTAAAAGTTACGAATCTCAACTTGTGAATAATTGTGGGTTTGAATTAGGGCTAAGTTCATGCACAAATGCTACCAATGATAATTACCAATTAGTTAGTTGAAATTTGAAGGGTAAATTCTAGTGATCTTGAAGACCCATGGTTTTGATTGAAAGTTGGAAAAGGAAGATTATGAACAAAACATTAGTTTTTGTTAATATGTTACATTTTAATTTGGTTGAAATAACAATAGGAATTGTCTAACTATATTCACAAATAATTGTAAGACCTAAATCTAATAATTACTATTAACTTGTGCCCCCATGATTTCATTTCCACCCAAAAGGATTTAAAAAAAATAAAAATACCATTTGGTCTTGGTCATGATGCTAAAAGGGGCATTGAACTAGGATGAAACTTGCAATACTCTAATTGTTTTGAATGTCACCACTGAAAAATAAAAATAAAAATTCATTGCACCGTACTTTTAAAGGTTTAAGGCACATTAAAAAGTGATTCTATTGCAAACTTTAAAAGAATGATTTGAAAAATTGAAAAATTGAAAAATTGCTTCCCAACACATAGGATCATATTATTACTAATGCAACTATCTTTATATCTAAAAGTTTTACATTTGAGTGCATAACTTTTCCCACTTAATATATATATTTTAGATCATCTTTGTTATTAATGGTTTGGAATGGCACCTTGAGGGCTTCATGATGAAAAGCATGCTCCATAATTTGACGACGCTCGGTCCAATCTTTACCATTTATTGTGAACAATCCTTCTCCGAAGAAAGCAAGCTTGAATACGATACTTATAGGTTCTTTGTAATATAACTTGTTTGTTAAGATTTCTTTCACAAGATTTGGATCTGTCACAACAATTCTAAACTTGGGGCCCTGAGAGTAAAAAAATTTGTCACCTGCGCATTTGTCACAAAACCAAAGGCACATCAAATAACAACTTCAATTGAAAATAAATACATCGAGGTTTAAAGTTTTATGAATCATTTGGAAACAAGTGCATACTAACAAGTACGAAAGTTTAGGGTTGGATTTTTTTTGAATTTGTGTTGTTAACTAATTATAAAGTTCATTCCTTTTCCACTATTAATCTTGACATCATATTCAGTATAACATTAGTACATGTAATTGGGTTTAAGACTATTATTTAGTGATAACAGAGTTCAATTGCATCACATGAATTGAAAAGGTGTTCTATGTCATTTCATGAAAGGAAGTTGTAAACATCAATTTTCACAAGCCTAATGGAAAACATAGATATAGATTATTGAGATAATGTTTGATGACCTATGTAAACAAAATAAAATAAAATCATAATTTGTTCAACCTCAAGAATTTGACCATATCATGAACATATGAAAACCTTATCATTATGCACCTTAAGGGTAACATGGTGTAGTTGGGTTACCATATTTTTGAGAATACAAAGCATATTGAGGAAGGATTCGAGATTCAATATCAAAGTTTCGAATGCCCAAATCCTTCAACAATTCTTCATCACAAAACTTTATGATTTCCTGCATGTTTCCTGCCAATATGTGAAACGCCTTAGGGCCCTTCCAACCTTGTTTCTCCATGATGCATCGTAATCTTCTTGGCCTCCACCAAAAATACATGATTAGAGAACAAACATTGTGAAAAATTGCCACCAACACCAAAGTTGTTACCACAAGTGCTAATGACCTCCATGTTATAACTTGTCCTTGGATCAACTCCATAAAATTATTGATAGAAGTTAGTGTTGAAGCCATTTGCAACGTTCCACCCTCTACCTTCATGACCTCGTTATATGAATTCAAGCATAATGTCACTTTCCCAAAGGAGTGTCATGTTGGAGTGAACACTACAATAAGTAGGCTTTTGAGGGATGCATTTAACATTTTTTCATTGAGTATGATATCACTATACCTTATACCTCACCCTAAGGTCAGTTTCGTCAATAAATAATCCTCAAAATAGTGAAATGAAAATTTGCAAAAATATGAAGCTGACATGTTGAAAATCAGCATAATTATTGTAGGCTACACACTGAATAATTTTTCTACTCATATCACAATTTTATAGTAGATGATGGAAATATATATATAATTTCAAACTTATGAACGAATTCATTTTTTGAAAAGTAATAATTATTCATTTTCTCAATGTGGGAACTGACCCTAGGCTACAGTATGAGGGGTCCAGTCTTTTTCTTTTGGGTGGGGCGGTTGGGTGGAGGAGTTTTTTCCCTGTTCTTTTTTGGGGGTGTTGTCATGCCGTTAGGCCAGGCCAAAAATAGTGACATAAACACTTTTGGAAACAAAAGTTCCATGCAGCCAATGACGGCTCAGCATGGACTCATGAGGGGTCCGATCTTTTTTCTTTTTGCGAAGGACGGGGGAGGAATCTTTTGCCTTTTCCCCGTTGTTCCCATCAGCTTTTTAAGTTCCCAAGTTGTTCCCCAATCGTTCCCAATAGCATCTCAGTTTTTATCCCAGTATGGTTTGCCCAAAATTCAACTCTCATGTATATATAAACTGAAAAGGTGGCCCATAAGGAGCACATTTGTTTCTATTTTGCAACTACTGGTCCAAAGAGGTGCTTCTATTGGGGAGT
>Ga0116231_10006967_pt1 | contig 21102 bp, 16 predicted proteins | sample S1TSphgellanicum_2_FD_89695 | JGI IMG/M metagenome (GOLD analysis project Ga0116231, IMG submission 89695) | Host-associated microbial communities from peat moss isolated from Minnesota, USA - S1T2_Fd - Sphagnum magellanicum MG | ecosystem: Host-associated > Plants > Peat moss > Unclassified...
CAGGGCGTACGTAACGAACAACGGGTCGCCGTGCTGCTCGCCGATATCGATTGCTTCAAGGATTACAACGACCGCTATGGGCACCAGGCCGGCGACGAGTGCCTGCGCGCAGTCGCCGTCTCCCTGAGCCGGTGCGCACGCCGACCCTTGGATTTCGTGGCGCGCTACGGCGGCGAGGAATTTGCGGTCGTACTCTACGAGGCAAGCCGCGAGTACGTGGCCGAAGTCCTCACCCGAATTCAGCGCTCCATCGCGGAGCTGAACATTCCGCACGATGCATCGCCGGTGGCGGGCAGGTTGACGTTGAGCATCGGCGCCGCATTCGTGCTACCGAGCGACAGCCGCACCTTGGAAGGCCTGGTGCAGCTCGCAGATGAAGCCTTGTACAGCGCCAAGGAGCAAGGCCGCAACCGGGTCATGGTCATGGAAGCCGAATATCAGAACTTGCGCACCGGCCGCTTCGAGAAACGCCGCGGGCAGGCTGCCGGCTAGGAGTCAGACAGACTCCTGTCCCCTCATGTGTCGCCCCGATAGATCGCGACATGCGCCTGGCCGCCTTGCCGGCGGCTCGCGCGGAACATGCCTTCGCTGTTGAATTCCATGACGATCTCGCCGCGCGCGTCGATGGCGATCACACCGCCTTCGCCGTTCATTGCGGGCAGCTCGTCGATGACGACCTCGCGCACGGCGGCCGCGAGATCCCGGCCGCCGAAACGCATGCGCGCGCAAATATCGTGCGCCACCGCCGCCCGGATGAACACCTCGCCGTGACCGGTGGCGGACACCGCGCAGGAGCGGTTATCGGCATACGTGCCCGCACCGATGATGGGCGAGTCGCCGATGCGTTGAAAGCGTTTGCCCGTCATGCCTCCTGTCGAGGTCGCCGCGGCCAGCTGTCCGTGCGCGTCGAGGGCCACCGCACCGACCGTTCCGACATGCGAGATGGTCAGGGCCGACAACGACTTGTCGCCGCTGCGTATGCGCTCGAGTTGCCGCCAGCGCTCAGGTGTATGAAAGTAACTCTGCGGCACCAGCGTGAATCCGCGGCTCAAGCCGAACTCTTCGGCGCCCGCACCCGCCAGCATCACGTGTTCGGAATGTTCCATCACGGCGCGTGCCAGCGCGATCGGATTCTTGACGTGCGTCACGCCGCAGACCGCGCCGGCCTGCAGCGACCCTCCATCCATGATGGCGGCATCGAGTTCGTTGCGACCCTCGAGAGTGAATACCGCACCCCGGCCGGCGTTGAACAATGGGTCGTCCTCCAACGCCATGACCGCACCGCTCACCGCCTCGATGCTGGAACCGCCGGACTCGAGCACGGCGAAGCCTTTCTCGAGGGCGGCGCGCAACGCCTCCCGATACCGATGCTGCAGCTCCTGCGATGCTTCGGAGCGCGGCAAGGTGCCGGCGCCGCCGTGAATTGCCAAACCGAACATCGCTAATCTCCTTGGGACGAGGGTACGCTCACCTGCAATCCATCCAGATCGAGTTTGACCTGGATTTGACAGCTCAAACGGCTGTTCTCGCGCCGCCCCCACGCGTCTTCCAGCATACCTTCCTCCATTTCCTCGATCGGACCCGTCTTCTCCATCCATGCGGCGTCCACGTACACGTGACAGGTCGCGCAGGCGCAGGCGCCGCCGCACACGGCTAAGATACCCATCACCTGGTTCTGTACCGCGGCTTCCATGACGGTCGTGCCGATGGTCGCATCGACCTCGCGCCGCGTGCCGTCCGGCTCGATGAACGTAATCTTGGGCATAAGTCGCCCCTTATAGCCGGTCGCGAGCCATCCCGAAAGTCATTGCGCGCCAAGACCTGCAATCCCTCGTGCCTGCCCCGTTCATTCGTACTAATATTGGCCGACGGCGCGATGCGCCGCCGGCGATGAGCCCAAGGCATTTTGCGAGGAACTCGGATGAAATTGATCACCGCCATCATCAAGCCGTTCAAACTGGACGATGTTCGAGCGGCGCTGTCCGAAATCGGCGTGTCCGGGATGACCGTGACCGAAGTGAAGGGGTTCGGCCGGCAACGCGGCCATACCGAGCTGTACCGAGGTGCCGAGTACGTCGTCGATTTCGTGCCGAAGACGCGCATCGAGGTCGCCGTGAAAAACGAGCTGGTCGATCAGGTGATGGAGGCCATCGTCGGAGCTTCGAAGACCGGCAAGGTCGGCGACGGCAAGATCTTCGTCACCGACCTTCTGCGGGTGCTGCGGATTCGTACCGGCGAGACGGACAACGCGGCCCTTTAGGGCGATTTCGGCCGCCTTTCAAACCCTCAGGCGGGCCGTTCTGAACGCCGCGGCACCGCTACAGCATTCAATGGATCATCGCGCGCTTGATGGCCTCTCGTAGGTCCGCACGGCTGAAGGGCTTTGGCAGCGTCACCTTCACGCCCATCATGGCGGCCGAATCGAGATTGAATTCGGCACTGACGGCTCGACGGCCACCGGACATGGCGATGATCGGGATCGCCAGGCCAGCCTGAGACAGCGCGGCTATCACTTCGATTCCGTCCATGCGCGGCATCAGGATATCGGTGATGACCAGGTCCGGATGGATTGCGACGGCGAGGCGTAGCGCCTGCTCGCCATCGCTGGCGAGGGTCACGCGATGCCCGTCCTGCTCCAGCATCTGCTCGAGCATGGCGCGAAACTGCACGTCATCGTCAATCAACAGCACATGCGACATGAGGTTCACCGGTCCGATGGTGGGGATTGAGCGGCAGGAAAATATCAAACCGGGTCCCGGACTGCCCGGCGGCGACGCTGCTATGCACGCGGATTGCTCCGCCCAGCCCGCTGACGATGCCGTGAATCACCGATAGGCCGAGGCCGCTGCCGGAGCCCGGGGCCTTGGTGGTGAAGAATGGATCGAATACGCGCTCGATGATTTCAGGGGTCATGCCGCTGCCCTGATCACCGACCGACAGGCAGATCCCATCGAGATACTCCGGCGGCACGCCGGGGACCCGACACGAGAGCCGAAGGTCGACTCGCACCTCGCCGCGGTTGTCCATCGCATGTGCCGCGTTGATGCAGAGATTCATGACGATCTGCATGATGTGCGTCGGATCTGCGCTCAATGTGGCGTTCGCGCCGTCCATCGCGTCACTAAAGACCAGCACGATCGAGGGCGGCAGAGAAGCGCGCAAGAAAGCGAGGGCTTCCTGCACTTGCTCGATGACGTCGACGTTGACCGGTTTGGCCGGGCCTTCGCGCGCGAAGGTCAGCATGCGCGCGACCAGGTCGCGGGCGCGAAAACCGCCTGTCATGATCTGTGCGATGTTGCGGGCGCCGCGGGAATCTGCCGGCAGCTCATCGGCGGTCATCTCGGCGAAACCGATCATGCTGCCGAGGATATTGTTAAAGTCATGCGCAATCCCGGCCGCCAGCGTGCCGACGGCCTCGAGCTTGCGAGACTGCATCTTGGCCTCGCTCTCGGCAAGCAGCCGCTCCTCGCTTGCCAGGTGGGCGAGTACCGCCGCCTCGTTAGCCAGTTTGAGTGCGGCCGTCCGCTCCTCGACCAGGCTCTCCAGATGATGCCGATACTTCTCGATCTCCGCTTCGGCGTTCTTGCGATCGGTGATGTCTTCGTGAGTGACGAGCGCGCCTTCGCACGGGGCGTGCATCGGGAAGGCTTGAATGCTGCGCCAACGGCGCTCATCAGACGAATCATCGGAGTAGTCCAGGGAGAAATGATGAAGCGTGCCGTTGAGCACCGCTTCGATACCGGCCCAGGTGCGGACTGCATCGGACCCTTCAGGCTGGTGCCCGGTGGCAATGAGTGTGCTCTGATAGCTTTGGCCCACCGAGATCGTGAGCCTGCGCGCGGCATCGCTGGCCGCAATAAACCGCTGCCAGGGCAGGTTGACTCCGAGGATGGCGCCCGCGCGGTCCAGAATAACGAGGGGCCGCGGCATCGAATCGAACACCGTCTGCTGAAAGGCTTCCCGAATCCGCAAGGTTTCGATTTCAATCAGCGAGCCCAGCTCCGCAGCCGAATCGAGCTCTTCAGCATTCCACGGCACAGAACGACCGCTGATCTCTTGCAGGAAACGGGCAAAGGAGGTGCGGGGCACCGTGTGGCCGTCGGTGTCGAGCTGACGCGCACGCTCCACATCGTCGCCCCAATACACTGGAAGCCTTCGCTCGTTGCGAAACCAGATCAACGTGCAGTCCGGGCGATCGCGCAGCGAGACGAACAGTGCCCCGGCCACGGCGTCGCTCGCTTCCTCCGATGCCATATCCCGGGTCATGGAGTTGGTGGCGAAAAGGGTCTGTGCGCCGTCGTGCTCGCGCCGTCGCCGCTGCAGCTCGCGGATCCGGCTGACGCTCGGGGTGCTGCCGAGAGTACTCAATGATCCCCTTTCCAGCAGCGCGAAGCCGTCCGCAGCGACCACCTCCAGCAGCGCGATGCCGTCGGGCTGGCGCATGAGTAGTTTGAAGTCGACCCGGCGCAGCGTGTCGGCCAGGTTTCGGCGCCGCACCGATAGGCTCAGAGCCCGAACGCGACGTTGTTCCGTTTGCGTGACCTGGATCAGCCCGGCGAGGTCCTGGCACAGCCATTCGACGGCATCCCGCACCGCAGGTCCGAGGTACTTCGGGCCTTGGCCGTGGCGGCACATCACGAGCCCCCAGAGGCCACCGTCGACCAGCAGAGATCCCGTGAGCGTTGCTCGTACACCCATGTTCTGCAGGTAAGTTATATGACTCATTGCCGCGCCGCGCAGGCTCGAGGCGCCCAGATCGATCGTCCGCGTCCCGCCACACCCGATCAGCGTGGAGGGCAAGTAGAACGCATCTGGAATCTGACGCATGTGCGCCGTCAAAGCGAGTTCGCGCGAGCTTGGGTCAATGTCACTCGCGGGGAAACAAAAATGCAAGTAGGGTTCGATTTCAGCGGCGCAGGCTTCCCCGATCACTTCCCCGTTCCAATCGGCGTCGAAGCGGTAGACCAGCACGCGATCGAAACCCGTCAGGCCGCGGATCAGTTCGCAGGCGGCGCCGGCGATCGCTTTGATATCCTGCAACCGACGTACCGCCGCCAAGATACGGCGCCGCTCGTATACAGTCCCTTGCACCGAGCCGAAGTCCTCGCCGGCGGGTTCGATATCCACCAGCAGCTGACTCGCCACATTGCGGTGGGCGCGGACCCGCAGATCCTGCCCAGCGCGCGCCAGCGGGATGAGCGGCTGCAAATCCGCGCCCAAATTGCTGCGCAATCGCTCGAGTGTCAGCGATGGCAGCACGGCAGCGATCGGCTGACTGAGCACCTCTGCCGGGCTCAAGTCCAGCAGCGCCTGGCACGACTCGCTGGCCGCCTCGATACGCCCGGATTCGCCGTCCAGGACCAATAGCGCCCCATGAGGTTGAATGGCGCCAGGGAGGTGCACGGTAGTGTCGCAGTTGGATGCCAGGCCGAACATACTTGAGACTACCGCAGAGTCGGGAGTCCGCTCTGTGCGACAGCGTACCGGCGGGAGGCTCTTGGCGATCAGTCCTGCGCGCGTTGCTTGCGCCTGGCGAAGAGCCACAAAAATGCGCCACAGACACCGAAGTTCAACACCCACCACCACATCTGACGGCCATTGCCGCGAACATCCGGCCCGGCCGCGGCGGCAGCAGCGGCAACCTTGAGTACGCCCTCGAGACTCTCGTGACTCTGGCCCTGGGTGACCTGGAATTGCACGGCGGCATCGCCGGCCAGCGTTAGATCCTTGGCGGTCAGCGCATAGCTGCCGTCGGCCTCGGCGACAGCCGGGTACGCTGCGCCGCGCAGCACCACGGCAACCACGGCGTCGTGCACCGGTGCATTATCCAGCAGCCGGCTCAAGCGAATGCTCATGTGGTCTCCCCGCACCAATCCAACCGCCAGCAAGTCGCCGGAATGGGCTTCCACGCGGGCCGCCGGAGCGGCGGCGGCAGCCAATGCAGCGGCGCCCGTCGGGGCGTCCGGCGGCGCCGCGCCCGCTGTGCTCGCGGCGCCCGAGGTGCTGGTCGAGGCGGCAGCGAACGCGAGCACTAAAACCTGAGCCCACCTGGACGGGCCGGGCGCGCGCTGCGCGCGCGCGTGTTCCGTCGACGACCGAAGCGTCATAGCCTCAAGAGTGCGCCCCAGATGCCGAGCGCGACACCTGCAATCGACGCGCTGAGCCCAAGTATGGGAAAAAAAGCGTTGCGCGCCAGGAAATACAGCGAGCAGAGCACCAGGCCAAGTTCCAGCAGGCCTTCGCCGATGTCGAAGAACAATGCGCGCCGCTCCTCCAATTCGGTTTCCTTGTCTTTGCCGCGAGCATCTTCGGAAAGCTTCTCGGCGTCTGACGCATATTTGATCCGCGCCGAGTCGAGCTTCTTCATCGCAGCGGCAATCTTCGCGGGATCGCCGCCCAAGGTGTCGAGCATGGTTTGCGCGACTTCATCGGTGTTCTCGCGGATTTTCTTCGCCTGGTAGTAGCTCCATAAATCGTTCGACTCGGTGCGATGGATCACCGCGTCTGTGTGCGCGCGGTGGGAGGCGATGGTGACGACGGAAAGAAAAATGCCCACCACCGCGACCAATATCCCCACGCGACGCGTGCTGGGGTCGTGCGCGTGTTCGGGCTTGACTTCGATTTCGGTCATTTGACGACGTGCAAGCGCGGATTGGCGCGCGAGATGCCCATCGCGCCGCTGCGCACCACCTCGACGATGTCGCCGAACGCCGCCACATTCGCGATGAATTCCCCGATCTGCGCCTCGGTGCTGGTCAATTCGACGATGAAACTGGATGGATTGGCGGACAATACTTTGCCGTTGACCCGCCGCAGCAATTCGCCCACGGAGTCGACATGTTCTGCGGGCAGTTGCAACTTTATCAGCAACAATTCACGCGCCAGATGATCGCCCCCGGTCATGTCCTCGACCGCGACCACGTCGACCAGCTTCAGGAGCTGCGCATTGATCTGGGCGATGACCTCATCGGACCCGGTCGTGACCAGCGTCACGCGCGACAGGCTCGCATCATCGGTGGGCGCGACCGAAAGAGACTCGATGTTGTAGCCCCGCGATGAAATGAGTCCCGTGACCCGCGTCAGCGCGCCGGCCTCGTTTTGCAGAAGAATTGCTATCAGATGACGCATGGGAGCCTCAGGCAGCCTCCTAGGATACGGTGGGCGGCACTTGGGCGCCAGGGCGATAACTGCTAGTCTTTCCCCCTTGAAAGACCGCAAAGACATGCTCGATCAGACCGCACATCCGCTGGCAGGCGTTGCCATGAGCGGCGCGGACATACTCGTCCAGGTGCTCGCCGACGAAGGCGTAGATACCATATTCGGCTATAGCGGCGGCGCGATCCTGCCGATCTACGACGCCGTGTTCCGCTTCAACGAGGAGCATGGCGCCTCGATGCCCTTGATCGTCCCCGCCAACGAACAGGGGGCGGGGTTCATGGCGGCAGGGTTCGCCCGCGCCAGCGGCCGGGTCGGCGTAGCCCTGGTCACCTCGGGTCCTGGCGCGACGAACATGGTCACGCCGGTACGGGATTGTATGGCGGACTCGGTACCGATCGTCCTCATCTGCGGCCAGGTGCCGACCACCGCGATCGGCACCGATGCTTTCCAGGAGGCGCCGGTGCCGAGCATCATGGGTGCGGTTGCCAAGCATGTCTTCCTGATTACCGACCCGGCCAAACTCGAAGCGACCGTCCGAACGGCGTTCGAGATCGCCCGCACCGGCCGCCCCGGCCCGGTGGTGTTGGATGTGCCCAAGGACGTCCAGAATTGGAGAGGCGTGTTCCATGGCTCGGGTCGTTTGCCCATTCCCGGCTATCGTCAGCGCATGAAGCGGCTTGAGGCCAGCAAATTGCCCGAAGCGGCCTGCGCCGATTTGTTTGCCGCGCTGAGCGTTGCGAAGCGTCCGTTGATATACGCGGGCGGCGGCGTGATCAATGCCGGTGCATCCGCGGAGCTGCGTGAATTTTCCGGGCGGCTGCAGATACCCGTGGTGACCACGCTCATGGGCATCGGCGCGGTGGATACCACCTCGGCGCTGTCGATGCGCATGCTGGGCATGCACGGGGCCGCCTTCGCCAACTACGCGGTCGAGGACTGCGACTGTTTGCTGGCTTTCGGCGCGCGCTTCGATGACAGGGTGGCGGGCAATGTTGCGAAATTCGCGCCGCAGGCGAAGTTCATCGCGCATATCGACATCGACGCTTCCGAGATCGGCAAGGTCAAGCGGGTAAATTGGAGCCACGTCGGCCTGATGACCGAAGCATTGCTCGACTTACTGGACTACGCCAAGCGCAAGGACTTCCAGCGCGACTGGTCGGCGTGGCACCGGCACTGCGATGAACTGCGGACCAAGCACGCCATGAACTTCGACCGTGACAGCGATCTGATTCAACCGTACTACGTGATCGAGTCGATCAACAAGCTGACCCGCGGCGAGGCCATCATCACGACGGGCGTCGGTCAGCATCAGATGTGGGCCGCGCAGTATTTCGATTTTTGCAGTCCGCGCCTATGGTTGACGTCCGGCAGCATGGGCACAATGGGATTCGGTCTGCCGGCCGCAGTGGGAGCCCAGATGGCGCGGCGCGATCGATTGGTCATCGATATCGACGGCGACGCCAGCATTCGAATGAACATCGGCGAACTCGAAACCGTCACGACCTACGATCTGCCGGTGAAAATCGTGGTACTCAACAATTTCGGCGACGGCATGGTCAAGCAGTGGCAAAAGCTTTTCCACAAGGGACGCTTGAGCGCCAGCGACAAGAGCTTGCACACCAAGGATTTCGTCAAGGCGGCGCAGGCGGATGGTTTCAAATTCGCGGTCAGAGTCGAGAAGAAGTCGGACCTCGAGCGGGTAATTGAGGAATTCATCCACTTCCCAGGTCCGGCGTTCCTCGAGGTGCTCATCGACCGTGATGCGGGCGTGTACCCCATGGTGGGTCCGGGCCAGGGGTACGATGAAATGATCACGGGCGAGCATATTGCCTCGCGCACCGAGGTCGTGATCAGCGTGCCCGACGCGTCGGAGATGTTCTGAATTCGAGCGAGTGTCCTGCGGACCGGGTCCTACCACGCGCCGGTGTTCGGCATGCTTTTCCAGGGCTCGGCGGGTTCAAGCGCTGCCCCTTGCTGCAACAGCTCGATCGAGATGTTGTCCGGTGAGCGAACGAAGGCCATGCGGCCGTCGCGCGGCGGGCGGTTGATGACCACCCCATGTTCCATGAGCTTGCGGCAAGCGGCGTAAATGTCCTCGACGGCATAGGCCAAGTGGCCGAAATTCCGGCCGGCACCATAACTCTCGGGATCCCAGTTGTAGGTCAATTCCACTTGAGCATCGCGATCACCCGGAGCCGCCAAAAAAACCAGGGTGTAGCGCCCCTGCGCGTGATCCTTGCGCGATAATTCCTGCAGGCCGAGCGCGTCGCGATAGAAGCGCAGCGATTGCTCGATGTCGGTGACTCGGACCATCGTGTGTAAATATTTCATGTCAGCATTCCTGTGGACTAACGCAGGATATTGGGGCACTCATGCACAAAAGCAAACTAGCCGGATTCATCATCGATTGCCAAGGCGACGATCTGCATGCTGCGGCAAATTTTTGGGGCAATGCGCTTGGCATGCCGCAGCGGACGCTACCGCCCGCAGAGAAGGACCGCTACGAGCGCCTCGAAGACCGGCAGCACGGGTTGCACATCGAGGTGCAGGTGGTCGGTCACCCAAGCCGGGTGCATCTCGACATCGAAACCGACGATATCGAGGCCGAGGTGCAACGACTGGAGAAATTAGGCGCCAAGCGCGTCCAAGCGGTTAGCCGATGGTGGGTCATGGAAGCGCCCACGGGGCAAAGATTCTGTGTGGTGCGCGCCGAGTCGGCGGATTTCGACCGGCTCGCGACTCTTTGGCGTTAAGCAGAATGTGATGCGTGTCACAATTTGGCCACAGATGTGACTTAACCCGTAAATTCTAAATATTCCATTATAACTATTGGATTTCCCTATGGTATCTGATAGGGTTTAGGTGCAAAGCGGTTGGTGTTCAAAGCCGGCGTTACATACTTGCAACACCGGCCAACAGACAAGGTCGAGCGTTGTGGCACTTTTGTGCGGCGCATCCTCCAAATTAGGACGTGCGGGTTCTTACCTCAGCACCTGTTCCACTCACGTTCCCCGGCTAGTCCGGGGATTCTTTTGCTCCGCGGGTGTCACTACGCAACTGACCCCATTCCCTGCCGGGCCAACGGCTTACGCTCGGTAAAAACTCTCCCAAACACGATTTTTCTGAATTCCACTGTATACGACCGCTAGTTGGTTGGGGCTACCTCAATGTTATTGAACGCACAGACTACGAGTATGGCCGGTGATCCACTGCATAGTGAGCTAGCCAGCGCTACCAGGAGCCGGTCATTCCAACATCACAATATTCTTCTCCGGCGAATCTAGAATCTGCCCCGAAAGAATCTGATCCTGGCGAATTGATCGGCGCTGACAGCGGCGGGCACCAGGACGAGGCCGACGCACGCATTCTGCTCGAGGCCATCGTCAACTCATCTTCGGACGCCATCGTCGGGAAGACTTGTGAAGGCATCATCACGAGTTGGAACCCTGCGGCGGAACGCCTATTCGGCTATGCCGCGCAAGAGGCCATCGGCCAATCGATCCGGATGCTGTTCCCGGCCGAACACCTCAATGAGCAGTTGGACATTCTCGCGCGAATCGGGCGGGGTGAACGCGTGTCGAGTTTCGATACGGTGCGCCTGCGTAAGGACAGCACCCAAGTGCAGGTGTCCGTGACGGTTTCCCCGATCACCGACGCTCGAGGCAAGGTCGTCGGCGCATCGAAGATCGCGCGCGACATCACCGAGCGCAAGCGCTCCGAAGCTGAAGTACGGGCGATCGAGCAGCGATTCCGAGCGTTCGCCGACGCCATTCCGCAGCTGGCATGGACGGCGCGGGCGGATGGCTTCAGGGATTGGTACAACCAGCGCTGGTATGATTTTACTGGCATCGCGCCTGAGCAAATGGACGGCTGGGGCTGGCAGTCCGTCCACCATCCCGAGATGTTGTCGCAGGTCATGGGCCAATGGAAGGCAGCCACTGCCGCCGGTGAAGCATTCGAAATGGAGTTTCCCTTGCGCGGAGTCGATGGACGGTTCCATCAATTTCTGACCCGCGCGGTGCCTGTCAAAAATGCTTCGGGACAGCTTCTGCAATGGATCGGCACCAATACGGACGTCGATGAATTGAAGCGAGTGGAGGAAAGACTACGGTCGAGCGAGGCGCGTCTCGGCGAATTGAATGCCGCCCTGAGAATCACTGCCGCGGAGAACGCGCTCATTGCCGATGCGCTATACATTGAAAAGGAACGCGCGCAAGTCACGCTGAACTCGATCGGCGATGCCGTTATCTGTACCGATGGCGGCGGTTGCGTGAGCTACATCAACGCGGCGGCCGAGCGTCTCACGCTCTGGACGAGCGCCGATGCCACCGGCCGTGTGCTGGATGAGGTGTTGCACATCATCGAGGCGCAAAGTCGCGAGGTCATTCCAAACCCCTTTACGATCGCGGCGGAGAAGAACATAGTCGTAAGGCTGCCGCCGTTGTGCATACTGGTCCGGCGCGACGGCTCGGAACTGTGCATCGAGGACTCCTGTGCGCCGATTCATGATCGCAGCGGCAGGATTACCGGCGCCGTGATGGTATTCGAGGACGTGACCGTGTCCCGCGGACTGTCGCGACAGATTGTCTATCAGGCGACACACGACAGCCTGACCGATCTCCCGAACCGCAGTCTACTGAGCGATCGGTTGGCGCAGGCCATTGCGGCCGTTCATCGCCACAACAGGTCGTTGGCCCTGCTGTATCTCGACGTGGATCGATTCAAACTCATCAATGACTCGTTGGGTCACGCGATTGGCGATCGGCTGCTGCAGTCGATCGCATTGCGGCTGACTGCGGATCTTCGAATCACCGACACGGTGAGCCGCATGGGGGGCGACGAATTCGTGATCATGCTGACCGATATCGGTGGTGCGAGGGAAGCTTCGCTCTGTGCGGAAAAGCTGCTTCAGTCGCTCCGCCTGCCGTATGTGCTGGACGCGCACGAGTTACACGTGTCCGCGAGCATCGGCATTGCGATGTGTCCGCAGGACGGCAGCGAAGCGGAGGCGCTATTGCGCAATGCCGACTCGGCCATGTACGAGGCCAAGGGGCAAGGGCGCAATAACTGCCAGTTTTACCGCAAAGACTTGAATGAGAGCGCGATTGAGCGGCAAACGCTCGAGGGCGCCCTTAGACATGCGATCGCTCGCCAGCAGTTGGAACTACATTATCAGCCGATCATGAATATACGCCTCGGTACCCTTGCTGGAGTGGAGACGCTTCTCCGATGGCGCCACCCGACACTGGGGCTTCTACTGCCGGCGGACTTCATGCCTGTCGCGGAAGAATCTGGTCTTATCGTTCCGATTGGCCAATGGGTGCTTCGTAACGCCTGTAAGCAGGCAAGGGAATGGCAAATTGCGGGAATGGCGCAATTGCGCTACGCGGTGAATGTATCGGCAGTTGAATTGCGCGCGAAGCACTTCGTCGCGGACGTGACCAACATTATCAATGAGATGAGTATCGAGCCGTCTGTGCTCGAGCTTGAATTGACGGAGACGTTTCTAATGCAGGACTCGAAATCGACCGCACTCGTGCTCAAATCGCTCAAGGATCTCAACGTTAACCTGGCTTTGGACGATTTTGGAACCGGCTATTCGAGCTTGAGCTACATGCGCCGCTTTCCGATCGACACCTTGAAAATCGACCGATCCTTCGTCAAAGATCTTACGACCAATGTTGCCGATGCCAGCGTCGTGAGCGCGGTTATCAATATGGGCAAGAGCTTGCACATGCTGGTCGTGGCGGAAGGCGTTGAAACCCGCGAACAACTCTCTTTCCTGGAGTCGAATGACTGTCACGAAGCCCAAGGCTACTTATTCAGTCCCCCGGTAGCCGCGGAAAGGTTCGCGCCCCTAGTCCTCCGCAGCGGTGCGCTTCATGCGTGCTAATCTGCACTAGGGCGCAGTGTCACGGCGCCTGGACCTCGGCGTAGTAACACCCTGATCCGCCGTATCTCCGCTCAGCGCGTCATCAAGTCATCTACTTCATGTTCGATCTCGCGGATCGCCAGTGGCGCGATACCCTCGGCTTGCCATTGACGGTCGAGGCCCGCCAAAGGTCCGGCTTTCAGTTTCGCCCATTGTGCGAGCTTGACCTGCGCCGCGGTGCGCGCAAGATCGTAGACGGCGAGCGCCTGCGCGGGCGCCGGGCGGTCCGAGCTTTCGACGACATTGAGCGCACTCGTGAGCTCCGCGTTGTCCGTTTCGAGCCCCGTGCTGCCCTCGATGATATCGCCTAGTGCGGACTCCAGTGCCTTCGCCGTGGCCGCTGACGGCTTCGTCGCAGCGCCGGGCGCGGCAAGGGCCTTGGTCAGTCGCCCGTCGACCTCGGCGATCTCGGCGAGTGCCCGGCGACAGGCGAGCGAGTCGCGAAAGATTCGCGCAGCGGTCGTGAACTGATCGGTGAGTTGCTCAAGGGTAGCGGCCGAACGGGGATCCTTGACCAGAAGAAGGGGCACGGTAGAAACCGTCCGCCCGTTCACCTTGAGCTCGACCTCATACTGGCCCGGCGGTACGCGCGGGGGTCGCGGCACGTCGCCTGAGCCGTCGTCGGGCTCATCCCCCGTCACGTCATCGGACGTGTTCCAGCTCAAAGTCCAAGCGACGCGGTGCATGCCCGCGCCGGTCTCGAGGCGCTGCGGCCTGGGAAACCAGCGGGCCGCTATCGGCAGGGGCGCGCGCGGCTGCGACGCGTGCGCGGCTTCGGCTTGAGGTTCGGAACCGATGTGGCGCACCAAGGCGTGGCTCGAGTCATAGACGAACAACTCAACTGAGCTCGCCGCGGCGGGCAGGTAGTAATCGAGCAGCGCACCGTTCGGCGGATTCTCCGCCGTGGGCTCCTCGGGTGGTAGGGGCGTGCCCGTGAATACGTCATTGTCGATGCGCACGGCAGCCGCCGGCTCGTACAGGAATGCCGACCGGGTACCGGCATGCGCTGTGCCCTGACGCAGTGGTGTGATGTCGTCGAGGATCCAGAATGACCGTCCGTGCGTCGCTACGACGAGATCGTCGCCGTGCACGGCCAGGTCGCGCACCGAACTGACCGGCAGGTTCAATTGCAGCTTCTGCCACTGCCCGCCGTCGTCGAAGGACACATAGACGCCGAATTCCGTACCGGCAAACAAGAGACCCGCCTGCTTGGGGTCCTCGCGCACGGCGAGCACGAAGTTCGGCTCCGACAGCCCCGTCGTGATCGCCGTCCAGGTCTTGCCATAGTCGCGGGTGCGGTACACATAAGGGTTCCGATCATCGAGCCGATGGCGCTCGACCGCGGCGTAGGCGACGCCGGCATCGAAGTGGGAAGGCTCGATCAGCGAGATCTTGCTCCACGGACGAATGCCGGACGGTGTCACCGTGCTCCAGGTCCTGCCGCCATCACGCGTCAGTGACAAGACACCCGTATCGCTGCCCGCCCAGAGCACATCGGCATCGACATACGACGGAGCGACGGTCGCGAGCGTGCCGTAGCCTAATCCCACGGCCCGTTCCGGCGCAGGACCGGGCCCGGCATCGATGGAGTTTTTCGCCGACGGGTTGCCCGCTCCCGCGCTGACCTCCTTGCGCGGGGTCGTGCTAGGTTTCGCGCCGGTGAGATCCGGGCTGATCTCGGTCCAATGCGAGCCGCCGTCGAGTGTTTTCAACACGACCTGGGCGCCGAGATACAGCGTCTTCTTGTCTACCGGCGAGAACGCCAGCGGCGGGGTCCAGGGATCTCGATACTTGCGCCGCGTGATGTCCGTGCCAAACACACTCACGGGCCAGGGTGTGACGTCCTGAGTCAGCGAGCGGCGCCGGTCCCAGCGCGAGACCGTGCCGTAAGTACCACTCGCATAGAGGATATCGGGGTCCTGGGGGTCGAGCGCAAGATAGCCGCTTTCGCTGCCGCTCGCCGGAAACCAGTCGCGCGGCGTGATCTGCCCATGATCGGTCCGGCTCGCCACCGCGACGCCGCCGCTATCCTGCTGTGCGCCGTAGACCGTATAGGGAAACCGGTCGTCGGTCGTGACGTGATAGAGCTGCGCGGTCGGCTGGTTGTACCAACTGGACCAGGTCTGGCCGCGGTTGAGGCTGATGCTGGTCCCCTGATCGGTGCCCAGCACCAGGCGATTCCGGTCGCGCGGATCGACCCACAATTCGTGGTAATCGTCGCCTCCGGGCGCGCCTCGCAAGACGGTGATCGTCCTGCCGCCGTCGCTCGACGACAGCAAGGCAATGTTCGGCACATAGATGGTGTCGGCATCGTTCGGGTCGACCGTGATACGGCTGAAGTACCATGCGCGGCTCGTGAGCCGCGCATCGTCGTTCACCAACGCCCAGGTGGCACCTTCGTCGTCGGAAACATAAAGCCCCGACCGCTTGGCCTCTACGAGCGCATAGACGCGCCGCCCATCGGCACTGATCGCGACGCCGCTGCGACCCCATTTGCCGTCGGGTAGACCGTGTCCCACGCAGGGCTGCCAAGTCTCGCCGGCGTCGAGCGAACGAAACAGACCGCTGCCTTCGCCCACGAGCGGTGCGTAGTTGCTCCAGGGCGGACGGTGCGCGGCCCAGAGTGAGGCGAACAGCATATTCGGGTGGCCCGCGGCAATCGCGAGATCGGCGACGCCGACTTGCGGACCCCGATAAAGCGTACGCCGCCAGGTCTTGCCGCCATCGCTCGATTTGTAGACGCCCCGATCCGGATTCGGGCCGTACGCGAATCCGAGTGCGCCCACGTAGACTACGTCGGGTTGGCTTGGGCTCAAGACGATCTTGCTGATCTGGCGCGTATTGCCCAAGCCGACGTTGGTCCAGGTCTCGCCTGCATCGACTGATTTGTAGACTCCCGCACCGGAGGCAAGGTCCGAGCGTATGTCGCTCTCACCGGTGCCGACGTAGAGTACGCGCGGATCCGACGGCGACACCGCGAGCGCGCCAATCGACGCGACCGGTTGCGCGTCGAACAGCGGTTTCCAGACGGCGCCCGCATCCGTTGTGCGCCAGACGCCGCCGTCGACGGAGCCGAAATAGAAGGTGCTTCCCGAACCGGGCACACCGCCGACAGCGACCACACGGCCACCGCGGAAAGGACCGATCAGACGATACTTGAGATCACCGAACAGTCGTGGTGGTACGGACGGCGCGGGAGCTTGGCTCCCTGCGTCGGTTTGCGCGGTGGGTGCTTGGGCCGCGGCCGGCTGCGATACGCCGATCAAGACGACACCAAGGGCGATTGCCCTGGCGCAATGGGTCGCGGCGGCATGCCGCGCGAGAGGCAGGAGTCGAGTCAAGCTCATGGGGAAAGGTGTCATCGGATGAATGTGCGTATGCATAAGTCTTACATGAAACGCGGGCGTGCGCCCAACGGGGTGTGCCCTGGCAGCGTCGAGTTCTGCTAGTGTTCTTCTGACGCAGAGAATTCCGCGGGAGGAGCAATATGAGCTTGGTCGATGGTTTCACGGGGGCGGTCGGCAACACGCCGCTCATCCGCCTGCGCCGTTTGAGCGACGAGACGGGCTGCGAAATCCTGGGCAAGGCGGAGTTCATGAATCCTGGTGGTTCGGTCAAGGATCGGGCCGCAAAATGGATCGTGCTCGACGCCGAGCGCCGCGGTGCTCTCGAGAGGGGTGGCACGGTGGTGGAGGGTACCGCGGGCAATACAGGTATCGGGCTTGCCCACGTGTGCAACGCGCGGGGCTACAAGTGCGTCATCGTGATGCCTGACAATCAGGCCGCCGAGAAGTATCAAATCATCGAAGCGCTGGGCGCCGAGCTTCGCAAGGTACCGGCGGTTCCGTACAGCAATCCCAATCAGTATCAGAAGGTGGCCGGGCGCCTCGCGCAGGGATTGCCCAATGCCATCTGGGCCAATCAATTCGACAATACCGCCAACCGTTCCGCCCATTTCGAGTCGACGGGCCCGGAAATATGGGCCGACACGGGCGGCAAGATCGATGCGTTCTGCGCTGCGACCGGCACGGGAGGCACTTTGGCGGGCGTCGCGCGCTTCCTCAAGTCGAAATCCGCCGCGATTCGCATCGTCTTGGTGGATCCGCCGGGCAGCGCTTTGTACCACTACGTCAAGGACGGCGAGCTCAAGACCGACGGCGGCTCGTCCATCACCGAAGGAATCGGTACCGGACGCGTCACGGCAAATCTCGAGGGTGCTCCCATCGACGATGCCCTGCGCGTCGCGGATGCAGAGACCCTGCACTACGTGTATCGATTGCTGCGCGATGAAGGTTTGATATTGGGCAGCACCGCGGGCATCAATGTAGCGGCCGCCGTGACCGTGGCCAAGCAGCTCGGGCCAGGCCACACCATCGTCACGATCCTATGTGACGGCGGCGCGAAGTATCAGTCGCGACTGTTCAACCCGGAATGGATTGCGCAGAAGGGGTTCACGCAGGCGATCACTGCTGATTTCAAGGTGTGAATCCTAATGTGCGCAAACAGGGCGATCTAGACTACCAGGCTGTGTTACTCAGATGTAATTCCTCGTTCAAGCTCCTGCCGTGAACACGGCCTACGCTGCGCAATGTGGCATAAGTAAAATCCTAGACCGAAGGAATGGACTATCAGTATGAATAAATTCGCCTCAGCGGCCACGATCGCCCTACTGGCGCCGATCGCAACACAAGCGGCTAGCGTTACCGAATCGGACCAGTTTTCGATCGACACGACCACCAGTTCGGCGTCGACGGCCAGTTTGGCATTCGCCCAGTTCGATGCGGCGCTGGGCACGCTCACCGGCGTGAGTATCGAGTTTGCGGGTGAGGCAGACTCCGTTTATCAGGTCTTGACGAATTCGACGACCAGCGTCACGAGCACGGGAACATCGACCACGTCGCTGCAGCTCACGGGCTCGGTGTTGGCGAATACCTTGTCAACGTCAACGCTCAGTGCGGGAACGACCAACGGTGTCGTGAACGCGAACGTCGCTCCCAATGCCTATACGGTCACCTACTTCCCGGGAAGCCAATCGGCCTTCGACCAGATGGTCTCCGAAAACAATCTCGCAGCCTTCATCGGTTCGGGTTCTTTGGCGTTACAGGCGGGGTTCTTGCCTTTCACGGCCAGCGGCAGCATCAACAACGCGGGATCGCCTGGCAGCTTCAGCGGCGTGGGTGGTGGCGGGCAGGCCAGCGGTGATGTGGTCGTGACCTACGATTACACTCCGGTCCCGGTGCCTGCGGCATTGCCCTTGCTCCTCTCCGGCATGGTCGGATTTGGGATCCTGACGGGTCGGCGCAGCAGAACCTAAGGAGCCGCTGCGAGCTCAATCAGGCGCTTTGCGACGCATGATGCGTCGTGGGATCGCCGAACCAGGCCAGCGATTCGTGCAATGCCGCGACCTCACCGACCACCAGAAGCGCCGGCGACTCGAGCGCCGCTCGTGCGGCGGCGTCGGCCAAGGTGGCGAGCGTTGCAACGATGACGCGCTGCTGCGGCAGCGTGCCGTGGACGATGATGGCAGCCGGGAGCTGCGCCGCCGCGCCGTGTTCCAGCAGCTTGCCGGCGATGTATTCAATGCGCGAGAGGCCCATATAGAACACTGCCGTGTGGCCAGGCGCGCAGAGCATGCGCCAATCGGGTTGTTTGCCGCTCGAGTCGGCGTGCCCCGTCACGAAGCTCACGCTATGCGCATGGTCGCGGTGTGTGAGGGGAATGCCCGCGTAGGCTGCACAACCCGCGGCCGCGGTAATTCCCGGGACCACCGAAAAATCGATGCGCGCCGCCGCGAGCGCCTCGAGTTCTTCGCCGCCGCGGCCGAAGATGAAAGGGTCGCCTCCCTTGAGGCGCACAACCCGCCGGCCGGCAAGAGCGTGTTCGATGAGCAGCTGGTTGATGTGCGCTTGCGTGCTGCCGACGCTGCCCGCGGCCTTGCCGACGCAGATACGCTGCGCGTCGCGTCTGGCCATGTCCAAAACCGCGCAAGAGACCAGACGATCATGCAGGATGACGTCCGCGTCCTGCAGCGCGCGCAATGCCTTCAAGGTCAGTAATTCCGGATCGCCGGGACCTGCGCCAACGAGCGTGACCGCACCCGCGGGACGGGGTGTGTTCGCGCTCGCCGACAACAACTGACGCGCGAGGCGACCGGCACCCTGCGCGTCGCCATCGATGAAGCGCCGCATGGCGGGGCCATCGACGACCGCCTCGAAGAAGCGCCGTCGTGCCGCAATATCTCGCAACTGGCTCTGCGCGGTGGCGCGCAGCGACTGTAACCATCGTGCGGCTTCCCCGATTCGCTTGGGAATGAGCGCTTCTAGTCTCTCGCGCAAGCGCCGCGCCAATACCGGCGAGGTGCCGGAGGTGCCCACCGCCACCAGCACCGGGTCACGATCCACGATGGCCGGCACGATGAAACGCGACGCTTCGCGATCGTCGACCACGTTCACGGGTATGCTGCGCGATTCGCTCAAATTGGCGATCCAGCGATTGAGCGCACGGTGCGACGTCGCGACGATCACGAGCCGTACGCCGGTCAGATCCTCGGCAACGAATTCGCGAAGACCCACCTCGATCTGGCCGCCGGCCGCATGGTGCTCGAGCTCAGGGTGAATGTCGGGCGCCACCACCGTGACCGACGCGCCACTGCGTATCAGTAGTTCGACCTTGCGAAGCGCAACCTCTCCGCCGCCCACGACCAGGACCTTCTGCTGGGAGAGATCGAAGAAGACCGGAAAGTAGTTCACGGGGCCCAGTGCAGGGGCGGGGCGTCAGGACATAATCCTAACTCGCGCGACTCGCCCTTGAAAACCGCGCAGCAGCCCTGCCGCTGAAAGATGCCGTCCCGAAAGCTGTTGATGCCGTTGTTCTCCACCCAGTCCTCCACGACGGAGGCCCGAGGATAATATAAGTGCCGGGATTGCGCACCAAGGCATGGGCGAGTGCGCTCGGCGCGCTGCCCGCTCGTACTGACAACCCGGCATGAGGTCATACAGTTTCGTGATTCCTGTTGTGGCCCAAGCAGGGCGCGAACCTTATATCCTAGACGCCATAACGAATCGGCATAAGATCCGCAGGCGAGCGATGAAATTCCAGCAATTGCGCTATTTGGTGGCGGTTCACGAGAACGGCCTCAACATCACGGCGGCCGCGAGGCAGCTGCATACCTCCCAGCCTGGCGTAAGCCGGCAGCTCAAATTGCTCGAGGAAGAGCTGGGATTCCAGTTGTTCGAGCGGGAGGGGCGGGCGCTGACGCGCACCACCTCGGCGGGCGAGGAAATCATTTCGCGCGCCACCAGCATTTTGCGCGAAATGCAGAACATCCGGCGCACGTCGGCGGAGCTGCGCAAGGCCGACGGCGGCACGCTGTCCATCGCCACCACGCATACCCAGGCGCGCTACGTCCTGCCCGAGGTGATCCGGGCGTTTCGCATCAAGTATCCAAAAGTCCGCCTGCACCTGCATCAGGGCACCTCGGAACAAATCGCCGAGATGGTGGCGCGCGACCGCGTCGATTTCGCCATCGCGACGGGTTCCGATGAGCTGTTCCCGCATCTGGTGCGGCTGCCGGTGTATCGCTGGCACCGCGCGGTGGTGGTGCCGCGCGGACACCCGCTGGCTGCGGCCGGTAAATTGACCCTCAAGAAGCTTGCCGAGTACCCGATCGTCACTTATGTGTTCAGCTTTTCCGGGCGATCCTCGCTGCCGGCGCTGTTCGAGACGGCAGGGCTGTCGCTGGACGTCGCGCTGACGGCGCGTGACTCGGACGTCATCAAAACCTACGTGCGCGTGGGCCTAGGGGTCGGAATTCTGGCGCGCCTCGCCATCGATCCCAAGGCCGACGCCGATTTGATCGCACTCGATGCGGCGCACCTGTTCGAGGGTCACACCACCTGGATCGGCTTCCGTCGCAGTGCGCTGCTGCGTGCCTACATGTACGAGTTCATCGAGCTGTTGGCGCCGCACCTGCCGCGCAAGCTGGTGCGCGAGACCGAAAAACTGGAAACGCA
>Ga0116231_10006969_pt1 | contig 21098 bp, 21 predicted proteins | sample S1TSphgellanicum_2_FD_89695 | JGI IMG/M metagenome (GOLD analysis project Ga0116231, IMG submission 89695) | Host-associated microbial communities from peat moss isolated from Minnesota, USA - S1T2_Fd - Sphagnum magellanicum MG | ecosystem: Host-associated > Plants > Peat moss > Unclassified...
TTTAATATTATTAATATTAAAATTTTTTTTTTTTTTTTTTTTCCCCCAAAAGCTATGTAAGCAATTATTTGTCTATAATTCATGTGGTCCAACAAGCATCTTCTTCAGAATTGAAGAATGATGAGATCTCATGTTGTCAGCATATGATCTTCTTTTTGTCTTCATATATTCCTACACAAAAGGAGGCTGTTATTAGCTGACAAACTCTGGGGTCTGGACCTTACTAAAGTTATCAAGCACCAAGGTTTATGTATAATTAATTTATTTGTTTTTAATTTCAAGCTCCCAAGGTTTTGCCTCTTGAGTTCTAACCAGTGTTTTCTTTTCCTGCAAGCTTTTTCCTTTTCCCAACAAAAATATTGAGAATTTTTTAAATTTTTGTTAATTTCTAGTTTAAATTTGACTAATTTTTCTCCTTTGTGGGGCGGGGAGGGGAGGGGAGAAGTTTGCAAAACCTTTATATCAAAAAATTGGAAAAGAAAAACTCGAATTGCAAATTGTCATCCTTCAGAAAGAAAATTTAGCCAAATTTTGGCTATAAAAAATGAAAGTAAAAAAAAAAAAAACCATTTATTTAAGCATCCTTAAATTATATATTGTTTGCTACCCATGATTTCTTTGTGGTGAGTAAGTAAAGAACTGAACTTGGATGTGAGAAACATACTTGGAAAAGTCTCACACAGACATACTGAGCACCACTGGAGATGCTGATGAATGAAACCTCACAGAGAGGAGGTGCCTTGAAGTGCCTTGAAGATGAGTCAAACTTAAAGAACTGAACTTGGATGTAAGAAACATATTCGGCAAGGTGTCTCACACACATATACTGAGCACTGCTGGAGATGCTGATGATTCAAACCTCACAGAGAGGAGGAGGTGCCTTGAAGTGCCTTGAAGATGAGTCAGACTTTAGATTGTTCAATTTTCTACCATGGAGAAATACAGTCGACTTATTGCACGCGGTTGGTTTTTGACACGAAGAGATTTTGACATCTAGTTTGAGCTAACTTGACGGTTTTCCTTTTTCTTATTCCTTTGTACATTTGTCAACTCTATGGTGTGTTTTTTAAATAAAGTTTTGCAGGGTTTTATCATTCTTTTTAATTTGTTGTCTTCCACTAGACTACAGCCACCGAGTTGTTGTGTGGCCAAAAATGAGGAAAATGTTGTCACAGCAGTTATTACAGACACATGTACAGTTCAGTTCAATACACTACATAGGCTACTACTACAAGTCAACTTGGGTGACCCATAACAAGCACCCTCTGTATATTAGTACACTAATATTATAATCCTATCTCTATACAGACAATGTTCAAGACAATGTTCAAAACCAGTGTCGGTTTGGTGTATTGGTCTGTGCCTGGTATCTAATTGTATCTAATTAATTGTTGTATGTGTATATGGGTTTAGATCAGTGTTGGCTGGATATTGGTAAAGTGGGCCGGTTATCAACGTGTATAATGCCCTGGTTAGCAACTATTCATCTCCGGACTCTGCTCATTTTCCAGAATTGGCACTATTGGTAACCAACTTCTGTAACTCCATTTGCATATCCTTATTCATATTTCATATATGCAAACTCACATTATTCATATCCATGGGTATATTTTTATGAGATTCTAGATATGCATAGCTATGTTATACATATTCATATGTGGTGTTGAGGGTCCGGATATGTACATTGATATGCATATCTTTTATAGGGTTAGGGTTTTCAAGCTTAAAGCATTAGTGTTAAGGGTTTTCAAGCATGAGCCTTGTCCTTTGTATCCTTTTTGCTTCTATTGCTCTCCTTTTTGTTGCATCAAAATTTTTTAAAAGCAACGTCAGGAATATCACACAAACATTTTCCAGTATTTGAGGTTTGGGCTTTGGGCTCTAACTATTTAAAGTTTCAAGCTTGAACATTTGAGTGAACAAACAAAAAGTTTAAGTGAAAATCTATTTGAATGAAAAAGCTTGTTTCTACAAGTGAACATATTTTTGAGCATATGTTTGGGCATTTGTGTCGGAGTGAATATTTGTGTGTGAGGGAGCATTTGTGTATGAATGAGTGTCTATGTTTGAAACAGTGTTTGTGTTTAAATGAATGTCTATTTGAACATCTATCTAAGCGTATGCATTTGAATGAGCATTTATTTGAATGAGTATCTATTTAAGCATTTGTGTGAACGTTTGTATCTAAATGAATGTTTGTCTAAACATCTATGTGGGCATATGTGTTTGAAAAAACATTTGTTTGAGCATTTGTGTGGGTGTCTATGTCTAAATGAACATTTGTCTAAATATTTATGTAAACATCCATGTTTGAATGAACTTTTGTCTAAGCATCTATGTGGGCGTCCTTGTCTGAATGAACATTTGTCTGAGTTGCATTTGTGTGAACATCTATGTCTAAATGAAAATTTATTTGAGTTGCATTTGTGTGGGTGTTTGTGTTTGAATGAACGTTTATTTAAACATGTATGTGGGCGTTTGTGTCGAAATGAACTTTTGTTTAAACATTTGTTTAGATGTTTATATCTAAGTGACCATTTGTCTTCACATCTATCTAAGTGTCTATGTTTGAATGAGCATTTGTTTAAGCATCTATTTGAGCGGTTATGTTTGAATGAACAATTTCATTGGAGGTCAAAATTCAAAACATTGGAATTCGAAATTCAAAACCTTAATTTTAGAAATCACAAATGAATAACAATGCTACAACGTTCAAGCGGTAGTGATTTTCATGATAGGTAAGAAGTTTTTAAAATCTCTTCTCCATGTTGTAAAAACTTTGAACTTTGTTACAAATCAATTTTAATTTTGGAATTCAGTTTATTAGTTGTGTGTAATGTGCACAATTCATTTCCACCATGGCTACAAAAAGTGATTCACTCATTGTTGAAAGTGTTGGTGGGGTTGGTGAACCATATGTATGTGAAGATGTGGTCCCTAACACTTCATCTTCAGACATGGAAAGTGTGTGTTTAGAAACTACAATTTCCTTCGAGAATGAGGTATTGCAACTTGTAGCTATAGAAGCTCAAGTTGTATTTTGGAAACCACACCATCAAAATTCCATTTGCTAGGGGTTTTTTGTTGTGAATGATGATTTACATGTGGCTTTTAAAAATTTGTAATTGTGATGTATTATCTATAGATCAAAAAAAATGGCAAGTAATTTTTTGTCCCAAAGTGTAATAAGATTAAGTGTAATAAGATTAATGGGATTACTCCCATGAAGATTCATGTTGGTTCTATTCATCCCAAATTGTTTGCTCAAAGAAAATCACAACTTGTAAAAAAGGCAACAATGGATAATGATGCAAATCATGTATGGCAGTAGTGGAAGAAAAGAACATGCCCTCTAGCTATGTTATCACCACTTATTTTGGGTCCAGAAACCCTTACTAAAAAATAAATGAAACACAACAAATGTTTATTGAGGATCTTGTGCTTTACATTTGTAAAGTTTATCAACCAAATTTCCACTACTGAAAACATATGGCTAAGAAAGTTAATTTTCCGCCAATGTCCCTAGGTTTCATTTCCTTCTCAAACTATTCTTGTGGATGAAATGCTTCCTAGAATGGTGCAAAAAACTTTGGATTTGCATGTATTTCCAAACCTTTCATCTACAACCACTATTTCCTATAGTTTTGATTTATGGATGTGTAAGGATGTTGTGGACACTTTTACCCTACTGATAAATTTTTTGAATGAATCTTGGAACCTTATACATGTCATTGTGGGCTTATTTGAAATGGATGAAACCAATGATAAAAATATGGTTGTTTAGCTTGAATCATTAAAAACTTTCAAAGTTTGGTTTGATGTATCATGTGATTACATTCATGAAAGATGAGGGGAGTAATTTGAGTACCATGGCAACTACATTACATTCCATCATCATTTGTCAACCTTTGAAGCCTAACCATGTTTATGAAATACACGTTTTGGGCATTTGATGTTTAAGGCATGCTAATATACTACTGACAATGACAAGGTTTCTAAAAATTTAATGGAGGTAAATGTGAAGGATGCACAAGCTATTTTACAAAAGACTATTACATGGATAAAGAAATTTGGTGAAAGTAGGCAAGAATGGGAGAAGGCTTGTATTGAATGTGGGTTGCCACCTCAAAAACTTAAGACCCCTGTCAAAACCAAATTTGCATCCAAAGTCATCATGTTTGAAGAGACCTTGGAATTCAAGCAAACTATCATCACTTATTACGAAAGGCAAAAGACTATTGTTTTATAACAAAGAGTTCCAAAGGCCTAGGTTGTTGCAAAGGTAGTTACTCTTACCTTAAACCCTATGGTAATAGCTTGTGTTATGAATCAATCCCATGGTCATTGGTTATTGTCAGATGTTTTGACTACTACCATTACACAAATTGTCAACTTGTAATCTAAAATGGTTTAAATGTTTTAAGCCAAATGGGACAAAAGCTCTAAAACCCATTTGATTCGAAACTTCTCTTCTTCCAAAAAAAATATGCAAAAAGCTATGAAGGTACTTAAACCTTTTCTCCAATTTATGTTTGTTTTTTAATCAAACCATGTTCATAATATGCTTACAATAATGTTAGATCCTCAATTCAAATCATTACAAGTTGTGGAAAATTTGATGGGTCATGGGAATGCAATTTTACTTGCTTCTAAGAATGATTTGAAACCTATGATTCCCCTTTTAATGGTATGTTCTAAAGCCCTAAACCCTACTGCTAAAGCTTGCACATCTATTAATCAAAATGGCCTTGAAGAAAAAGGTAACATGTTTAAGGCTGGAGCATCTTTTAAGGGGTCTTTTCAAGCACTTGTCACAAAATAATCATCTTTGTTCATGAAGTTATCCATACCTTCTTCTACATCTAAAGATCCTCTTGTTTGGTGGCACAACCATGAAGGTTAGTTTTCAAATGTGGCATTTCTAGCTAAACAAATTCTTGGTATTTCAAGGTCACAAATTGAAACAAAAAGGGTATTTAGTTTGTTGGAGTATTAACAGTTTTGCGATAAAACTACTTACAAGTGGAAAATTTTGACATGATCATCACAATTGTCAAAAATTAACCTAATGATTCACACGTGAATTGTATGCTAAATAAAATATGAAAGACTACTTAAAAATTAAAGGGTCTTTGGTTGATGACAATTATGAGTTGATTAAAGAAAAAAAGTATTTTAAAAAGTTGGATGTGCATGATGAATAGTGCATAGGTATTCAACTTTCCCATTTGTGTTTTTTTTTTCAACATTTGAATTTTTTGTTGCCTTTCTTTTATCATTAACATTCCAAAGTTTTTGAAAGCAAGCAACTTGCATTGCAGTGGGCAAAGTTTGAAATTCAACTACTTTTTATTCATGTGGGGAAAAATCGTGATTCTGCAAATTTAGAATTGCATAACATTTATACATATTTATAATTAATTTAAAATTTAACGAACAACAAATTCATATCCACTAAAAAAAATACATTACACTCAATATCCATATCCACCATTACAATAAGTTGCTGAATTATTTTTTATGCATATCCGGTTGTTGGAATTTTTTACAAGATCTAGGCTACCTTATTGGTATCTTAAATTTTACCTTGAAATATGATATTCAGCCAACACTGATAGTAATACCAGCCCTGTACCATTCTCAATTCCACCAGGCACATAGGTAGGTACTGCCTGCCTGTTTCATAGATACCTACTACTTACCTACCTACCAGCCAAAAATCAGTCTTGGACCCAATACTTACTGGTCTGATCAAGACTCAAAGCAACACAAGAGCAGCAAACAATTAAGGGTCTCTTTCCATTAGGCTATTGTGATCACTGTTACACATAGTGTACTCGGAATAACTAAGGGTCTCTTTCCATTAGGCTGTTGTGATCACAGTTACACATAGTAGTGTACTGGGAGTAACTAAGGGTCTCTTTCCTTTAGGCTGTTGTGATCATAGTTACACATAGTAGTGTACTGGGAGTAACTAAGGGTCTCTTTCCATTAGGCTGCTGTGATCACAGTTACACACAATTGCTGGGAGTAGCTAGTTTGGGAGCAGCAGTTGGGGGAGAGGACAAGTTTGCGAGAACAACAGCAGCTTCTTCTTCCTTGCTGAAGCGCTTTTGATTGATTTTAGAGTAAGAGGAAGTGGCCATGGGAGGAGATTAACTGCATGAAGAGGTTATTGTTGTTGTTGTTGTTGTTGTTTTGGTTCATGTGTTTGGGATGATGGATCGAGAACGGCAGGAAGATGATGATGATGATGATGATGATGATGATGGGAGTTGTTTAGGATTTAGGGTTTAGGGCTCATCTCTTTGTTGGGTTATTGCCTGGATGGGGATAGAGAGAAATTCATTCTTGGTGTACAAACATACTTGCAACAATGATCTATCTCGCCTCTTTGTTGCACAAGAAAGGTAACAGCCCTGGTCTGTGCAAGGAGGGGGAATTTTTGGTGCTGCTGCTCTCAATTGGATTGGATTCTCACCACATTGCTTCCTGGAGATTCTCCCTGGGTTTTCACCACAGTGCTCCCTGGAGATTGGATTCTCACCACACTGTTCCCTGGAAATTGGATGCTCATGGCTCCCTGGATTCTCACCACATTGCTTTGTGGAGATTCTCCCTGGATTCTCACTGCCTTGCTCCCTTGGAGATTTGGATTCTCATTGTTGTGTCAGTTATGTACTATGGAATGGTCAAGCCCCTGCCCATCATGTCGGGTAAGGCACCAAGTGAGCCTGTCATGGCAAGCTAGGCCACACACCCAACATAATGGGGCAAGGGGTGAGACCATTCCATGGCATCGAGGTCTGGGGTGGCAAATTTCAACAACTTTTTATTGGAAAAAAATTTCATGTTCAACAGACCACATTTTGGTAGCTCCATATTACTACTGATCATCATGTATGAGTGTCTGATCATCATCGGAAGATTATGTTATATAATTTATTGTGGTCAAGAAAAAAGTGACATAATCTGTCACCCCAGACCTTAATATTGGTTTCTTGGTGACAGTTCCATCTCTGGCTGACTTCTAGTGGATTTTGTTGTGCAGAGATATGAAGGCCAGTAGCATTCTTCTTGATGATAATATATGAGGTCTGGATCAGTAGCTTCAGTGAAGGCTAGCATCCAAGACAGCAACTGCTTCCACTCAAATATCAACACTTGACTTCTCAGTCTTTGAAAGTAGGAAATCCCTTCCTGTTAATTCCTCTAAGAACTTTGTCATCAAATCATATGATTTTTTCTTGTTCACATTATATGACGTAATCTTCTGGTGATCATCATACACTCCTAACAGTGACCAACATGTGTCTGTTGAGCATGATTTTTTCATTTTGAAAACATATTGTTGAACCTTCCACCCCAGACCTTAATGTCATGGAATGGTCAAGCCCTTACCCATTATGTTGGATGTGTTGCTTAGCTCACCCTAATGGGCTCACCTGGTGCCTTACCCAACATAATGGGCAGCCTTGATTTTTTTGTTTATTTAGGAGTTTAACATTATGATGATAATTTCCATAAACTTATCCATAGTACATTTGATATGCTATGTCTCTTGAGTATTAGCCAACATCATGACTGAGTCTTCCTGTTGCTTCCGGAAATGTGGCGGAAACTTAGGATGCAGATTCTGCATGATGGTTTACCCAGATTCTGGGCAGATTATCATATACTTATCTACATTCACTGTTGGGAGTGGATGCAATCATTGGGTAGTCATGGAAGCTCATCACTGCTATTTGTGATGAAGGTGAAGGTCTGACACTTTGTGAGGAACTCTCATAAGGCAGTTATGACTGCACCCATGTCATACAATCTTCAAATTGTTCTTGGGGAGATTTCTGTGCAATTTGTTGAGAGATATATATATATTTCTTAAATTCTTTTTACTCTTATTTTTATTCTGAGAAACCAATTATTTATGCCCTTATGAAAGCAACCCATCATGCCAATATCTGATATCTTCTTGTCGTTTGCCCTAAACCCTATTTCAACTTGAAACCCTAGTAGATGTAAAGTTTCTCTCAGTATCAACTGTGTGGAGTAATGTATTGTTGTTTAGTTGCAGCAATTCATATGATCAAGCTTGATCCAGGTGAAGGGCTGAGTCTTTTGTCTTGAATTGACATTTGAGTTCTGCTTGGGGCTATCTGTGATCATGATTTATGCCCCATGGTTTGTAGGAAATCAGGGGTTTTGGAATAAATACCAGTGTTGGGCAGTTTTCAGGAATGGACATTGATAACTGGCGCTTTCTCGGAGTGGGTCTCAAACATTTATATATAAATGTGGTTCTGAAGAAAATCCGATAACTGTTTCCTGATAGATAATAACTATGGTTCTCAAACATCTGAGAACCAGTTCTGTTCTGATATCTCCAAAAATCTAAGAACCAGTCAAATAACCTTCAATAAAACTGCTGGTTCTTTTGCCGCCAGTTATTTCATGACACTGCTAGTTTTCCATTGAGCATTTTTGAAAGAACTGGAACTGGAGGTTCTGTCATTTCTGAATTTTGTAAAAACTGGTGGTAATTATCAAAAATCAAATCACCACCCAACTCTGGTGGATTGAATACTTGTCAGTGTGTGGTGCAGTGTCTACGGGTGGTTGCTTGATACGGTATTTCCAATTCTTTGATTATAACATGATTTGCTTGGATGCGCAGGCCACAGAGTCATGGTGTCATGTTTTGTATCATGCGTTTTGCTTTGGGAAAAGTCTTGATGGAGCTGGTATTAGGCAAGCTTGGTATATACAATATGGGTGGATTAGATCCAAGTGCCAATCAGTGGCTGGAATGGGTGCTTCCATGACCAGGAAGGACTCATTGCTGAAGATGGTCATTGCTGAAGATGGTTGACCCCTTCGCTTATTGTCGACAAGGATTTGCTTGAGGAAGTTTGGGTTGTGGCGTTTATAGCAAAGGTGCGTCTTGATGCAAAGACAACTAAGTGGTGGAGCATGAATAACATTCTTAAGAAATAAGAAAAACCATCATAAAGTTGTGAGGGAAGAACTGGGTTTCTTTTTTTCTTTTTGTCGATCTATTTTATGCCCCAAAATAAGTACTTCCAACTCTTCTCCATACTTTAAGAACATTCCATTACTAAGGGTCAAGAGGCTTGGAGTTAGAGAATATTCTCAAAAGGGGAGACAATATTCCTTACCAAAAACCATAGGTTTCCTTTGACCCGTAGCCATGTGAATATTCTTTGTTAACCAGAGTTCTTGGGAATATTCTTCTTAATCGCCTGGGACCCCTGGTTATGAGACTCTTGTATACCACAGGGTTATAGTGGCCTTTCCTTTGCTATGGAAGCTATTCCATAACCAGCTGGTTACAAGTAGTGTTGCAATGCCAGGTCAAGAACCCAAGCTGCAACTCGTGACTTAACTTTGGCAATATTGCCCACCAACCAGCCTTCGTTTTTGCTGGCTCTATATAGCCGAAAAGCTATATTAAAAATTAAAGTGCTACAATTATGTGTTTTTTGAGATTTTCAAATTGTAACTAACTAACTAACTAACGAATAGCCAGATTTTGACCAAAATTTAAGAAAATTTGTCAAATTTCTATACACGGTTCAATTGGGTAGCCAAAAAGAAAGAGCTCCAAAAAGTGAGCAAAATTGGGTACTGTTTCATCAAACTGGGTTTCAGTTCAGGAGATTTGTAATATCTTAATCTGACAAGGCTTTTTTCTTCATTGAATCAAAGCCTTCTCATCAGAATAAGGATCCAAAACTCAAGAGAGTTTCAACCCCCAGTTATGGATAGCCTTGTCCAAAACTAGGAGTGAAACTCTCTTGAGGACCAATTTAGGGGATAACAAAGTTTGGTCCCTTGTTTTATTTCCTTTGTACTGTTTTCATTGGATAACTCCATTGTTTGCAGAAGTTGGAACCAAGCTTGCCTTCCTTGTTTGATGGAGCTGAACTATTTTCTCAATACCGTAGTACCTTGGTGGCTTTGGCATAAATTATATTATAGAAATGCGGAAATTTTCAAAAGAACATTAAATTAAATTAAATTAAATTATTGATTTACTAGTTAATAAGACCTTGTAAAAATTTGTTCCAATATCATGTCATGTTTGTCACATCAAACATGGCATGATGTGGGTCTAACTCAAGCTTGTTTAGGATATTGTAATTATATTTCAAAATAATTCAAAATAATTAGACCATGGGATGATGTCTAGATGTTGCTCAAGAAGGTGTTGCTTTGGTTTTTCATGAAAGATTGGACATATACACATGTTTTCATCAAATGGTTCAAAATGAGGCCTTATAAACATTGGAATCGTTTTTTTTTAACACGCTTGTTTTGAACAAATCAAACCTTGTGGCAATGTACAATACAAGTGAAGGCGAAAACATGATTTGTTCAATTTGAAGAAGCATGTTTTAGTTTTAAAGCTCTTCAACAAAAAATAATTACACAATATTCATGACACCAACTCCAAAGAGGGAAAAACCAATAGGATGAGTTTGATGGCTATCTTAAAAGTACTTTAAAAACATCAAGTCTCAAGCTTAAAGCGTTTCATGTTATAATACTACACACTTTATAATATGACTTTTTTAGAATGTACCTTGAAGTTGCATTGTTATACATAAATTCTCCCAAATTCATTATTTGTTTGATCCCTTTAAAACAAAGTCTGAAAAACTTATGTCATGACATTACATTAACTATTACAAGAATAACAAGAGATAGCCAAAATGGTGCCAAGGTATTACATATTACACCAAATTGTGATAGGTTTGTGCAATGTGCATCAAGGAATGTAATTGTCCTACAAATTTCCCTACATATTACGTATTTGGACTTGAACACAATTAATTTGAACTTGTCCATCCTACATGGCACAAATTGTGCTAATAATCGGCTTCGGTGTTCTTGACATAATTGTGGATTATCTCCTAATATCGGTGTTATACTTAACCCAATCTCCTAATTTGAATGAGGACTATCATTGGATCGGGTGTTATATCTAGGGGACAAGTTGCAAGGGAACTTCCATTAAGCCTCAAAACCTAATGCATTTTTCTCACCAAATGTTTGCTTATCACAACTTCGCAACTAAACTTGACAAGGCTAAACATAATTTTTTGAGAACTCATAATTTGATATTTTGAAAGTCATCTTCAAACAATTCATTAGTTAGAACACAACATAAAACACTCAAGGACATTTCTTAATGTATTTTGGAGGGCACCTTATATTTTGGTGAATATCCCTCCTAGAGATGAAGAGGGATATTTAACTTACTTGTTATGCCTATAAGTAAGCCTAAGATCCCTACCCTTAGTCCATAGAGGTACACCATAGTTTGTTATGGTAACATTAGCAAAAACCATGTCCACATACATTGAACTTGACCATGTTTGAGATTGGCAACCCGGCCCACATACATTGAACCTGGAATTTGTCATGGACCCAAAAATAAAACAACATGGGGGGTTGTGCATTTGGTTGTTTCAAATGCATAGTTCGGGGTGCATGAGAGGTTTGAACTTTGCATGGAGTTTTTGGCCCCTATGCACTTTTTCTTTGACGGTGCACCCCAAATTGTTGAACATGCTTCTCAAAGGATAGATAAAGAAGCTTTGCAATGATATGAATGTGAAAAAACTCGATGCCGTTTGCTTTTCTTTCTTCCTTTTCACTTTCTTGTAATAACATACCTAAAATGGTATGGTATGCTTGTGGGGGGTAAGCTAAGCTTCATATTTGTTTGTACACACAATTGTGTAAAGTGCTTTAGAACTTGTTGTCCATTTTAGATATGGGGAATGATGATAAATCCAAAATCAACAATAGGCTTGATGGTTCTTCCTTGTGCTACCTTAACGTAGGCTCGATTCGGTCATTAAGTAATCTTTTTAAATAGTGAAACAAATTTTTCATGAAAATGTGAAGCTGAGGTGTTGAAAACCCCGTCATAATTATTGTAGGCTACTACAATATCTAAATAATTTCACTCCTCATAAGATAATATCATAATAGATCATGAAAAGATAATATTTTCAAATCTATACAAATACATTAATTTATTTATTTTTTAATTCTTTTTTTTTAAATTTATCCATGTGGAAACTGACTCTTCGCCATGCAACTTTGACACATCTCTGTTGAAAAATTAATTAATTTCTAATTTTTCATTTGGGAAAATAGAATTTTTTTAAAAATTCAATATACATTCCTTGACAAAAAAATAATATATATACATATATATATATATATATGGAAATGTTTTTTGGAAATTTCAACATTTTTGGAAATAATATAATTAGTGTCGAAACTGCCAAGGTACTATGGGTACTCGTTTGATGGGTAAAGCACCTGAGAAAATATTAGGGTCCAAGGTCATAACCCCATAACTTGCACGGGTATCATAAATGGCACCAAACACCCATGGTTCTCTTGTAATTCTGAATTTGCAAAGAACCGCAACAAAAGAGGGTTGGTTATCAACAAAAGCAAATACCCGCACAACATGGATCATAGCAATTACATGGTAGAACTTAGTTTTCATTTGACCCATAAGTGTGCCTTGAGAGCCATGTTGTGCCATTTTCCAACACTTTGTATTCAGTTAGGTTTTTCCTCTCATCTTCACATTCCATTTTGTATAGGAGTACTAAGGGTAGGGTCAGAGGCCCTTCAACCTTGTTTTAAGGTGCCCTAGGCACAATGGTGGTAGCCCAAGTGATGGGCATCAAAAAACAAGAAAGGGCCAAGCACCCTACATTTCTCCGGCGTAAAAACCTGCCCTAATTTTCAGAGGGCGTGTGCCTCCACCATTTCATAATATCATGGAAGATGGTTGTTGAAGTTTTGCACCTACCAATGGTCATCAAAATACACTACAAAAATTAGTGCAGGTTTTGCAAGTGAGAGTTTGGCATGTAATGTTAACCTAACCCTTATATGTCATCATGTGAGCTAGTCATTGTGATTGCCTAATCAAAGCTAGTTTTTTTTTTTTTACACCCATCCTATTTTACCCTATTGGATTGTATTGCATCTAGTTTTTTTTTTAATGATTTTTTTTCATTTGGTGATTTTTTTCAAAACAAACCATCAAAAATTGATGAAAATTTTCAAAAAAATTGTCATGTTTCTACACATTGTTCAATCAAATAGACAAGATATAAATCAATTTCATCGTTTATCTATAGCCAAACATGATTAAATCTCCTAACAAATGATCTCTCCTAACGAATGATCGTCAATGTGGCAACATCACAAAATTGAATTTTAAAAAACATTAATTGAATCATGTGCATATTTACAAATCCATAATCCTTAATTTCACATTATTTGAAGCTTGAACTTCATTGTAAAGCACTCCAAGATAATTACTGTTATATTTGAAAGGAGTGCCTTTCTAAAGAATTTTATTGTGTAGCTTAAGTGGTAATCATAATATGAAAGTGTTAAAAAAATTGGCAATCATCTTTACAAAGATTTAGCCAAATCTAATTATAAACTAGATATGAAGTACACATCTTTAATTTGTATTTATGGCAACAAAAACCCACCAAAATCAATTTGTTTTCAATTTATTAAATTTCACAAATAAAAAGAAGATTGTTTGAAAGGTATGTTATATGTCATATCCATGAATATATTTTTAATACAAAAAATAGACATATTATGTTTACTCCTTAAAAAGGGGAAAGAAATTTTGCACCTTTCATAAGTGTAAGATCCATCTCTCTTATGTAAAAACCCTTTTTACATTTCATGATTTGCCTCACGCTTAAAAGGAAGCACTCAAAGTTGAAGTTGAAGCCTCAAAGTCTAGTTTGGCTCCAATTTTTAATTTCAATTTCATTCTAAAGGAGTGAAAATGTGGCCCCCTAAGCATTACCTTCCTTAAGGAGATAAGGTCAAGGGAACGAAGTCAACTCCTTACTCCCAAAAAGAATTACTCTCAATTGCTAACTTTATTACAACTACTAAAATAATCATAAAAAGTTCATACAAGGAGAAAAAGAAGAAGGTAAGGTCTATCATCTAGGGACAAACCTACCATCCTTACTATAAACCACTCTAGTAGCATAAAAAGAAAAAAATACAAATAGGAAATAGACTAAATACGAAAAATTAACTAGTCACTACCCTCTAGGTCTCTTACAATATGGGGAAGTGGGGTCTACAAGCCTTCCACAACTATTATCTTTCTTTCACAACACATGCAAATCTTTTAGGGGCGATACCTACTATATACAGTCCCCCAGAAAACCTTTTCATCACTACCTATCATCTGCAGCCATTTCAAACTTTTTTAACAACTATTTACCATCTACAATAGTCCCATGTACCTTGCAAATTTCAACTTCGTACTAATCTTTCTTCTTACTACCATATATTGGATGTTACCTTCTTATGGTGGCAATTGACTTCCTACTCCAAAAACTACAACCATGCATACATTCTTACCACTTTTTGTAGAAGGAACACAAAACTACTACACAAAATGTAACAACACATAATGTAAGCTTTAACTATACTACCTTGCTTCATTTTCTAATAGTATAAACTCACACAAAGCACAATAATGATCTTCAACCATTTTCTGTCGAAAATAACACACAAGTACCATATAATGCCAAAATATTCTCTCCTATCTAATGTTTCACGACAACACCTCTCCAATAAAGAGCTCTCAATTCCAACTCAAAATTACTATACACCAAATCCCCCTAGAATCCCCTCCAAACCCTCCTCCTCCACAAAGCCATACAAGGTTCACATTGACCCACCCCATGAAAATAGGATCCTTACCCTAAACCTTCCTAAAATTCTCCTACATGATTGGATGGATCACACCAAACCATTCATTAACATGAACTATTTAATCTCAGTAGCTTCATTCCTTTGATAGGGATAGGAAGTCTACCACTAGTAATTAGCTAGTTACCAAGATGCCTATGGCACTAACTAACCTAGGGATTTTTTCCCCCTTAACATCCACATGTAAGTGAAACCAAAAATATGGATCTAGGTGCATTTTTCCTAAAAAAATTCAGTTTTAATTTTGAACCAATTTCAAAAATCAGACCTAATTCCAATTTGATTTTTACTTACTATAACTAAAATTGTCAGTTCTAACATTCCAACTAAAGTACTTGCCCAATGTTGATACATGTGTATAATGTGTTACATTCATTCTATTTATGATCTTAATGTTTGAGTCATGCAACTTCCCTTTATGTCATTTTTAAGTTTCCAAAAACAAAAGAAGAAGTTTTCTTTATTACTACTACTCCAAACTTCAAGTTCAAATTAAACAAATTATCATTTAACCTTTCCAAAACATTACACAATTTTTTTAAAGGATGTCATTGAATTTTGGAGTGCTTGCTATGACATAATAATAATATTTTTGCAATATTATTGGATTAGAAAAAAATCCTATCATTTGTGCAGTTGTTAACAATGATTTTTTTGGCGAAAATTTTGCCATTTTGCAAAAATATTTTCCAAAAAGAATATTTTGTAGCAAACTCCTTTTTTTTAAAGATCCATCAAAAATCATCACAATTGCCTACAATCTGAAAAGGTACTTAAGATTTTACACTTTCATATTTTTAATATTGTTCAATTTGGCGAAATGTACATATGGACTATTGCCACTTGAACAACATCACAAAATTGAAAGGAAAAAAAAACTAGTCCTTAGTAAGTGTGCACACATAGTTTTGTTTTCACTTCATATACCATCTCTAGCATGTCTTTTTTTTCTATGTGAGTACTTATTGTGTTGTCTACTAATTACTTATCTTTACCACAAATTCTATTGTGTGCACTATTCATTGGGTATTTGAAAGAAGTGCATAATGGGATGTTGATAAGCAAATGGAACTTTATTATGACTGTTAGGGGGGTTGTTTTTGTTTCAATTGTTTTGATTCATTACAAAAGTCATTTGAACATCCTTTCCTTTGAATTTTATTGGTTTTGCAAGTAGGGAAGAGACAAACCATTGGTGTATGATTTAACACAATTTTTTTTTGCATGAAAATGACCCAATATGTGAGTGTACATTTTTGAAAAAAAAAAGTGATTACTATATGCCCACATTTAATTGCTAGTTAATTTCCAATTAATCCCCCAATTTTAATTCTTTTTTTTTTTCAAAACATCTATCTTGGTTCTAGTTTCAATTTCAATCCCACACATAAATAAAACCAAGAACATGATTTCAAGTTTGATTCTAATTTTTGATTATGAAAATCAAGCCCAATTCCAATTAGGTTATTTCAAAGTGGAACTAATGGATTTTACTTGCCAAATAAGTGCTTACCCAACAATGGCAAATAGGTGTTACTCATGGACAAACACATCATTTTAATATTGTTTACAAGTGTGGATGATTTTTAAATATATATTTTTAAAAATTCCTAATAATTAACTAATTTTGTTCACATTTGACAAAATGGAAATTTTTACCCAAAATTTTTAATGACATCAAGTTAATTCTTTGAATTCCATAATTTACAAAATGTTATAACTTGAAAACATGAATAAGAAAATGTTGTTCACATCACATGTAGTCGTGATAATGTTGATAGCAACAATTATATTTGATTCATGATTGTAAATTTGTTAATGATTTATTTCTTCACTCAAATTTTGTCTCATTTCAACAAAAAGTTGGAATCAATGTGGAAATTTTCATTTATTTAGTGAAAATTTGACTAATTATGTTTTTTTGGAAAAAATCACCAAATTTTTCAATATCACAAAATTGAAAAAACAAAAACCATATTCATCACATATTTGTTATCATGTGGAGGTTAAAAGTTACCATTCATGGTAGTGAATGAAGTGGGATTTTGTTGGTGTTGATTATGCATATATTTGCGATATGTGTCATTAGTTTCAAGTTTTGCATTTATTTAGACTAATAGAAAATAGTTTTACAAATGGTGTAAAAGCATGCTTGAATTAGGTGGTGTTACTATAATAATGAAAAAAAAAACTTGTGCCAACCCCAAAAATAAGAATATAACCAAATCAAATTATTCAAAAAAGAAAAAAAATCCTTTTAAATTTTTTGTCCTTGGGTCAGGACAACTTCGATCGTTGTGCCAAATGCATTTATATGAACATGGAACTCCTTAATCCAATCAAGAGGTATCATTATTGGTCCTTGAACGAATGTGGTTTTAAACTCTCTAAAGGCTAACTCACATTCTATTGTCTACTGGAAATTGCCTGTCTATTGAGTAAATGTTTTAATGGCTCCATCCTCATCGCAAAATCCTTGATGTACTATTGATAAAAGTTTCCCATACCCAAAAAAGATAAAAGTTCCTTGGTATTCTGAGGACGGTTAGCATGTTGGATGGCCTCAATCTTTTGAGGATCCATCAACAACCTCTCCTTGCACACAATATGTCCTAAAAGGATCCTTGATTGGACACCAAAACTACATTTCTCAAGGTTCAAGCTGATTTTTACTTCTCAACATCGACAAAGACACCTTTCCAACAAGTGCAAGTGGTTAGCTGCCTCTCCATAGATGGTAAAGTCATTCAAGAAAACTTGCATAAATTTGCCAATGTATTATTAGAAAGCCTCAATGATAGCCCATTGAAAGGTGGCTAGAACATTGCATAACCCAAAGGGCATTACCATGAACACAAATGCCCCCCACTCGGTGAGGAAAGTTGTTTTCTCCCTATGCTCTGGCCTAATCTTAACCTGATTGTAACTACTAAATTCATTTAAGAAGGAATATAATTACTTACCAACTACCAAATCTATAACTTCCTCACTGAAAGGGAGAGGATATGGGTCCTTTTTTGTTAGAAAGTTCAATTGTCTATAGTCCACACAAATGCACAACTTCCCATTTTTTTAGGGCACAATCATAATGGGGGACAACCATTTCATCAATCCTATTAGGGTAATGAACCTAACTTCCAACAAATGATCCAAATACTCTTGTATCATGCTGGTGTAATTGGGGTTCATCCAATATCACTACCGACGAAATGGGGTGGTTCCCTCTTCTAGCTATATTTGATGTTCACAAATGGAAAGGGGAATACTTTTCATATTTCGATAACTCCAAGCAAACATATCTTTGTATTCGTGAAAAAAAAAATTTCACCCTTTGAGAATTCATTGTTGGCTTTGGAATTTATTGTCACTGGTTGTCGAACCTTTGAGCTACCTAAATTAATATGGGTAACTTGTTCTTCAAGGGTTTAAGTTCACCCCAAAATGGTATAGCCCTTGACTTATTCCCTACTAGGTTCTTCATTTACATCCATCGACCCTTCTTTGGTCACATAAAAATGGGCAAGGTATACTTACTTTTGGTCCTCAATCAAGGTAACCACCCTAACTAGTTGTTTCATCTCATTGCACTTCCTAAGGGCCCTAACTGACACACTCTCAAGCTCCTTGATAGACTCAAATATGAGTCTAAAGTGAAAACAGTGCAAAGATAAGGAGTTGAGGCACATTCCTTAGTTCATAGCACTTTGGGGGTAGAGGGGCATGTTAGAGCTACGGGATGGGGACTAGGAAGAATGACAAGCAAGTTAATTATTCACATGGACCGGGACAAACCAAACAACAAGTTGATTAGTGCATAGTTGGAACACTTTTGGTGCACAGATGAGTCACGGGCAGACATGGACGCACAAAACTCACCACGGCCTGGACTTGGGGAAAGCTACCACCTTCCCCCTTATAGTATTATCTATGCATGGCTATGGGGCCAGCACCCAAATGTCATTTTGTCCAAGACCCCCAAGTTGGAGTCCTGAAATTCTCGAAATTAGGACTCCTGCAACTTTAAGGGCTCACAACTTCTTCTGTAAATCTCCGATTTAGATGAAGTTTAAAGCAAAGTTGTAGCCCTCATCAAGATCTGTCCAACAATATGTAGCATGTCACTTTCATGCAAACAAATTAGGGCAATTCCCGTCTTTTAGTGGGCGGGAGTCAAATTGGCAATTTAACTCCTAGCCTTTCTTTTGGCCATAACTTATGTTTTAAGTATCCAAAAGATCATGTGAGCCCATTCTAGACATCTATGTTCCAAAATATTTCTAATGATATAAGGAACTTTTCAATCCAATGAATTTTGACCCCTGCCATCACCCTTTGAAAATTCGAAAGTCCATCCAAAGTCCATTGGGACTTTAATTCCCAAAGTGAAAGTTCACTTGGGAGTGTGGGGGTTCATTCCCTCACACTCTCTTACACTCCCGATAGCATGAAATGTGACTCCCGGACTTCACTCTTAACTCACACCTTTGCAAGCCCTTGTTTTGGTCACGAACCCAAAGTTAGGGTTGCAACACCGACCTTGTAGCACTTTGCGACGTTGGGAATGTTTCCCATGTCTAGTTTGACAATAGGTTTCAATTTTGAATGGGTCCTCATTACATGGTCCTGTTCTTCATCACTTAAGCCCACCATCCAATCGTACATTTGAAGTGTTAACGATTAGTGACATGGCCAAATTGAATAAACAGTGTGGGTTGGAACTATAACTATCCTATTAGCGATAAATAGGGAGAGCAAGTTCGTGTTCCAATCATGATGGACCTTAGCTTATCGTAGCTAAGGTCTACCCAATAACATGAAATATTCATCATTGAACCCTTCCATCCTAAATATTGTTGCTATTATAAGGAACTTTAAGTTGGATATTCAAATGGGGAGGTTTTTTAAGGATCCCCATGGGTTGAATGCATTGTTGATCTACCATCTTTACCTGGAAGCATGAAGACTGCATCCCTTGTGGTTTTAGATGCATTCAGAACAAATCTATAATAATATTCACCCTTGATCCTCTGTTAATTAAAGTGTCTGTCACCTTATGGCTAACCATTTTGACTATAATCATAGGCATTTCAACATCCACAGAGGTAGCTTGGAATAGTCCTAACTCTTCTTCGCCTTGCAATTCCTCTCCCTAAAGTAAAAGGGCATGGTGAGCCAAGCAGTTACCCAAACCCAAGGCTAATTTTAATAATTGCCCTAATGACACCATCGCCTTAGTGTCTAGCCATTCTTGGTTAGAGGCTCATATGAGTGCTAATTGTCCCACTTAGCGGCTAGTTACATCTTTAGATTTTTGGTTAGTGGAAGAGAACCCAATGTTTGATGTCAGAAGGATCGAGAGTTGGTGTGGGCTACCCCCAACATTATTTACAAAGGCCACCAAGTGGTCCTTTTATGGGGAGAAGCAATTTTTCAAACAAGCCTTCCAATCCAACATCCTTAGGACTTAAGGTGTTTAAGAAGTCATGTTCTAAGGGCGATGAACCCTTCTCCTAGATAATGTCATCCTCCATGTACCCCATTGGTTTAAGAACCATGTTGTCCTAGAAAGGGATTGGCGACTCTTCCACTGTCTTTGCTTGCAGTTGATGACAAAAAGATCATCATTTCTAGGCCCAACTTTTGGTCTTCATGCCAATGCGTAAGTATGACAAGGGCAACTAGATAATGATTACTTTGGGTAGGCTCAAGTATTGTTTCTTGTGCCTGAATTTGACTTCTAGTGGCTACTACCACCATTGGCTCCCAATTGTTCACCTCCCCCCCGATGGGTTAGTTTGCATGGTGACATCATTAATGTTCACAACCCCTCAATGTGCACCCCCTATTCATTGAGGGCTTTACAAGGTATTAAGAAGATGGAAAAACACACCTAGGTTTTGGGAAATTTCAATGTGAAAAACAAACAAAACAAACAAAGTACATTCCTTAATATGTAAATGACAACCTTATAAAGTTAAAATATGAAATTATAATTATAATGTCAAAATATATAATATCAAGTGGGTAATAGTACCAAAAAAACTAATTATTTTTTAATGTGGCAAAAGTTTGCACTATGTGAAAGGAAAAAGGTAGGGGCTATGACTCATGTACAAATGGTTTCTTTGGAAAAATCACCAAAAGTCACCATATTTTGAAGCATTTATTTTTGAAATTGGTAGATTTGGTTAAGGATCCTCTTGTGGATGATTGCCAATCGACCTACCTCACCAAAAAAAAAAAAAAAACAAAAAAAAAAAAAAAACAAAACAAAACAAAAA
>Ga0116231_10006970_pt1 | contig 21096 bp, 20 predicted proteins | sample S1TSphgellanicum_2_FD_89695 | JGI IMG/M metagenome (GOLD analysis project Ga0116231, IMG submission 89695) | Host-associated microbial communities from peat moss isolated from Minnesota, USA - S1T2_Fd - Sphagnum magellanicum MG | ecosystem: Host-associated > Plants > Peat moss > Unclassified...
TCAGCAGCTGAGAGCTCAACCAGGCTCTAGAGCTTTGCTGCTCAACATCATCATCACATTACAAAGCTCCCAAAATCTCCACACTCAAGTTTCAGACTCTCTAAATTTCAAACCTTAAAAAAAAATATAAATTATATATTGTCTTTTGCTCTATCAAAACTCTCATAATTTTAATTTTTAAAAATTTAGCTCTGAAGTTGCAAGCTCATAGAAGCTTAATTAATATACTAGACCCACCACCAGTTCAGCTGCTCCTGTTGCAATCGAGTAGCTTGTTGGGTGAAGATGGGTCATCACAAAATGGGAAATTTGAAACTTTGGTCACTATAATTCCAATCACAAAGTTTGCAACTCCTTTTTTTTTTATACTTAACTTAAATTACTACCCAATTAGTTTATATTGATCATGGACTTTCTTTGTTTGAACTAGCTATCTAAGAGTTTGTTCAAGTGGGTTGGAAATTTTAAAGATCAGTTGGGAAATTTGAGCAAGGAAGTTGTTTTATTAAATTTAGTTAGTTACTTTCGATTATTTTGATTCACTGCTAATATAATTTTATTTTTGTAATATTCTTTCTCTTGAAGAATATTATTAAAAGCAGTATAATATATATATATATATATATATATGCTTTATCTCAAGCAAAAAAAAAAATCAATACATGCATGTGCATCACTTGCTTGTTTATTTGGCCATCGCTTTGCTTCATTAATCACTTGTGCTTTTGCCCATTTGTGCATTTAAACTTTGCTTGTATCACTTTCCCTCGTTGCATGTAAAAATCGCTACGTTGCCTACTTTCCATTGTCACTTGCCTACATTGACCATCTACGCTAACTCGCTTGTCATCGTTGTACACGCTCTATTTTGTTGCCTGCCTGCAGCTGTGCTTCGCCAGAGTTTGTTGGGCCCAGGGACTATAGATAGCATTGAATCCAACTTTTGGAAGTTTTACCTTATTAGAACCGGTTTCTTTGGTGAAAGTGTTTAGACTGTTTAGATATATTGGAACGGATTTTTTTGGGTGTCTAGAATGTGAACACAGTAGGTAGATGTACAACATCTTATCTATTGGCAGGGCCAGCGTGTTTGTGATGCCTTGTTTTTCTTCAAGTACTTACTTGCTACTTGCTTCGCCATTTGCAAGTCTCCTTTGTTAGACTTGTGTCTGTGAACCAGTTTCTTTGGTGAAAGTGTTTAGACTGTTTAGATTGGAACGGATGGTTTTGGGTGTCTAAGTGTGAACACAGTAGGTAGATGTACAACATCTTATCTATTGGCAGTGCCAGCGTGTTTGTGATGGTGCCTTGTTTTTCTTCAAGTACTTGCTACCTGCTTGCTTCGCCATTGATGAGTCTCCTTTGTTAGACTTGTGTCTGTGAACCAGTTTCTTTGGTGAAAGTGTTTAGACTGTTTAGATTGGAATGGATTTTTTTGGGTGTCTAGAGTGTGAACACAGCAGTTAGATGTACAACATCTTATCTATTGGCACGGCCAGCGTGTTTGTGATGATGCCTTGTTTTTCTTCAAGTACTTGCTACTTGCTTGCTTCGCCATTTGCAAGTCTCCTTTGTTAGACTTGTGTCTGTGAACCAGTTTCTTTGGTGAAAGTGTTTAGACTGTTTAGATTGGAATGGATTTGTTTTGGGTGTCTAGAGCGTGAACACAGCAGGTAGATGTACAACATCTTATCTATTGGCAGGGCCAGTGTGTTTGTGATGCCTTGTTTTTCTTCAAGTACCTGCTACCTGCTTGCTTTGCCATTTACAAGTCTTCCTTTGTTAGGCTTGTGTTTGTGAACCGGTTTCTATTCATAATAATAATTTTATTATTTTTATTGTTTCCCTAAGCTAGTCTATTAACTTTATATTTGCTAGCCTAGGGCATTTTTAACTATAATGATAATAATGCAGTTAATTACCCTATCCTATATTAACTAACTAAAGCTATAATCATAATAATAATAATAATAATAATAATAACTAGTGTGAACCCGGTGCATAATGCACCCGTTGAGCTCCCTTCCGCCCGTGCCCCCCCTCGCTCGATCCTTCCTCGTCCGTTCCCCCCCTTCGTGTTGGCCTCCTGCCCTGCTGGCCCCCCCTCGTCCCGTGCTTCACCGGGCTCTCCCTTCCCCCACCCCAAAACATTCCACAGGAAACGAGAGCCAATGGGATTACGTCAGAGAGGTAATGAAAGTGAAATGACGTTAGAGAAAAAAAAGCTGCATACAGAAAGAAAGAAAAACTGTGAAAAAGAAGAAGAAAGAGGGTACCAAAAAAAAAAAGGGCCACGAATCGAAAAAAGTAAGAGATAAATAAAAGACAGACTGACACACTAACGGACGTAGTGAATTAATATATAGAATTCGTATCAATATAAATAGTTGATATTATTAATTTATTAATTATTTTGTTGTTGTTGTTATTCATATATATTAATATTTATAATATTATTATTTCTAGATATTATTTGATACAACATTTAATATAATTAATAATTATATTACTATGTTAGTATAACAATTAGTTATTAGGCAATAGTTGCAACCAAGTTGTAATTAGGATGCAATTGAAATTTTTATCTTGTATTGTTTGTCTTACTTTTTAAGTTTATAAAATATATAATTAAAGTGCGTTAAAAATATTAAAAAACAAATGGCATTTGACATGAATCAATAATAGAGGTTTGGTTTTAAATGTTAAACTCAAAATAAAATAAGATTATCCCAAATTATCTATCTAGGCTTACCTACCTACTTACTTAGGCCTACCTACCCACCTACCTTAAACTTACCTCTGTAGCTACCTAAATTTATTTAACTATTTATTTATCTAAGTGTCATCTTTTAACATTCTATCAATTGATCTAGATTAAATTAATTAAATATTAAAATAGGATTTAAAATTGTGATGTGTCATGAAATAATTGATTGAAACCCATGGAGACATGTCACAATACAAAAAAGATTAATTTTAGTTACACAATTGTATTTCATATATACAACTAACCCTCCATGAATATGATGGATGAAAATGAATAATGATATTATATAAACATATCAAGTATAGAATATTGCATGCAATTAAAAATCACTTGTGACTTGTTTTAATCACCTATGGTAATTTTGTTTTGTTGCATGTGTCATTTACAACTAAAAATTAGTTGCAAAGGATAGTTGCAAAATGCCAATTTTTTTACTAATGTTTCCTAAAGAACCTACAAGCAGATAATTGAAGACTTTTATTGCTTTATATAGGCTTATTATATTTATTTTATACATGTCGAAATCTTCAAAATCAAAACTAAGTTGCCAAAATAAAATTCCCAAAACATATTATATATTTTACAGGTTACTATCGAACCTGCCAAGGTACTAGTAGGCTAATATATACATCCATATTGTAATGTAAAATCATTTAGAATTGTCAAAATAAGCAATTTGGCAAGAACAACTCTTGATGTTACCTTGCACACATTCAATCTATTACAAATTCGAAAGAGGATTGAAAATCTCCTCCAAATGGAATTATAGTTCTGTAAGCTTTTGTAAAATTAATTATGATTTTTTGAAAGTTTGTGATAGGGTAAACCAGCTGGTGATCAAACACTTAAGTGCTTAGGGCATGTCGAATCCAAGGGGAGGGCTCTGTTGTTTTTGGTCTCCAAACAAAACTTAAACCCCTTTTATTGGCACATTTAGTGCACTAAAAAATTGTCAAAAAAAGAGAAAGAATTGAGAAAGTTATAGCCCTCCAAATTAGAAGGGGTCAAAAACTCAAAAAATAAATCATCAAATGTTACAAAGGCTGGTTTGCAAACACCCCAAAAAATTCCTTGTATGTTGCTCTGTTGCTATTAGAGTTCCAAGATGATTTGTAAAGCTTGAGAAGGTGCTCCTATAACATTTTAAATCACTCAAAATGGAGAAGAATTGGAAAAAAATCTGCCAAAGTGTTTGGTCATAGGCATGCGATGGATGATGGGCCGGTTAAGAACACTCCATTCCTTAACCATAAAGAACACTCCATTCTTCCATATGTAGTAGGCCATGAGAAGTAGTGTTTTTCTTGCACTTTTGGAGATTTTTATGGGTTGTTATTTGTATTAAAAAAAAAACGAATTTTCTTTTTTCACACATAAATGGCGAAAATAGTAAATTTTTAAAAAATCCTTTTGGCTAAACTGACACCTTCATTTTTTAGCACATGTGGTGGCAATGACAAACAATGTGGCCATGAAAAGATAAATGATATATAAATTTGTCGAAAGTCACACATTTGAAGACCGACTATCAGATGTAAATTGAAACCTAAAATGAAATTTAAAACATTAAAAAAAAAAAACTGAATAAAAACCAAAACTAACTCACATAATAAAACTCTATTTCAATTTTGTTGCAATTCTACAAAATAGCCAAACTTAGAATTTGGATTAACATCAATGCAAGATATTTTTTTCAATGAAAACTTGAAACAACACATATTGTCATGGAAAGAATGTACAAAAGAGAGGTACAATCCTTTTCGTAGAGCTTTGAAGGAGTAAAGATAAGGAGTAAAGATTTGGAGAATCACAAACACAACAAGAGACAATGCAAGTTCATCCTAACAATATAGTGCGACAAGATGTACACTCCATACATGTAATGACGATGAGACCCCTTAGCCTTCCAATGAAAAATGAGCAAAGTGAGAAAATTATTTGGATGACTTGAGTTTCTATGTGATGATCTAAACTATCATTATTATTGTGTATTGGCTACCATGGCATGAAAAGTAGATGAATCCAAACAATATTTTCATTTTTTTCCCCTATGATTTTCCTTATTACTTTTAGCACCTTTCTTTTTATCATAGCATTTCAACTATTTTTAATCACCAAAAAAACGCTCGTGCTAAGAAATCTCTAGAGGTTATTTGTAGTTGGATATGTAGTTTGGATATTGTGCAAAACTAGGACCGAAGGTTCTCTTCAAAACAAAAACCCAATCAACATTGTCATATACCTATTAAATGGACTTTTTACTTCCTAATGTCCTCTAGAAAACTAATTTTGTGACTTCACAAAAGTGTGATCATTGAGCTGCTCTTCACATTTCAAGGGTATGGCCTGGCCTCCTCCAAAAGCTTGCATCTTCTAGAGGACGTCATTTTATAGGGTTTAGGGTTTATGGTTTTCAGGTTTCAGGGACAAGTTTAGGGTTTCACGAGCCCAATGTGATTGCCCAACCTTCTAACTGATGACTGTAACATGTGCAAATGTGGTTGTTGCCCAAACCCGTTCCCAAGGTTTGACAACTAGGTACTCACATAATTTTGTGTCCATGCTGCCATGACTTCAACTGACTTCATGCGCTCCTGACCATGGGTGTAGATATAAGCATATAATAGTCTGTCCAAAACTTCAGGCAGATCATTAATACAAAATCGAGTTTCTATCAGATTTTCAGAAGCCATAGGAAGACTCAGTCAGGATGGTGGCTAGCACTCGAAGAGACAAATAGCTAAATTTCAAGAAATTATATTGTTAAGAGCATGATGGATTAGAAGCCTTTTTTGTGAGCACAAAACTCCAAGCTTGACCCAGAAATTAAAGGTCCACAAAATCTTTGGAATACCACAATCCCATGGACTGAAATGGCAGGGACAGAGGGCAGAGATTTTAAAGGTATGATACCAACAACTCTACAGCTTCCCTCAACGGAATCGCAGCTTCAAGTTTGACACTAGAAAATGCTTCACTCTCCCCAGTATGTCCTGTGCAATAGCCTTGCTCGCAGTGATACCAATCAGAAATTCATCTGCAAATCTTACATACCTCACCCTGATGTACTCAGGATCCTGGTGGTTCTGTTGCCGTCGTCCAGGCCCAGCTCCCCCTGTCCTTGCAATCCCTGTTAGGTCATCACGTTTCTTTGACCCAACATTCACCTCCGATTTAATTCTGGCTATTTCCAAATCCAATTGGTGGTAGTATATATTGCAGAGAAGGGCCGAGAGTAAACTTCCATTCTCACACATGCGTCCTCCCATGTCAACAATACCTACTGCTAACATCTGCTCCAACATATTGAGAAGTCTTTGATCCTGTATCCTCTCTGAAAGGATGTCCAAAAGCCTCTTTTGGTTTGAAATGCCATACCTATTGTCAATCTCTACATCAAGAAACCAGGAAGTTCCTTTCCAACCATTCTTGATGGCCTTCAGAGCTGAGTGGCGGGACTTGCCTGGTCGGAACCCATGAGAGTCCTGAAGAAACATTGGATCATATATGCTCTCTAATTCAACTCTGATAGCTTCTTCTACAATCTGGTCCCTCAGACAGACTAGTGCATGAGATCGCATCTGCCCACCTACCCCAGGTTTCCTCATGTCAACTTCCTCCACAGGTGTGAACTCATACTTGCCTGTCTTCAACAAATGTGCTGTATGATTGAACCAATTCCAGTCAAAATCCTCCCCTACTTCACCCTCGTTTAGATAAGCAAACTGCAATCTGGCTTTGATGCTGCCATAGCTTGCTAAAAGCGCATGTGGGTCAGCTATTCTATCAATGATCTTGTGTACATTTTGATCTACCCTAGTGGGTGACAAGCTAAGATTTTGATGGTCTGCAGGCTGAAGCTCAGTAATGTCAGCAAACCCCTCTATGTTATCAAATCTATCCATTGTTGGCTTGAAAAAATGTCCATCATCCCTTCTTGAAATACTGGTGGATGGATCATACTCATTGTCCTGACTGCTGACATTCTGGTGTCTCTCCTGACCAGAAGGATTTTGCTGTAGACGCTTCAGGGCTGCTGCCTGAACTTTGAGCTCATCACATGCCTCATCAATGCTAAGTAGAAAATTCTCATATGCACCTTTCACTCGCAGTGGAAGGTATGCCCACCCTTGCCTACTAAAGTGGTCCTTCTCTTCTTCTAAAAGTTTCTTGAGATGGTTGCGTGACTCTGTGGGGTCTCCTTCTGTTAAGTTCAAGGCTGTCTTCATCCCTAGTACTGCGGCTTTCTTCACAACTACCTGTCGTCCATTCTGGGGGCTTGATCTCAATGTGCTAATGGCTTTTCTGTAGCCACGGATCCATGCTTTCAAGACCAGACGTTCAGCTTCTTTTTCCCAGGAGGTTTGCCGTTGCTTTTGCAGCATGTGCAGCCGGTGAATAACACGGCGCCGCTTCTCTAGCCCCTTGGCTTCACGACGTTTCTGTTTCGACATGACCACAGCTGCAATGTACACACCTAGAAATTTCACCCTGCTGGACATTGCATGAACCAAAGCACCTTGAGCCCTTATGGACCTGCTTGTCCTTGATGTAGTCGGATCTTGTTCCATAATGTGAGCCGTTTCTCTTGTTGATGTTGTAGAATCTTGTTCCAAAATCTGAGCTGTTTCTCGTCTAGGTTGAGCCTCTGTGCTCATGCTGCTGGAGGTAGACCCCAATTGTGAGCTGTGCACAAAGACTCTGAGCTTGTCTATAAGAGAGAACTGCTGCTGCAACTGCCCATCTCGATGATGATGTGATGATCCTGCTGCAGCAAAGCAAGATCATCATGTTGCACCATCTGGTCTGCTAACAATAAACCCTAGATCATGGGAAAAAAAAGAAACCTGCAAAAGAAGATTGTTGCCGCCACATTCATGCTCTTGACTTTTGATCAAAAAATGAATCAAAGAGAGAATCATCTGTCTTTCTCTCCAATAAATCTCTCATGATAACTGCTCAAAAGAATTCACAGTTTTTTCCTTCTGCATGCATACAGACAAACTAAGCAAGCAAGCCGCTTACCCCAGGAGGTAGATGGCTGCTCCTTCATGTGCTGCGTGCGCGCGTTGTTGAAGTCTTTGCAGAACGCCATAAGGTTGAGCCGATGCTGCTGTCCCAGCGCTGGACTCACTGGCGTCGCCAGCTTGGCTTGCCCCGCATTCACCACTAACCTGATCAGCGCCGACACTTGCCGCTCCTTGCCTGCCATCTCCCCTCTCTCTCTCACGGAGCGTAAGGATTGTAAGCAACCCAAGCAGCTCTCACATCCCTAACGCCAACGACCACGACTACGGTCTCGGAGGAGAGAGAGAACCCTCGTCGCGGATGTGCATTCTTCTTCCCGCAAGTGCGCGAGAAAGCTGGCTGTAGATAATCGGACTGGGAAAAAGGAATGAGCTTAGAATGTGTATCACGCGGTCGAACATCACCAGTGCACATCATGCATCATCACACACTTAGCAAAATGCAGATCACAGACAGAAAGAAGGGAGACAGTCAAACATCTACAACAAACAGCCGCGCACAAATGGCTATTGCAATGACAGCAGGAGGAGCAGCAGCAGCAGTATTTGTAGCAAGGGCAGGAGCCAATCTTCCCATAGGAGTAAACAACTCTCAACCCATTCATGGTTTCCTTCCAGTGGACCTTGGGTTTCAGGAACGTGTGAAAGAATGATATCAAATCCTTCAAGAAAAAACACAAGTTTGGTTTTAACAAGAAAAATGCAACTTCAGTTGCTACAAGGAATTTTTTTTGAAGTTGATGATGGTCAGAAAGAAAGCTTGGATTGCTTTGGAGGTGGAGCCACCAAAAGAGGAGACCCAAACTTCTGACTCTGTTTTGGGGATTTACAGAGAATAATGAGGTTTCGAATTCCTGGGCAGCCATGATTGGTCTTTTGGGCATCACTGTTGTTAAAGCTGTAAGCAGTCTTACTTACTCTCTGTGTTTCCTTGAGTTTTGCAATTTGCTAGGTTACTAAAACACATCAAATGCTGTCAACATATTGACAACATATGCTTGTGTTTTTTCTCTTATTTCTTGGGTTTTGCAATTTGCTAGGTTACACAAACACATTGAATGCTGTCAACATATTGTCTACATAAAGCTCATGTTTTTTATCTGTTTTCTTGAGCTTTGCGACTTGCTAGTTATAACAACACATCAAATGCTGAAACATGCCATCACCAACAGTGTTTTGGTAAAAGCTTGAGCTCAAAGCAGCTTTTGTGTTTTTTGGTGGCATATGGTGGTGGTGAACAGATTATAAACAAAGGCATTCTGCAATTGCTGGGTTATAAACAGATTGGAAAGGGACTTGATCCTCCATTGTGACCAGGTCTAGCAAATGTTCACCCTGTGCTTTTATATGTGAAGTGCCAAGGTTATTAGGTCTCAGTGTTAGTTTCTTTGCATGTTACTGTGCTAGACCATTTCAATGAAAAGAATGCTGTCATATGTACCTTCTTTGTTGTAGGCTGAGTTTTCCTCATGATTTCCTTGAGAAAGAACTTTTTATGTAGCGTTTTATCCCTGGTTTGTTTACTGATTGTGATGTGATTTCTAGATGGTTTTTCGTTCATCTCTTTGGTTGAGGTTGCAGCAATCTCCTGCAATAATTGAACACATTTGAAGCATGTTTGGTCAAAATCTGCCCCATTTTTGCCACTTTTGTGAGAATGCAATATCAGCCTTTGATATCCTTTGCTGTGTGTGTGTTTGTGTTTGTGCTGGTACATTTTTGCATCTCCGAAAGGCTTATTAGACAAAACCATAGTGAGTTGTCCATCAATCCCCTCAAAGATTCTTCGTCAACAAATTGGGCTTGCAAAATGTGTTTCCTGTGCTGCAGAAAGATGCTATTGAATCTGGGTAGATGGTGGCAATGGGTATAGGATTTAGGTCCTTGTACTTAGAAGCTGGCAAAGTCAAGGCAGTGGTCCCTGAGATGGAGGAAGATAAATTGAAGCATCCACAACACTAGCAATGTTTCATTTATAAACAATGGATGTGCTGCTGAAAAATTCTGTGAGAAGGAACACCAAGGTCCCATATATACATAAACCTGCAATCCTTTTAAGAAGCACATGGGTCACTGTTTCTCCTCCCACACCACAGTACTACTGGCCCTACAAAACCAACATGTTTTCCCTTGTTGAACTATGAGTAATTGTTTTGATCACTGATCTGAAGATTTTCACTAGAAATGGGCATTATTTCTTTTGTGCACCTGCTGCAAGGATTAGTCTACCAGAAAGATTCTGAATGACTATCCAATATGACCATTCTAAGTGACAACTTCCATTATGAATGTCATGTTCAAGAAATTGCAGACTGAAAATTTGAAATCTCATGATCAAGGGAATCACAAACTGAAATTTTGGTTATGCTGATTGCAGCACCACAATGCAGAGATGGCCCTCACAAATTCACCAGACATAGCAAGTAGAAGGGAGAGTGGGTTGCAGCAATCTGTAGAAGAGCGGTTTCTCCCCAGAGCTACAGTGAGATCCCCCTTCTTGATAGAACAAGAATTGCAATTCCTAAGAGCTGAGGCTTCCAGTGCTAAACTTGTGGAGAAGTACATTTCTAAAACTTTTGTGTGGAAATTTCAGCACACAGCCCAGGGCTCATTTAGAATGAGAAACAGTTGTTGCCTAGGAGGAGTCTGAGGAGGAGGGGACCAAGAGATTACACACTCCATAAGCCTGCATCCTCAGATCTTGTCTAGAAGAAAAAGGTGAGCTGATAAGCTTTTTCATCGTGCATCATCAGTTCATGCTCTTTCCTCATACCACTTAATCCTCCATCTCATGCAACTCAAGGGATTAGCTTGCCAATACCTCCTGCAGTGTTTTGCACATGGTGATGGGAAGTGCAGGTGTCATATGTAAACTGCACTTTCTGTTGCAATGCACATTGTTTCAGCTTCCTAACCTACCACTGCATCCATTATGTGAAGAAAGACAGCATGAAAAGAAAGACAGCTTTGTGAATCTGAAAGGAAAAACATTCTGATGATCCTTTTCTGGCAGCTACATGACACAAGACAACTGGCCAAGAACAGGGCATTGTAGAGAGACACACTCTGCTGAAATCAATGGCTAACAAGTGCAATGTAAAGCAGGAAGCTCCTGACAACAAAACCAGATTTGGAAAGTCAAGACCCAGAGCAGGTACTCACTCACTTTCAACATCTTTGCAATCAGAATGACTGCATTTGAAACTTTTCTTCTTCTTGGGTTCAAAGCAGAATCTGCATTGTCCTCAAGTTTCATTGCAAAAAAAGAGGAGTTGCTGGGAGGGAGGCTGCCAGGGATTTCTTCTCCAGCAATTCCTCCTTCACCCAAGTTTTCCACACTCGAGCGAGCACCCATTTGATGAATACAAACAGGTGATGCAAAACAGAAATACCCTCTCCAATCTGAAAGAAAAAAACACCTACATTGCTTGCTGCTGCTGCTGCTGCTGCACAATTTACCTTGAAGCGCATTCTGCGAAAACCCTAGCTGCTGAGACCTCCAATTCCTTCCTGATGGCATCGTCCATGCATTGAATTTGCATTCAAGCACAGTAGTACAGGGAGCCAGCAGCAGCACACCGAGCAGGAGACGGAGACGGAGAGATTTGTGCTGGTTTTAGTCATCGTCTTTGTATTCTCTGCGATCCAAGTAGCGAGGTTGAATGCCAGTGCCCTGGCAAGTGGTGCACGTCAAGGATCCGGAGCCCTCGCAATTGATGCACTTGGAGACTTCCTTCTCCCCAGCCCCCAGCTCCACCGTGATGTTGCCTGCGCCGAAACAGAATCTGCAAGTTTGCGAGCCCGTTCCTCGGCAAGGGAAGCACGGCTGGTCGTTCCCTCGAGTCTCCGCCGCCTTCAACTGCGTCTCGTAGAAGATGGGTATGCCGATACCCAGTGCAAGCCCCGCCACTCCCACGCTAATTGCCAACAGACTGTCTTGATCCAGCTCGAATGCTCTCACCACAAATTTCTCTCCTCTGGCTGCTGCTCCCTCCAATCTTGCAGATCCGGAGCTGCCTACTGCGATTCCCAGATGCGCAGTTCCGGATCCCAGAAACTGGGTACTGAGCTTTGGGGTCGAATTCGCAGCAGCGTTGACGCAAGCAGGAAGCGAGCGCTGAACAAGGGAGCTACAGGGACAGAGGGATGCGGAGGAGGATGATGCCATTGCTGCTGTTGCCGTCATCGCCATCGCACCTGCTGCGAGCGCGTGGGTGAGTGGCAGCGGTAGACGCAAAGAGAGAGATGCGCTTCTGCGTGGATATGGGTCGCGCTTGCGCGCTTATGGGCTCTCTTATCCCGTACGCCTTCTTCGCCGTCTTCTCCTGCGCCATAGCGGATAGCGGATGTCGAAGAAGCGCAGGAGAGCAGCCCATAAGCGATCAGCCCATACCTAGCTGCTTGGATGGATTCCTGCAAGAAACGTAGAACCAACTGCCATCGCCATTGAATCTCAATGCCATGATGATGAGAACTTTGCATTTGTCAGGTCAAGATCTCACCTGTTTTTCTCTGACTGTGTCTCTAGGTCTCTGTGTCTCTCTCTCATGTGTTTAGGTGTGTGCTGTCAAACCAAGCAAGAACCAAAGGAATCTGTAGAGCTTCTTTGCAGTTCTACAAAAGTTATCAAAGCCCCAGTGACATTCAAGTCTTGATTGCGGGGGAGATTTGTGGCCATAATTTGCAAAAGAACTGGCACTGGCTGGTGATGACAAGAAGCTCTGCATTGGTGACATGACAAGAACCTGAGCAAGAAGCTGACAAGAAGCTGGGCATTGGTGGTGGTGGTGGTGGTGGTGGTGATGGGCATCATCAATGCCTGTCCTTTGTGCATCATCAGGTAGACTTTTCTCTATGGGGACATTGCAATGTCTGAATGGCACCCAGCAGCACCTACCAATCTTCAGAGCTGAAAGGTATAGATAGTCTCTCTTGCTCTCTTGCTAATTTCCTATTCTGTATTCACATGTTGCCTCCATGTGCGCATGTGGACATTCTTGGTGATGCTCTTGCTCTCTCAATTATTGAATGAGAAAATTTCATCACATGGCTGTTGTTCATGTTATGTAATGCAAATTGTGTTATAGCATGAAGCCTTTGAACATTTGTAGCAGTGAATTGTGCAGTTTTGCGGGAGAGTTACAAGCTGTGATCCAGGATCTAGACTTCAACATACAATGAATTCAAACTGTTCACAGACTTGGAAGAGCAAAAACACTAGCCAACAACACAACATGATCAAGAGCTTTTTGCACCAAGCTGGATGACATGGGGTGTCTTCTAAAGCAGTGCAAACTCCATTTTGTCAATATGGAATTTCTCTCTCTCACAACTTGACTTACACAATTCATGTCACCCATTTCAGCATTGGTTATTTTATTCATCAGCACGATTTCATTCATCAAATTTAATGTGTATTGCCAGTGAAACGTGTGTTAAATTTTCATAAACGCACAATAGAATTCATATTATGTATTGAAAATTTCATCTAAAAGATTGGTCTACAAGATTGGTTTTAGTGATGCAGCCACATTTCAGCCACCCATGAACAATTCTTTACAATCAAATTTATCAATGAAAAATGTTTCATGAATCCATTTGGTGTAGGTACTTCATTGTTGATATTCATTTATTTATTGATAGATTTTAACTATTTTGCAATCTATTTTGTATCAGTTTATCTATTTCTTTGGCAATTGTTGGCTCAAATAGTTGTGTGTGACATCACTGAATTTGGAAAAACAGTGGAAAACAACATTGGAGAAGTATTATGGCATTGTTGCATTTGTTTTGGATCCATAAGAGTAGATTCAGACATGCCGACAAAAAAATTAGATAACCTAATCAATTATCAAGATACATCACATTTTGCATTTTCTCCCCAGTACCAAATATTTTATTATCATCCAAATTGTGCAGTACTGCTTAGCAATATACATAAAATGTAGTTAATCATTTCCAAAAAACCAAAAAAAATCATCTTGCTAACAAACGACCCAATCTGATCTTTAGGCAATTTTTTAAATGATATCAGAATACGCTACAGTAATTGAAGAAAATACCACTAGAGCTTTACTGAAAGGAAAGGTTACTAGGACCCAGTGATGAAGCATCAGATCTCACCTATAAGACAGAGCTGGTTTGCTGGAGTGCACTCTCAAAGAATCCACCCCATTGATTTGGAGCTTGTGCCAGAGGAGGTGCAAACTGCATGATGATATCACACAATGTTATCACACCCGTTAGTCTTCCCTTGTCATCCACAATAAAACTCCGATTGCTGTGAGATTGCACTAGCTTTTCCATGGTGGTTTTCAGACTATCACTCGGTAGACTCACTACAGGCTGGGTCATCTTGGGTCTCGATACTGAACCCAAAGTAAGTGCAGTTGTTGAAATTACAGCTCCCAAGTCTTCCTCCATGGAACCTTGAGTAATAATTTGGCTTTTCTCATCAGCAGTTTCCACCTGTAGAAAGTCTTTCAAGAGTATCTCCCTGCAGACACACACACAATTGATTATCAAATAATACTGTGAAGTTCCAATTCTGGCTCAAAAGGCAGCTGAAATACTAACGTGTTCTGAAACTGTATGACAATACAATTGAGGAAAACCACTTTTGGTGTGGGAAAGGGACCTGCGCTTGTTGAACAGATTAGGCTGATCCAAGAGAATCAGCAAATCTGTGTTGCGGAGAGTACCAATGATGTGCTTAGATGCAGTGTCAGTGACAGGGATAGCACTCACACGGTGCTTCCACATTGCTCGAAATGCTGTTATTAATGTATCATCACCATTGACACCCACCAGTGTGCCTGAATTGTGCTCCAGTTCAAATCTGATAAAAAACCAACATCCACACATCAAATATCCTTTTCAAGTTCACATTCTTGGCACTCTTGGTGTTACAATCCTGGCCATATGCAGAAATTCAGCTGACACACCTTGAATATCATGGCTTTGATACTCACAAGATCAAGCTCAACTGAATTCTATATAGTCTAGGGACTAGAACCCATGGGCCCTGATATTAAAGCTTGAGACTCGAACAGAATATATGCAGGTGAATTGAACTGACCCCAAGTCACTGAGGGGCTTCTCTGCAATGAGGTCAAACCAGGTCAGCCCATCACACTGCAATAGCAACTGCACAGCTGCGTCCTGTTTTCACCAACCATAAAAAAATGGTGTCAATTACATCAATCTCAGATGTCTGAATCTAATTTAGTCCTGCAAATCAACAAGTTTTCTGAGAACAGTAGACTCATTACCTGAGTGATGAATCCTTTCACAGTAGCATCTTCAGATTCTGCAGCAACTACAGGTACAGCCTGCAAATGATGTTTGGAGAGGAGGAGCAAAACATGCAATAGTGAATCATCAGGCCGCACTGGTAGAAAGGGACCCCACCGGAAGGATCGTGACAGAGCACCCACCTGTGCACACATGCTCACTCCCATGTCAGCTATGAACTGATGAATATGTTCTGCAATTTGTATGCCAACGCCTTTTCTCAAGCAGGTTATTCATTATTCCAACTGCTGTTTGCTCTCTCCTGCAAGCAATGTAGCCTGGGTTTTTTGGCAGTTGGTTACTGAGTTCAAAATGACTCAGGTGAATAGAACTTCAAACAATTCCTCATTCAATACTGTTGTAGTCAGATTCCAGTCATAGCTTTTCTGATTCAAACTTGATGGTATGAACAAAATTTTCAAACCATACATTTGTAGACTTCACACTGTCAAGTTTGTTGAGAAGGCCAAAGAAACCGTCTTCCAAATCATCATCTGCTGGCGAAGAAGTGCTTTGTGTGCCTCCACTCACTTGCTCTGCCCTCATCATCTTGCCTAAAGATGCGGTGGCATTGTCTGGTGCATCTGTGGGACTCAATATCATCCCTGACACTTTCGCGCTTTCTTCTGCATCCTCAAATTCCTACATTTGGGCAACAGCCTTTAGAGTTCTTTTGTACATCCAGTCTCACTGATGGAAAAAACAGAAAACGGAGTTTCAGTGGAGCTCAACAGCTTTGTACCCTGACAATTCTTTTGTGTCATTTTGAAGAACAACCAGAGGTAACAAACTTGCACAAAACTCAGTAGTGATCTTCAGATAGAAATTGATTCAATCTGGATTTGATGAAGTACCTCAAGAGCCCAGAGAACCATACTTGCAAAATCAATCAAGCCAACATAGCGATCCGTCAAGGGTGCACTATCAAGTCTGTGTGGATCACGCACTGGTGCTCCCAGCACCCTCTGCTTGTACAAAAGCTTGAGAGCATCACCAATTGTGTCATTCGCAGTCACCTCCACAACTGGTCACCACAAAAGAAATCAAAAGAAAAACTTTGCACCTTAGCTCTTTCTCCACTTCTTTCTTTCAAAACCTGATACATTTGTGGAACAGCCTGCTTGAGAACACATATGTATGAATGAACGATTTTTTGAAGTCTGAGATATCAAGATGAAGAGGAAAAAAAGTATTTGAAAACTGCAAACTTCAAAGGTCAGGAGCAGAATGAGATTAACATCTTGCACGAAAACTGAGGAGCAAGGGAAGCTCTGAAGCTTTGTATCAAGGAAGCTATGATACTGTGGAGATGAAAAAGATGGCACGTAGGCTGCAATTCATGGATGAGCAAGCATCAAAGAAGAGGATTCAAAGGTGGTCGAGGATCTACCTCCAGCATTGTCGATGCCAGGGACGGAGAATAAGGGGATGCGATCGAAGAAGACTTTGAGAGCTTCGGTAGGCTGTAGCGCAGTTCCTGCTTTCTGCGCTTGCTTGTCGTGTCTTCTGTCTTCTTTCTCCAGCCTCTGCATCACGACTTCCTTTTTCTCCAATATGCCGCGCTCCGTCTCTGACACTAGTCTCTCCATCTTGCTCGCCTTGCTTTTTTTTCTCTATGTCCACTCTTGCTGACACAACAACCGCAGCAAAGTAGAGAGAATTCTACGAAAATTCTTCTTCAAGGAAGAACCAAAAACAGGATCTGAAACTACAAAGCTTCGAAACACCAAGAAAACAAATAAGCCGGCTTTTCTTATTCCAAGTTCAAACAGATCCACTCGCCCAGCTCGATGCTCCAAAACTTTGCAATCAAAGGAAAAAAATCAAGTCGACTTCCTCAAAACACTACAGAAACTCGAACTTCTTCTGACAACAAACAGAACAATCGATTCCCGAACTATCGCAAAAGAACTCGCAACGAGTCTACACAGCTGACGTACCAGCTTTCAGACTAGTAGAAGAAACCAAGAAGCAGTTCCCTGCAATCTTGTGCAAAACAAAACCAGCTGAATCGCGATAGGTACGATCAACATTTCCGACCCGAACTTAGCAAGAATAGAAATCTTCGATAGTATGTCCACAGAAATCACGAGAATACAAGGCACTCTTTCAGATGATACCGGAGGCAGAAAGAGATCCGAGTCACAGAGACGAAAACAAAAAATCCGCACTTCCTCCAGACTCTGGCGCGCGACGTGTTATGCAAAGAACTGCTGAGCGAAATCAGAGAGAAAACGAAGCGACAAAAAATATCGCAACACTTACAAACAGGCAGTCGAATTTTGTTGCCAACTCTTGCGGGCTCCAAGTCTCTCGAGTTCCCGCAACGTGTCCACCGTCCGGAATGTATGTTCTGTCTTCCACGTGGTCGTCATTCCTTGCTCTTCCTTCCTTCCTCTCTCTCTCTGTCTCTCTCTCTCTCGCGCCTTCCTTTGTCCTCACCGTTCTTCCTTCGTTTCTTCCTTGTTCACCGTTCTTTCTTCATCATCCACTGCAGGTGTGTTTTTTTCTTTCAATTTTGTGATGTAGTCACAGTGGCAATTTGTAACCATCATCCACAAGAGGAAAGAGCCAAATTTGGCTACATGTCAGAGAGGATAGTAGGCATTTTTACTTCTATGTTTTGGCCACCTCCAAGAACCCAGTGTCTAAATATGGTGACTTCCAACATCTTTATTACCTTTTGAATAGGAGAAGGGCCTGAGTACAGGCCCATGCCCGAGGCTGGTAGGCCAAGGGAGTGGGTCGTAAATCGCAGAAGGGCCTGAACTCAGGTCCTTTTCCTAAGTAAAGCAGAGTTTTCCTGGTACCTTCCCCTGGTTGTAAATGGCAGAAGGGCCGGCCTGTACTCAGGTTCTTTTCCTAAGTAAAGCAGAATTTTCCTCGTACCTTCCGCTGGTCAGAAGATCCCAGTACAGCCTGGCTGGTACCTCCACCAGAAGATCCCACTTGCTGAAAACAGGTTTCTTCAGGCAGGTAAGGGAGCTGAAAATACAAAGGAAAAATCAAGGCAGTGCTTTACATTTACTGTTAGGCAATTATTGCAATTTTTGGGGATTTTTTTCCCAAAACACATGAAACTTTTGGCAGAATACTCTTTTTACAAGTACTTTTCACAAAATGACGAAAATTCATCACCAAAAAAATCACTGCTCAGAGTGTGGCATCCTAAAAGGCATTTAAAATCTTAGCCCAGTACACTTCTTGCTCTGCCACAATTCCAATTTTTGTGTAAAAGAATGGTGACCGACTTTGAGCAGCTTGTGTGTTCTCCTCACCCACTACAAGATTTGGCACCAATATTCACTAAGAGAATAAGATAGTATGTCAGAGGGCAGAACTTCGTAGAATGTATAAACAATCTCCAAATCAGCTCGATCAAATTAGTTTACATGGATGATGCAAACACAATAAGCAGTCTCAGGCTCAATGCAAAGCTTGATTGTCAACAGGCCGGACATTTCTAATTCACAGATGGGTGTAGATGCTAATCTTAAACCTACTGCTTCTTTGAAAGAATTAACCACCAGACTCCAGAATATCCTGCAACACACTGCCCCCACCCCCAATAATGAAAACTTCAAGAATGATGAATGACTCCAGATTGCTGAATGTGTTAGTTCCTGTGCCATACATATACCATGAACATCAAAACTGGAAGTTATAATGTTGGACCCAACTCTCATGTTATTTAGTTGTAAAGTTTACACCCTGTGTAGAGGAAGTCTCAGTACAGAATATAACCAAATGGCCAGGGCCCAGGAAATTCTGGAAAGTGAGAGCACCAGAGTTACTACATTTCAAACCTGCCCAGTTTCTAGTCCTAGAAAACAGGATTAAGTGCTTTGGGTTTTGCAAAAAGAATAGATACAAACCTTGGATCATCTCTTCAGTGTGTGTAGTAGCCCCCTGGTGGTGCATTGTAATAGCCTCCAGGTGGTGCAGTTTGATAGGGTGGCTGACTGGAGACTGCTTGTGATTGACCAGGCACTTGTGGTGTACTGTAGTAGGCACCTTGCCATCCTGGGTATGGAGGCTGACTAAAATTAGCGTTTTGTGGAGGTGGCTGTGTATAGTAGGGAGGGAGAGGCATAGCTGAATGGTTTTGAGCTGCATAGTATGGGGGCTGACCTGGTGCTTGTGGCACTTGCCCCTGGTAACTAGAGTATCCAGTCTGTGTAAACTGGGCAGGGTTCACACTAAGATTTGAGGAATGGAAGTATGTATGATGTGATGATGAATCATGGGAAACCTGAGCAGGAGGTTGTCCTTGAGAATAATTTCCTCCGATTGACTGATATGGTTGAGATGGCCTGTCATTGACCGAGAGTCCACCAATGTGACGTTGAAGATCTTCCATCATTTCACGGCTCTGGATGTTACGGGTCAGGACATAGTCACTGCATTGCTGCTTCAGATTTGTGATTGCATCCTGCAGTGTAACATAGAACTTCAAACCTTCATTGAAATTGCCTCGGACTTCACGGTACTTCGCAACTGCAACATTAACCTGCTTGAATGCTTTTTCCCGTGAAGCCTTATAATCCTCCAAATTGAATGTGGCAGAAAACACATCATTCTGTGACTTGATTTGCTGGAGAACCCTCTCTTGAGCTTCCACATTCCGGCTGACTTCCACAGATACTTGATCATACTTGGCAAGCTCCTTCTTGAACAGATCTTCGTATGAGCCAGAGGTGGTCATCAGCTTCGGAAGTATGTTATCTTTACGCTTCATATCTTTCAGCATGTCTTCCAACCCAGCTCTCTGTAATCCAAGCTGCTCAAGCTCATCAAGCTTCTGCCGCAAAACTCCAATGATCTGGTCTTCATTCCCATCCAACGACAGCATAGGTCGACCCAAAGTGGGTAGGGCTTTCTCAATTGGTTTCGCATCCAAAATCGCCATCATGGCCATATTGTCACGTATTGTGCGCTCAATTCGTGCATCACTCTCCTTGGCCTGTTTCAAATTTGCAGCAAACCCATTAGCCCGATTTTGCAAGTTTTTGGTGAGAGTGCTGGATTGTGGCCTACTCCACCGGGTCCCATACTGTGACCGATTCTGTGCATCCTGTCTTGCCTCTTTCTCCAAAAGATCTTCAGTCTGTACAAGCAGTTCTTCATTCCCTTGGCGCAGGGCACATAATCGCTGCATCTCCACTTCCAGACCTGCTGGGCCCCCATCCAATTGAACAGCCTCAACATCATCCCGCAGCTGGTCAGGAAGAGTCGCACTCCCTTCAAGAGCATGAAGAGAGTCTGGTAGATCCATTTCCCGCAGTTTCACACGTGTAATCTCACTCTCTGTTTGCAGTTTCTCAGCTTGCATTCGTATGATATCATCAACCATTTCAGTATACTTTGAGAGAGCCTTTGCAGATGAATCTGGTACAAGTCCTGCAAACATTTTTTCTTGACTGGCATCAAAGACCTCAGAAACTGGAGTTGATTTGGCTAATGCAGCTCCAATCAAAGGCGGAAGAGAATCAGCAGCTGGAACTCGCATCAGATACACCCTATCATTCTCCTTGATTGCACGCTCAAGGTTGCGATTTATGTTAAGCTCAAGCTTTGCAACAGCGTCCATGAGGGGTGCCACACCTCCTTTCCCTGATCTCCGTGCTTCCGATAGCATGTGGCTGCCTGCCTTCAACCGCACAATCTCTTCAGCAATATTTTCCTTGTCATGAAGGTCCAGCCCTGCTCTGTAACAAGCTTCTGCATTGAACTGTGCGGATTTGAGCTGCACATGTGCAACCCAGGGGCGATCAAAATGCTGATTCAGGGGTGGTAGCACCAGTGCTGCATAGGCTTCTTCATAGAATAATCCCACCTGTTTTGCAATTTTTGAACAGAGTGAAGATTGCTTGTTTTCAGAGACAGCTTTCTCAAAAAAGCATTCTTGTGCCTGTGCAAGCATAAGCCTTTCAAGCATACCTGCACACTCAACAGATATATCCGGTGTAGAATGATTCCCTGCTGCTTTCATGGAGATGTTATCACGCA